>Ga0307470_10000219_pt1 | contig 37709 bp, 31 predicted proteins | sample atmos_gasesAM3C__FD_204565 | JGI IMG/M metagenome (GOLD analysis project Ga0307470, IMG submission 204565) | Hardwood forest soil microbial communities from Morgan-Monroe State Forest, Indiana, United States - atmos_gasesAM3C_05 | ecosystem: Environmental > Terrestrial > Soil > Temperate forest... | reverse complement strand
CTCGCCCTTATCATCGCTGAATACGATCGTCGCTTTGCCCAGGTCGATCGTGGTTGATTTCATCGTACCTTTGTCGTTGCTAAACAGCTTCATCTCGCGGGCAGAGCGCCGGGCCTCTTCCCGGTTCCGTTGCGCCTCATCCCGAACCCGCTGCGCCTGATCACGGGCCCGCTGAGCCTCATCGCGCGCTCGTTGCATTGCATCCCGGGTGGCCCGCGCAGCTTCACGCTGCGCCTCCTTCACGGTCTCGCGAATGTTGGGATCGAAGTTCGGCGCGTTATAGTCGAACTTAAAGTCCTTCATCTTCTCACCGAAGTCCTTCATCTTCTCGTTAAAGGCCTGCATCTTCTCGTTGAACTCGTCGTTGTTGAAGTTGAACCCGAAGTCGTGGTCCCGTTGACGCACTTCCTTCTTGCCCAGCTTCACCGTGATCTTCTGCTCGGCATTCTTCCTTAGCACTGTCAGGGTAACGTTGGTTCCATCGGCCTGACTGCGCACCAGCTTCGAAAGCTGATCCGGATCCATCAGGATCTGGTCGTTAAACATCTTCAGGATGTCGTTCTGTTGCACTCCCGCGGCCGCCGCCGGACCGTCTGGCACGACATAGTCAACGACGAGTCCGAAACCTTTCGCCAGGCCGAGTTGCTCGCTGACTACGCGCGGCACGTTCGAGGTTTCCACACCGAGCCAGGTGATCGGTACCTTCGGCCCGTGATCCTTGTCTTTGTCCTTGTCTTTGTAATTTGGGACCGGCGGGACGGGTGGAACCGGCGGGACCGGCGGGACTGCTGGAGCTGGCTGAGTAAAGCCAGTGATGGGAAGCAGCGCGAGCGCTGCCATGATAGCTACTGTTTTTGTTTTCATTGTTTGTTTTAGGTTAAGGGGCAATTTGGTTTTTCGTTGTAGTTGTAGAGCAAGCGGTCGCCGCGGCGACCTTGCCGGGACGAACGCGAGGCAGGCGGAGCGCCCGCCCTACAAATCTTGTTCTCTTTGTTTGGTTGGAAATCATTGGCCAGAAATTGGGACTAGAGTTACTTCCTCAGTCGGATAGGAAACACGAAGCGACGCGCCGGTCTGAGGATTCTTCCATTGCACCGTCTCACGCTTGCGGGAGCGCAGGCGGCGCATCGGCTCGTCGTTGCCATCGGCATAGTGCAAGCCTTCGTCCTTAACGTCGTAAACCACCTGGGTCATCGCCGAAGGAACAAGACCGTTCACTTCCTTGGCCGCCGGAGTTATCGGCGCCGGCGTGAGTAACGCGAGCCCCGTCGACTTCGAGGGCCGATCGACGTTCACCCGCGCCAGGATCAGGAACGTTGCCGCCGCGGCCAGACCCAGTCCAAGCGCGAACCAGTTAGGACGAAACCATCTCTGCTTAGGCAACACGCCGGCCGTGGCCACTCCACGTCCCGCCGCTTCAGTCTCCACGAGACTTACTTCAATCCGCGCCTGCAAGTCCGGCGACACCGGCCGCGGCCGCAGCTTCTTCAATTCCGCTTCCAGTTCAGAGAAATCATTCATGGACGACAAAGTTCTTTTTGAGTGCGGCCAGCGCGTAGCGATACCGCGACGCCGCTGTGTTCTGGGAAATCGAAAGCGCCGATGCGATCTCGGCGAAAGTCAGTTCGCTCCAGATCTTCATGACCAGCACCTCCCGCTGTTCGACTGGCAGAAGATCGATTGCGGCAGCCAGAGCGCGTTGCGAGCCATCGTCGAAATCGAATTGCGGCTCAGTGATCTGCTCCATGTCGGCCGAAGCAGTGGCCTCGCGCCGGGCCCGGCGGGCATCGCGCCGGAGCAGATCGAGCGCGACCGAGCGGACCGTGGCGTAAAGCAGGCCGCGATCGTTGACCGAATGCTGTTTGCGCCAGAACCGAACGAACGCGTCCTGGACGATGTCCTCCGCGTCTGCGATCGAGCGAACGAACTGGCGGGCAAACAGGACAAGGCCCGGCCCCAGTTCCGCAAAACAGCTTTTCCAATCTTCTTCATGAGTGACGACATCTTCCATGACCTCTTTACGGTCTTTTAATAACTCAACGCCGCCAACTGCGTATTTTGTCTAAAGCGGTCTGCCGAGAATTGCCCTGTTGGAGGGACGACCTCTGTGTCGTCCCCCTAAATCGCGGCATTGCCAGCGATCAGCGTTCCTGTCACTCTGGGATCGAACGCGGTCTACCCGCATCCCATTATCAACCCCAAACCGAGCAAACCCCAATGAACCCAAATCAACCCCAAGACCTCGTCCCACCCGGATGGGTAGGCGGATTCGCCGAATCAGATCCAGCCTTTGCCTATCCCAACCCAGACCTCTCCTCGCTGTGCATGTTGGACAACATGGCCAACATCAATTTACTCCAACGCCAATGGCCTGTGGAGTGGCCCGAGTTCAGTTGGGAGACCCAAAAAGACCAGGCCGACCCCAAGCGGTGCTTTCAGAAGTTCGCCCCCTACATCTCCCGGGTCGGTTACACCGATGAGGGGAGGATTTATTCAATCATCTGTCCTCAACAGGGTGTTTGCCATGATGCGATGGGGTGCATGAATGTGGAAGTCACCGTGAAAGGCCAACGCGGCTGGGTCAACGAGACAACCAGGGAGATGGCGGCGGATATGGAGGTGATCGGGCAGATTTGGTTTAGCCCGCTCGCCGACGAAAACGCGGTCTATCAGATGATATTCAACAAGTTCAAGAACAGCGGCCTCCCCTTCCCCGCGGACAAAGCCAATTCGATCAAGGTCACCACTCATATGAGAGGAAACCCCGGCCAACGGATCTTTCCGGTTCGGAAGGGCCAAACCGATCTATTCCAAAGTCCAAGCTTTGCTATTCACGACGATGCCTGGGGGGTGGCCAACGTGGAAGTCGAGATCGGCCCGATCCAACCAACCAACAACCCTCTCGTCGACGACTTCAACCAGCTGGTCATGGATTTTTTCAACCTGGCTTCCGGTAACATGCTTCAGCCTTACAACCTGCTTTCCTGGAACGTCTGGTTCAAGGCGCCCAAGCTCGTCGACCAGGAAGAGTGGCGGACCCACGCCGAGCGCTGGCGCAAATCCATCGATGAAGGCCATGGCGCCCACGCCGGAGGCCCTGCGCTCTACTTCGATGGCACGCCTTTCAATCCCGTCCAACAGTTAATCGAGGAAAAGGTCTGGGAGATTCTCCATTGGATCTACGAACACCTATAAGACCTTAAGGCGTATACTCTTTTACCATGGTCACCCGTAACGCAGCGCGCCAACCCCCTGTCTCTTGATGTTCTGACGAGATTCACAGACAGACCCTCTTCTTCCCCCGCGAAGGAGACTTGCTTACGCCGATTGATAACGGCTCCCATCGCCAGAGCTTTAGATAACACGTTTCAGTCCCGGGCAGACCAGCAATTATCAATTCTCTGACACGCTAGGAATACGTGCGTAGCCGATGAAGCGTCGACTCTTTCCCGGCGTTACCGTGAAGTCGAATACTCCGACACCGTACCTCGGCTTACCATGATATGGCCCACCGTCCGAAACTCCCACCATCACCCGAAGATTCGTCCCCTTTTCCCGGCCTAGGTAAATCATGGTTGCGACTGTCGGTGGATCTCGCTCAATCATATAGGGCGACGACGACGCCCAGTAGAGCAGGTCACCAGCTTGCAGATCCATCAGTTCAACGCCGTTGTCCTTTGCGCTAGTAACCGACCGGAATGTGCCCGCTTTGCGTACCCACAGGTACTGCTGGCTTGAGTCACGCGGCACATCGGGGATACCGTTCTTCGATAGGACATGATAAACAAATCCCGATGTATCAAGGCCGCCATTCGCAGGATCGGCCGAGCCAAACTTATACGATAGGTTGCGAGTAGTGAGATCGAGGGCATATTTTAGCATCTGTTGTATTCGTGGCTTGCAACGTTCGAAACCGACAATATCGCTTGTAGCGAGAGACTCACCAGGCGCAATACTTCTCGATACGATAGGACCTTCGTCTGGAGTCGGGCTCTCGCTTTCTGGAGCTTCTGTTTCCTGTGTCGTAACGAGACGGGATCGCAATGATGGCCCATATACCAGGCCGACCACGATCAGGCCGACCATTGCAAGCGCTAGCCATCCTAGCCATGGCAGCCAAAGCCATCGACAACTCAGGAAGGATGTCCACCACGGCACCTCCACCATGCCTTTTTCGTACGGAGCTTTTACAACTTTGCTGTCAACGGCGAACGTGCGCCAAAACTTTCGGACAAATGTTTCGTCAAAGTACCCGCTGTGGCTCACATCGTGATATCGGTCCACAACTCCGGGTGTCTTGAACCCAAAGGTGCCGGATGCTCCGTACCCCCACGTTGAAGAGCGCGCGAACGCAGGCCAGATATCGCGATTGCCGCATTCGTTGACAATCAGTGGGTTCTGTTTTAGAAGATCCCATCGAAAGTTTCGTTCGACTACGCTGCCGCAAAACAGCACTCGCACAGGCTTGATTCGAGGGTTTTCCTTTAGAATTTCCAAGAGGCAATATGTACCGAAGCTGTGCGCGATGATAACGAGTTCACGTCCAGGGTTGTCGTCAATTGCCTTATCTAAGCGCCACAGAATCTTAGCGATTGCCCGACGCCGTGTGGGACCTGGCAATAGAAACTGAAAGACGTTCTGGCGATCATAGCCGACTGGGTATACCACCGCCTCATCTTCCTCCGACAGGATTGGGGCTATCCTTTTTTGCCATCGAGCCTCCGTGCGGATTCCGTGGATCAAAACAATTACAGGCGATGTCTTCTTGCGTACTGGAGGGTCTCCCTGCTCGGTAGGAGTGTATGGTTCATTGGGGCCCTCAATGGGTTTCCCCAAATTCAGCCGGCGCAGAAGCGCTCGGTAACCGAGCGCCGCTGCCGAGTCAATATCCTGGCCAACGTCGTACCGCCCCCGATCGCGGAGCATTGACGGAATATGTGTAACGTCTTCAACATCGAAAATCACGGGGATGAATTTCTCTGTCCGCCCGGGTGAATCGAAGATTTCTTGCTTAATGAGTCTGCCTTCAAATGTGACGCCCTTACCACAATCAGGTTGTTCCCGTCCGTCGAAGCGGCGGCGGTAGGTTTCTGTGCAAACGAGAATTACATGGTCCGCCTTTTCGATTTGGTGTTGGCTGTAAGTCGGCCAACCTTCGGGTGGGTCAAGGTCCACATCGGTGTCGATACGCACGTCGATACCATCCAATTTCAAGCGCGTGGCGAACTCCCGGACGCGCTCAACGTGCTCCTGAGAATCGGCGCTGTAACTTATGAAGACGCGCTTGGAAATGCTCGGCGATCTGTCCTCAATCTGAATCGAGCCATCCTGTGGCGGATTTTCTCCGGAACAAAATCGGTTCAATTCGACAAGCTTTGATAAAGCGCTGCCCTCAAATGTCTGCAAGGTGCATTCGACCTGAGTTCGCCCGAGATCGTCCGCTCTTAGTATCCAGTACAACGCCAATCGGCCTTTAAATACCTTCGCTCTTGCAGGCCTAGGCTCGGCGCCCAGCAAGGTATGGCCACTGGGAAGGATCAAGACAAACATCACCCACGGGATGCCGAAATTTAGACCTTCGGACCAGCGATAACGGAGGCTCCCCAAGTCATCCGGGATCGAATCGCGGCTGACCGGAAACACGACAAGCTGGTCAGTTTTGAAAACATAGGCAACACCTTCGCCCACAGACTGGAAGTTCTCTGGCTCGCGTTCACAATCCCACCTCACTCGCAACCGCTCCCCAACTGGAACTTCGACATAATGAAGGTCACCTCTTAATTTCCCATCTTCGAACCGCGAATCGAAGATAACGAGTTCAGGAGGATGCTCGGGCGCCATGAATTAGCATGCGAGGGGTTTGGTTTCAGAAAAGCAGCAAAAGAAGAATGGTGCAAGCCCGCTCGATGACTTGGTGTGCAGCACGACACGAAGCACGGTCACGCGGAATCGGGAAAATCTTTGCTCTTTCCGCAGCACGGCGCGACTGATTCGGCGGAATTCTTTGCTGTGAGCACGAAAGCGTTTGTTCGGACTCGCAAGGTTCACGCGAAAAACATCCAGATCTCTACGCGGAGCTGAAGAATTTTTACCGCCAGGACACGCTGGCACGCTTGGAAAACAACTGTAGCAGCGGTGCTCTATCGTCACCCTCTGAATGGGTCGACGGAGCGAGGGGACTACAGCTAGCGTGTGAGGCGAACGCGTTCGTTCTTTTGGTCGAGGGTGATGACGAATTGGCCGATAGTCTTCAGGCCGATGTTAGCGATGTCGCCTAAGGCAGGGTAAACGACGATTGCGTCGGGGAATTCGTGGCGGTTTAGTTTGATCAGGTCCTTGAGCTGAACCTGTTTGATTTCCATGTCGCCGGTGGCGCTATGGGCGCGACCGACGACGCGAGGTTCGTTGGCGGAGGTCAGGCCAAGGATGCCATCGACCTTCAAAGGACGCGGTGAGTTCTGGTAGTTCCGCGAGGCGATTGTCGCAAGCGCCAATAACGGTTTGAGAAGTCAGCGCATCGCCATGCAACGTCGCCGCGGATTAGATTTGTCTGCGTTGGAGAGAAGACCGCCGTGTCGTCCCTAAAATTGAGGACGGGACGGACCCCGTCCCTCCAAGCCAAAGGCGCCTCGACACAGCGAGGCGGCTACAGCGCGCATCATTGACTTAGTCTGGCGCGCCGCGTCAGTAGCCACGGTGTTTAGAACGCGACTGAAAAGGGGAGGCGGCCATAGAGCGACGCGCAGGCGATGAGCGAGAATTTCGAGGAGCTGGATTACCGGGAGACGCCGCTGGGAGAGCTGATCCTAAGACGAAGAAGGATGCTCTCGTTAGGCGGGATGGAGATCTATGAAGTGAAACTCGGCGAGGCGTTCCTGATGTCGAGCTTGTTCCACGAAGTGGAAGAAGCGCTGGCGCATCTAGGATTAGGCGAGTTGAAAGGCGAGAGCTGGGATGTCGTCGTAGGCGGACTGGGGCTGGGATATACGGCGGTGGCGGCGCTGGAACATCGTGAAGTAGCGTCGTTACTGGTCGTCGACGCGTTGCTGCCAGTAATCGAATGGCACCAGCGCAGGTTGGTTCCGTTGGGCGAGAAACTCACCAGCGATCCGCGCTGCCGAATGGTCCAGGCCGACTTCTTCGAGCGGGCGCAGTCGAGCGAGGGGTTTGATCCAAAGCAGCCGGGCCGGAAATTTCATGCGGTGCTGCTGGATATCGATCATTCACCACGCAATCTGCTGCATCCGCGCAATGCGGCGTTCTACGAGGCGCAAGGCCTGCGCTCTCTCGCGGGACGACTCTATCCGGGCGGCGTCTTCGCGCTCTGGTCGGATGATCCGCCGGAGGAAGAGTTCCTGGAACTGCTTGGGAACGCGTTCGCGACCGCGCGAGCGCACGTGGTTACGTTTCCAAATCCGCTGACTGAAGCTGATTCGGCCAGCACGGTGTATGTGGCGGGCATGGCGGAGGATTGATCATAATCTGGCGGGCCGCGCGTCTTACCGGAAACAGGAGCACGATCAGGATCATGAGCAGGAATCAATTACGGGCGGTTTTTTCCTTTTCAGGGCGAAGAGGGGTCGCTAGCCTCGCGCCATGAGTGGCGAACTCGACGCGACGATTCGCGATTTTGCCAACGGCCAAAAAGTCTTCAATCGCTACACGCTGATCAAGACGCTGGGCCGCGGCGGCATGGGCGTGGTCTGGCTGGCGCGCGATGAAGAGCTGGAACGCAACGTGGCGCTGAAATTCCTTCCGGAATTGATCGTGCACGATCGCGCAGTGCTCGGCGACATGAAGCGCGAGACGCGCCGCAGCCTCGATCTCACCCACAAGAACATCGTGAGGATTTACGACTTCGTACACAGCGAACAGTCGGGTTGCATTTCGATGGAATACATCGATGGCGACACGCTCTCGAATTTGCGCGCGGACAAGCCGCACAAGGTTTTCGAGCCGCACGAGCTGGCGGAATGGACGAGCCAGCTTTGCGACGCGCTCGATTACGCGCACAACCACGCCCGCATCATTCATCGCGACCTCAAGCCGGCGAACCTGATGGTGAACCAGCGCGGCGATCTCAAGATATCGGACTTCGGAATCTCGCGGAGCTTGAGCGATTCGGTGAGCATGCTCACGATGGAACAGGGCCGGAGCGGCACTCTGGTTTTCATGAGCCCGCAACAGCTCGACGGCGAACGCGGCACTCCGGCGGACGACATCTATTCGTTTGGCGCGACCATGTATGAATTGATCACGAGCAAGCCGCCGTTTTCCTCGGGTAATATCGACCGCCAGATCCGGGAAAAAATTCCCCCATCGATGGCGCAGCGTCGCAAGGATCTCGAGATCGAGGGCGAATTGGTCGACGACGTCTGGGAAAAAGTGATCGCCACGTGTTTGGCGAAGAATCCGGATCGGCGGCCGCAATCTTTCGTCGAGATCGCCCAACAGTTGGGAATCGACTCGCCGAAAACCGTCCGCGCCGCCCGGGCGATCCAGCCGCCGACTACGACGACGGCGAATGTCCCGCCTCCAGTTCCGCCGACGGCGACTTCAACAACGCTCCCGCCGTTGCCAAGACCGGCTGGTCTCAGTGCGGGGAAGCTGGCACTGATCCTCGGAGGCGTCGGGGCGCTCGTTCTATTTGTTCTCGTTGCGATCGGCATTTGGTATTTTGCGTTTCACAAGCCGGCAGTGACAAAGAGTGTTGTCACAACTCAAAAGTCGACGGAACCAGCGACCACAGCGAAGACGAGCGGCATGGCCGACAAGGCCAAAGAGATTTTTCCGCTAAAGCCCGAGCCGAAGAAACAAACGCGTTCCGAATCTTCCGCAATGCCGAAGGAAGCTCCTCCGACCGCGCCGCCTCAACCCGTCGTGCCGGTAAACGATTTCACCGGAGGTTAACCAAACTGTTATGAAACAGATCAAGTCATTGCTGCCAGTTACTGTGTTCTTCGCGCTGGCGATCACTTCGCAAGCGCAGATCGACACGATTGTTCGCGCGTTTGTCGACCAGGCGTCGCGGAATCAGCGCCAGCCACCACAACAACAACCGCGCCGGCAACAACAGCCGAAGCAACAATCCAATGTTCAGCATCAGCCAAAAAAACTATTCGACGGCACCTGGATCGCGACGCAGTCGAAGACGAATCCGGACAACCAGCAGACGGTCAATCGGAGTTTCACGCTGATCATCAAGGACGGGAAAGCGATGAAGACACTGGATGCGGTCAATGTCTCGACGCCCGACAAGCCGTTTTATACTTCGATCTACGAGCTGCAGCGCCGTTGGACCTACAACTCGATCGAATGCACCGAGCAGGGAACGAGCATCACGATTCAATGGAGTCCCGGGCAGTTGTCCGATTGGACGCCGAAGAGCGTGCCGGATTCTGTGGTTCAGGGCTTTGGTTCACCGATGGCCGAGACCGCGGTTTACAAAGTGAATGGCGATCAGCTTACGCGGATCAACGATCCGAATGGGTTGATCTACCAACGGGCAAAATAATTCGCCTGTAGTCCTAAAGCTTGAAGAACTCGAAACGTCCTTCGAAGCCTTTCAGCTCATGGCTTCCTGCCGGCTGCGAAGACATTGTGTCGCCTAACTTTTCCCGGGCAGTGGCACTGGCCAAAAGGTGAATACCTAACGAGCCGGCCAGCTTTTCCATTCGGAAGACGAAGATCACTTCCTTGCCGATAAGACTTTCCTCGCCCATCGAGCGTAGTCCACCGCTCGAAACCAAACCGTAATGCAAGACGAGCCGGAATCGCGGCTCGACTTTCTGCAATTGCTTCAGCTTCGTCAGGCCAGTAGCGATGTTCTCCGCGGTCTTCTCGTCATCGTGCCAGTAGGCGAGAAAACCGTCGCCGAGATACTTGTCGATCTCGCCATGATGCTCTTCGACAATGGTCTTGCACGACGCGACCCACGAGCCAACGAGCAACGCGAGTTTATCGCTCACCATGCTGCGACTGAGTGGCGTGAAATTCTCGATGTCGGCTACCAGCAACCAGACCGGAATGTTCGCGGTCTCGCGGATCGTTTGTTGCGCGATGGTGGTTCGCAATTCGCTCGTGATTTCTTCCGGCTGTCGAAACGTAAACGGCGTGTCGCCGACTGTGATCTGATCGAGATCGCAAAGTCGCACCGGCTGATGAACGCGGCGCTTGTTCAGGAACGTCCCATTGCTACTGCCGAGATCGATGAGCCAGAACTCGCCGACGTTCTGCAGATTGATAATGCAATGACGGCGCGACGCCTTCGGAGAATCCAGGACGACCGAGTTCTTGTCCGAGCGGCCGATCGAGCAATTGCCGCGTAGCGGAAGGCGCTCCCGCCCCGGCGATTCAAGCCAGGCTCCCGCTTCCTCCAAATCCATGGAGGCGTTCTATTCGAAACGGCCCAAAAGAAAAGCCGTTGTTTCTTGGCAACGCCGGCGAGGTCACAGAGGATCGGCGCAAATGCGGCGGGTATCACTCCAATTTGTGCTCACCCTGGTGATGGTTTGGGTTTGTCCCCACACCAAAGCGGAAGAGGAAGAGCGCGAATTGTCGGCCGCCCAAAGGAAAGCAGCCGAAGCGTACAGGGAACGACAAAACAATCCGCCGACGCCGGCCGAAGCAGTGAACGCAATGGTCGCAGCCGAGCGGAAATTTTATCAGACCGGCCAGGAGCAAGGGACGCGCGCTGCGTTTCTAAGCTTCCTGGCGGATAACGGGATTGTGTTTCGTCCCGGTCCGGTAAACGGCAAACAGTCGTGGACGGAACGCGCCGAAAGCGGGCTCGATCTGGTTTGGGAACCAACCTTCGCGGTCATGGCGCGGAGCGCGGATTTTGGATACGACACCGGCCCGGCGAAATGGCGCCCAAATAAGAACGAGAAAAATTTCAGCGGCTACGGGCAATTCGTTTCCATCTGGCGAAGGCAAATGGACGGTTCATGGAAAGTCGAGGTCGATTGCGGCATCGACAACCCAAAGCCGCCGGAGAAAAAAGAGACGTTACGAACCGTTGTGCCGGAACGTAATGCAAAGATCGACGTTGCGACGAGCGGTCCGGCGTTTCGCACCGCCCAAAACGCTTTCGTGTCCCTGGCCAAACTCGATTTCGTCAAAGCCCTCCGCGAATTCGGCAGCGACCAGGTGCGGCTCTACCGCGATGGCGAGCTCCCGGCGATCGGCAAAGACGCCGGAGCAGAATTGCTCGGGCCGGAGCAGGCCGGCGAAACGATGGAAATCATGAGCGGCGCGATGAGCAGCACGGGCGATCTGGCTTATTATTACGGCAAGTATACCGATGGCCGCACCGCCGGCGGCCATTTCCTCCAGATCTGGCAAACAAATAACGCCGGAGCATGGAAGCTCGTGCTCGACTGGCACAAGCTGCGGCCAATTCCGCGGTAAAAAAATCTGAATCTGTTTCGCGCGAGCCGGGCATCTTATTCGGTACACCGCGATGGAAACTCTGATTCAGGACCTTCGCTACGGCGCGCGCCAGTTGCTGAAGCGTCCGGGGTTCACTCTGCTGGCGATCATTTCGATGGCACTCGGCATTGGCGCGAACACCGCGATCTTCAGCCTGGTCGACACCGTCGCTTTCCGTCCCCTTCCCGTGCGTAACGCTTCCGAGCTCCAGGAACTTTACGGTACGCTGCACAACGGCGCCGATTACACGCTCCAATCTTATCTTAACTACAAGGACTACCGCGACCGCAACCAGGTCTTCTCCGGGTTGATCGCCTACCGCCTGGTCGTTGCGAGTCTCAGCCACAATGGAAACAACGAGCGCGTCTGGGGAACCACCGTCTCCGGAAATTACTTCGATGTCCTCGGAGTCCCGCTCGCGCTCGGGCGTGGCTTCCTTCCGGAGGAAGATCAGATTCCAAAATCCCATCCGGTTATCATCCTGAGCCACGGTTGTTGGCAGAAACGCTTTGGAGCCGATCCTGGCATCGTCGGTCGCACTGTCTCGCTGAATAATGTCGTCTTCACCGTCGTGGGCGTCGCACCGAAGGACTTCATCGGAACCGAACTCGCCTACTCGCCGGAATTTTGGGCGCCCCTCATGATGAGTCCGGTCATCGAACCCGGCAGCACATATCTCGACCAACGCGTTGACAATAATCTTTTCGTGATTGGCCGACTCAAACCCGGCGTGACCAAAGCGCAGGCCGAAGCCGCCCTGAAAATCATGACAGAGGAGATGGGCAGGGAACATCCGACGGAAAATGCCGGGCGCGGGATCGAGCTTATTCCGCCGGGCCTCTTCATTCCCAGCATCCGCAATGCGGTCTTCGCCTTTGCCATCGTGCTGACGGTAGTCGGCGCGCTCGTTTTGTTGCTCGCCTGCGTGAACCTGGCCAATCTGCTTCTCGCGCGCGCCACCGAACGCCGCAAGGAAATTGCGATCCGCCTCGCGGTCGGCGCAAGTCGTGGCCGGCTCATCCGGCAGTTGCTGACGGAAAGCGTAATGCTCTCGGTGGCCGGCGGAGCCGCTGGCGTATTACTCGCGACCTGGATCAATCATCTCGTCCGCACGATCAAGCTGCCCACGGATATAGCTCTCATCTTCGATCTTCGCGTCGATTGGCGCGTGCTCTCGTTCGCTCTCGTCCTTTCGCTCATCACCGGACTTGTCTTCAGCCTCATTCCGGCGGTGCAATCATCCAAACCGCAACTCGTCCCGGCATTGAAAGACGAAAGCGCCTTGGCGGGATTTCGCCGGTCTCGATTGCGCAACACCCTGGTCATCGTTCAGGTCGCGCTCTCGCTCGTGCTCCTGATCTGCGCGGGATTGATCGTGCGTAGTCTGCAGGAAGCGCAACGAATGCGGCCCGGATTCAATCCGCAGAACGCCGTCGCACTTTCGTTCGATCTCGGTCTGCAGGGTTACGATGAAACCAAAAACCGCGTCTTCCAAAGACAGGTGCTCGAGCGGGTGCGCGCCCTCCCTGGGATCGAATCGGCGGCGCTTACCGACAACATTCCGCTGAGTCTCAACTACAATAACACCTCAATTTATGTGGAAGGCCAGCCGCCCACTCCGATGAGCAAGCTCCCTCTCGCGATCCCGACGTCCGTCACTCCCGATTATTTCCGGGCGATGGGCATGTCGCTACGCGGCCGCGATTTCACGGACCAGGAAGACAAGAAAGAAAATCGCGTCGCGATCGTGAACGAAACTTTCGCGAGAAAATTCTTCCCGGGTCAGGAAGTGATCGGGAAGCGATTTAATTTTGGCGGGCCGGAAAATCCATTCTGGGAAATCATCGGAGTTTGCGGCGACGGCAAATACAACAGCCTGGGAGAAGATCCTCAGCCGGCGTTTTTCCGGCCTCAGCTTCGCGATTGCAGCCCGGGCATTTCGTTAGTGGCACGGATAAGGGGCGATCCGCAGCCGGCGCTCGCCGCGCTCCAGCGGGAAATACACAGCCTCGACCCGACCCTGCCGCTCTATGACATCAAGACGCTGACGGAACACATGAAAATTCCGCTGTTCCCGGCGCGGATCGCCGCCGGGGCACTAGCAAGTTTCGGCGTGCTGGCGCTCGTCCTGGCGGCGGTGGGAATTTACGGCGTCATGTCGTATGTGGTGGCAGGCCGCACGCGCGAAATCGGTCTGCGGATGGCGCTCGGCGCGCGAACAGGAAATGTGCGTCGCCTGATCTTGCGCCAGGGAATGATGTTGGCGCTCATCGGATCGATGATTGGACTCGGAATCGCGTTTCTCGCGACGCGCTTGCTCAAGAGCGTGCTCTACGGCGTGAGCGCGATTGATCCGACGACATTTGTAGGAGTTACTTTCGTGCTGGGCGCAGTCGCGCTCTTAGCATGTTGGATCCCCGCGCTCCGGGCGAGCCGGGTAGATCCGATGGTGGCTTTGCGCGCGGAATAATCATTTCTTCTCGACCGGCTTGGTAATCAATTCTCCGTGCCAATCCGGATGCGCGATACCGGCGCGATACGCTTCGAGAGCTTCCACCGAAGAGTTCACTCGCAGATTGCTGTAGCTCTGATCGGGGTTTTGCCAGCGCTCGTGCCAGTAAACCGCGGCCTTCACCCGCGGATAACGCGTCCGAAACATCTCCAGCGCTTGCATGATCCACGCGGGCTTGAGCATCCCGCGCGTATCGGGCGAAAAAGGAAAATCGCCCGTGGCCCATTCCGCGATCATCACCGGCTTGTCGGGATCGACACTGCATAATTCCTTGTAGGGCCAGTCGACGAGTGACGGGATGTCCGGATTCGGTTCGTCTTTGAATTGCTGGCCATAAACACTCATCCCGAGCCAGTCGACGTAATCGGAGCCGGGATAATAGGCGGGTGCGAAATTCCAGGTATCAAGCGGGTAGGAATAATTGTTGGTGTGAAACATCCATTTCACGTTCGACGCGCCGCGCCCGCGGACGCGATCCACAACGTGGCGGTACGCTTTCTTGAAATGCTCCGGCCCTTCCCAGACGTCGGGTGCGTCGCCCACCCATTCCTCTCCGCCGTAATACCAGCCCGACCACGGAAACCAATCGCCGTTCATCTCCACGCCGAAAACCACGATCATGGGCTGGCCGAATTCGCGCGCGAAATCGCCCCACTTATCGATGTAAACGTCCCACTTGCCGGCGATGATTTCGTTCAGACTAAACTTGTCCGGCCCGCGGTTCTGCGTGTAAGGCCGGTCCCACGGCGACCAGAAAACCAACGGCAGCGATCCGTGGCGCCAGATGACATTAAGATTCCGAGTCGGGAAACTTTGTTCGCCCCAGTAGCTCGAGGACGCAATGATCGCCTGGTGTTTGCCGACCATGTTTTCAAATTCCTCGATCGTCTCGATGGTCACCTCATCTTCGGCGTCGCCGAAATCCATGAACGCGCCGGTATAGGCGCCGTGGTCCGGAAGGAGAACTTCAACGCGCCCATTTGAATTCGGCCTGTGCACGGACGTTTTTTCCCGACAGCTCGCGAGCGACAGAACAATTCCCAGCGCGCAACAGATCCTGCCAATCATCGCGAAATTTTATGCGCGCACGGGAACGGACGCCGTCCGTTCCAATTTCCCCCAGCCCACCAACGCGCCTTTGATTGCACGCAGGATCGCTTTCCAGATCACGTAGCTGAGCAATGGGCGGTAAATCAATCGCATCGGCAGAATGCGCCAGGCCGTGAGGATTGATTCACGTTCGATAATGCAGGCGAGCGTGGCCAGAAGAACGTCCATGCTCAGAAACACAATCACGAACGGCAGCAGCGCGCTCCACGCGCCGAACGGCAGCGACACGAGCAGAAACAAATCCACGATCGGCGTGATGGCCACGAGGATGATTTGGAAAAACCAAACGCTGGGCAGACTGAACCAGCCCAGCGCGCGATAGTTCCAGTTGAAAACCATGTCGCGATGTTTCCACAAACATTGCAGCGTGCCGTAGGCCCAGCGGAAACGCTGGCGCGCGAGAGTCTTTACCGTTTCCGGCGCTTCCGTCCACGCAATCGCTTCCGGCACGTAGATCATTCGATGGCCACGCTTGTGCAAAGCGAGGGTGAGATCGGTATCTTCCGCGAGCGTTTCCAAACTCAGGCCGCCGGCATCGTCGATCGCGGACTTTCGGATTGCGCTGATCGCGCCCGGGACAACGGTCATACAATTCCAGCGGGTGTAAGCGCGCCGATCGAGATTGAAACCGCAGGTGTATTCGAGCGCCTGGCAGCGCGAGATGAACGTTCGCAGGTTCCCGACCTTCGCGTGACCGGAAACGCCGGCGATAGTCGCGTCGGAAAATGGTTCGACCAAACGTCGGAGCGTGTCGCGCTGACAATGCGTATCGGCATCCAGAAACACGGCAATACCGGATCGCATCGCCGCGAGCCCGCGTTGCAGCGCGCGCGCTTTCCCGCGATTCGGTTGGCGAAGAAGGCGCAACCGCGGATCGGAGGCGGCGATCTTTTCGACCTCGGCGGCCGTCCGATCCTTCGAACCGTCGTCTACCACGATGACTTCCAGCTCGCCCGCGTAATCCGTGTTCAGCAGAGTCCGCAACGTTTCGGCGATTACCTTTTCTTCATTGTAGGCCGCCACGATCACACTGATGGGGCCGGTAAAATCGCGCGACCAGGACCGCCGGAACCGCGCGGCCAGCCAGATCACGATTAATGTCCGCAGAACGACGAGCGCCGTGGCCACGATCATGAATGCCCAGAGAAATTCTTCCGCCGCGTGAAAAATCCGGAACCCGGCCCCAGACACGAAGTGGGTCAGCGTGTGCGGTTTCGCGTCGATTGAAGGCATCAACGAATCGCGCGTCGTGCCGAGCAAAGTGCTGAGCGACACGACGGAATCGCCGCGAGTTTTGAGGTAATCGAGAATTCGTGGAAGGGCTTCGACAGTTTGCTCGCGATCGCCTCCGGCATCATGCAGCAAAATAATGCTGCCGTCGCGACGTTGCTGTTTCACTCGCTGAAGAATGATGTCCGCGCCGGGTCGCGCCCAATCCTGGGGATCGATGTTCTCGAGCACGACGAGGTAACCGAGCTCCTGGGCGAGTTGGAGCGGAGTCAGCTCCGTGATCTTCGACGGGCTGGTATCGGCGGCGTAGGGCGGGCGAAAGAGAGTGGTCGAGCGGCCGGTGATCGTTTCGAGTAGCAACTGAGTTGCGTTTAATTCCAGGCGAACATGCTCTGGCCAGCAAAGTGCGAGGTTCGGATGATAATAGGTGTGGTTCCCGATCTCGTGGCCTTCATCCACGATCCGCCTAACGAGTGCCGGATATTCCTCGGCGTTCGCGCCCACGAGAAAGAACGCTGCTTTAACGTTGTGCGCTTTCAGAATGTCGAGAATTTGCGGCGTCCATTTGGGGTCGGGCCCATCGTCAAAGGTAAGCGCGACTTGGTGCGGTCCGCCGGCGCCCTGGTGGTACAGGGTCGGGAACTGCGGGAACTTCGAGTAGGTCGCGGTCAGATAGCCATCATTGTCGACTGCCACGCTTCGTTGACCGTCCGAGGTCGTTTCATCGACGGAAACGATTTCGCCTTCACCGATGTCCGCGATCGTGTCCGTGCCTTTCAAAACTTCGAGCGTCGAACGCGTCGCCGCATCCATTTTGAAATCATTCGGAACTCCGAGCGCGTCCCAGATGGCGACGTCTTCCGTTCCCAGACGATAAACGGCGAACCCGCCCGCCTTCGCTTCGCGGACACGCTTTAGCTCATTCAGAAATGTGATCGCGTCGAGAAACCAGACCGAGTGATCCTTGTCTGCGTCCTCGTAATAAAAATACGGATTGTAATGCGGCGGCTCGATCGTCGCCTTACCGACGTCGGCGTAGCTCGCGCGGCTCATCGCCTCTGGAAAACTGATCAGCTCCGCCTTTGTCCCGCCGCTCGTCCAGTCGTAACCATAACTACCGAGCGCGATGATCCATTGATTCGCTTCCGCGCCATCCATGAGGACGTTGAGCCAGCCTTCGAACCAGCGCTTCGAACCGAGCGGCCCCGCCGGATCGATGTCGGAAGTTTCATCGAACAACATCGCAACGAAGCGATCGACGTTGTCCGACAATTCATCGAAGTCGATGTAATCCAGATCCTGCCCGGGCTGCACACAGAGCCAGAGCTGTTTGTCGTCGTAATGCAGCGCATCGGTGAACCGGTCGAGGAATGCGGTGATGTCTTTCTTGTAAGCGGGATCGATCTGTTCCCAATCAATGATCACGCCCGCGGCTTTCGCGTCATTCAGGATCGCGAGCACTTTCTGGATGAAACGGTCCTGCCGTTCGGTCGAACCGTGCGCAAGATTTTCGACCGCTTCCGGCTGCCAGGTATCGCCGACCAGATTTGTCAGCAGCGGCATGAGCAGAAAACCTTTCGCGGCCGCGAGCTTCGGCAGCCGGTTGTCCGCGTCGATTTGCAAATCGCCCGCGCCATTCGTCATCGCCATCCATTCGGGACAAACATGGGTGATCTGCGATGCGTGTTGTTCGAGCGACGTGTAACTGTAGGGATCGCCGTTGGCGTAAAACGCGAGGTGCACCTCGTTCGCCGGCGATTTCTTGCGCGGATGGGCGGCCGGCGCAGGCGCCACCGGCGGCTTCGGTTTTTTCCCGGCGGTCCGCGCCGCGGCGAATTTTTCCCACAACGCGAGATTCACTGGTGCCTGCCCAGCGGGGTTTGCCGTGCCGAGCGCTTTCAATTGCCCTTTCAACTGGCGCAGCGAAAACGGCAGATTCAACTGCGGCGCCACGAAAAGCGTCTGGACGAAGAGAACGGCGCCGAGAAAAATCAGGACGCCGAAAATCAATAGAACGAGGCGCAACCGCGGCCAGCGTTTGCCGGCCGGGTCGGAAAAAACAAAGGGCGTGATCTCAGGTGACGGCTCTTCCATCGACGGAAGCTCATTCTACATCATCCGGGCCAATTCTCGCGCGCGTTCCTGCAAAAGCTGAGCCGCGCGGGCGATCGATTGCTCCGGGGTGATCGGCGGCCGGGCCAGGACCAGGACGTCGTCGAACAAGGCTCGCACCGGAGCTGCATCGCTGGCGCTGCCAACAATTGCAAACACGCGCTTGCCCGCTTCACGCGCCATCCGCGCGACGCCGCCCGGCGCTTTGCCTTCGAGGCTTTGCTCATCCAATCGACCTTCGCCAGTGATCACCACGTCGGCTGTCGCGATCGCATCTTGGAGCCCGATAAATTCAGCGACCACGTCGAACCCTGGCTTGATTGTCGCGCCGCAAAAACTCATCAGGCCGAAACCGAGTCCACCCGCCGCGCCCGCACCAGGGGCATCGCGAGAGTCACAACCAAGATCGCGCGCGACAACATCCGCCAGTCGGTTCAAACCGTTTTCCAAAAGTTCGAGTTGCTCCGGAGTTCCACCTTTCTGCGGACCGAATGTTCGCGTGGCACCGCGGGAGCCGAGCAGCGGATTTCGAACATCCACAGCGGCGGTGATCCTAGCCGTCAAACTCCGCGTCGGTGCTTTGAGTCGGTGCAGACTCACCAGTTCGGCCGGCGATTCAACTTCGTGTTCGTTCGCCAAAAACTGAAACCCAAGGGCGCGCGCCATTCCGAATCCGCCATCGTTTGTCGCACTGCCGCCCAGGCCGATCAGAATTTCCCGAGCACCACGTCTTTCCGCATCCTGAATCATCTCGCCGACGCCGAATGTATCCGCCCGCGACAAAGCTCTTTCGCCGGGATCAATTCTCCAGAGGCCGGCCGCCGCGTTCATTTCCATTACCGCGGTTGCCCGATCGGCGAGCCAGAAATATTCGGCCTCGATTTCCCGCCCGAGAGCGTCGTGCGACCGGCAATTTATTTTCTCGCCACCGCATGCCTGAGAAATCGCACTCGCTGTTCCCTCTCCGCCATCGGCGACGGCCATCGTCGCGATCACCGCCTCCGGCAAAACCTCGCGCAGTCCCGCCGCGATGTTGTCTGCCACTTGGCGAGAATTCAGCGAGCCTTTGAATTTATCCGGCGCAATTAGGATTCGCACTTGGGGAATTTCTCACACAACGGACACAAGGGTCACAAAGTGAATTCTTCGATTGGATCGTCGCCGAGTTGGCCGTTGATCACCCGTTTAATTCCATTCTTTAGGTGCGTCTCGCCGAAATTAATCAGCAGACCGAGTTTCAATCCACTCAAACGCAATTGTGTCAGCAATTGTTTTGCGTGAACTGGCGAAAACGCCGCAACAGATTTCAACTCGACGATGACTTTTCCATCGACGAGCAAGTCAGCACGATATCCCTCCTCGAATAGGATTCCGTCGTAGCGAATGGGCATCGGCTTCTGCCGCTCGGGTTCAAGGCCCAATTTTCGAAGTTCATGCGCGAGTGTCACTTCATACACGGACTCCAGCAAACCGGGCCCCAGTTTCGTGTGCACGAGAAACGCCGCATCGAGAACCTTTGTTGCAATCTGATTCTCGTTCATCTTGCCGTGAACCTTTGTGCCCTTTGTGTGAGGCTCATTCTTTCTTCGCCGCGTACTCGAGCGCCTTCTTGATGTCGAATTGCTTCACTTTTGCGACAAGCGTCGGATCGTTCGCAGCTTCGAGGACACGGCGATTTTGGAGAAGATCGAGAATTCGACCCTGGCGAATTAGTTCGGCGATCTCGGGATCGTTTCGCAACGCGACAATTTTTGGGTGCTCACTTAATTCGACCGCGCCTGGGAACGAAAGAAAGCGCCGCGCACTTTCCGGATTCGCGCAAACTGTTCCAGCATCCTTGAGCGCTTGATAGACAGCCGGCGGCGTGACATCGGTTTGCCTGACGACGTCGCCGAGTTTTCCGAGCTCGACGGAATTCTTCAGGCGAGCCAAGAACGAGGTCAGCGAGTCGGCATCGAAATTCTCCAGCGAAAGCGACTTCTCATCGGGCGCCGAAGCGACGGGCTTATTCTCGACGGTCCGTGGATGCGCCTGGACTTGCGCGTCGGCAACCGAACCGACCGATCTGATCCCGACGAGAATCAGCCAAAGAAAAAACAAACCGAAGACGATCCCAGTCAGCGCGCCGCTGAAACCGTAAACCAAGCGGACGGGGCCGGACGGATGTTGCGCGGTCCGTTTGAAAAGAAGCGAGCCGAGGCTGGCGATGACGCCGTAAACCACGATGGCGAGAAGTGCCCCCCCTATCATCGAGACAATAAAATCCGGCCATTTCAGAACCGAGCGCAGCAGGGGCAGCATGAGATCGCCTCCGAAATAAGCGGCCGCGTAAGCAGCGATCACGGCCGCGCCTCGCATCAATTGGCGAGGAAGGCCGAGCCGATAGCCGCGCACAATTTCGAAGAGAAGCAGCACGATCGCGAACGAGACGAAGATCGTCTGCCAAAGCGTCGAGCCGGCGGCAGTCGAACTCATTTCACGGCGTGGCGATCGCTCGTTGCCTCAGGGCGTGATCGCACAGGACGAGCGCGGCCATGGCTTCGACAATCGGGACCGCGCGCGGCAACACACACGGATCGTGGCGGCCACGCGCCGCGAGCGTCGTTTCTTCGCCGGCAGCGGTCACGGTCTTTTGCTCGCGCGCAATGGTAGAAGTGGGCTTGAACGCAACGCGGAAGAAAATATTTTCGCCGTTACTGATGCCGCCTTGCACGCCGCCCGAATGATTGGTCGTGGTGCGGACCGTGCCGTCCTTCATTTCGAAGGCATCGTTGTGTTCCGATCCGCGCATCCGCGTCCCGGCGAAGCCCGAGCCGATCTCGAAACCCTTCGAGGCCGGCAAACTGAGCATCGCCTTCGCCAGGTCCGCCTCGAGTTTGTCGAACACCGGTTCTCCCATTCCCGGAGCGACTCCGCGGGCGACGCATGCGATTGTTCCGCCTAACGAGTCGCCGTCCGCCCGCGCTTTCTCGATCGCCGCGATCATTCTCTCCGCCGCAGCCGGATCAGGACAACGAATGGGCGTCGCTTCAATCTGCTCCGACGTCACGCCGCCAGGATCAATCTCCGCGGTCACATCATATACGTGAGTCACGTATGCCATCAGTTCGAAGCGCGGGAACAAATTCGTCAGAACCTTGCGGGCGACGGCGCCGGCGGCGACGCGGCCGATCGTTTCGCGTGCCGAAGCGCGACCGCCACCCTGCCAATTGCGAATGCCGTACTTCGCTTCGTAGGTGAAATCGGCATGCGACGGACGGTAGGTCGATTTCATTTCGGCGTACGCTTCCGGGCGCGCGTCCTTGTTCATCACCATGATCGAAATGGGCGTGCCAAGCGTTTGGCCTTCGAAGATTCCGGACAAAATCTGGCAGCGATCGGCTTCATCGCGCGTCGTCGTGATCGCGCTCTGGCCCGGGCGACGTCGCTCGAGTTCGCGTTGAATGTCAGCTTCAATCAGCGGGATTCGCGGCGGGCAACCGTCAATCACGACCCCGACACCGCCGCCATGGGATTCGCCCCACGTGGTAATGCGAAAGAGCTGTCCGAAGCTGTTGCCCATGTGAGCAACACTTAGCTCGCGCTCATTGAAATAACAACGCGGCAGCTGATCTGGGGAGCGCACGCGCCTCGCGTGCTGGCGATGGCGCCATCGCCATCGCGAACTTTAATTCCGGGCAGACAAAGAATGTTTCGGCGGGGCACCGAAACGAGCACGCGAGGCGCGGGCGCTCCCCAGATTCCACCATCTCGCCAACGTACGCGCGATCCAGCTAGATCGCAGCGAAGGCGGTTTTCAAATCCTCGATCAGATCGTTGACGTCCTCCACGCCGACGGAAAGCCTAACGAGTGAATCGGTGATGCCGAGCGCTTGCCGCATCTCGGGCGGAATCGAACCGTGCGTCATGATCGCGGGATGATTGATGAGGCTTTCCACGCCGCCGAGACTTTCCGCGAGCGAGAAAAGATGAGTGTTCTCGAGAAAACGCCGCGTGCCGGCGAGGTCGGTCTTCAAAACGATCGTGACCATTCCACCGAACGCGCGCATTTGTTTCTTCGCGAGTTCATGCTGCGGATGCTGTTGGAGGCCTGGGTAGTAGATCTTCTCGACCTTCGGTTGGTTCTCGATCCAGCGCGCGATCTCGAGCGCGTTTTCGCAATGACGTTCCATCCGCAGGGCGAGCGTTTTCAATCCACGGAGCGCCAGAAAACTGTCGAACGGTCCCGCGATCGCGCCGACGGCGTTTTGCAAAAACGCGATCTGATCGCCGAGCTCCTTGTTGTCGCCGACAACAATCACGCCGCCGACGATGTCGGAGTGCCCATTCAAATATTTCGTCGCCGAATGAATGACCATATCGAAGCCGAACTCGATGGGTCGCTGCATCCAGGGACTGGCAAAAGTGTTGTCGGAAACGCTGATCGCTTTGTGCGCTCGCGCGATTTTCGCGACGGCCTCGAGATCGATCAGTTTCAAGAGTGGGTTGCTCGGCGTTTCCACCCAGACCATTCGCGTATTCGGCCGCATGGCCGCTTCGATCTTCGACGCGTCCGACATGTCGATGAAAGTGAAATCGAGATTCGCGGAACGGCGGCGCACGCGTTCGAAAAGCCGGAAGGTACCTCCGTAAAGATCGTCGCTGACCAGAACATGCGAGCCGCTGTCGAGTCCATCGAGCGCGGTCGCCATCGCGGCCAAACCTGAAGCGAAGGCCCAGCCGCGCGTGCCGCCTTCGAGATTCGCCACGCAACGCTCGTAAGCGCTCCGCGTCGGATTGATCGAGCGCGAATAATCGTAGCCTTTGTGTTTGCCCGGACTTTCCTGGACGTAAGTCGACGTCTGGTAAATCGGCATCATGATCGCGCCGGTCGTCGGGTCGGGTGATTGGCCGGCGTGGATCACGCGGGTCGCGATATCGTGTTGCTTTTTCATGACGGCATTTGGCGGCGCAAATAGGAAAGCAGATCGCTGCGGGTGATGAGGCCGAGGAAGGTGTCGCCGTCCATGATGATCGCGACCCGGCCGCGATCGAAAACTTCGAGCAAGTCTTTCATCTTCGCGCTGGGCGAGAGCGTTTCCAATTTGTCGGTCATCGCGGTGTGGACGGCGTGATTAAACCGCTCCGGATCCTGATGGACTTTTACGAGCACGTCCGATTCGTCGAGGAGACCAACCACTTTGCCGCTCTCGTCGACGACCGGCACCTGCGAGACTTCGGCGGAGCGCATGCGTTTCACCGCTGTGAGCAACGTGTCGTTAGGCCCAACCGTCACGACTTCGCCCGCTTCGTAGCGATGGCTGATGAGATCGCTCAGGTCGCCTTGCGCGGGACGGCTGACGAACCCCTGCTCGGCCATCCAAAAATCGTTATACATCTTCGACAGATATTTATTCCCGTCGTCGGCCACGAAGGTAACAACACGCTTCTTTTCCGTTTGGGCGCGGCAATAGCGGAGCGCGCCCGCCAACAAAGTCCCGCTCGAAGAGCCGGCGAGAATTCCTTCTTTTAGGAGAAGCTCGCGCGCCGTCGCGAAACTCTCGACGTCATCGATCGTGTACGCTTCAGCGACCCGCGAAAGATCGGCTATGTCCGGAACGAAATCTTCGCCAATGCCTTCGACGGCCCAGCTGCCGGCGGTGCCCAGGTTGCCGGTCTTCACGTAATCGACCAGAATCGAACCGGCCGGATCGGCCAGGACCATTTCGAGGTTCGGTTGCACCCGCGCAAAGAAGCGCGACAAACCAGTGATCGTCCCGCCCGAACCGACACCGCAAACCACCGCATCGAGATGATGCCCCATCGCCTCCCAGATTTCCGGCCCCGTCGTTTTTTCGTGCGTGCGCGGATTCGCGGGATTGCCGAATTGATTCACGTAAAACGCGCCCGGAGTTTCCGCCGCCAACCGCGCCGCCATGTCCTGGTAATATTCGGGATGGCCGCGCGTCACGTCGGAGCGCGTCAATCGCACTTCAGCCCCGAGCGCGCGGACGTGCGCGATTTTCTCCTGCGACATCTTGTCGGGAATCACGAGGATGGTCCGATATCCTTTTGCACCGCCGATGAGCGCGAGTCCCAATCCGGTATTGCCCGCGGTCGCTTCGATGATGGTGCCGCCCGGCTGCAATTTCCCATCGCGCTCGGCCGCTTCGATCATGGAGAGCGCGATCCGGTCCTTGATCGATCCGCTCGGGTTATAGCTTTCGAGTTTGAGGAAAAGCTGGCAAACGCCGGTATCGAGTCGGGTGATTTCGACCAGAGGCGTGTCGCCGATCAAGGAAAGAATCGACGGCGGTTTTTGCTCGGATGCGGCGTGCAACAGGCTCATGCGATTCGGCTCACCACTCGGATTTGCTGTCCGCAAAAAATTGCTGGAGAACGTCGAACCGCAGTTCGCCGTAGTTCATGGCGTAGCGAAGATCGCCGCCTTTGTAAATCCAGGTCGTGGGAATCCAGCTCACCGGCAAATCGAGGAACCGTTTAATCTTGGTATCGCCTTTCCGCGGACCGGGATCAGCGAGAATGGTGACGTTGGGTTGATTCGCCAGCTCGAACTTCGTCAGCATCGCGCGGCCATCATCGCCGCCGTTCCAGACCGAAACGAAATAGAATTTCACGTCCGGGTTTTCTTTCACCGTTTTCAGCCAGCCGCCGCTCTTTAATTCCGACTGACAATTCCCGCACCACGGCGCCCAGAGATGCACGACGCTTAGCCCCGGCGCCTTGATCGCCTCGGTCAGCTGTTGTTCGGCCGGCGACGAGGCAAAGAGCGAAGCGGCGGCCAGGAACAAAACTAGAACGGCGGAAAGTTTTTTCATGTGGCGGATCCGGCCTTGAGCGAGGGACGCTTCGACGGACAGTTTAATATGCGGAGAAATAGTTTCCGCTCAAGACGGTCTCGCGTCGATTCGCGATTCTGCTGGCACGCAATCGAAGGCGTTCGCGCGTATCTTTAAAGAGAGATGATGATGAGCCAAACAGAGATGGAACGACCGAAGCGGGCTGCCCCTGCAGGATCGACCGCGGAGAGCGCGCATGCCGCCGTCCTTGCCCGTCTCGAGCAACTCTGCCGGAAACCGGTGAAACCGCCGAAATCCTTGCAGCCCACTCCCGAGGCCGCAAAAAGCAAGATCAGACGGCTCCGGCTGAAACGGCGGCTCCTGATGCAAAGTTCAAGGAACCGCGAGAAACCGATTCTCTAAGATCGTTGAGCGCGTCCGCGCCGGTTCAATTATTCCACATGTTCGCTTCGCTCATGCGAACGGGGGGACTGTTCGAAGTCGAACAAGCATTACCCTGATAAAACCAATCGCTGGGAAGTGCCGGACAACCTTCCGTAGGGCAATGAACCGAAAACGTTCCACCGGGTTCTCGCGTGACCTCGATCTGGCGGCCGGTGATTGTCCGATCGCACAAAACGCAGACGCGTCGATCGTCGAGCGAATGCCATTTTCGGCGCAGATCGCTCGCCTGCAGGATCGCGAGTTTCTCTTCTGGAAGGACCGGTTCAATCATGTTCGGAAGAGCGCCAGACTAAGCGGGTCGACTCTCGACTGAAATCGGCACGAGCTCTGACACGCACATAGGGCAAACTCCTACAACGCACCGAAGTTTCGCGGAAACCTGAGCCGCTTCCCATCGCCCGACGTGATCAGGGTTTTTCCTACTGATAACTAATCCCGCGGGCCGATAGCCGTTACCGATACCAGTTCCGAACTTAACGGTACCATGGCTGTATTTCCGGAAATCATTCCCCAATTCGATGCCGCGGACGGCTCGTTTCTTTGTGACGAAATGCTCATGCAGGAAATCACGCAGCAACGGCAACAGGCGTTGAAGGAACTTTACTCGCGGTATGCGCGTTCGTTGCGCGCTCTGATCGGCAGCGTCGTGCACGAGGAATCCGAAGCGGACGATGTTCTTCAGGAATCGTTTCTCCAGATTTGGCGCGAGGCGCATCATTATTCGCCGAAGGCGGGCAAGCCGCTCGGCTGGGTCATTACGATCGCGCGCCGGCGAGCGATCGATCGCGTGCGACGGCGGGACAGTTATCGGCGCGCGAAACAACGTTTCGAAGAGGAAATCAAACCTCAGACGCAAACGCCACGCACGGCCGGAACGGAAGCGGAAGTCGCGCAAACCGATCTCCGGAATTTTCTCGGCCGACAACTCCAGACGCTGCCGCCCGTGCAGCGCGAAGCAGTGGAGCTGGCGTATTTTAGCGGACTCAGCCAGCGCGAAATCGCAGCGACCACCAATACGCCGCTCGGCACCGTGAAGACGCGGTTGCAACTCGGTCTGCGTAAGCTGACGCAATGCATCCGGCCGTTGCGAAACAAAATTTAGTTCCCCTTACTCGGACGGACGTCAGACCAGATCGCACGCGTCGGCTGGCATCCAATGAGCGTCGCGACCGTCCCATTTGACGTTACAGCCAATCGGATTCGTCATCGGAGTGGTGATGGGTTTGCCGCTGAGATGTTCGTCCAAGGCGTGCTCGAGCTCGCGCGTCGTCGAGCGTTCGGCTTGCCGAGGATTGTCCACGGCGCGGCCGGTGTAGATAAGACGCCGGTCGCGATCGAAGACGTAAAAGTGCGGCGTGCGCAACGCTCCATACGCACGCGCGACGTCCTGGCTTTCATCGTGTAAATAAGTCCACGGAAACTTTTCCTCACGCATCCGCGCGACCATATGCGGAAAATCGTCCTCGGCGTAAGTGTTTTTGCTGTTCGAATTGATCGCGACGAAACGGACTCCGCGCGGCGCAAATTTTTCCGCCGTCCGGCGCGTCGATTCGTCCGACCCGGTCACGTACGGGCAATGGTTGCAGGCGAAGAACAACACCAGGACCGGATCTTTTTCGAAATCGTCCAGCGCATACGTTTTTCCGTCCGTCGCCGGCAACCGGAACTCCGGCGCGGGCTCGCCGATCTGCAGGGTAAAGCTCATCCCATTTCTTAGCGGCGCGAAGAGCGAATGCAAACCGCGTCGCGCATGCTAGATTCCCGGCATGGATACGCCCAAGATCACTGCTTACCTCAAGACCACCTGTGGCTGGAGCAATGGCGTCCGCGCCGTGCTCGCCAAATACAATCTTCCTTACACCGAAAAAGATATCATCCAGAACCCGGCTTTCCGCTGGGAAATGGAAACCAAAACCGGCCAGCCGCTTTCGCCGTGCGTCGAGATCAACGACAAAATGCTGGCTGACGTGAGCGGCGACGAGGTCGAGGAATATTTGATCGAAAACAAATTGGTCCAAGCGAATGCGGCCGACACCGGCGTGCCGACCAACGCTCCCTGCGCCCACGAACAGCACGACAGCGCGGTGCAGATGCGGCTTTGATCGATTCGTTAAAAGGTTGAAACGTTAAGCCGGTGAATTGGTCAAATCGATTGGCCACTTAACGATTAGCCTTTAACGATGAAGCTCCTCGCCCGCGCACCCGCCCGAAAAAAAAGCCGGACGCGCCTTCGCATTCCCTGGAAGCTCGCGCTTCTGGGGTTGCCGATCGTTCTCATTTTCGGCGTTCTCTTTTTCTATGCGGTTTGGGCGCAGACTTACGATCTGAAAAAAGTCGGCGACATGCCGGAGCGGAACACCGTGTTCGATGTCGATGGCAAAATCTACAGCCGGCTCGCGGGCGCGAATCGCGTGAAGGTCGCGCTCAACGAAGTCTCGCCGTATTTTATCGACTCGCTGCTCGCGCGAGAAGACACGCGGTTTTTCGAGCACGGCGGAATCGACTGGCGCGGGATCGCGCGTGCGCTGGTGCGCGACATCATGAGCGGCTCGGCCAAGGAAGGCGCGAGCAGCATTACCCAGCAGCTCGCCCGTAACAGTCTGCCGCTCGGCGGCCGCACCTTGAGCCGGAAAGTTCTGGAAGCGATGGTGGCGTTAAGAATCGAGAAGGATTTCACCAAGCAGCAAATCCTCGAGCTTTACGTGAACCGGATTTATTTCGGCGCCGGTTGTTACGGCGTGCAGACCGCTTCACTTGCTTACTTTGGCAAAGACGCGGCGAAATTGAATTTGTCGGAGTCGGCGACATTGGCGGGATTGATCCGGAGCCCGAATCGTTTTTCGCCATTGAGAAACCCGGAAGGCGCGGCGACGCAGCGCGACACGGTTCTGGATCGGCTCGTCGAGCTTAAGAAAATCAGCGCGTCCCAGGCGCAGGAAGCAAAGCTCGCCAAGGTCAACGCCCATCCGAAGCGAATGCCGCTGATCCAGGAAAATTACGCGATGGACGCGGTCCAGCGCGATTTGAATCTGCTGCTGACGCCGGAGCAAATCGATGACGGCGGGCTCTTCATTTACACGACGCTCGATCCGACGGTGCAGAATGCTGCGACGCAAGCGATGGAAACGCAGCTCGCCAAGATCGAGCATCAAGCCGGCTTCAAACATCCGCTCAAGGCGAATTATCGGCCGCCGGAGGAAGGCGAAGATTCATCGATGCCGTATCTCCAGGGTGCGCTCGTCGCGATCGATAACGAGAGCGGCGGAATTCGCGCGCTCGTCGGCGGCCGCGATTACGCGCAGAGCAAATTCAATCGCGCGCTCGCGCCGGCGAACCGCCAGATCGGTTCTTCGTTCAAGCCGTTCGTTTACACGGTCGCGTTTGCCCACGGACTTCTGCCGGGCGCCGCCGTCAGCGACGGGCCGATCGAGCCCGGCGAAATCCAGGGCGCCGGAAACTGGACGCCGGGAAATTCAGACGGGACCTATGGCGGCGTTCAGCCCGTCTCCTACGGGCTGATTCATTCGCGCAACACGATGAGCGTTCGCGTTGGCGAGATCGCGGGGCTCGATAACGTCCAGAAAATTGCAATGACCCTCGGCCTCAGCCAAAACGTTCCGCACGGCCCGGCGATTTACATCGGCTCATTCGAGACCGACCTGAAAGATCTCACCGCGGCTTACACCGTTTTTCCGAACGCCGGGACTCGCAAGCAAGCTTACATCATCGAGCGGATCGACGACTCGGATCACAATCCGATTTATCGCGCCGCGCACGTGAGCGTGCCGGCGTTAGACCCGAGCGCAGCCTGGATGACCTCGCAGCTCATGGAGCAGGTGCTGGTGAGTGGAACGGCGGCGAGCGCGAAGTCGTTAGGTTTCAAACTTCCGGCGGCGGGAAAGACCGGGACGACGAACGATTACAAGGATGCGTGGTTCGTCGGCTACACGAGCGCGATTACCTGCGGCGTCTGGGTCGGATTCGATCAACCGCAAACGATCGTGGCGCACGGTTACGGCGCCGCCCTGGCCTTGCCGGTCTGGACGCAGGTGATGATGAAAGCGGCGCAGCGTTATCCGGCAAAACCGCTCGAGCCCACGATGCCGCTGGCCAATGTCGCCGTGTGTTCGATCTCGAATCATCTGGCGACCACGGGATGCAACGCGGCGGGAACAGCCTATGAGATCGCGTTGCCGGACGACAAGGTGCCCACGGTCGCGTGCGAAATTCACGGCGGAACTCAGACGCAGTTCGCCCAAAAATTGCAGGACCTCGGACAAAAGGCGACCACCCTGCCCGGCCGGCTTTTCCAATCGTTTCGGAAATTTTTCGGAGGCAAATGAACCGGCTCGGCATTATCCGTGTCGCTGCGGGCCTTTGTTTTTTGGCGGTCGCGCTCGGTGCATTTGGCGCTCACGCGTTGAAAACGAAGTTGTCGGTCGAGATGCTGGAAGTTTGGAACAAGGCCGTACTCTATCATTTCCTGCACGCTATCGCGCTGGTCGCGCTGGCATTTTTCGGGACGAATAACCGCGCCAGCTATTTTCTTCTAGTAGCCGGCATCGTTCTTTTCAGCGGCAGCCTTTATGCGATGGCGTTGACAGACGCGCGCTGGCTCGGCGCAATCACACCGCTCGGCGGACTTTGTTTTCTCGCCGGCTGGGCCTGGCTCGTCATCGCGCCGCGAGTCTGATTCTTGCAAGGTAGGGGCGGTTCACCGCAACCGCCCGGGCGATTGGGTCAATCGCCCCTACCCTAGATAGCCGCGCTGTAAGAAACGGTCGCGCTTGTCCCTAGAGCCAGCTCCCTGATATTCTGCCGCTACCGATGATGCAATTCGTCCAGTCGCAGAAAGCACTCGTCACGATGATCGTTTTCATCGCGACCTATTTCGCGTCGCTCATGATCGGCCGGGTGCTCAAACGCCGGGCTGGCGTTCCGCTGGGCGTTCTCTTCCAGCTTTTCTGTCTGACCCTCGCGTTTTACGCCGCGATGTGGTTCTACGGCGTCCAGGCCGATTGGCGGAACCACGTCGGCGCCGTTCTCTTTCTTCTCACCACCGCGTTGATCGTCGCTCTTCTCGATCGCTACCTGTGGGAATTGTATTGGGAAAAAAAGCGGCGGACGACCATTCCCCATTTTCTTCGCCAGGTCGTCGCCCTTTTCATCTACCTGATCGCGCTCCTCCTCGTTTTGAGTGTCGGCTATCACGCCGAAGGACAACTGCGCGGCATCCTCGCCGGCTCTGGAATTTTGGCGATCGTCCTCGGCTTCGCCACCCAGGATTTGTTTGGCGGAATCATCGCCGGCATCGCCCTTCAGATCAGCAAGCCCTACAAGGTCGGCGACTGGCTCCACATCCAGGACCGTTTCGCCGAGGTAATGGAGATCAACTGGCGTTCCACCCGGCTCCGGACCAACGACGGTATTTATCTCGACATCCCCAACTACCAGATCGCGCGCAATCCGATCATCAATCTCCATTACCCCACCGAAATCCACGCGATGCGGTTGCGGGTGGGCGTCGACTACGAGGTGCCGCCGAATCGCGTGAAGGACGCGCTTCACCGCGCGGCCGAGAGCGCAGAGGGCGTCGTCTCCGAGCCGCCGGTAAAAGTTTTCGTGATGGATTTCGCCGACTCAGCCGTGATCTACGAGATCAAGTTTTCCATGGGAAATCATCGCGCTTATAACGACGTTTGCGACGCGATCCGGACCAACATCTGGTACGAATTTCGGCGGCAACAGATCACCATTCCGTTCCCGATCCGCACCCTCCAGATCCAGCGCGGACCGAAACGCACCGGCGATCCGCAGGCCGAGGCGCGCGTGATTTTGCGGAGCGAGCCGCTCTTCGATTGCATGAACGACGATCAGCTCGCGACGGTGCTCGAGAATTCGCCGATCCATCGGTACGGCCGGGGCGAGCGGCTGATTCAGGAAGGCGCCGAGGGCGATTCGATGTTCGTCATGCTGCGCGGGACGGCGGCGGTCTCAATTGCCCGCAACGGAGCCAGCGTTCGCGTCGGCGCCATGCGCCAGGGCGACTGCTTCGGCGAGTTTTCGCTGCTCACCGGCGCCCCGCGTTCCGCGACCGTCCGCGCCGAGAACGACTGCGAAGTTCTCGAGATCAGCAAACCCGTCATGGCGGACGTGCTGAAGGAGTCTCCCGAATGCCTGAGTGCGCTCAGCGAGCTTCTCGCGAAACGCCAAATCGAAGGCGAAGGCATCGTGAAAGACGCGACCCTCCCGCAGGACCAGGAGAAGAAGGAATCGGAATATCGTTCCACGTTCCTGCGCCGGTTACGGACGGTTTTCGAGCTTTAACAAAACCAGCCGTGGCGGAGGGCGTAAAGGCGCAGCATTTACCCGTTGCCAGTCCGGTAAACCTAACTACAGTGCCCCGCTTTCAACGGAGCCGTCATGATTTTTCTTGCCCTCGATATCCTCAAATCCGGTGTCACCCTTTCCATGGTCTGCGCGGCTTTGGGCCTGTTGTTTGCCTTCCTTCTTATCAAAGCCGTCATTCGGCTTTCCCCTGGAAACGACCGGATGCGTCAGATCGCCGGCGCGGTTGAGGAAGGTGCGAAAGCGTATCTGAAACGACAGGTCGTGACGATCAGCGCCATCGCCGTGGTGATCTTCGTTCTGCTCTTTTATTTTCGCGACAAATTTACCGCCATCGGGTTCCTGATTGGCGCGTTTTGTTCGCTGGCTGCCGGCTATATCGGAATGCGCATCGCGGTTCTCGCGAATACGCGGACGGCGCAGGCTGCCAGCCAGTCGCGCACCGCCGCGATGCGTGTCGCGTTCAACGGCGGCGCCGTCACTGGACTTCTCGTCGTGGGCCTCGCTCTGCTTTCGGTCGGCATTTTCTATACGCTGGCGAAACATTTTCTCGGTCCTGACATGGCGGTGAAGAGCCTTGTGGGACTTGCGCTCGGCGCGAGTTTGATCAGCGTGTTCGCCCGTCTCGGCGGCGGTATTTACACGAAAGCGGCCGACGTCGGCGCCGATCTCGTCGGTAAAATCGAGAGCAATCTCGAGGAAGACGATCCGCGTAATCCGGCCACGATCGCGGACAACGTGGGTGATAACGTCGGCGATTGCGCCGGCATGGCCGCGGACGTGTTCGAGACCTACGCCGTAAGCTTGATCGGCGCGATCCTTGTCGGCGCGCTGACCATTGGCAATTATCCGGCCGCGATAATTTATCCGTTCGTGCTCGGCGGCATTTCGGTGCTGGGCGCGGTGCTAGGAATTTTATTCGTCAACTTCGTCGGCGGAAAACCCGCGACGGTTTTGATGGGCGCGGTGGGCGCGAGTGGCGTGGTCTCAGCCATTTTGTATTGGCCCGCCACGCACATGCTTTTTCCGGACCCGGTCACAATCGGCGGCATCGCCCGTTCAGCCAACGACCTCTATCTCGCCTCGCTCGTCGGATTGCTCATGACCTTCGTCGTCGTCGTGATCACGAACTACTACACTTCGACGCGTTACGCGCCGGTGCGCAAAATCGCGAAGGCCTCGGAGACCGGCCACGCTACCAACATCATCGCTGGGCTCGCAATTGGTCAGCACGCGACGGCGTTGCCCGTCGGGTTCATCGGCATCGCGATTCTCCTCAGCTTCCATTTCGCCGGACTTTACGGCATCGCCATTGCGGTCATGAGCATGCTTTCGATGGCGGGAATCATTATCTCGCTCGATGCTTTCGGCCCGATCACCGACAACGCCGGCGGCATCGCGGTCATGAGCCAATTGCCGAAGGAAATTCGCGGGATCACCGATGAGCTCGACGCCGTCGGCAATACGATGAAAGCGGTAACGAAAGGTTACGCGATCGCCTCGGCCGGCCTCGCGGCCCTCGTGCTTTTTGGTTCGTACGTCGAAGAACTCAAGGCGCATTTCAGCACGAGCGGAAAAGCTTACTCGTTCCAGTTTTCCCTCACCGAACCGAAGGTAATCATCGGCCTGTTCATCGGCGGATTGCTTCCATTCATCTTCACCGCGTTTAGCATGGACGCGGTCGGCAAAGCGGCCGGCGCGGTTGTGCGCGAAGTGCGGCGGCAATTAACCGCGAAGCCCGGAATTCTCCGCGGCGAAGATGTGCCGGAATACGGTACCTGCGTCGACATCGTGACGAAAGCAGCGCTGCGGGAGATGATCGTCCCGGCGCTTCTCCCAGTCGTGTTTGTGCTCGCGGTGGCGATGATCAAACCTCTAGGGCCCGTCGTGCTCGGCGGATTGCTCGTCGGCACCATCGTTACCGGTCTCTTCGTCGCGATCGCGATGACGTCGAGCGGTGGCGCGTGGGATAACGCCAAGAAATACATCGAGGAAGGCAACCTCGGCGGCAAAGGCTCCTTCGCCCACGCCGCTTCGGTTACCGGCGATACGGTCGGCGATCCTTACAAGGACACCGCCGGTCCCGCGATCAATCCCATGATCAAGGTCGTCAACATCGTCGCGATCCTGATCATCCCGATTTTCTTTTAAGCGGCTCTCTAGTCGCTTCGATGCCAAGCGCGACACGCCTGATTTCGTTCCACTGCCATCGACTCAGTTCACGAAGCTCGTTCGCAGCAATGCTTCAATAGCCCGAGTGTCCTAAAATCTGCAAGCGGTGCCAAAGTAAACTATTGTGATCGCGCTCGGTCAGATCCGTTTTACGTCAATCATTCCGTAATTGTAAAAGGGTGCCCGTGTTCTTCCCAAGCTACTGCTTCATTCACTATCGGAAAATTACGTCTATATTCCTGGAGCAGTTTCTGATCCTCTAACAGCGCGAGGCTGTAATAGAATCTAACCTCGTGCACGCCTGGCTTGTTACACACGCGATCAAGCTGCAGCTCGTCCTCGACAAAGTGTTCTTGTCCTGGCTTGAGTACGATTTCGGTGTACGGCATCTCGGGAGTGGTGCAAGGCAATTCCTCGACGTCGCCGCGCCATATTTGCGCGTCAAACAGCGGAGGTAGATAACGAAATACAACCGGAGTCCCGGTTTCGTTCTTGTAAACAGCAGTCACTTTAAGTCTTTGCCCGATGTGAACTTTTGCTGTTCTAATATCGAATCGCGCTGTGACCCCGTTGACCACTCGCGAGGTCGTCCGTGTCGCATCACGGCATCCGAAATGCGCCAGAGCGCCCGCAAGTAAAAAGAGGCACATGGTTAGACGGACAAAACGGCTTGATCGAACGAATATAGGCGCAGGCAAAGGGCTCAGTCTGTGGTTCTCGCTCATCTATTCCTTGTTAAGCTTCTGTGGATTGTCTTCGAACCCAAACGGCGAGAATCACAGACTGAGCCCGTCTTCCCTTCATTCACCTATCTAGCCCTCTATCGACCTTTGATCGGAATTTGGCGGACGCGTTCTAACAAGCGCTTACTCTCTTTTTCGATCACTTTCGCGAGCTCAGCGCGACGCGCAGCCGGTAATTTGGGATACTGAATCAGTGTCTCGCCCAAGTGCATCATAGCAATACTCATGGAATCATCGCCGAGCCAGCTCGTCGCCGCTCGCAGGCGGGTGCCGCTCGAATTTATCGCGGAAAAGACACCGGTTGGGGCGATTGAGATTTCACTTTCTAGCTTGCTGCGTTCGAGCATTGCCAGCCAAAGCTCATGCACCGCCCGAGCGGTCGAGGCGGTGAGCGGAGCGTCGTAACGCTGAACTACGACGCTTTTCGGGTCTACGTACGGTTCCTCTTGTCCCTCGTAAGGGATGCATCGCGACAGCGAGGTTGAAGCCTCCGTTGCGGTAATCCAGTAGTTATCTTGCAGAGAATGTGCTTTACCAACGGACTGGTACACTGCGACAGAGCGGTCTCCATCCGCTCCGTTGGTCAGGAAAAGATAACGCGCCGCCTCATCGGGCGTGAGGTACAGTTTCTTCTTCAACAACCGACCTAGTTCGGCAGAATCGGCGACGATTGAGGTTCTAGCAATCCGGGTCAGCCGATCCCGCGGATCCTCTGCCCGAATGCTCACACCAAAAAGCGCTATGGCAGCAGAACTCAGCGCTACCCACACGCTGAACATCCGCGTCCATCCGTTTCGGTTTAACGTTGAGAATTGTTTCGTCATAGGTACCCATTGATGAAATTCAGTGGCTCAGCTCCAAGATTAGGCGCGCCGGTGCCCCGTTCAGAGCCGCTTGCTGCCGAGGACCTACGTCGGATGCTGACCAATCTCGCTGAGCCTTCACAAATTCCACGCCTGAACTGTATTCACTGCCTCAGCTCCAAGACTCGGCACACCGGTGCCCCGGCTCGGCGCGGCTCCCTGCCGAGCATCCACATCCGAAGCAGTATAAGCTCCTTCTCCAGCACCGGAACTACTTGTTCTGTAATTCGACGGGTCTATCGGATCGTTCGGATTCATTCTCTGATAACCAGGGCTCTTGGCGGATGGCCCAATCCGCTCAATCCTACGATCATCTTCCGTAATTTTTTCCACAATGGCAGTTTTTGCTGCCCCTCGGTCGAGCGGGCTAAAATCTGAGGTAGCTAAACCAGTTTTATTGTTGTGGGCATGAATCTTTACGAAAGCATTGTCAGGATACTTTTCTGTTTCGTACCATACCGGTTTGCCGTCCGCGCCGCGTTGAACGACTAGTCTGCCCGACAATGGATCGAGTACCATCCGCGGTTTGAATTCGCCGTAGCTGGGCTCCGAGGTAACAAACTTTTTACCCTGTTTCGAGATGCCTACTCCGACACCATGGGTTTTTGGACCACCATAGGGAATATCCCGGATGAATTCCTTGTGCGCAGTGGGGCCGAACGAAAGTTCTATTACCTGAGCCCTCGCAAAGCGGATCGCTTGCGGCAAGTTGTCGAATTCTTCCAATCCCAACGGGTCTGAGCGATCCACGGGGTCATTGCCGCAATAGCGATACAGATTGCTGGTGTCGCCCTTGAATCCTATTGGATCGGTCTGGAGGAAGCGGCCGAGCTCGGGCGACAAAAAGCGATTGCGCAGGTCGTAGAAGCCCAGCTCGGGAATCCAGCGTTCGCCGGCATACAAATCAACGATGCCGTGGGTCGAAGTTTCTGTCGGCGTCCCATACAGGTCGTAATGAAAGCTCTCCAGCAGCTGGCCGCTCGCATTGGCGACATGAGTCGTGCTGCCGAGTTTGTCCTGATAATAGTAAAACGTTCCCATCCCGCTCCAGCTCTTAATCACGCCGGTCGACCCTTGGAGATAACCGGTGGCGACGTTGCATTCCCCCAGCAAACTCCTCCACCAGTTCCCAATTATCCCAAGCGTTGAAACGAATCACGCCATTAATGTTCCTAGCAATTTGGCGATTCTTTCCATCGTAGTAGAACACGGCGCTAGTCGTACCGTTGCTTGCGCTAGTCAGTCGGTTCTGTGCGTCGTAGACATAGGTCCAGCCCTTGCGTCCGGTCAGGTTGCCGTTGGCGTCGTAAGCGAGAGAGGTGGGGTTTTGTTCACTCTGGCTCTGCGGCATGTTGCCACCCGAATCGTAGTAAAAATCCTGTGAGCTCTCATCCGAATCGGTCATCCCAGATTTGAACGCGATCGCACGGAAAGTCACCGAAGACCAATTGCTCCCGTTGGCCGGCCCGCTCGAGCCGTTTATGACCTGGGCGTTGGGGTTGCTGGCGGATGGCTCGCTCCCATCGTTCGTCCACCGAATTTGCGCGTTCGGCGTTGTCGTGCTGATCGTCACCGTCACCGTATTTGACGGGTAACAGTAGCAGTTGCTCTGCGTAATTGTCGGCGCGGCCACCTGGTTGACAGGAGTTGCGGTCGCGGTGGCTGTTGCCGTCGCGGTAGCTGTAGGCGTCGACGTCGCGGTAGCTGTGGCGGTAGCGGTAGGGGTCGGGGTCAGGAGCGGTGGAATTGTCGCGGTAGCCGTGGCAGTGGGTGTCGCAGTGGCAGTTGCAGTTGCGGTAGCTGTAGGTCCTGGAGGCGTGGCGGTAGCGGTGGCAGTCGCCATTGGCGTTGCAGTTGGATTGGGGCCAGGCGTGGGTGAAGGGCCCCCGGTCTCGGTAATCCCTGAGTATTGGTTCAGCCCGTTGACAGCATAAGTTGCGCTGAC
>Ga0307470_10000218_pt1 | contig 37774 bp, 35 predicted proteins | sample atmos_gasesAM3C__FD_204565 | JGI IMG/M metagenome (GOLD analysis project Ga0307470, IMG submission 204565) | Hardwood forest soil microbial communities from Morgan-Monroe State Forest, Indiana, United States - atmos_gasesAM3C_05 | ecosystem: Environmental > Terrestrial > Soil > Temperate forest... | reverse complement strand
ATAAGTGATGTTGAAATCAGTGTAATGATACCCGCAGAACACGTCGCTCGTGACTGTGGCCGGCGTGTACACCTGGTAATAGCTGTTGCTGTCGCTCGGCCAGTGGTTGGTGGCAATGGCGTGACTCACCTCGGCAGAAAGAGCGTCCAGATCGTCCGCGGTCTGAAAGGAGGGCGGGATGGGGGTTAACGTATCAATCCATGTCCCGCCGAACAAGACACTCGTGCTAATGGGTCCGGCGTGGTCGTTGTATTGACTGGCAATGCCATAGTAGGAGCTGCCATTCAAGTCCTGCACGAACTGGTTGATGCTCGCCTGGTACCCGCTCGGAAACGAGGTACCTGGCGGGTTCCAGAAGATCGTATAGACCTTCTGCGTGTGCTGCACAGAACCGCCTTGATAGGTCATGTTTGTGGCCGCGCTCAGTACAGGATGCGTCGAGCCAGCGGGGTCGTACTTCCGAACGATGCCCATCCGAGCCGGGGGCTGTGTCAAGGCGGCCACCCTGCCCATCGTGCTGGTGCCCCGCTCGATGATGGGCGTGTTCGTGGGATTGCTGAGCTCAGGCGTCGACGTGGCTGGCGACTGCCCCTGCCCACCAACCGCGGCGAACAGACTACCAATGACAAGGAGCGAGCGAAGTCCTGCGCTCAGCGACAAGACGAACGACTTCCCATCGGAGGGAGATGGAAGACTTTCTCGCACCTTGACTGTAGTCAGCGAGTGCGAAACGGGAGCTTGACACGACATCGGCTCATATCCCATTGAGAATCTCCGTTCTTTTCCTGTCGTTACTCGGGCCGTTCGTGCCGATGCTGTCTTGTGCATGCACGGAATGGTCGCACGCCGGCCATGGCTGCGAGCCGGTGTTCGTGTCGCTGACGACGTGGGCGCCGACCGTTACGATCGGCACCCACGCGCAGGCGAAGCTCCGGCGAAGCGTCATGAACATCGTCGTTCCTCTCTCTCTGAAGAACAGCTCGATTTCTAGAACTTTCGCGGAGTCTTCGCAACGGTGATGCCAGTTCCTGCTGAGAGAGCGACCGCGCCGAAAGCGGCCGGAAGCGTCAACGTGGATTGACACTCCCCGTCAACGCAGGTTGTCACTTTCTCGGGCGGCCCTTCAGCTTTTCGTGCAGTGCCTGGCGGCTGATCCCCAGGAGGGATGCTGCTTTCTGCTTGTTCCCCTTGGTGCGCTCGAGGGCCTCCGCGATCGCGGCATGCTCTGTCGATGCCCTGCGCGATTTGAGCGACGCATCGCTCGAGGAAACCACTGGAGCCGGCAGATCGAGATGCGCGCTTTCAAGCGTGCCCCCATTGGGACATCTCACAATGGCTTGCTCGATGATGTTTTCCATCTCTCGGACATTGCCAGGCCAATCATAAGAGCTCAATTGTGATAACGCCTTACGGCTGACACCACGGAGCCGTTTTGAGACCCGTTTGGCGGCGCGCGCGGCAAACGCAACGGCAAGAGCTGGAATGTCGGCACGCCGCTTGCGCAGCGGCGGAATGACGATCTCCATTCCGCGCAATCTATAATACAGATCGGCGCGGAAAAGACCGTCCCGAATGAGCTTCTCCAGATCACGATTCGTCGATGCCACAACGCGGACGTTGATCTTGACCGGCGTCGACGCGCCAACCGGCAACACCTCGCGTTCCTGGAGGACGCGCAGCAGTTTCGCCTGCACAACCTGCGAGAGGTCGCCGATCTCATCCAGAAATACAGTTCCTCCCTCCGCTTCAATGAAATGCCCTGTGCGTTTTTCGACGCCGGTGGCCACGCCGGATCGGATTCCGAACATCTCCGCCTCGAACAGATCGTTGGGAACCGCGGCGCAGTTGATGGCGCGGAACGGACCGGAGCGGCGGGTCGATGCATGAATGGCACTGGCGATGAGCTCCTTTCCGGTTCCGCTCTCGCCTCGGAGAAGGATATTGAGTCCGCTCTGTACCGCCATTCGGACGCGCTCGTGCACGTCAGCCATTGCGGCCGAACCGCCGAGCACCATAGTATCCGGAAAGATGACTTCCCCCTCGGCGCTGGCGACGTAGCGGTCGCTCCCCTGTTGCGAGGCGAAGAGCGTCGTACCGACGTGCTCGAGAAACTCGCGCTGCCAGACCGAAAAGGGCTCGGTCCCTCGGGGGTGCGCGGCCAGCATCATTCCTTTGCCCAATGGAACGGCGAACCAACGACTGTTGATGGACGTGTCAGAGGCGAGTGCTTCCACGTCGTCGTCGTCGGTCAACGTTCCGACAATCTGGCTCACAGCAAGATCCCCTCCCTTCACGCAAATGAGAAGACTGCGCGTGTCAGCGATCGCGGCGGCCGATTCGAGGAGCGCCCGGCGGCGATCGGCTGTCATTAAAGGAGTGGACGCCGCGTCGCGCACCCACCGCATCGCCGCGGTCACCACTCGCTCGTCATCCCCTTCCGAGACAGTTCGTGTACCGCCTGCGCCTTGGGAGCTCGAATGTTCACCAAAGGCGACGGCAACATCCGCGTCCGACGTCGAGACCTCTTCCACGTGGAGCGATGCGCGGCCGATCCGAGCGGTGTCGCCGGGCCGAAGGTGTATGCGATCGAGCCGTTCGCCGGCCATCACAAGGCCGTTCTTCGACTGGCGGTCCTTGATCAGGATCCATTCGCCGACGCGCTCGACAGTGGCGTGATGTTTTGAGATCCCCGGCCATGCCACGACGAAATCATTGTCGTCTGCAGAGCCCAGCGTGCGCTTCGCATTCACCGGCACGTTGAAACGCCGCTGTCCGTCTTCGAACGATACAACCAATCGAATCATCAACTCTGTCCCCCCGCAATGCGCGCAAACCGCTCCTGCACGATATCCGTATGTGCGCGGGCGATGATGGAAATCGTTCGCTCGATCTTCAGGGCATCCATTGCCCGCGAGGCCTCGGCCGCGGCGTCACTCTTCCCGCCGAGATGCCACAGCAGTTCGGCGTGGAGCGAGCGCCAGATGCACAACGGCTGCGAGGCGGCATTGACCTCTTTTTCGACGATGGGAAGAAGATCCGATGCCTTATCTCCGCGCGCCAAGCGAAACTCCAGAATCCAATAGCGGTTGATGTCGGTTGCGTACCAGGTCAGATAAACGTCAGCGAGGCGCGGAGACTCGCCGCGGCGCCACCGAAGATATTCGTCATAGATCGCCGCCTCGGCGGTGTTGCTCACGTACGCCGCGCGATAACGTTCCACCGCGTCGTGCGCTTCGTTCCATCGGCGGGCTTCGCCGAGCGCGAGCACGATCGCCTGCACGAATTCATGCTTGCTCTTGCCAGCGCCTGTTGAGGCCCCTTTTCCCATGCCTCGCTCGTACCAGAATAGGGCGCGATCGACGTCGCCGTGAAGGTGATAGGCCACGCCCGCGTCATACGCGATCTCGGAGGCGTTCTCCGACGTTCGCCAGACACTCTGGAACAGAGTCTCGCCTTCCCCGAGGTGCCCGGAGCGGACCAGTAGCGCGGCCTGTGCTCGCTGCATCACTTCGACCAGAATCCCTTCGTTCGCCGACGAGGCTTCGGCGACTGCCTTCGCCGCTTCTCCGAGAGCCTCATCAACAGCACCGACGGCGAAGAGACGCTTACTCTCCCGATACGCGGCATATGCGGCGCTTCGGTGAAGATTCCGTTGCTTCACGTCGAGTGTCGATGCCTCGCTCGCGAGGTAGCCGTTCATCATCACGTCGATCTTGCGGCCTGACATGGCAACGGTGATCCGCCTGTGCTTGTCGTCGTACGAGAGCGCCTCGGTGGCTTTCGGCGGTGAGGCAGCCCGCGGGAGAAGGGTGTACCAGACCAGGTTCTTCTCCTCGTCCGGCGACACCACCATGTCGGGCGAAGAGGTAGGGGAAGGCTCCGAGGTAACGTCACCGATCCATGGCGAGATCCGAACGGCACTGAGGGTGTTGATCCAATCGAAGGCGTTGTTGATTCCGATGAACAATGCCTCCGGCCGTCCGTCCCCATCGACGTCGTGCAGGCCCGCAAAGTGATGATGGCCGACGGCCTGGAACAGAACGCGCCCCCGGTCGAGCAGCGGCTCGTACAAGACCGTGAAGTAGGGCGCCTCGGGAACGTGCGCGTATCCGACGAACACTTCATCGATGCCGTCGCCGTCCACATCGGCGGCGGAAACCGTAACCGGCCAGAACCGCTTCGCGTCATGCGGAAAGCTGTCCGACACATCAGGTAGATGGACTTGCCGGACGATTTCCCCGCTCTCCGGGTCGAGAAAACTGAGTAGCGTCACCTTTGATAGAGACACCTCACCGCGCGGAACGAGTACTGTCGCCAGTAAGGGCCGCTCGTTCCGGCGCATACGGACGAGAGCGTAGCGATTGGAAATCTCCGACTCGACGCCATCGCGGCGCCAGAGCGTCTCCCCCTTGGTACCGATGGCCACGATGCCGCGATCGCTGTTCGAGGCCAGCCGTGCGAACCGATGCTGCTCTCGCGCCGGCGCGAGGAGAACGGCGCCCGACGCAGCCACGACCACGATCAGCGTGGCCATCACGGTGCGCGTGCGAGGCGCGAGCGTGCGCAGGTCAACGTGACGCCGCTCCAACGCGGCCATAGCGTCGGCGGCCGAAGCATAACGGCGGCCTGGTACCGGATCCAGGAGCCGGCTGACGACCGTTGCAAGCCAATAAGGTACCTCGCGGCGAACCGATCGGACAGCGCGTGGGCGCTTGCCGATGCGGGCGATCATCGACCCAAGTGACGACTCCCGGACGAACGGCAGTTCACCAGTGACCAATTCGAACAGAACCACGCCGAGGGAGTAGAGGTCGGTGCGCTCGTCGAGTTGATGGCCAAGTGCTTGCTCAGGCGATAGATAGTCGGCCGTTCCGATCACGCTGCCTGCCACCGTGGCACGCGACTGGTCATCATCAAGGACACGTGCCAGACCGAAGTCGGCCAGTTTCACCGTCCCGTCAGAGGCGATCAACACGTTTTCCGGTTTCACGTCGCGATGAATCGTCTTCAGCTCGTGCAGCGCCTCGAGTCCTCGGAGCATCTGCTTCGCGATCTCCACCGCTTCGCTGATGCCGAGGCGATGCTCGCGCCGGATCTTCTGGCGGAGTGACTCGCCGTCGACGAGCTCCATCGTCAGAAACACCATCTCACCGTCGCTGCCGAGGTCGAACACGCGTACGAGATGCCTGCTCTGCGCGGCGCGGGCGACGTTCACCTCACGGCGGAGACGGGATTCCATAGCGGTAGAGACCCGTTCCGGGCGAATGACTTTCAACGCGATATCGCGCTTCAATTCGCGGTCGTTCGCGCGATAGACCGTCGAATAGCCGCCCCGGCCGAGCAGACCGGCGATCTCGTAGCGCGCGGCCACCACCGTGCCAACGGCAAGCGGCTCAAACGCGGAGCTCACCGAATCGAGCGGATCGACAGTCTCCGTGATCCGTTCGTTTCGATCGGAAGGAATCGTCAGCGAAACAATCATGTGTGGAGAGAGGGAGGAAATGTTATACACCGGACCGGGACTGTCCCGGAAGTATCCGTGAGCCTGCCGTTGCTCTGGTTGCTCCGCAGACTGCCCGCTGGTCAACGGATGGTAGACATCCGAGGTCGCACCTTGACCTCGGTCAGCGAGCTCCTGGCGCGAGATTGATGGAGCATGCGCTCATCCTCCCCCGATTACGCTCCGGACCTGATGCTCTAACCCGCATTTCTCACACTCTCACTGGAATCGTCGGCACTCTTTACCCCGTCGAGAGCCCTTCTCCCCCGCGGTTTCTTGCGGGGGAGAAGGTGCCGACAGGCGGATGAGGGGGCGGTTCACGCTAACCTTTCCCAACCGCCCTGCCGGTCAATACGTCCCTGCCGTGGTGTATGTAACCGAGCAGTTCGAGCCGGCGCCGTTCTGCGCACATACCGAATGGAAGTACGTCGTCGAGGGCTGCAAGCCGGTGTCCGTGTAGCTGGTGACGTTGGCGCCTACGGTCGCGATCGCCACCCATGCCGATCCGTTCCACCTCCTGACGACGAAGCCTGTTTCGTTGTCGGAGTTGTCCGCCCAGGAAACCGTGATCGCCGACGACGACAGGGGCACCGCGCTCAGCCCGGTCGGCGCCGCGGGCGGGGTGGTGGCGATGCCCGTCGTGGTCGCGTAGCTGGACCATGCCGGACAGTTCATGCCGGCCCCGTTCTGCGCACACGCGAGGTGGCGGTACTGCGTTGCCGGCTGCAGGCCGGTGTCCGTGTAGCTGGTGACATTGGCACCGACGGTCGCGATCTGCACCCACGTCGTGCCATTCCACCGGTACAGGACGAACCCATCCTCGTTGTTGGCGTTGTCCACCCACGAAACCGCGATCGACGATGACGAAAGCGCTACCGCGCTCATTCCGCTCGGTGCCGCCGGCGGCGTGTTCGTGCCGTTTTGAGTCGTCGCGTAGCTGGACCAGGCCGGGCAGCTCATGCCCGCGCCGTATGGTCCTGCGTCGAAAAGATATTGCAGCTCACCCAGCGCACGTCCGCGCCGAGGAGAGCCAGCGTCTCGATGAGAACGCCTGTCTGCACAGTCATGTGCAACGACCCCATGACCCGCGCCCCGGTCTTCGACTTCCCATACTTCTCCCGGACAGCCATCAGCCCCAAATACTTCGAACGTTAAGCGACCCGACGTGTCGGCCGCGGTGGGGTGTGAATTGTAACGCATGTGAGGAATTGACCGACCTCAACGCCCGCGGACACGGTCGCCGCCCTTGCTCGAGCAACAAATCACTCCGATTCGTCAGCCGCGGTTCCCGAAGTGGTGGTGCGAGAGGCAGCCCCGACCGCGGCGTATACTATTGCCCTCAAATGCCGGCACTCGATACGACACCCGACGCCGCTGCCATCCAGGAAGCGGCCTATCGTCAAATGGGAGGAGCGGGGCGCTTGAAGATTGCACTTGATCTGAGCAATTTCGTCCATACGCTGGCGGAGGCTGGCATCCGAAAGCGTCATCCGGAATACACATCAGAGCAGGTTACCGCGGCGCTGGCGCGGCAGCTCTATCCGGTTCCCGCCGATCACCTTGAAGATTGAAGACTTCCTGCGTCGCATCTGCGCCGCGCTCGAGCTCAACCATGTTCCCTACATGGTTACCGGATCACTTGCCAGTTCCGTTCATGGCGAGCCGCGATCAACGAATGATCTCGATGTGGTGATCGCGCCCACTCGCGATCAACTGTTCTCTCTCGTCCAGTTGCTCACGCGCGTGGGGCTCTATGTTCGGTGGGAAGACGCCGAAGCGGCTCTGACGAAGCGCGATCAGTTCAACGTGGTCGACTTCGCGAATGCCTGGAAAGTGGATCTGATCGTCCGAAAGGCGCGCGAGTTCAGCCTCCTGGAGTTCGACCGTCGCGAGCCCGTCGAGATGGACGGGCTGCACTTCGTAATCGCCAGAGCAGAGGACGTCCTGATCTCAAAGCTTGAATGGTTCAAGATGGGTGAGTCGGAACGCCAGCTCACTGATGCCGCCGGCATCATTCGCAGGCAAGGCGAACAGCTCGACGTTGCGTACATCGAACACTGGATTGAGTCGCTCGGTCTGCAGGAACAATGGTCAAGAGCTTGGCAACTCGCGGGTTGAAGTCGATGGAGAGGAATTGATCACGAATAACAAGTACCAGTGAAGTGCGATCTCACGAATGAAAAGAAACTCGAGGTGACAACAGGGATAGTGACTCCTATTTCTGCTCTGACTGTCGGAAAACCCACCTCCTCACATATCCTTCAGAATCTCAGCCCTCTTCTTGTCGTACTCCGCTTTCGTGATCAGCCCCTTCTTCAGCAGGTCATCCAGCTTGCGGAGTCGTTCCTCGGCTGATTCGGCGGCGTGCGTGGTGGTGCCGGCGGACGCGGTGCCGGAGATCCAGGCCTTCTGCAGGCCCGGGTCGGCGAGTACGTTTGCGTAGGCTTCCTTCAATGCGTCGCTGAGGACTTCGTTGATGTTTTCGGGACTGTGGGCGTGGCCGTAGCGGTGGGCGGTGCCGTTGCCGGTGCCTTCGGCCAGGGTGTTGCCGCGAGCGTCTTTGAGGGTGAAGGCGAATTTCACCTCGGTGCCGTACATCGAGCCGAGGGCTTTATTGCTCTCGTCGACGTAGAAGCGGGTCACCTGGAGGATGAGCGTGCGCGCGGCGGGATGATCCTGCTTGAGCGACCATTCCTTGCTGATGCCGGTGACCATGGCCTGGATGAAGGCGATGACGTCGTGATCGGCGTGGATTGGGAAGATCTTGTCGTCACCGCCGGTGCCCTGACCGATGACCAGCGGGTCGGCGAGGTTGCGCGCGTCTTCGACGCGGACTTCCACGGACTGAGCGAGCAGCGCCGGCGGCACGTCCGCGGAGGTCGTGTGGACCCCTTCCTGCGGGGTGTACTTCAGCGGGACCGTCAGTTCTTTCAGGTTTCCGCGGGCGAAGGCAAGGGTGGCGATGGAGGCGACGATGAGCGTGACTGTGAAGCGTCGGGCGTAGGTCGTAACGGGCTCCTTCTTAACTCTCAACTGCTAGATCCGGCATTCCCTGTGGAAAAACGGTATTCGGGCGGCGACCATCGATCGATGACACCGGTCATGGAGCGATGTGACGGCGATCACTCGACGGTGAGCGCGCGCACAACATCTCCATGAGCGAATCCGTGGGCCGTGGCCCCCTCACCACCCTGCTGAAGCGTGAATCCTCAATTGCTGATGTACTTCGTTATGGTAGCACCAATTCGACGGGCTCTCCTCTTCGTTGCTGCCTATCGTCCGAGGGATCACGCTCCCGGTGCGTTCCTCGGTCAGCGCGAGCATGGTTGACTGGGAAACGGGAGGCAGGTAGACTCTTCGTCGTAACTGAGACTGAGTCTCAGTACCAGAGAACAGCCGACATGCCCTTCCGTCACGTCATCGCCTGCTTGTCGATTTCAGCCTTCTGCATTGTTCTCGCCGGCGCGGCCTCCGCGCAGGAGTGGCCGTACTTCATCACTTACACGCACCACATGGAGGAACCGGGCAGCCTGGAGATCGAGATGGAGCCGGTGGTCGGGGCTCCCAAGGGAGGGGCCAGACACTTCGTCTCCTCCTCTGTTGAGCTGGAGTACGGGGTCAATGGATGGTGGACCTCGGAGTTGTACCTCGACGGCGAGAGAACGAGCCCGGAGAGCACCGCGTTTACCGGCTACCGATTGGAGAATCGCTTCCGTTTGCTGATGAAGGAGCACGCGGTCAATCCGGTGCTCTACGTCGAGTATGAGGACATCACCGGCGCGGACAAGATCTTCAAGGAGGTGGTGGGGTTCGATTCGTTCCGCGATCTGCTGGAGCCCGAATCGGATCTGCGGCATGAGAAGAAGCGCGAGATCGAGACGAAGCTGATCCTTTCCGGCGATGTGCGCGACTGGAATGTCGCGGGGAACATGATCGCCGAGAAGAACCTGAACGGTGATCCGATCGAGTTCGGCTACGCCCTCGGCGTAAGCCGTCCGCTCGTGCTCGCGGCCTCTCCCGATCCATGCTCGTTCTGCCCTGAGAACTTCTCGCTCGGCGTCGAGCTTTACGGCGGCCTCGGCGAGTGGCGCAACGTCACCACCGCCGGAACCTCGCACTACATCGCGCCGTCGGTCGCCTGGAGCCTTCCGAACGGCGTGACACTCAAGTTCAGCCCATCGTTCGGGCTCAATGCCAACAGCAATCGCGCGCTGGTGAGGTTCGGCGTCTCGTACGAGATCCCGGCCATCGGATCGCGGTTCAACAACACGAGGACGAATCGATGATGCGTCTCCCTCGGTTACTGTCGATCGTTTGTCTCGCCGTTCTGATGTGCTCGGCCGGCTGCACGGTTGCGCCGCGGACGCCGTCCCTCCCCTTCACCGCCGCCCGGCCTTCCGATGACGTCCTCGCGGGCGGGAAGCTCTACTCGCAGCACTGTGCCGCATGCCACGGCCCCGATGCGGCTGGCCGCGGGCGGGCGCCGAGCCTTCACAGCCCCTCGGTACAAGTGATGACCGACGATGGCCTTGTCCAGTTCCTGGCCGACGGCGATCTCCGAAAGGGAATGCCCTCCTGGTCCGGGCTATCGTCAGCACGGCGGTGGCAGTTGGTGCGCTTCATCCGATCGCTTTCGGCGCGGGAAGCAACGCGCGCTCCGCAAGGCCCGCCGTTCGCCGAACGGCAAGCCGGCGATTTGATCTCGACGACGACGCCACGCCAGTCCGCGACCGAAAGACTTCGGTCAGGGTCGGAACTTTTTACGTCCGGTGTGAAACATTAGAGCCCGCGTCGCAAATTTTTGAGTCCGCGTCTCAAAAATCTCAGTCCAGGTCTCAAAAATCTGAGCCAGGGTCTCAAAAATCTGAGCCAAGGTCTCAAAAATCTGAGCCAAGGTCTCAAAAATCTGAGCCAAGGTCTCAAAAATCTGAGCCAGGGGTCTCAAAAATCTGAGCCAGGGTCTCAAATATCTGAGCCAACCTCTCAAAAATCTGAGCCAGGGTCTCAAAAATCTGAGCCAGGGTCTCAAAAATCTGAGCCAGGGTCTCAAAAATCTCAGTCCATGTCTCAAAAATCTGAGCCAGGCCAGGAAGAATCTTGACCGGAGCCGGAAGCACCGCCCCTCCTGCCCGTGGAGAGCGAGGGGGGTCCTTCACGGTCCTCAGCCCCTCCGGCATCGTTAATCGGTGGCGGCGCAGTCGTCAACGTCGTGAAGATCGCGGGGAGCTGCTCCGTGAGTCCACTACCCGTGGATCCCAGCCGGCGAGACGCCGGCGCTCCGGTTGCGATATAACCCGCGGCCATGTTGAAGAACTGCATCGCCGCCCTTCTCCTCCTCACCGCGTCCGCCTTTGCGCAGGACGTGAAGTCCACTGCCGCGACCAAGCCTGCGATCCACGAGTTGACGCTCGAGAACATTTTCGATCCGAAGCTGAAGGTGGCGTTCGGGGGGTCGCCGCAGTTCGGGTTCACCTGGCTTGACGACAAGACGATTGCCTGGCCTCGCACCGAGGATGGGAAGGTGGTCGAGCAGGCGGTGATGGATGCCGAGAGCGGGACGAAGCATCCCCTCTTCAGCGCCGCGAAACTGGAAGCGGCGGCGAAGAAGATCGCCGGCGTCACCGCCGAGGAGGCTTCCGGGTTCGCGAAACCGCGGAGCTGGAACTTCAGCCCGAACAAGAAGAGCGTGCTGCTCACCATCGGCAACGACGTCTATCTCTATACGCTCGATAGCGAGGCCATGATCCGGCTCACCTCCTCGCCGGGCGAGAAAGAGGAAGTGACGTTCAGCCCTGACGGGCGCTTCGTCTCCTTCATCCACGCCAACAACATCTACGTCGTCGACGTGGCCACGCAGCGCGAGCGGCAGCTCACCACGGACGGCAACGAGAACCTCCAGGACGGCATCCTCGATTGGGTCTATCAGGAAGAGGTCTACGGCCGCGGCAACTTCCGGGCGTACTGGTGGAGCCCTGATTCCACACACATCGCCTACCTGCAGCTCGATGAGCGTCCGGTGAAGCATTTCGCCGTGGTGGACCACATCCCCTACCAGCAGAATGTCGAGTCGGAGCTCTATCCGAAGGCCGGCGCGCCGAACCCGATCGCCAAGCTCTTCACGGTCAGCATCACCGGCGCGGCGCCGAAGGAAGTGAACACGGAGAGCTACAGCAGCGCGGACTTCCTCATCGTCCTGGTGGACTGGTCGCCGGACAGCTCGAAGGTGGTCTACCAGATCCAGAACCGCGAACAGACGTGGCTCGACCTCGATGCCGCCGAGCTGCGCGGCTCCGGCACGCCGAAGACGCTCTTTCGCGAGACGACCAAAGGGTGGGTGGACATCACAGGCAACCCGGTGTGGCTGAAGGACGGCTCATTCCTCTGGCTCAGCGAGCGGAGCGGCTTCAAGCACCTCTACCACTACGCCGCCGACGGGAAGCTTATCCGCCAGCTCACCAGCGGACCGTGGGAAGTGCGGACGCTGCACGGCATCGATGCCGCCAACGACTGGATCTATTTCTCAGGCACGGAGCGCTCGGTCCTGGGCACCGACGTCTATCGCCTTCACCTCGACGGCAGCGGGCTCAAACGGATCACCGAGGCTCCTGGCCAGCACAACGCCCACTTCAACCCGTCGTTCAGCGCCTACCTCGACACGTTCTCGGACGCGGCCACGCCGCCGTCGACGTCGCTCCATCGCGGCGATGGCGCGCAGGTGCGCGTGATCGACGCCAACGAGGCCCCGCTGATGCGCGATCTGCACATCACCAAGCCGGAGTTCGTTCAGGTGAAGACGCGCGACGGCTTCGTGATGGAGGCGATGATCATCAAGCCGCCGGACTTCGATCCGTCGAAGAAGTATCCGGTTTACGAGCACACGTACTCGGGCCCGCACGCGCAGCAGGTGCGCAATGGCTGGGGCGGCGCGACGTATCTCTGGCACCAGTTCCTGGCGCAGCACGGCGTGATCGTCTGGATCTGCGACAACCGCAGCGCCAGTGGCAAGGGGGCGGAGTCGGCCTGGACTTCGTACAAGCGGATGGGCGAAGGAGAGCTTCGCGATCTCGAGGATGGGCTGAAGTGGCTGACCTCGCAGCCATACGTCGACGGATCGCGCGTGGCGCTGAGCGGCTGGAGCTACGGCGGCTTCATGACGTCGTATGCGCTGACGCACAGCACGATGTGGAGCGCCGGCCTCTCGGGCGGGACGGTGACGGACTGGCGCGACTACGACTCGATCTACACGGAGCGGGTCATGCTGATGCCGCAGAACAACCCCGAGGGGTATCGGGTCACGGCGCCGCGGTGGGCGGCCAAGGATCTGCACGGCAACATCCTGTTGATGCACGGCGCCATCGACGACAACGTCCACATGCAGAACACGATTCAGTTCATCTATGAGCTGGAGAAGGCGAACAAGCCGTACCAGCTCCAGATCTACCCGAAGTCCCGTCACGGCGTGGTCGATCCCGCGCTGAACGCGCACCTGCGCGCGGCGATGTGGAAGTTCATTGAGGAGAATTTAGCGGTGAAGTAGGCGGTCTCGGGGTCTCGCGGTTGCGGGGTTTCGGGGTTGCTGAGTTGCTGGGTTGCTAAGTACGGCTTCCCCAGAATTCAGTTGTCCAGGGATGAATTCATACAAGTGGCGTGTGCTTCCGGCCTGAAGGACTCACGCGGAGGCGCGGAGTGCGCGGAGAAAGAAGTTCCTCGTCAATCTCCTCCGCGTCTCCGCGCCTCCGCGTGAGCTCAAGGCATTACTTGCCCAGTAGCCCAGCAACCCAGTAACCTAGCAACCTAATAACTCAGTAGCTGGCAGACCCCGCGACCGCGAGACCCCGCGACCCCGCGACCCCGCGACCGCGATCGAGACTCCGTGTAAGCGCCGGCGATCCTTTGATCGTCTAGTGGTAGACCCCAAAACGGGAAGGAGGAGGATTCATGCGTAGTCGTGCTTTTGTATTCGTTCTACTCGTCATCATCACTCTCACCGGAGGATACCTGGTCGGGTGCGCAACGGGAGGGCAGCCGCATATGCAGGCGGCTCTCGACGAGCTCCGGGCGGCTCGGTCGGAGCTGCAGGTCGCCGAGGGCGACAAGGGGGGCCACCGCGTCAAGGCCATCGCCCTCGTCGACGAAGCGATCGGCGAGGTCCAGGCCGGAATCGAATTCGCCCGCACACACTGATCAGGACGAGAACTTGAGGAGAATGTGATGAAACATCGATCGATTCTGGGAGCCCTTTTCCTCTGTCTGACGCTCGTCGCCGGCATCATCGCCGGCCGGGCACACGCCGCGCAGTCGCACATGATCAACGCGCGCGGACATCTCCGTTCCGCACGGCAGGAGCTCCGGGATGCTCTGGCCGACAAAGGCGGCCATCGCGAACGCGCGATCGGCATCATCGACAACGCCATCGGCGAAGTCGACGCGGGGATCGAGTTCGCGCGGGGACGGTGAGAACCGCGTTGTCGGTTGTCGGTTGTCGGTTCGTTGCGCGGCTCTGTCGCGTAAATCGCCGGTGACGCCGGCGTGAGACTCGTAGCCCCCGGCTTCCAGCCGGGGGTTTACGAGCATCGTCTCCCCATGCAAGGCCGCTTGAGCGGTGTAAGCCGCCGGAGGCGGCTTTACGCTTGCAAAGCCAGCGTGCCGCGTTAGCGGCAACAAGACGGTAGACAGTTATGGAGTGACCCGCTCGCACAGTCCACTTCCCCGCGAGCGCCACCGCCCCCTCATCCGCCGTCGGCACCTTCTCCCCCCCGCTGAAAAACGCGGTGGGGAGAAGGACTCTCGATAAACACCGCGTCTGCGATTCCACTGAGTTGGTGATTGTCCGCATACAATCCCGGCATGTTCGAGTCCTCCACGCCTGCGCCTCGCTTCAAGCCCTCGTTTCCCTTCAAACTGCCGCCCCTTCGAGGAGGACTGGTCCGCTTCCTGCTCCGCGCCGGCGTCCTGGTGGTGCCGCTGATCCTGATGAGGGCCTGCTTCATCACCTATGTGCCGCTCGATGAGATCGGGCTGCGGCAGGTGTCGTTCGGGATGAACAAGGGGTTGCAGAAGGATCTCGTGCAGCCCGGCTACAGGAGGGCGATCTCGGGCTATGAGACCATTCATACGTTTCCGCGCAACGTTCAGGCGGTGGAGTTCACGAACGATGAGGCCGAGCGCGGCGCCGACCATCGCACGGTGGCGGCGATCAACGTGCCGACGGTCGACGGCTATCCCGTTGCAGTCGATGTGACGGTGCTCTATCGCATCGCCGATCCGTTCCTGGTCGTATCGAAATTCGGATTCGGGCGCGGCTACGAGGACAACGTCGTGCTGCGCTTTACCGATCCGGCCATCAAGCAGCACCTCGGCGAGCTGCGGGCGGAGGAGTTCTATCGCGATCAGCGTATCGCCAAGGTGCACGATCTGAAGAAGGAGCTGGCCGACAAGTTCAAGCAGAACGGGCTCGAGCTGGCTGACGTCCTCATCCGCCAGTACGACTACCCAGACACCTTCCAGCAGCTCACGGAGCAGAAGAAGATTCAGGACCAGTCGGTGCTGACGAATCGGGCGCTGGCGAAGCAGGCCGAGGTCGACACGCGTCTCAAACAGACCGCGGCCGAGGGGCAGAACTCGATCAACGTCCGCAGCGCCGAGTTCCAGGCGCAGATCACCGGCCTGAACGCACAAAAGGACTTCTACGAGCGGAACAAACACGCCGAGGCGGATCTGCTCGTGAAAAGCGCGGAAGCGCAGGGGACGGAAGAGATCAACCGGGCCATGGAGGGCGCGGGATCCGACAAGCTGCTGCGTCTTCGCAAGGGACTGGCCATCCTCAACGGAATCAAAGGGCCGATCTACATCAGCGAAGACCCGACCGACATCGGGAAGATTTCGCACTGAGGCGGGATGATGAAACGACTGATTGCATTGCTCGCCACGCTGCCGCTCCTCGCCGCCTGCACGCCGCACACGACCCAGGCCACGCAGGTCGGCGTCCGCTTCAACAAGATCACCCGGTCGACGGAGATATCCGACCCCGGGGCCACGTACTTCTTCGTGCCGATCATCAATGATTGGACCACGTTCGATACGTCGACGCAGAACCTGGTCATGACGGCGAAAGCGACGGAGGGCGACCGGAAGGAGAAGGACGACCTTCGTTTCAAGACACGGGACGGCAACGACATCGAGACCGACGTCACGATCCGCTGGCGCATCGACCCGACGCGCGCCGACTACATCTGGCGCACGGTCGCGCCGAACACGGTGGCGCTGAAGGACCGCCTGGTGCGGCCGCTGGCGCGCGCGTACGTGCGCGATGTGCTCAACCGGCTCGATTCCGAGGAGTACTACAACCCCGACCTGCGCTTTGCAGCGGCCAGCGACGCCACGAAAGTGATGGCCACGCAGCTCAAACCGTACGGCATCATCGTCGAACAGGTGATCCTCGGCGATTTCTCGTTCAAGCCTGACTACCAGAATCTCATCAACAAGCGCAAAGAGGCGGAGAAGCAGGCCGAGAAGCTGGAGTCGCAGATCCTGGCCACGCTGGAATCGAACAAGGCCAACCTGCAGCAGAAGATCGCAGAGCTGACCGAACAGCTCACGCACGCGCAGGGCGACTTCGAGCAGGCCAAGCGCGCCGCCGACGCGTACGTCGTGCGTAAGCAGCAGGACGCGCAGGCGACGCTGTCGGAGAAAAGCGCCATCGCTCAGGGCATCAAGAAGGAGCGCGCCGCGCTGAACGGCAGCGCGGGCGACGCGTATGTGTCGCTGCAATTGATCGACGCGCTGCAGAAGAAGGAGATTCGCCAGATTCCGAAGCTGCCGAACGGCAACGTCATCATCGACGGCAACAAACTGCTCGAACAGCTCGGCGTGATTCAATATCAGGCGCAGAAACCGGATTAGTCATGCTGAACATCGCGGGGGTCGACTACGACTTCGCGCAAGTCGTGTATGTGGTGCTGCAGGAGTGCGAGCACCATCGCCGCAGCTTCGACGAATCGTCGTTCGATGCCGAGGTCCGCGCTTGCGCGACGGAGAAGCTCGCCGAGGTCAAAGCGGCATACGACGAGTTCGGAGGCTCGTCGGACTACTGGGCAGAGCTCGAGAAAGAGGTGAACGAGGTCGTGTTGCCGCAATACATCGCCGCGGCACGCGACATCACGGAGCAGGAGCGCAACCTGTTCGGCATCTGGCGCGGCGGCGACCTCGGCGCGCGTTTCGCCTTCGCCCTGGCCGGGCTGTTCATCGGAAGCATCATCATCGCCCTCCCGTTCATCCCGATCTTCGAGAACATGTTCGCCTTCGCCCTGACGGCGGCGGGATTTCTCTATCCCGACCTCAAGCGCTTCATGCACGAGCATCGCTACATGAAGGTGCTCAACCGCATCGTCAGCGACAGCGCCCGCTATCAGGAGAATGCGCTTCTACACTACATGACCTCGCAGGACATCAGGAAGGCGTTCGAGCCGGGAGAGTCGCGGCGGCTGCCGCCGCCCTCGTAGCGCTGGCGGCTCGCCGGCTGGACCGCCAGCGGCTCGCTGGCGATTCAAGATGCCGCCGCCGAGCCGGCGGCGGTCCAGCCAGCGAGCCGCTGGCGCTACGCTTACGTTCTCCTTCCGCTGTTACGTAACTCGAAACGCTTTCCGTTGCCGGACGGTCTCTGCGCTATCCTCCGTCGCGCAAACGAAGGAGACTGAATGCGGAAACTCGTCCTTGTCCTCGCGATCCTGGTAACCGTCTCGGCGCGCGCCGAGCAGAAAAACGTAATGGTGCTGAACAATCTCAGCGATGCGCAGATCAGCCTGGCCATGAACGACATGTCGGCTTCGCTCGGCGTTCGTTGCGATTTCTGCCACGTGCTCGACCCGCAGACGAAACATCTGGATTTCCCCAACGACGCGAAGCAGGAAAAGAAGACCGGGCGCGACATGATCCGCATGGTCCTCGAGATCAACGAGAAGAACTTCAAGGGCCGGCCGATCGTCGGCTGCTACACCTGCCACCTCGGCAAGGAGAGTCCGTCGGCGATGGTGAGCTTCCCTCTGCCGCCGGCAGCGCCGACGAAATCGAACGAAGCCGAGGAAGCGGAGCGTAAGGCGTATCCGGCGGCGAAAGACGTGCTGGCAAAATACATCGCGGCCCTCGGCGGCGACGCAGCCGCGAAGAAGCTCTCCACCGAGTCGATGACGGTAAAAGGTACGCGCACGATGGCGAACGGGCAGACCATGCCGATGGAGCTCTACCGCTCCGGCGGCAAACTGCTGGTTCGCGCGATGCCCGCCGATGGACCTGCCATGGCGCAGATGGTGAGCGCGGAAGGCGGCTGGATACAGAGCCGCGAGGGTGTGCGCACGATCTCCGGAGGCGATGCGGCACTGAGTCTCACAAACGCGCACGCCTACGACCCGATCCCCCCGACCCTTCCCGACAACGCCCGCGTCTTCAGAAAAGAGACGATCGAAGGTCACGAGGCGTGGACCGTCGGTGCGCAGATCGACGAGCACACCCGCGTGCGGATCTCGTTCGACGCTACGACAGGACTCCCTCTGCGACGCGTCCTGACATCCGACAGTCCCGTCGGCCGCATCCCTCTGCAGACGGACTACGACGATTACCGCGACGTCAGCGGCGTGAAGGTTCCCTTCACTGTGCGCTTATCGAGCGTCAGTGGCGGCCAGAACTCGACGCGAAAGTACACATCGATCGAGTTCGGCGCGGCGGTGGACCAGAAGATGTTCGAAGCACCGCCGAAGTAGAGGGTCGGGGGGTGGGGAGTGGGGGGACCCACTCCCCCACCCACAAATCCCGTAGAATGAGCGGAATGAGGGTGGGACAGATCGACCGGGTGAAGCGCCAACTGCTGCGTCAGGCGGTGGCGGACAACCTCGACACGATTCGTGGGCTGCCGCCGCGCGCTCTGCGGCCAAGGCGGCGTTTCGTACGGATCTTCCTGCGCCGGGCGCCGCTGGTCATCATCCCGTTGATCCTGACCAGTCTCGCGTTCCTAAGCAACACCGGCGTCACGGCCAAGGCAATCGCACCGGCGCCAGGCATCGCCGCCCAGCCGCGCGTCGTGCACGCATCCGTTGCGCCGATGCTGATGACGGACACGCTCCCGGTCAGCGCATCGGCCTTCCCTCTGTCCGTCCACCGCGTCGTTCTCGATGCAGGCCACGGAGGCACCGATCCGGGCGCGTCGTCAACGTCGAACGTCAGCGAGAAAGAGATCACCCTCGACATTCAGAATCGGCTCAGCGCGCTGTTGCGCAAGAACGGCTTCGAGGTCGTGGTCACCAGAAGTGACGACCGCCTCATTCCGTTGCGCGAGCGCGCCAAGCTGGCCAACGGCTCCACCTCGGACATCTTCGTTTCCATCCATGTGAACTCCATCCCCCACCCGAACAACCACGGCGTCGAGACGTATTACCTCGGGCCGACCAACGATCCCAAGCTCACGCAGCTCGCCGCGGCGGAGAACCTGACCTCGGGTTACGCGCTGGCTGACCTTCGCAAGCTGCTCGACCGCGTCTATGCCGACGTGCGCAGGGACGAGTCCCAGCGCCTGGCCACGGCGGTGCAACTCCAGCTCTTCAGCGGACTGCGCGGCGTCGATCCGGGCCTGGAGAACTGGGGCGTAAAACGCGCTCCCTTCATCGTGCTCGTGGCCACGGAGATGCCGGCCATCCTCGCCGAGGTCGGATGTCTGTCGAATGACCGCGAGGCGGAGATGCTGCGCAGCGGCGCATACCGCGAGCAGATCGCGCAGGCGCTTTTCCACGGCATCCACGCATACGCAAGCGCCAACGACGCGCCGCAGAAGAAAGGAACGTAATGTCTACTGAATCCGAGATCCTCCACGTCGGGATCGACCTCGGCACTTCGCGCAGCGCGATCTCCGCGTCGAACGGCGAGCGTTTCGTCGTCGACAGCTTCGTCGGCTGGCCCGCCGACATGGTGGCGAAGAAGGTCCTGAAGCGCGATGTCCTCATCGGCCACGAAGCGGTCACCAATCGGACCATGCTGGACCTGCACCGCCCGCTCGAGCGCGGTCTGCTGAAAGAAGGCTCGGATAAGGATGTCGAAGCGGTGCGCGAGCTTCTCAAGCACCTGCTTCGCCTCGTCGGCGTCGCCAACGGCAAGGTCGAAGGCGCCAACGTGCGCGCCGTCGTGGGCGTCCCGGCGGCGGCGCTGCGCACGAACAAGCAGTACCTGCGCAATTCGATGAAGGGAATCGTCGACAGTCTGATGATCGTGAGCGAGCCGTTCGCGGTCGCCTACGGCCTGAACGCCCTCCTGCACACGATGATCATCGACATCGGCGCCGGCACCACGGACTTCTGCGTGATGAAGGGCCGATACCCGAATGAGGAAGACCAGCGGACGCTCACCATCGCCGGCGACTCTCTCGACGCGCAGCTCCTCAAGCTGATCGAGGAACGCTACCCGCAGGCGAACGTGACGGTGTTCATGGTGCGTGAGTGGAAAGAGAAGCACAGCTTTGTCGGCGACCCGCCAAAGCGCGTGCTGGTCACCGCGCCGGTCAAGGGCGTGCCCACTCAGTTCGACATCACCAACGAGATGAAAACGGCCTGCGAGACGCTGCTCCCGCCGACGGTCGAGACGATGCTCGACCTTCTTTCGCGCGTCGAACCGGAGTTTCAGGAGCGCGTCCGCAACAACATCATCCTCTCCGGCGGCGGAGGGCTGATTCGTAATCTCCCTCGCACGCTGGAAGAGGCGCTGAAACAGGTCGGCGGCGGCAAGGTGACGCACATGCAGGATCCGGTGTTCGTCGGATCCGACGGCGGCCTGGCGCTGGCGCTCGATGCACCGGATGACGATTGGGAGAAGCTGACGGCTTGACCGACTGGCGACTCGCTCCCGTCTTCGGGTACCCTCCGGACGGAAAGGTTGCCACCGTCAGACCGAGCGCCTATGCCGTGATGCAGAATGACCGCGGAGAATTCGCAGTCGTTCGTACTCCTGAAGGCACATACCTCCCCGGCGGCGGCATGGACCCGGGCGAGACGCCTCACCAGACGGTCATCCGCGAAACGCTCGAGGAGTGCGGCCTGGCGATCCGCGTCGGCTCATGGCAGACGGTGGCCGTTCAGTTTGCCTGGTCCGAGGCTGAGCAGACGTACTTCGAGAAGCGCTGTACGTTCGTCGACGCCACAGTGCTGGGACCGGACACGTCGCGACTGGAAGCGGATCACGAGCTGTTCTGGGTGGACGCCGATCGCGCCTGCGAAATGCTGACGCATGAGAGCCACGGGTGGGTGGTGAGGGGGTGGGGCCAGCCCGCGATTACTTCTTCTTAGCGGCTGACGCTCTCGCGACGACACTCTTAGCAGCCAGGTGTCTCGGCAATCGCACATCGGCACGACGCCAGAGAATGCGTGAACGCGGTAGCGGCACTTCGCGGAAAAGGGAGGCGAGACATGCGGATGCATCGAGAGCTGATGGAATGCGAACCGTAAGTTGCTTGGAGTCCTTACCGTAATCCAGAACCACGTACTCGCCAGCGTCAAGCTTGACCAGGGCGCCTTTCGATGGCTCGGGTGCGGCCCAGGGATCAGAGATTTCCTGGAAGGCGACAGGAAACCATCTCGTCAGCTCGACTTCCGAGAGCTTCGCCGTCATCACCGGGAAGGCGTTCTCTTTCAGTTCGATGGGCTTAGCTGTTCGCAAGCACTACTCCACGTCACGCCTCATGGTAACAATAACCGGGATGGCCACCAACTCGTTCCTCTCCAGAATGACAACGCCAGGTTGGCCCTGGCTCCATTCCGGCCAGCCTGGAACCGACCAGGGGTCTGCTTCTACATCCGTGTAGAACTCGATTCCGATGATGCCCTCCGGCAGCGGTCCCTCCCATGCTTTCACACACGGAACGATGCCGGCGAAATAGTTCCCTCGCGGCTTTCCCCAGATCATGCCGGAAGCACTGACCAGTTCATTCTCTATGGGGTTGTGATGCGACCGGCGGTGATAGGGACCGAACTTTGCCGGGCGCGGGGTCGTGCTCATCGGCGCTCAGTGTCGTTTCTCACGCCTGTAAATTCTACATCCGCGTCTATTAGTGAGCGCCGATCTCCTCCGCCATCCCCAACAGCGCATTCACCGTGTTCCAGTTTCTCGCCGTCACATTCACGCCCAGCTTCTTCTCTGTCAGCGCGTTGGATAGCTTGGAGTCTGCGATGCCCTTCGGCAAGTAGAGGTAAAGCTCCTGGCGGCCGAAATGGAGCTCTTCCGAATCGAGCTTCAACTTCAGCAGCAAGGCTTTTGCGTCCTTGGCGAGCTCGCCGGCGAGGAAGGCCACCAGCAGAGCCTTTGGATTTCGTTCCGGTTCGACCGTCATTGGATTCGCGGCGATGACCTTACGGAGCTCGCTCGTCGTCCGAAGGATGATCTTCACTTCGAGGCCGGCCTTTTTCCTGATGCCTTCCTCGATGCGTCGCGCGAGGTGAGCTCGATCGTCATCGTCGCAGCGGAAGACGACGTTTCCGCTGTTCAGGTAGGTTTTCGCATCCTTCAATCCCAGCGATCCGAAGAGCGCTTTCAGGGCATCCATCTTCACCATCTTGTTGCCGCCGACGTTGACGCCGCGGAGAAAGCAGATGAAAGCTGTCATGCGCCAAGAGTAACTCAGCTCCGGCTGCGCTAAACTACGCAGGTGCGACGGCTCATCCTGGCGCTCGCGTTCCTCCTGACGATGGCGCTCGCAGCGTCGACGACGACCCAGCCGAAGCAGGCAGTCGATTTCGAAAAAGAGATCGAGCCCATCCTCAAAGCGAAGTGCCAGCCGTGCCACTTCCCCGGCGGGAAGATGTACGAGAAGCGGCCCTTCGACCGGCCGGAGACCATCGTCGCGCTCGGCGAGAAGCTCTTCACGCGGATTCACGATGAGAAGGAGCGCGCTCTCATCCGTACCTTCCTTGCCGAACAGAAGCGTCAGGGAAGCCCCTCCGCACGCTGAGCTATCATTCCGAGGTTCATGGCCACGATTCCGTGTATCCGCTGTGGTGTCCAGATTGACCGCGACTACAAAGCCTGCCCGCACTGCGGCGAGCCATTGACCGACTTCCTCCGCGAGTACGCCGACAAACCGATCGACGGCAAGTACCGCATCGTGCAGCGCCTCGGCATCGGCGGCATGGGCGAGGTCTTCAAGGTCGAGCACACGTTCCTCGGCTCGACGCGCGTGGTGAAGATCATCCGGGCGCAGATCTCGTCGAGCACTGACATCAACGAGCGTTTCCTGCGCGAGGCGCGCATGGCCACGAAGGTCCAGCACCCCAACGTGGCAACGCTGTACGACTTCTCCGCGCTCCCCGACGGCTCACACTACATGGTCTGGGAGTTCATCGACGGGGAGAATCTTGCTCAGGTGTTGCGCCGCCGCGGAACGCTGGCGCCGCGTCATGCCGTGCAAATCGCCATCCAGGCACTGGCGGGCCTCGATGCCATCCACCGTGCCGGCATCGTCCATCGCGACATCAGCCCCGAGAATCTGATGATCACGCACGCTGCCGACGGCTCCGAGTTCGTGAAGATCATCGACCTCGGCGTAGCCAAAGCGGCAGAGGCGGACGTGGCCATGACGCAGACCGGCATGTTCGTGGGGAAGTTCCGCTACGCCTCCCCCGACCACCTCGGGTTTCTCCCCCCTGGCGAACGGATCGACGGCCGCGCCGATCTCTACTCGCTCGCCGTGGTGCTGTTCGAGATGCTCACCGGCCGGCCGCCGTTCGAGGCAACCTCGCCGCACGCGTACATTCTTCATCACTCGCGCGATGAGTACCTGGCCTCGCCCGACCTTGACCGCATCACGGGCAGCGGAGCGCTTCAGGCCGTGATGGCGCGTGCTCTCGACCGCGACCGCAACAAGCGCTTTGCCACCGCGCGCGAGTTCTCCGACGCTCTCGCCGCGATCGAACCGACGCTTCCGGATGAATCGTCGAAGACGGCTGCGCCGTTCGATCCCGAGGCCACGATGCGCACCGAGCGCACGAATATGGGCCAGACCGCCCCTCCGGCGCGCACAACTCCCGCATCGGTCGCTCCAGGAGCAACATCTCCCGCGATCATCGCTCCGGCGCCCGCCGCTTTGCCAACAGTCGCGCAACCGGCAATGCGGCAAACCGGCACTCAGCCTGTGCCGCCTACACCAGCCTCGGCGCTGCCTACAGTGCTCGACCCCATGCCGATGGCTGCCCCGAAGCGGCGTACGGGCACCGTCATCGCGCTCCTCTTCCTCGTACTGCTCATTCTCGGTGCGATGGCAGCAGCCGGAGTGTTTGCGATGAGGAAGTACATTCATTGGCCGCCGGTCGCGACCACGACGACGACCACGGCGCCGGTAACGACGACGACAGCCACTGCCTCGGCGAAGCCATCGCAGACGACGGTCGATGTCACGCCACCTACGCCAGTCATCATCGACACGACAACAACAGCGTCGAGAACGCTCTTGACGGCGACGGCACCGACTTCGACAACCGCCGCGACGGTGACGACATCATCGGCTGCGGGCGTGCAGCCTCCGACCACGACACGCGCCGCTGTGAAGCCGAAATCCAGAGTGGAAGAGCCCCCGCCGGTCGAGGAAACGGCGGCACCGGAGCCGCAGCCGACGCCATCTTCCGCGGGCGCGCCGACCTTTCGGGAACGGGGCGATGGCAATGCGAATCAGGCCGCGCTGGCCGCGTTGCACCAGCAGATCGGTGGCGTCATGCGTGTCTCCCTCACCGGCGGCGACGCCGAGATGATCAATCAGTTGTCCCACGCCCTGCGCGGCCGAGGCATCAGCGTCAGTGAGGACGCGCAGGTCGAGATCCGCTTCACGGGCTCAGTCGAGTCTCATGGCTTCGGCCGCAAGAGCCGCTCGGCCACCGCCACGATCAAGAAGAATGGCCGCCCCATCTTTCAGTACTACATGCCGAGAGAGGATTACCGCGTCGGCGACAGCCCGGCCGAGGCATTCGCCAGGATCCTTAGCGACGCTCTGGCAAGGTGAGCGGCGTGAGGCCGGTTGTCGGTTGTCTGCGCTTCGCGCGTTGTCGGTTGTCACTTCGCAGTTGTCGGTTGTCAGTTGTCAGTTGTGGTTATCACGGTTGACTACCGTACCGATCAGCCGCGACCGCTGCCCGTCGACTCGCCGCGTGAGCGGTGCCAGAGCCACTGACAACCGACAACCGACAACGCGCTGCAAGCCCCCGGTTTCCTTCCAGTCAGCCTCCGTGTCGAACCTCCCAGGAGGATCGTCATGCACGTTCGTTCGCAAGCTGTGCTGGAGTCGAATATCAACGTCACGCCGCTCGTCGATGTCTGCCTCGTTCTGCTGATCATCTTCATGGTCGTGATCCCGGCGATGGTCACCGGGGTAGCGGTCAAGCTGCCGAGGGCGAACGGTGATCCTGTCGCGGAGGCGCAGCGGCAACTCGCGATCACGGTGAAGGACGACGGCACGGTGTACCTCGGCAGCGTCGTCGTCCGGAGCGAGCAGGTCGTTTCCGAACTGCAGCGGCTTCATGGCGAATCACCCGAGCGCTCCGTTGCCGTTCGGGGCGATCAGCGCGTCGCGTACGGCGAGGTGGTGAAAGTACTCGACGCCTGTCGCGCCGCCGGCTACAACGATGTGAATCTGATATCGCAGAAGCGATGAGGCGGTGCGTTAGCGCGACAGCACGTAGGCGTCGATGCCGGCGCGGCGAAGGCGCTTTGTGGCAGTGGTGGCGACGGCGCGGGAGGCGAATGGGCCGGTACGGACGAGACTCAGTCCGTCGCTCTTGTCGGTGAACGACGTCTCGCCGAGGCGAGCCAGGCGCGCGGCGAGCTCGCGGGCGTTCGCAGGATCGCGGAACGCACCGACTTGCACGACGAATGGATGCGATGACAACGGCGCGTTTGCCACGGTCGTGGGCGACGCAGCGGCGACAGCGAATGCGACGTTGTGCAACGTCACCGGCTCGGCCGGCAGGGTCAGCTCGTGCTTGACGACGTGTCCGCCGACGTCTGCGGTGAGCGTGAAGTGCCCTGCCGGAAGGGAACGGAAGACGAAGGCGCCGTTCGCATCGACGGCTGCATGGCGGCCGAGCGATTCGATCGTCACTTCCCGCGCGCCGGCAACATTGCCTGCGACACTGCGGAGCGCACGGACCGCGAACGACGCGATCTTTGGCTTGTCGGCTTCGAGCGTAACGCTGTGCTCCGTCTCCGCCGTCTCGTAGCCGGGCGGCAGCGTTTCGGGCACGAGGGCGACGCGATACGCGCCCGCCGGCACAGCGAGAACGAAGGCGCCGTCGCTGTCGGTCGTGGCGGAGACGCGCACGTCGTTCGATGAGGTCGCGGTGATCGTGACGCCTGAGATGCCAATGTTCGCGTCACTGGCGACGCGCCCGTTCACCCGAGCCGACGACCAGACGATGCCGAAGTCGATGTGCGCGTTACCGTGGATCTCGACGCGCGATGCGGTCGTGAAGAACGCCGGACGCCCGTCAGGGAGTTGCGCGATCACAGAGTGGGCGCCGGGCTTGACGTCGCGGAACGAGTAGACCCCGTGCGCGTCGCTCCGCGTGCTTCGCGTGCCGTCGAGCATGATGATGACGTCCGAGATTGTCGCCACGCCTGCAACAGAGCCGCGCATCTCCGGATCGAGAAAGACGACGCCTTCGATCGCGATTCGCCGCTGCAGAAGCGACGGCACGCCGTCGAAGTGCTGGCGCACGCCGGCCTCGATGGCCTTCCCATTCTGCTCCAGTGTAGGGACGCCGTTGCGCCACCAGGAGAGCGATCCGAATACGTCGGTCTGCGAGAAGATCCGCCGGCTGTACGACAGCGTTCCGAGCGTGGCGATGCGCGTGCCGCCAATGCCTTCATCGCGGTCGGCGATGGCATGGAATCGGATCTGGTCGCGTCCCTCCCCTGCCCCGATCCAGCTCGCATCGAAGCCGCCTTGCCAGCGCAGCGGCGTGAGGTTCACCGTAACGCCTTCGATGAAGCCGAGGTTGACCAGCGCCGGGTTGTCGCGCAGTACACGAGCGACGTCGTCCGGCGTGTGAACCGAAATGCCGAGGCGCTGAAGCGCGAGATCGAGACCCGGCTCGTCGCGAAAGATCAGGTCGAGCGTTGGGGCCTGTCTCTGCCGTTCCACCCAGAGGTTGGTGGTGAAGCCGCTGTGGCTGGCCCGGGCGCCGAGGCGAACCACATCGCCCCGGCGGCTGGCGTTGTCATTGTCGAGGATGCGCCCGGAGAGTGACGCGCCGAACGATGTCCTGTCGTAGGCGATGCCGGCGGGAAGGGCGATGGTGCGGATGGAGAGCGACGGCGTGCGAAGGTCGGTCACGGCCGCACCGCTGGTGAGGGTGACGTGTGATGTCGCGGCATAGCGCAGCGTGAGCGAGCCGTTCGCGAACGTCTGACTCTGCGACTGCAGGCGATAGTCGTCGTACGTGGCGAACGTCTCGGCGGTCAGGCGCGACGTGGCGCGGCGCGACCAGGTCAGCTCGCCGTGCGTGCCGGGGATGTCGCTGAGACCGAGCGTCGGATACGACTCCGGCTTGAAGGTGACGTGCCCGAGGAGATGATCGCTCGCGCTGTCATAGCGGACGTCCGCCGATGCGGCCAGGGCGCGGCTCACGCCGACTTCGCCGCGGAGCATAAGAGAATTGGCAGCTCGGTACTCCCCGGCCAATCCGCCGGCGATGCCACTTCGCGCTGTGGTCTGCTTCGGCTCGGAGAAGAAACCGTAGAGAGATGGTGTCCAGCGAATGCCGCCGCGGTCGATGCCGTCGCTGATTCCGGCGACCCATCTTCGATCGGCGGGGAGGAAGAGATCCTCGTACATCGTGGCCGCGGCGTAGCCGGCGTGCAGTTCGAACGTATTGTCGAGCAGATGGAACCCGCGAACCTGCGTCCCGTGGACGGTAAGAGGCGAGACCTCGACGAAGTCGTCGAGCAGGGTCAGCTCGCGATGGGGCGTGCTGACGCGGTAGAACATCGACGGGAACGCCGTCGATGAGCTTCCGAAGCGCTCGCCGAGATAGTGAACGTTCAGCAGATGAAACTGGGAGAGCCGCTCGCCGTCGCGCATGAAGACGTCGAAAGAGTTCTGCAGTCGCGCCGTGTCGCTGGCATAACGGGCCTCGTACCGTCCCGCCGGCTCGCCACCCTCCGCGACGTGCGGAGCGACCATTGCGTGCGCGGGCCCGACGGTGATGAGGAAAGCCTTCGTACCGAAGGCGGTCACCGCGATGAGCTGCGTCGTCCCGATGCTGAGGCCGGAGAGGGAGACGCGGCCGCCGTGCGCGACCGCCACATCGACGAGCGATGGATCGATGGCGTAAGCGGCGGTGGCACCGTCAATGTCGATGGTGACGCTCTCGTGTACGCGGACGGTGACGTTGTCCGCGCGTGCGGCGAGCGCAACGAGAGTGAAGACGGCGGCGAGGAGGTGTTTCATCGAACATCGAATTCCGCTGACGAGGTTACGCTTGTTGCGGCAAATTGGTACGTCATTAATGCTCGGTAGTGACCGGGAGCGAGCTCGGCCGCGTACTCGGCGTGGACATCGGTCCGCTCGCCGGGCAGTAACCTGCGCGACGGAACCGGCGCGCGGCCCACGAGCGCACCGCGGCTGCTGACGATGGCAAGCATCCCTGTGGCCACGAACGGCTCATTGCCGCTGTTGGCGAGTTGCTGGGCAACTGTGAAATTCGATGTGGCTGTAGGTGGGTGGACGTCGAGCGGCGTGGTCGACGAGAGGACGTCGTCCGACAGGGCGAAGGTGAGCAGCATCCCAAGCGAGACGGTAGCCCCGACGGAACCATGCTCGAGTTTCGTGGTTCCGCGGAAGAGCGCCAGCACGGCTCGTCCGCATGGCTTCTCCGGAATGGTGACCGTGATGTCGACGCGCACGCTCTCGCCGGGCGCGAGCGTGACCGACTTCCGTGAGAAGGCGGCGGAGGCGGCGATGCTGCCGGGGAGTTGGCCGGCCTCGACAAACACGCGGCGGCCGTCCCGGACGACCACATCCTGCGCTTTGAGATCGAACGAGAAGGGATGCGTGGCCGTGTTCGTCAGCTTCATCGTTTGCTTTGTGCTCTGGCCGGGAACGCCGCGCAGCATGACCACCGCGGGAGCGAGCGACAGCGATCCTTCGCCGGCCACGGCCTCAATGGCCATCGCCAGCGTGAACGTCATGATCGATAGGACTTTCATCTCATTCTCCTTACTGAGCGTTGATTTCCCATGACACGGCGGCGGCGATGGGTCCCGGGGCGACTGCGTCGCTGATCTCGATTTCGAGGATGTGAAAGCCGACGGCGCCAATAGCGGCGTGCGCCTCCACGATCGTCGGCACCTCGGAGAGCGGTTTTCCGTCGAGGCGCATCGACGTGCGGCCGTCTGACGACTCGACCCTCGCCGTGATGGTCACGGTTCCCGTTCCCGACGCCGCGCCGCTGGTGCGGACGACGCGGACGCCGAAGCGGCGCTGCACGTGCGTGCCGTGCTCACGGCCGGAGGCGTTGTGCGAGACGCCCTTCATGTCTAACCAGGCGTCACCGCCCGCCGCGATGAAAGCGCCGTCAGCGGCCGTCCCGTCGACGAAGACGATCGATAGCGAGTCTCCGATCACTGGTGACACCGCCCGCCCGCGCGTGGCGGATGCCGGCAATGCCAGCAGGGCCGTCAGGATCACGATTACGAATTGCCGAATCATCATTTCCCCCGATAAGCGAAATGCCGGAGAAGCACGATTGCTCCCCCGGCACCTTCTCGGCTGCTGGTTTGTCCTAGTTGGATGCCGCCGTGAAGTTGATGGTGTTGTCAATGGCGGCGGCCGCGGCGCTGTCGGCCACGACGATGTCCCACGAGTAGCTGCCGGTCGAGGCGTATGTGCCGGTCGACGTCAGCGTGGTAGGGGCGCTGTCGCTGAGCGTGCTGCCGTTCAGTTTCCAGGCGATTCCGCTGGCGGGAGCGCTGCCGAGTTGCGCGGTCAGCGTGTAGTCGGTGCTGGTGAGGTTGGCCTTGACCACCTGCACGCCGACGGTTGACGAGAGCGTCCAGTTGGACGCGCCGCGTGCGAGCGTGAAGCCTGTCGGCGCCGAGCCGAACTTGCTGATGTTGCCGAGGTCCGAGCTGGCGGCGGCGGTCCCTGTTCCGCTGGTCGTGCCACCCGCTGATTCGACGGTCAGGGTGATCGAGCTCTCGACGGTGCCGGTGACGGTAAGGGTGCCCGAGCTATTTGCGGCGGAGGCGGTGGATGCAAACGCGAACAGCGCGACGGTGAAGCAGACTGCGAATACCTTTCTCATGTTTTTCTCCTCTTTCCTTTGACTTCCTGCTGGTGAGTCGCAGAGAGGGGGGAGAAAAATACAGAGGAGGAGAAAAAAGTTGGGGGGGGCGGGTTGCTTGGTTGCTGGGTTACTGAGTTGCTGGGTTACCGCAAACCAGAAACTAGAAACCAGAAACCAGAAGCCGACCCCCTCTGGTTTCAGGTTTCAGGTTTCTGGTTTCAGGTAACCCGGCAACTCTGTAACCGAGCAACCCTGCAACCCAGCAACCCCTTCGCCCTACTTCTTCGCGCTCGGAGCCCGTTTCGGGAACGGCGGACGCACGTCCTTCTCCGTCGGATTCGCCGCGAGCGCTTTCATGGCCACATCGATGGCCGTCTCGAGCTGGGGGTCGCGGCCGGCGATGATGTCGGCCGGGGTCTGCTCGACATCGACGTCAGGCGGTACGCCTTCGTTCTCGACCACGAATCCTTCACGCGTCCAGATGCCGAGGTTCGGCGCGGTGATCTGGCCGCCGTCCATCAGAACGGGAAAACCGAGGATGCCCACCAGGCCGCCCCAGGTCCGCTTCCCGACAAGAGTGCCGAGCTGCAGTTTGCGAAACATCCACGGCAGCAGGTCGCCGCCGGAGCCGGCGGTCTCGTCGATGATCATCACCTTCGGTCCCTGAATCGCCGCCAGCGGAGTCTTCAGGTCGCCGCCGTAGCGCATGGCCCAGTGGCTGATCATCGGACGGCGGAGGATGTCGATGTAGTAGTCGGCCACGCTGCCGCCGCCGTTGTGGCGCTCATCGACGATGACGGCGTCGCGGTCGGCCTGCGGGAAGAAGTAGCGCTTGAAATACGTGTACCCGGCGCCGGCTGTATTGGGCACATAGACGTACGCGACGCGCCCGTTCGTGGCCTCGGTGACTTTGCGGAGGTTGCCTTCGACCCAATCGCGATTGCGCAGACCCGCCTCGTCTTCGATCGGGACGACCTTGACGATGCGCGAGCCGGTGCCGTCGGCGGTCGGTCCCACGGTCAGCTCGACGATGCGGCCCGCCGTTTCCTCGAAGCGACTGTAGAGATCCTCGGGGTACTTGAGGTCCCTGCCGTCGACGGCAAGGAGGTACTCACCTGCCTTCACGTCGACGCCCGGCTCGGTCAGCGGCGAGCGGAGCTCGGGATTCCAATTGAGGCCGCCGTAGACCTTGGCGAAGCGATACCGTCCGTTCTCGACCTTGTAGTCGGCGCCGAGGAGACCTCCCGGAACCGCCTCCACGTCCGCCAGTGAATCGCCTCCGCCGAGGCGATGGTGTCCGACCGAAAGCTCGGACGACATCCACATCATCACGCGATTGAGATCCTGCCGGACGGCAACGTCGGGCAGGAAGGCCGCGTACTTCGCGCGCATGGCGTTCCAGTCCGCGCCGTGCATCTGGGGGTCGTAGAAGTAGTCGCGGTTGATGCGCCAGGCCTCTTCGAAGATCTGCCGCCATTCGGCCCGCGGATCGATCTTCACCTCGAGCTTGTCGGTGGCGAGCTTGAACTTCGCCGGATCGAGCTTCTCACCGACGTCGATGAGCGACCAGCCGTCCTTCTTGAGGAGCATCCGCTTTCCGTCCGCGGAGAGCTGGAAGTCGTCGACCTTTTCCAGCAGCGTCTCCTCCTTGCGCTTTTCGAGGTCGAAGCGCTCCAGACTAAACTCCGAGGGGCCGAAACGATTGAAGCCCGCATCCTTGAGATAGAAGATCTGCCCGCTCTTGCCGACCGAAAGCGAGTCGTAACCGGCAGGCTTCGGCGGCAGCGCCACGATCCGTTGCGTGAGACCATCGAAGTCGACGACGACCTTCACGGTCTTCGACGCCGCGGTCTTCGCTTTGTCCGCACTGGCCTTCTCATCGGCCGGCTTGTCGCTGGCCTTCGTCTCCGGCTTCATGGCCGATTCATCGGCGGACTTGGCCCCTTCCTCGTCGCTCTCCTTCGCGATTGGCGAGACCACGCCCTTCGGCAGGACGGCCAGATAGATCGATTGCGTGGAGCGGAGGTCGGCGTTCGACTGCGCGAACCAGTCCTCCACCGGGCCGGCATCGGTCGAGGCCAGGAAGTACAGGTACTTGCCGTTCGGGTCGAAGACCGGCTGGCTGGCGTCCGTGTAGGGATCGGTCAGCGGATACGATTTCTTCTCGCTGACCGAGTAGAGATAGATCCGGTTCATGTACGTGGTGGTATTGCGCGTGTAGGCAAGCCACTGCGAGTCGGGCGACCAGTTGTGGTTGAGCACGCGCACCGGGCCGTAGAGGACGTCGCTCGAGACTTTGTCGGTGACACCGGAGGCGACATCGGTCACGTAGATCGAGCGGGAGTTGTCGGCGAAGCTGATCCTCTTCGAGTCGGGCGACCATTTCGGATCGTCGTAGAAACCGGCGCCGTCGATCTTGATCTCGCGGGGCGTTCCCTTGCCTTCCTGATCGCCGACGTAGAGGCGGTACTCGCCGCTGCGATCGGAGAACCAGGCGATGGACTTGCCGTCAGGCGACCAGGCCGGCGAGCGGTCGTTCGCGGCGGGGGTGTTGGTCAGGTTGCGATCGTCGCCCTTCTCGCGCGGCACGGTGAAGATCTCGCCGCGAAACTCGAAGGCCGCACGGGCGCCGGAGGGCGAGACGGCTGCGTTGCGGATGTACTTTTTCCCTTTGATGAAGCGGGGCAGCGTCTCGACGAGATCGGCGGCCACACCGACTTTCAGCCGGCTGTCGCTCGCGGTCTTCGGATCGAACAGGTGCAGGTAGCCGGCCTGTTCGTAGATGATCTTTCCGCCGCCGGCGGAGGCGTTCACGATCGGGAAGTCGCTGTGGTTCGTAAGGCGGGTCACCTTCTTCGAGGCAGGGTCGTAGCTGTAGAGGTTGAACTCGCCGTCGCGGTCGGAGCGGAAGTAGATCTTGCCGTCGAGCCACATCGGATCGGTGTCGTTGCAGCGAGTGGCAGGTTGCGGCACGTGCTCGGTTGCGTAGGTGGCGGTATCGAAGATGACCAGATTCGAGACCTGCCCGCCGCGGTAGTGCTTCCACTCGTTGAAGGCGTCGCCGAGCGGGACGTAAACGATCTTCTTTCCGTCCGAGGAGTAGACCGCCTTGGCCGCGTGCGGGATGGGAAGCTTGGTGGCCATCCCTCCCCCGATCGGCACAGTGAAGAGCTGTACGTAGCGTCCGGTGTAGACCTCGCGCGGCGAGGTGAAGAGGACGCTGGCGCCGTCGGGTGTGAAGCCGAGAGCGATGTCGTTCCTGGGGTGCCATGTCAGCCGCCTGGGTACTCCCCCCTCGGACGAGACAACGTAGACATCGGCATTTCCCTCGTACCTGCCGGTGAAGGCGATCCACTTCCCGTCCGGCGAGAAGTGCGGTCCCGATTCGATGCCGGGATGCGACGTCAGCCGCCGCACGTTGCTGCCGTCGAGGTTCGCCACCCAGAGATCGTTCGCGTACGCGAATGCGATCCGGTCGCCGCTGACGGCGGGGTCGGTGAGGAGACGGGTGTCGTGGATGTCGACCGCGAAGAGCGGCAGTGCGGACAGCACGATGATGACAACGATCAGCAAGCGAACGCGCATGGATAGCTCCTGCAAGGTGGGATGACGACGGTGGGACTGTAGCGCGAAAGCGTGACCGAATAAAATGACGAAATGGCAAACGCCGACAAAGCCCTGGCCCTGACACGCGCCATCTGCCTGGCGCTCCCCGACACGGAGGAGAAGATCGCCTGGGGCTCGCCGACCTTCCGCGTTCACGGCAGGCTGTTCGTGATGTTCACCAACAACCACCACGGCGACGGACGGATCGCCATCTGGTGCGCCGCCCCTCCCGGCGCGCAGCAGGACCTCGTCGCCGCCGATCCGAAGCACTTCTTCGTCCCGCCGTACGTAGGCGTCGGCGGCTGGGTCGGAATCCGGTTGGATACGAAGCTCGGAAAAGGCGCCATCGCGGCGTTGGTCGAACAGGGGTATCGGACGATCGAGGAGAAGCGGGGCGCGGCGAAGAAGCGACGGCGGTAGCGTCCCAACGTCAAAGGCTCATCCGCAGATGGCGCAGATGTGTGCAGATAAGACCGTTATTCATCTGCGTTCATCTGCGACATCTGCGGATGGGCCGGGACCGTCGTAGGTAGAAAGGCGCGGCCGAGACAGCGATCACGAGTAAGGTAAGCACGACGCCGAAGAAGGCCATGGTAAAAGTGCCAGGTGTCGTTCAAACATGAGCGCGCTGGAGAGGTTTGACCTAAGGTTCTCACCCGCGCTAAGTCGTTACCGAACAGGGGAGTTACCCGATTCCCGTCAATAGCGGTCGTGTCGCCGACCATCGCCTCAACGACTGCTACGTCTGGAAGCAATTCAAACGGCGGGATTGCCCGTCCAGATGACGCGAGCGCGCGTACCGACGACATGGCTAGCGCGATCGTCACTAACGCTGCAACCGACTCTCGCGTCCTCATGCGCTACGAGAAAGCTTCGTGTGGCCTAACGGTCGGCGGCTCAGCGGCGAGTGCAAAGGAGTCCGCTGCCGCCGCTGGTTATGCCGATGGTCTTCGTTAAACACCGGAAGTCCGTGCGCCAACATGGGTCCAGAATTCGATGAAGCACTATCAACACGATCAGGTACAGAAGAGCAACTGGCACCGCCTGTATCAGCAGCATCATGTCCCGCCGCGTCGCGGTAAGCCTCACTCACGAGACCCATCGACCAGCACAGCCTGCGGAGGCCGCCGATGCTTCCTGATTGTTCCCGCAGGCCTCCTGAGCGAAAACGGCGTGGCGCTTACACTCACGGCCTGGGTCAGGACTCTGCTCTTGGTCGCTGCGATTTCTCCATACACGCTGTTAGACTGCTCGCCCGTTCCTGTCCCGGGCCACTCCGCCACCGAGGGCAATTGAGACTTGGCACCCAATGCCACGCCAGACTTGTAGGTCACAAGTCCCGCGCCGCCTGCCGCCAGCGTCGCGGTTTCGGCGTCATACTGCCCCACCACGACGAACTGGAATCCGATGATCGGAGCTGCACCGAAGCTTGGACCGTTGTCGAAATCCTTGACGAGCAGCTGCTTGTGCGCAATCTCGTCTTTGTCTTTGTAGACATAGAAATCGGCACCTAGGATGTTGGCGAACTCGTCGCTCAACAGAGCAATGCGCAACCGATGCCCTTTGGCAAGGGTATTGCCACCTATGTGACACAGGTTGCCCCCGCCGCGGATGAAGCCCACGGCATAAGGACTGCGCGCCCAGTTCTGGATCTCGCAGATGAGCTTTCCTCCATCCAGGTTGATCCCGAATTGCTGAAAAGCTCGAGGTATAAAAATCGGGTGAATAAGCGTTGAGCTGCACCCCCAGATTCGTGTTGTCCGCCTTGGTGCCGTCAACTGCGGTGACCGAGATAACTGTGAGGTCCGCGGTAATTCCAAGCTCCACGTCGAGCCCGACGACCGGGTTGACGCCAGCTCCTATCTCACTAGTGAGGTAAAAGTTAGAGCCGCTGGATAAGAAAGCCGGCAACCCCGGGGGCAACAGCAGGAAATCTTCGGCTAGATTTCCCACCAACCTGTGCACAGGCGATGCACTGGCGCTGTACTGTCCGAGGGACGGAGTCAGGACCCATCCGACTATGCCCTCGTCGGCATACCCCAGGTTCTGTACAGCATTGGCATGTTCGGCGCTGTCCGTGGTGTAAAGGTGATCGTCCAGCGCCTTGTTGTAAGCCCGAAGCAGTGTGACGGCCCCAGCAGGCTGTGCACCATCAGGCCATAAGTAAGCGCTGATGCCATCTCCCCGGTAGCCCGAGTTCTTGGATGCGGCATCGTGCTCGGCGATGTCCAATGTGTAAAGATGGCCACCCGTGCCCGGGTTGTAGGACCTGAAAAGCGGCCGCAGCGCCCCATCAGAACCTCTCATCACATTGCCGCAGGTTCCTTCGTCGACGTAATGTTGGTCTAGGAGTGCTTGCCGCTCCGCGGGATCCGCAGTGTAAAAGTGCCGGAGCTCGGGGCTCAACAGACGAAACAAGGGAACCGTATCGGGGGTTGGTGCGCTGAAAACGAGGCAGGCAGCCCCTTCGCTCCTGTAACCGGGGACGCTTTCGTGCGGATCAAGCGTGTACAGATGATCGTCCGACTCTGGGTCGTAGAGCCTGAAGAGCTGTTGCACTCCCCACCGTGCGTTGTCGTCGACGGGAAGACACCAGAATCCGATGCCCTCACCTTGATAGCCGTTTTCGTTCACAGCGACGTCGCGCTCGTCGATGAACGTGGTGAACAGATGCGTTCCTTTGCTCACGTGCATCATCCTGTACATGGGCACGATGTCGGTATCGCTCTGCTTGACAGCCCAGAACGGATCACCCTCGGAGGTTGCCTGCATGTTGGCCATGGCAGCCATGGCTTCGGCGTCGTCCAGCGTATAAAAATGCGTGATCGTCATGTCGGTCCTCCTTGTGGCCTAACTTGTTGGACCCGCCCTCCCACATGGCGAACACCCCACCGCGACGGATAAGGGGCGAAGGGACTCGCGTCAAAAGTGATCCTAACAGGTTCCAGCCCAATGGGTTGGCTCCTTCCCGGTACGGGCATGGCGCGGTTATCCACCGGCGTGTGACGGCGAATCTTCTGTCGCGCTTCCCAGCGCATCGAAAAGGGGTTCTTACCACCGACGCGCCCATCCCCAGGATGTGCGTGTAGATCATCGTCGTCTTGACGTCGGAGTGTGCCAGGAGACAGCTCGACACGGAGCTCGGCGAGGGCGCCATCGCGGCGTTGGTCGAGCAGGGGTTCGGACGATCGAACAGAAGCGTTCCGCGGCGAAGAAGCGGCGGCGGTAGTTTCTCAACGTCAAAGGCTCATCGTTCTCCGGGTGGGTCAAACACTGACCCAGTTTCAGACGAGAACTGATCGAGGTGGATCAGAAGTTGATCACCGTTGAACGAAAGTCGTTCGACGTTGAACGATTATCGTTCGACGGTGAACGAAAGTCGTTCGATGGTGAACGATTATCGTTCGATGGTGAACGAAAGTCGTTCGATGGTGAACGATTATCGTTCGATGGTGAACGAAAGTCGTTCGACGGTGAACAACTATCGTTCGACGGTGAACAATAGTCGTTCAACGGTGAACGACAATCGTTCGACGGTGAACAAAAGTCGTTCGACGGTGAACAACTATCGTTCGACGTTGAACGAGGGTACGTTCGACGGTGAACGAAAGTCGTTCAACGGTGAACGAAAACCGTTCAACGCCGGTCAAAAGTGTCTCGAAATTAGGACACTCGGAGGATCACAATCTCGCCAACTGCTCCTTTGGATACGCTCGCGGGTCCACTTTGCCGTGCGCCTCGGCGATCCGGCCCTTCTCGTCGATGACGTAGGCGATCCGTTTGGCGTATTCGTCTTTCGGTGATTCGGCGGCACCGTAGGCGATACCGATTTTGCGGTCGGTGTCGCAGAGCAGGGGGAAGGGGAATTTGAACTTGTCGGCGAAGCGGGCGTTGGCGTCGATGTCGTCGAAGCTGGCGCCGAGGATGGTGGTGTTCTTCGCTTCGTACTGGTCGATGAGGTCCCGGAACCCGGAACCCTCGGCCGTTCAGCCAGGGGTATCGGCCTTCGGATAGAACCAGAGCACGACCTTGCGCCCGCGCAGGTCGTGGAGCGCGACCTTGCGCCCTCGGTGATCGGATACTTCGAAGTCAGGGGCCTCGTCGCCAACGTTGAGCATGCGGGCTTCCTAGCAATGACCGCACCAAATCGTAACGCCAGCGGCTCGCTGATGAGCAGGACCGATGTGGCACAGACACTCTTGTCTGTGCTGGGTCTTGCCACGACTCAAGATCGCAAGCTCTCAGGGCCGGGCGGCTTCGGCCGGAGCACAGACAAAAGTGTCTGTGCCACCCAAAAACATCAGTTGAAGGATAGGCATCGTCCCGGACATGTCTCGTAGGATGGTTTTGACGAAATCAACCTTGAGAG
>Ga0307470_10000217_pt1 | contig 37974 bp, 36 predicted proteins | sample atmos_gasesAM3C__FD_204565 | JGI IMG/M metagenome (GOLD analysis project Ga0307470, IMG submission 204565) | Hardwood forest soil microbial communities from Morgan-Monroe State Forest, Indiana, United States - atmos_gasesAM3C_05 | ecosystem: Environmental > Terrestrial > Soil > Temperate forest... | reverse complement strand
TGCCGGCGCCGGTGGCGGCGGCGAGCTTGTCATACGGCATGGTGACGATGAGGGTGGGGCGTTCGCCGCCGTTGTCGGGCAGGTCCCCCATCCGCAGGGACCGGTCTGCCAGGTCCACCAACGCGTCCGCCATCCGCTGCCCGTGGCTGCGGTCGTCCCGCACCCCGGTGTCGGGGTCGGCGGGGCGGGGCGCGGCCAGCGGGTCGAGCGCGACGCGGAGGGTTTCCGCGCCTTCGGTGTCCAGGAAGCCCGAGATGCGCTTGAGCCCTGGGCCGGCGGGACAGATCCGCAGGTCCCGGCGGGTGTGGGCCTCGGCGGCCTCGCGTTCGGCCTGGCGGCGGAGCAGCTCCTCGCCGTGGTCGGGGTCGACCACGTCCAGCACGCGCCGGCCGAGCAGGGCGACCTCGTCGGGGTTGAACGTGCCGGAGTGCGCGACCAGCTCCCGCTCCGCCGCGACCCTCGTCTCGGCCGGGGTCTCGGCCGGCAGCGCCCGGACCGCGTCCGCGATCACCTGGGCGTGCTCGACGCTGATGGCGCCGTCGGCCAGCGCGGCGGCCGTCTCCGGCAGGTCACCGTCCAGGTCACGGGCGAGGCGGAGCAGCCGCCCGGCCTCACCGGGCCGCACGTTCAGGCTGTCCCGCAGCCACGCCGTCATGCTCGGCACGTCATGCGCGGCAGCCAGACCCCGGGACTCCGCCTCCCGCACCAGCGGAAGAAGCAACGTCCCCGTGATCTGCCCGAGCTGCTGGTGCACCCGCACCAGCAGCTCGTCAACCTGCGCGTCGGAAAGCCCCCACAAGCGCGCGTCACGACACGAGCCAAGCAGCACCGAGATCTGCTCGACCACCGACGCGACCACATCCGACATAGGAGAAGAATAAAAGAGGCCACCGACAAAACCGCCCCGGCCAACCCCGAGGGCGGGAGAAAAGGTGAGAAACTTCGGTGAGTAGGGCGGAAAGCACCCAGAGTAGCTCCGGTGGCAAGCCAGTCGCCGAAGGCGACTGGCGCGGCAGCCAAATCCACCCGAGTAAATTGCCAAGGCCCGCCAGCCCACGCGCGCCACCCGGGGCATACAGCAAACTGGGCTGGAGTGCCAGACCACATTGCTGAGCCGCCCGGCCACCTACCGGGCCGGCGTCGGCGCCGTCCGGCGTCCGCGGTCCTGAGCCCACCGTTGCACGCTGAGCACCGTGACCGCGGCGGCTACGATCCCGGTCAGGTTGACCAGCAGTTGCAGCAGCGCCCCGCCGGCCACTCCGAGATGGCCGAGGGCGAGCGCGACGGCGGCGTTGCCGGCCGCCGGCACCGTGGTGACCGAGATCAGCACACCGATCAGCGCGCCGGACTTGGCCGAGGTCAGCGACAGGATGCCGGCCGCCCCGGCCAGCATCGCGATGAGCAAGCTGAACCCGTCCGGCCGGGAGATAAACGCGGTCAGCGCGGCCTCCCGGTCCAGCATCCGCGGCTGGACCGCGCCGACCAGCCGGCCGACGGCGGCCAGCACCAAGGTCGCCGTCATCGCCACGGCGAAGCCGACCAGCAGCGCCCGCGCGGAGGCCCAGAGCGCCGGCCACTGCCGGCGTACCACGGCCACCGACAGCCCGGCCAACGGACCGAACTCCGGCCCGACCACCATCGCCCCGACGATCAGGATGGGCTGGTCGACCAGCACGCCCACCCCGGCGATCAGGGTGGCGATGGTCATGAAGGCCAGGTAGGTCCAGCTCAGTGTTGACTCCTCGCTGGTGCGGGCCTCGATCTCCTCCCACACCACCGCGTCGGCGCCGTACCCCGGCACCCGCTCGGCGGCCCGGTCGGCGGCCTCGGACAGCGTGGTGTCGACCGTGTGCACGGCGATCGAGCCGTCCACCGAGAGGCCGAGCTCGCGCAGCCGCGCCAGCACCTCGCTGCCCGCCTCCCGGACCACATCGCACATGACCAGGTCGCCGGGCGGCTGCCGAGCCGCCCCGGGCAGCACGACGATGTTGGTCACGCCCGGCTCGGCGTCAAGCAGGTCGCAAAGCTGCCCGACAAGGAACGGCGGGCAGACCAGGCGTAGGTGCAGCATGGTTCGATCGTGCCAGCGGCCGCGCCGGACCGGAGCCGAATGATCAGAGCTGTCCGGCCGCCGCGTTGGGTACGGCGTCGACGCCGGCCTCCCGCCGCTGTTCCGAGGTGATCGGAGTGGGCGCCCCGGTCAGCGGGTCGTAGCCGTTGCCGGTCTTCGGGAAGGCGATGACCTCCCGGATCGACTCGGTGCCGCTGAGCAGCGCGCAGCACCGGTCCCACCCGAACGCGATCCCGCCGTGCGGCGGCGGGCCGTAGGTGAACGCCTCCAGCAGGAAGCCGAACTTGCTCTCCGCCTCGGCCTTGGACAGCCCGATCACCCCGAACACCCGCTGCTGCATCTGCGCGCTGTGGATCCGGATCGAGCCGCCGGCGATCTCGTTGCCGTTGCAGACCAGGTCGTATGCCTGCGCCAAGGCGTGCTCCGGGTCGTCCTGGAAGGTGTCCGCCCACTGCGGCGCGGGCGCGGTGAACGGGTGGTGCAGCGCCGTCCAGCCGCCCCCCTCGGAGTCCGGCTCGAACATCGGCGCGTCGACCACCCAGCAGAACGCCCACTCGTCCGGGTCGACCAGCCCGCACCGCTGGCCGACCTCCACCCGCACCGCGCCGAGCAGCGCCTGCGCCTCGGCCCGCGCGCCGGCCGCGAAGAACGCGCAGTCCCCCGGCGCCGCGCCGAGCGCCTCGGCAAGCCCGGACCGCTCCGCCTCGGACAGGTTCTTCGCCACCGGACCGGCCAGCGTGCCGTCCTCGCCGAAGGTCACGTAGGCCAGTCCACGCGCCCCCCGGGACCGCGCCCAGTCCTGCCAGCCGTCGAAGGTCTTGCGCGGCTGGTCCGCCCCGCCCGGCATCACCACCGCGCCGACGTAGGGCGCCTGGAAGATCCGGAACGGCGTGCCGGCGAAGTACGACGTCAGCTCGACCAGCTCGCAGCCGAAGCGCAGGTCCGGCTTGTCCGTGCCGTAGCGGGCCATCGCGTCGTGGAAGGCCAGCCGCGGCAGCGGCCGGGGCAGGTCGTGCCCGGCCAGCTCCAGCCACAGCGCGGCGGTGACCGTCTCGGCCAGCTCGATCACGTCGTCCTGCTCGACGAAGGACATCTCGATGTCGAGCTGGGTGAACTCCGGCTGCCGGTCGGCCCGGAAGTCCTCGTCCCGAAAGCACCGGGCGAGCTGGTAGTAGCGCTCCATCCCAGCCACCATGAGGAGCTGCTTGAACAGCTGCGGCGACTGTGGCAGCGCGTACCAGTGACCCGGCCGCAGCCGCACCGGCACCAGGAAGTCGCGAGCGCCCTCGGGGGTGGAGCGGGTCAGGTCCGGCGTCTCGATCTCGACGAACTCGGCCTCGTCCAGCACCCGGCGCACGATCCGGTTGGCCTCCGAGCGCAGCCGCAGCGCGTTGCCCGGCCCGGCCCGGCGCAGGTCCAGGTAACGGTACTTGAACCGGGTCTCCTCGCCGGCCTCGCCTCCCCCGCCGTCCACCGGGAACGGCAGCGGTGCGGCCTCGCTCAGCACCGTCAGTGTCGAGGCGGTGACCTCGACCTCGCCGGTGGGCAGCTCCGGGTTCGCGTTGCCCTCGGGCCTGCGGGTGACCTCGCCGACGACCTGGACGCAGTACTCCGCGCGAAGCTGGTGCGCCTGCTCCTCGCGGAAGACCACCTGGACGTAGCCCGAGGCGTCGCGCAGGTCGATGAAGATGACTCCGCCGTGGTCACGGCGGCGGGCCACCCAGCCGGCCAGGGTGACCTGCTGACCGGCATGGTCGGCCCGCAGCGAGCCCGCGGTGTGGGTGCGGATCATGACAGTTTCTCCTTCAGCGTGGTGACCAGGTCGCCGAGCGGGACGGCGTGCTGCGCACCGGACCCCAGGTCCTTGAGCTGGGCCACGCCGTCGGCGATATCTCGCTCGCCGAGGATCACCGCGTACCGCGCGCCGGACCGGTCGGCCGACCTCATCGCACCCTTCAGGCCCTTGCCGCCGAAGGCCAGGTCGGTGGCCACGCCGGCCTGCCGCAGCTCGGTGGCCAGCGGCAGCGCCCGGCGCCGGGCCGCGTCGCCGAGCGGCACCACGAACGCCGCCACCCGCGGCGGCTGCTTCGGGGCGAGGCCCTCGGCGGCCAGCGCGAGCAGGGTCCGGTCGACCCCGATCGCCCAGCCGATGCCGGAGGTGTCCGGGCCGCCGAGCTGGGCGGACAGCCCGTCGTAACGCCCGCCGCCACCGATCGAGGCCTGCGCTCCCAGCCGGTTGTGCACGTACTCGAACGTCGTCCGGGTGTAGTAGTCCAGGCCACGGACCAGCGTCGGGTTCTCCACCCAGCGCACGCCGAGGTCGGCAAGCTGGTCGCGGACCGCGTCGTAGTGCGCCCGGCAGCCGGCGCACAGGTGGTCGACCATCAGCGGCGCGCCGGCCACCTGGGCGGCCACGCCGGGCCGCTTGTCGTCCAGCACCCGCAGCGGGTTGACCTCGACCCGCTGCCGGGTCTGCTCGTCCAGCGACAGCCCGCGCAGGAAGTCCCGCAGCTTCTCCCGGTACGCCGGCCGGCAGGTGCGGTCGCCGAGGGAGTTGAGTTCGGTGGTGTAGTCGCCGAGCCCGACCGCGTCGAAGGCCTGGACGCCGAGCGCCACCATCTCGGCGTCCAGGGTTGGGTCGTCCAGCCCCAGCGCCTCGGCGTCGACCTGGGTGAAGTGCCGGTACCGGCCCGCCTGCGGCTGCTCGTAGCGGAAGTTCGCCCCGACGCTGTAGAGCTTCACCGGGAGCTGGCCGGCGTACAGGTTGTGCTCGATGGCGGCCCGGACCAGCCCGGCGGTCAGCTCCGGCCGCAGCGTCAGCGAGCGGCCGCCCCGGTCGGTGAAGGTGTACATCTCCTTGGTCACGACGTCGGTGGACTCGCCCACGCCACGCCGGAACACCGCGGTGTCCTCGAAGACCGGCGTCTCGACGTAGCCGTAGCCGGCCAGCCGGAGAGTACGGGTGATCTCCTCACGGACCGCCAGGAACGTCGCCGACTCCGGCGGCAGGGTGTCGAAGGTGCCCTTGGGTGCGCTGAGCCGGTCCAGGCGCGGACCTGTCCGTTCGCTGTCGCTCACAGGCCTGTCCTCGGTGCGGTCCGGATCTGCGCCGCGAGCCGCAGGTACGGGTTGGTCCTGCGCTCCCGGCCGATGGTGGTCGAGCCGCCGTGGCCGGGATGGACCACGGTGGCGTCGTCCATCGGCAGGACCACCCGGGCGAGCGAGTCGAACATGGCGACCTCGGAGCCCCCAGGCAGGTCCACCCGGCCGATGGAGCCCGCGAACAGCAGGTCGCCGGAGAACAGCAGTGGCGCCTCGGCCGTGCTCAGCCCGAAGATCACTGAGCCCGGGGTGTGGCCGGGCGTCAGCCGCACGGACAGCTCCAGCCCGGCCAGCTCCACCGTGCCGCCGTCGGACAGCTCCAGCACGTCGGCGGGCTCGGCGAAGGTGAGCTGGCCGAACAGCGGGGTGCCCTTCGGGGCGCCGAGCCCGCTCCACGGGTCGGTGAGCTGGTGCCGGTCGGCCGGGTGGATGTACGCCGGCACGTCCCTGGCCTGGCAGACCGGCAGCACCGAGAAGGTGTGGTCGACATGTCCGTGGGTGAGGATGACCGCGACCGGGTGCAGCCGGTGGGCCGCCAGCGTCTCGTCGAGCCGCGGGGCGACCCCGATGCCCGGGTCGATGACGACGCACCGCTCACCGTCGGCGGGCGCGACCACGTAGCAGTTGGTGGCCGTAGCCTGCGAGGGAAACCCGACGACGAGCACGGCGGAACACCTCTTTCGCGCTGTTGGCTGACCGTCTCAGGCTACCGACCGGCTCCGGACCCCACCGAGTCGGTTTCCGCCCGTGCTGTCGTGGCTGCCAGCGCCAGGGTGGCCACCGCCGCGCCCGCCACCAGCACGAACGTCGCCAGCAGCAGCCACCAGCGCTGCGCGCTGACGCCGGGGACAGCGAAGTGGCGCGCGGCCTCGAGGGGGTCCGTCGTGTACGCGAACCAGCCGGAGCTGGCCCGCTGCCAGGTGAAGATCTCGCCGTGCAGCAGGTTGCCCAACGGCACCGTCACCCCGAGCACCCCGCCGGCCACCACCGTGGCCAATGGCCCGACCGCGCGCAGCACCGCGCCAAGCGCCACGCCGACCCCACCGGTCAGCAGCACCAGGCCGGGCAGTGCGGCAGCGGGCGCCGCCGCGACGGGCAGCAGGCCCAGCGTGCCGACCGCGGCCGCCAGCAGCCCGAACACGATCACCTCACGACGGCGGCCCTCCGGCAGGAGCGCGCCCAGCACCCCGGCCACCACCCCGACCAGGGCGGCAAGCACCAGCAGCACGGTGATCGGCGTCACGCCGTCGCCGCGGAGCTGCCGGACGGTCAGCAGGCCGTACGCCGTCGGCAGCAGCACCACACCTGCCACGAACGCCACCGCCGCCGTCGCCGTACCGACCGCGCCCCGCCCGTCCGCCGACCAAGGCGCCGCGGCGGATCCGGTGCCGGTCGACAGCCGGATCGCGACCACGGCCAGGACGCCGAGCGCGAGCAGCAGGACCGCCACGGCCAAGGCGACCGCCCGGCCGGGCGCGGCCGGCGGCCACCAGGCGAGCGCGGCGACCGGGATCCCGACGGCCAGCGGCAGCAGCGCGGTCAGGTCGATCCGGCGCGGGTGCAGCCGGGACCGCCGGTCCGCCAGGCTGGCCGCCGCGAGCGCGAGGCCGAACAGCGCCGCCACCCCCAGCAGCCATGCGGACTGGCCGAGCTGCGCCCGCCGGCTCGTGCCGGAAGGCCCGGGTACGAGGACCGAGTGCCGGGGCAGCAGGATCAGCGTGCCGACGACGGCCGCGGCCCAGCCGGCGGCCAGCACCGGTCGGACATGAGCGGAGGCCGCGCCGACCAGTGCGGCGGTCGCGGCCAGCAGGCAGCCCGCGCCGATGCCCTGCAGGGCGAGGATCGGCTCCAGGCTTCCGCTGGACCGGCCCGAGAGCCCGTACGCCGCCGAGACCGTGACCAGCCCGGCCAGCAGGACCACCCACGGGGGCAACAACCGGCTCAGCCAGCCGGCCACCGGCGCCGCCAGCGCCAGCACCGCGGTGGCGACGACCAGCAACCGGATCGACGGCCGGAGGTCCGCGCCCGCCGGCAGGATGCTGGGCAGCAGCGGCAGCAGCCCGCTGAGCTGCTGGGTGAGCCCGGCCAGCGCCAACGGGACGGCGGACACGATGGCCAGCACCGAGCACACCACCGAGAGCCCGGGGCGGGCGGGCGCCACTGACTGCCCACCTTGCTCGACATACCGCACAGGTGCGCACGGTACCGGCTCAGGCCACCGCTGTACCCTCCCTAGCCTAGCGACACGCAGGCGCAAGCCCAGCGCACTGCCCCGGCCGGCCCCAGGTCGGCCAGCCTACGTCGAGGAGGATCCGCGGTGCCGACCACCAAGCAGCGGCGACAGACCGCCCGCCGCCGACTCGAGCGCCAGCTCCTCCGGCGGGCCGAGGCGGCCCGCAAGCAGCGAGTCCGCTACCTGGCGATCGGCGCGATGCTCTCGGTGCTGTTGGTGGTGGGTGCGGTGTGGCTCATCGTCGCCAAGGTCGGCGGCACCGACCAGGCCGCCCCGCGGCCGACCGCCCAGCCCAGCGCATCGACCAAGCCGACCGCGGCGCCGATCGCGACCCGGACGTTCAGCAAGGCCAAGCGGGCGCCGCGGCAGACCCTCGGCCCGTGCCGGTACGCCGAGACCGCGCAGAGCCTGCGGTCGCCCTACACCAGGGACGTCGGCCTGCCGCCGGACCCGGCCCGGACGCCCACTACCGGCACCGAGAAGCTGGCTCTGGCCACCACCCAGGGCGCTGTCGTGATCACGCTGGACCGGGCCAAGGCGCCGTGCGCGGTGCAGAGCCTCGGCTACCTCGCGTCGAAGCGGTTCTACGACGGCAGCCCGTGCCACCGGATGTCGACGTCCGCCAGCCTGAGCATGCTGCAGTGCGGCGACCCGTCCGGCACCGGGCAGGGCGGGCCGACGTACAACCTGCGGCAGGAGGTCGCCAAGACCGCCAGGTACGCCAAGGGTGTCGTGGCGATGGCGAACACCGGCCAGCCGAACAGCACTGGCAGCCAGTTCTTCCTGATCTTCGCCGACTCCCAGCTCTCGCCGGACTACAGCATCGTGGGCACGGTGACCACCGGGATGGACGTGCTGGAGAAGATCCGCGCGGCCGGTGACGACGGCAGCTTCGACCCGAGCCCCGGTGGCGGTAAGCCCATCCTCGGCGTCACCATCGGCACCGCCCGCGTCACCGCAGCCTGACTCTCGGGTCGATCATCGACTTGTGGTCGTAAATAAAGATCAACTAGCGACAACAACTCGATGATCGTCGGGAAGGGGTGCGGGAAGGGTGGGAGCCCTCAGGAGGCGGAGGAGATGCGGTACACGTCGTAGACCCCGTCCACGCCGCGGATGGTGCGCAGCACGTGGCCGAGATGCTTGGGGTCGCCGAGCTCAAAGGTGAACCGGCTGATCGCCACCCGGTCCCGAGTCGTCGACACGGCGGCGGAGAGGATGTTCACCCGATCGTCGGACAGCACCCGGGTGATGTCGGAGAGCAGCCGGTGCCGGTCCAGCGCCTCCACCTGGATCGCCACCAGGAAGATCGAGTCGTTGGATGGCCGCCACTGCACCTCGACCAGGCGCTCGGCCTGCCGGGTGAGCGAGCCGACGTTGGTACACGCCTTACGGTGCACCGAGACCCCGCCGCCGCGGGTGACGAAGCCGATGATGTCGTCGCCCGGCACCGGGGTGCAGCACTTCGCCAGCTTCACCCAGACGTCGCTGGCGCCCTGCACCACCACGCCCGGGTCGGAGGACACCCGGCGCGGCGCGCGGGTCGGGATCGCCGTCTCGGCCAGGTCCTCGACCGCGCCCTCCGGCCCACCGAGCGCCGCCATCAGCCGGTGTACGACGGTCTGCGCGGAGATCTGGCTCTCCCCCACCGCGGCGTACAGCGCGGACACGTCGGCGTAGCGCATGTCCTTGGCCAGGGTGACGACCGCGTCGCCGCCGAGCAGCCGCTGCAGCGGCAGGCCCTGCTTACGCACCGCCCGGCCGATCGCATCCTTGCCGGCCTCGATCGCGTCCTCGCGGCGCTCCTTGGCGAACCACTGCTTGATCTTGTTCTTCGCCCGGGGGCTCTTGACGAAGGTCACCCAGTCCTGGCTGGGCCCGGCCGTCTCCGACTTGGCGGTGATGATCTCGACCGTGTCGCCGTTCTCGAGCCTGCTCTCCAGCGCGACCAGCTTGCGGTTGACCCGGGCGCCGATACATCGGTGCCCGACGTCGGTGTGGATCGCGTAGCCGAGGTCGACCGGCGTGGAGCCCGCCGGCAGCGCGATCACGTCGCCTTTCGGGGTGAAGACGAACACCTCGCGGGCGCCGAGGTCAAAGCGCAGCGAGTCCATGAACTCGCCCGGCTCCTGCGTCTCGCGCTGCCAGTCCAGGAGCTGCCGCAGCCAGGCCATGTCGTCCTGGGCCATCGGCCCGGCGACCTCGAAGCCCTTCTGCTCCTTGTACTTCCAGTGCGCGGCGATGCCGTACTCCGCGGTGCGGTGCATGGCATAGGTACGGATCTGCAGCTCGACCGGCTTGCCCTCAGGACCGATCACGGTGGTGTGCAGCGACTGGTACATGTTGAACTTCGGCATCGCGATGTAGTCCTTGAACCGGCCCGGCACCGGCTGCCAGGTCGCGTGGATCACGCCCAGCGCGCCGTAGCAGTCGTGCACGGTGTCGACCAGGACCCGGATGCCGACCAGGTCGTAGATGTCGGTGAACTCGCGGCCCCGCACCATCATCTTCTGGTAGATCGAGTAGTAGTGCTTCGGCCGGCCGGTCACCGAGGCCTTGATCTTGGCCTCGCGGAGCTGGACGCTGACCACCTCGGTGCAGTGGCTGATGTAGACGTCGCGCTGTGGCGCCCGCTTGGCGACCAGCTGGACGATCTCGTCGTACCGCTTGGGGTAGAGGGTGGCGAAGGCGAGGTCCTCCAGCTCCCACTTGACCGTGTTCATGCCAAGCCGGTGCGCCAGCGGGGCCAGCACCTCCAGCACCTCACGGGCCTTGCGCTCCTGCTTGTGCGGCGGCAGGAAGCGCAGCGTGCGCATGTTGTGCAGCCGGTCGGACAGCTTGATGACCAGCACCCGCGGGTCACGGGCCATCGCGACCACCATCTTGCGGATGGTCTCCGCCTCGGCCGCGTCGCCGTACTTGACCTTGTCCAGCTTGGTGACGCCGTCGACCAGATGGGCCACCTCGGCGCCGAACTCCGCCTCGATCTCGGGCAGCGTCAGGCCGGTGTCCTCGACCGTGTCGTGCAGCAGGCCGGCGACCAGGGTGGTGGTGTCCATGCCCAGCTCGGCCAGGATGGTGGCCACCGACAGCGGGTGGGTGATGTACGGGTCGCCGGACTTGCGGAGCTGGCCCCGGTGCCGCTCCTCGGCCATGTCATAGGCCCGCTGCAGCTCACGCAGGTCAGACTTGGGATGAGCGGCCCGGTGGGTGGCCACGAGCGGCTCCAGCACGGGCTTGACCGCGCCGGCCGGGCGCTGCCCGGATGCGACGATCCGGCGGGCCAGCCGGGCCCGCACCCGACGGCGCCGGAACGGGCCGCTCGGTCGGTCGTCGGCGGCCCGCACCGCGGGCATCGGCACGGTGTCGGGGCCGGTGTAGACCTCGCTCCCGGTGTCCGTGGCCGCCGTGGCCGGCCTGCCCTGCGTCGTGGGCCGGGGCACGACGGGCACGACCGGTACGGCTGGGGCGGGGGTGGCCGCGGCACGCTCCGCAGCCGTGGGCTCGGCCGTGGGCTGCGGCTGGGACTGGGACCGGGCGGGTGGCGAGCCGTTGCCGGCCTTCGTGCCGGACTCCCGGCGCGACTCGACCGCCTCGCCAGGTGCTGGCGCCTTCTCCCGGGCTGCCGGGATCACCTCGAAACTCAGAACCGCCCCCCTACTCTCGGCCGGCTGCTGCGAAGAGTGTACGGCCTCGGGGAGGCCCGGCGTGCCACCCACCGCCGGGTTCGGCATGGTTCAGCATGGTTCGGCTGGCCTGCCGGTCAGACGGTGAGCACGGCGTGCAGCCCGGCGCCGTCCGCGCCGAGCCTGGACCGCCCGCCCAGCAGGGACAGCTCGATGATCACCGACAGGCCAGCCACGGTGCCACCAGCCCGCCGGACCAGGTCCGCCGTGGCGGCCAGGGTCCCACCGGTGGCCAGCACGTCGTCGACCACCAGCACCCGCCGGCCCGTGGCCCAGCCGGTGACCGGCATCTCGATCGTCGCCTCGCCGTACTCCAGGGTGTACGACGCCCCGAGCACCGGGCCGGGCAGCTTGCCCGCCTTGCGGACCGGCAGCACCCCGACCCGCGCGGCGTAGGCGACGGCCGCGGCCAGCAGGAACCCACGCGCCTCCACCCCGGCGACCAGGTCGAACCCGGAGAGCGCGTGGGCGCGGACCACCTCGTCGGCCACCGCGGCGAAGACTGGCCCATCGGCGAGCAGCGGCGTGATGTCCTTGAAGGTCACGCCCGGCCGAGGGAAGTCCGGCACGTCGCGGATGCGGGCCGCGACCAGCCCCGCCACGTCACCATCAGCACCGTCAACCATCAGCCACGTCTCGCCCCGGCTGGCGCGGTCGCAGCCGAGGGCCGCGGCCAGGAACGGCGGTGGCGCCCATCAGGGACGGCGCCCGCCAGCGGCGGCGCCGGTCAGCGACGGCGCTTGGCCTGCGGACGGCCGCCACCCTTCTTCCGGGCCTGCGGCCGTCCACTGCCGCTCTTCTTGGGCTGCGGCCGGGCGCCCGGCCGCGGTGTCGTGCTGGCCACCGCGGGCACCGGCACCGGCTCGGACCCGCCGGCCTCCGTGACGTCGGCCGCGACCGCCTCGCCGGGCTCGGCGCCGGGCTCGACCTTCGCCTTGGCCGGCCCGCCGGTCCGCTTGGCCAGCACCCGCTTGCGCAGCGAGACGTAGGCCGGCTCGCGCTCCTTCAGGTCGGCCACAATCGGCGTGGCGATGAAGATCGACGAGTAGGCGCCGGCGGCCAGCCCGACGAACAACACCAGGGCCAGGTCCTTCAGCGTGCCCACGCCGAGCAACCCGGCGCCGACGAACAGCAGCCCGGCCACCGGCAGCAGCGCGATCAGCGAGGTGTTGATGGACCGCATCAGGGTCTGGTTGACCGCCAGGTTGGCCGCCTCGGAGTAGGTCTGCCGGGTGCTGCCGAGGATGCCACGGGTGTTCTCCGTGACCTTGTCGAAGACCACCACGGTGTCGTACAGGGAGAAACCGAGGATGGTGAGCAGGCCGACCACGGTCGATGGGGTGACCTCGAAGCCGACCACGGAGTAAACACCGGCGGCCAGCACGAGGTCGTGCAGCAGCGCCACAATCGCGCCGATCGCCATCTTCGGCTCGAACCGGAGGGCGATGAACACGCATACGGCGACGAGGAAGACGACCAGCGCGATCAACGCCTTCTTGGTGATCTCACGTCCCCACGACGAGCTGACCGAGCTGACGTTGACCTTCTTGGCATCCAGCCCGAACCGTTTGGCCACCGCGGTCTGGATCTCGCTCTGTTGCTCTGGCGTGGTCAGCGCGGCCTTGATCAGCACCCGCCGCTGGGCGCCGGCACCGACGTACTGCCTGGTCTCCACCGACGGTCCGGCGCTGCGCACCGCCTGCTCGGCCGCGTCTAGGTCGATGTTGGCGGACTCGATCAGGATCGTCGTCCCACCGCGGAACTCGATGCCGTAGTTGAAGCCGCGTAGAACGATGCTCAGCAGGCAGATCAGCAGCAGCACGCCGGAGATGGCGTACCACCGCTTGCGGTTGCCGATGAAGTCGTAGTGGACATCGCCGCGGTAGAGGCGACCAGCGAGAGACGACACGGCCCTGAGCTCCTTAGCGGGACGCGGCGCCGGCCGGCGCCAGGGTCTTCTTCCGGACCGCGCCAAGACCGGAGAACCGGGGCGAGGTGAACGCCCGGCTGCGCGCGGCCACCGCGATCAGCGGGTGGGTGAACAGGAACACCACCACCAGGTCGAGCACGGTGGACAGGCCGAGGGTGAACGCGAAACCCTTCACGTCGCCGGCCGCGAGGTAGTAGAGGATCGCCGCGGCCAGGAAGGACACCGCGTCCGCGGACAGGATCGTCCGCCGCGCCCGCACCCAGGCCCGGGGCACCGCCGAGCGCGCCGATCTGCCCTCCCGGATCTCGTCCTTGAGCCGTTCGAAGAACACCACGAACGAGTCGGCCGTGATGCCGACCGCGACGATGAAGCCGGCCACCCCGGCCAGGGTCAGGGCGAAGCCGATCTGGTTGCCGAGCACGACCAGGAAGCCGTAGGTCAGCAGCCCGGAGACCACCAGGCTGGCGATGGTGACGAAGCCGAGCATCCGGTAGTACAGCAGCGAGTAGAGCACCACCAGGACCAGCCCGATACCGCCGGCCAGCAGGCCCGCCTTGAGCTGGTCGGTGCCGAGCGTCGGGGAGATCGTCTGCGCCGTCTCCTGGGTGAAGGTCAGCGGCAGCGCGCCGTACTTCAGCACGTCGGCCAGGTCGGTCGCGGACTTCTGGTCGAAGTTGCCGGTGATCTGGGTCGCCCCGTTGATCGCGCTCTGGATGGCCGGTGCCGACACCACCTTGTCGTCGAGGGTGAAGGCCACCTGCTTGCCGACGTTCGCGGCGGTGTACGTGGACCAGATCGTCTGGCCGGTCGACCGGAGCTCGAGCGAGACGCGCCACCGGGCGTCGTTCTGGTCCGGCCCCTGCGCCGTGGCCGTGGCGACCTCGGTGCCCTCGAACAGCGCCTTGTCCAGCAGGTACTTGAACTGCTTGTCCTTGCTGCAGGCGGCGATCGGCTGGTCCGGCTTGGAGGTCTGCTGGGCGCCCTTGTCGCAGTTCAGCGCGGTGAGCATCGTAAGCTGGGTCGGGGTGGCACCTGGGTAGAGGCTGGCGTCCCCCGGCACGCTCGGTGTGGGTTTGGGTACGGTGGGCGGCCTCGGCGTCGTGGTCGGTGCCAGCGCCGGTGGCACCGGCCGGCCCCGCGGTGACGGGCTGGTGGTCGGCGTGCCTTTCGAGGTGGCCGGCGACGGGGGCGTGGTGGTGATGGGCGCACCAGCGGCCGGCGTGATCGGGTAGACCTGGGTCACCGGCCGGAACCGCAGCAACGCGGTCTGGGCCAGGTTCTTGACCTGCTCGCCGTCCTCGCCGGGCGCGGAGATGACGATGTGCTGGTCGCCTTCGGTGACCACCTCGGCGGACTGCACGCCGGTGTTGTTGACCCGGTCGGAGATGATCTGGCGGGCCTTGTCCAGCGACTCCTTGGACGGCGGGGCGCCGGTGTCGGTCTTGGCGGTCAGCGTGACCGTCGTACCGCCCTTGAGGTCCAGCCCGAGCTTCGGCGCGTGCGACGTGCCGGTGAAGAACGCCAGGGCGTACAGGATCACCAGGGTCGCCAGCAGCGCAAGGAAGTAGCGTCCGGCGCGCGGCTGTGCCTGCGGTGCGGCCACGGGTTGTCGATCTCCTCACCTCATCGCGCCTGCCGGGGCGGGCGCGGAACGTTCGCTGTCAGTATGGCCCGTCGCGATGCCGGCCCCTGGCTGCCTAGCCCGGGTCGGCGTCCGGCCGACGGGCCTCCGCCTCAGCCCCGCCGGGCAGCTCCCCACCGGGCTCGCCGGCCAGCTGCGGGACCTCGCGGATCGCCGCCTTCGCCCAGGTGGTCACCACGCCGGGCGCAACCTCGAGCTCGACGGTGCCGGCGTCGATCCCGACCACCCGGCCGTACAGCCCGGAGGACGTCATCACCTCGGTGCCGACGGTGAGCGCGTCCTGGACCTGCGCGACCCGCCGCATCTCCCGGTTGCGCATCCGGGCCGGCAGCAGGATCAGCAGGGCGAAGGCCAAGGCGAACAGCAGGAGCGGGATGAAAGCCCTCACGAGATGCTGATCCTCACGGGTGTGGGAGCGGGCGGGGTTGGGGAGCCGGGGCAGGTCTGTGGGGATGGTACGGCCGGCGGGAGTGTAGACCGGCCGCCCAGCCTACGCCGAAGGAACGAGACGAGACCGTAGCGGAGTTCCGCTCAGCCGGTGTCGAACAGGGTCGGTGGGCCTGGTGGGGCCGGCAGGCCTGGCAGGCCCGGCCTGGCCGGCGGGGCCAGCCCGAGGTGCCGCCAGGCCGCGGGCGTGGCCACCCGGCCGCGCGGCGTCCGGGCCAGCAGCCCGGCCCGGACCAGGAACGGCTCGGCCACCTCCTCCACGGTCTGCGCCTCCTCCCCCACCGCGACGGCGAGCGTGCTCACCCCGACCGGCCCGCCGCCGAACCGGCGCACCAGCGCGTCCAGCACCGCCCGGTCCAGCCGGTCCAGACCGAGGTCGTCCACGTCGTACACCGCCAACGCGGCCTGGGCGACGTCCCGGTCGATCACCCCGTCGGCCCGCACCTCGGCGTAGTCGCGGACCCGGCGGAGCAGCCGGTTGGCGATCCGGGGCGTGCCACGGGACCGGCCGGCGATCTCGTCGGCCCCCTCGGCGCGCAGCGGGATGCCGAGCAGCCCGGCGCTGCGGTCCAGCACCCGCTCCAGCTCGGCCGGCTCGTAGAAGTCCATGTGCGCGGTGAAGCCGAACCGGTCCCGCAGCGGCCCGGTCAGCAGCCCGGCCCGGGTGGTGGCGCCGACCAGGGTGAACGCCGCCACGTCCAGCGGGATCGCGGTCGCGCCCGGCCCCTTGCCGACGATGACGTCGACCCGGAAGTCCTCCATCGCGACGTAGAGCAGCTCCTCGGCCGGCCGGGCGATCCGGTGGATCTCGTCGATGAAGAGGACGTCGCCCTCGGCCAGGTTGGACAGCATCGCGGCCAGGTCGCCGGCGCGTTCGATGGCCGGGCCGCTGGTCACCCGGATGGCGCTGCCCAGCTCGGCCGCGATGATCATGGCCAGGCTCGTCTTGCCGAGACCGGGCGGGCCGGACAGCAGCACGTGGTCCGGTGGCCGGCGGCGGCGCAACGCGGACTCCAGCACCAGGCCGAGCTGCTCGCGGACCCTGGCCTGGCCGACGAACTCGGCCAGCCTGCGCGGCCGCAGCGACTGCTCGACGTCGCACTCATCAACCGCGGCGTACGGCGAGACCAGCTCCTCCCCCGACGCCTCGCCCGGTGCCTCGCTCATGGCCGGCCCAGCAGCCGCAGGGCGGACCGCAGCAGCGCCGGCACGTCGGTGCTCTGGCCCGCCTGGTCCGCCACCGCCTCAACCGCCTCGTCCGCCTCCCGGGCCGACCAGCCGAGGCCGACCAGCGCCTGCCGGACCTGGTCCCGCCACGGCTGGACCGGGGTGACGGCCCCGGGCTCGACCCCGGGCACCCCCGCGTCGCAGACCGGGCCGATCCGGTCCCGCAGCTCGACCACCAGCCGCTCGGCCCCTTTCTTGCCGATGCCCGGCACTCGGATGAGGGTGCGCACGTCGCCGCTCACGATCGCCAGCCGGGCCTCGGCCGGCGGCAGCACGCCCAGAATCGCCTGGGCCAGCCGCGGCCCGACCCCGCTCGCCGTCTGCAGCAGCTCGAACAGGCTGCGCTCGTCGTCGTCCGCGAAGCCGTAGAGGGTGAGCGAGTCCTCCCGCACCACGAGGCTGGTGGCCAGCCGGGCCGGCTCCCCCACCCGCAGCCGGGCCAGCGTGCCGGGTGTGCACTGCACCGACAGCCCGATCCCGCCGACCTCGACGACCACGCCGTCCGGGGCGAGGGCGACCACCGGCCCGCGCACGCTCGCGATCATCGCCGGCTCCGGGGCGGGACCGACCGCGACTCGACGTCTGCCAGCGCCGCCGCCAGCCGCGCCTGCGCCGCCCCGCGCCACACCTGGCAGACCGCCAGCGCCAGGGCGTCGGCCGCATCCGCCGGCCGCGGTGCCGCGGGCAGCCGGAGGATCTTCGTCACCATCGCCGTCACCTGCGCCTTGTCGGCCCGGCCGGAGCCGGTCACCGCGGCCTTGACCTCGCTCGGCGTGTGCAGCGCGACCGGCACGCCGGCCCGGGTCGCGGCCAGGATGGCGACCGCCGCGGCCTGTGCGGTGCCCATCACCGTACGCACGTTGTGCTGGCTGAACACCCGCTCCACCGCCACCACGTCCGGCCGGTGCGCCGCGATCTGCTCGGCCAGGGTGTCGGCGATGGCGGCCAGGCGGGTGCCCACCTCGTCAGCGGCGGCGGTGCGCACGACGTCGTAGCCGAACGCGGTGAGCGCGCCGCCCGGCTGGCCTTCGACGATCGCGTAACCGCACCGGGTCAGCCCCGGATCCACGCCGAGCACCCGCACGGCTCCCCTTCCCGAACACGTGTTCGACACGATAGCCCGACGACCGGACAAGTCTCGGCGCGACACGCGGTGACCTGTCACCATGATGGGTGGATTGCCCCGTCAGATCTCGCGTAGTCAGCAACCGCACACGTAAAGTAGTCAACGATGGCTGATGGAACGCAGAAGCTCGCCGACTGGATGCTGCCATATGCGGCGTCCGGCGTGGTGGCGTTGGGGATCGTGGTGCTGGCCAACAAGGCAGCCTGGATGCTGTACGTGCTGATCCCGGCCGGCCTGTTCGGCACCTACGTGGTGGTCAAGCAGCCACGCGGCCTGCTGCCGGCGTCGGAGCGCCCGATCAGGACGGTGCGTAAGGCCAAACGGCCCAGCAAGGGCGGCCGTGGGGACCGGCGGCACGGCTGGAACTCGCTCGGCGCGCTGGTCGTGCGCTCGGACGATCCCTACATCGTGCTGAAGGGCGAGACGCCGGTCGACGGGGTGGCCGTCCCGGTGCCACCCGGCAAGTGGTTCGTGCACGCGCGTGCCGAGCTGGTGGACCATGGTTTGGCCCACATGCGCGACACCGAGGTACGGATCGTGCAGGATCCGCACTGGGTGTCCGAGGAGTGGGGCTGGACCCGGAGCTGGGAGCCGATGCTGTCCGCCGCCCAGGGCTCGGCCTCGCAGGGCGGCCGGATCGCCGTCGCCGACGGCTTGATCCAGGTGCACACGGGCCGGCGCGTCCGGCCGAGCAAGGCCATCGTGCTACAGCCCGGGTTCAGCGACGGCGCCTTCGGGGTGAACGTCATCCGCGACCTGTCCGGCCAGGTCGTCGTGATCGTGAGCCGCTTCGGCTAGCCACTCACCCGTTGTTGTCGGAGCTGCGGCACTGCCTCCGCCAGCAGGGCCTCATCAAGGTCGAGCAGCGTCTTCGCCATCATTCACCTTCCGATGGGCAGGATATACACGGGCGGTCGCCATACCAATATGAGGCCTTGATATATACCGGGGCGTCAGCCGACGTGTTCCATGATCTCGTCGGAGACGTCAAAGTTGGCGTAGACGTTCTGCACGTCGTCGCAGTCCTCCAAGGCGTCGATCAGCCGGAAGACCTTGCGCGCGCCCTCCTCATCCAGCGGCACGACGACGCTGGGGAGGAACGACGCTTCGGCCGACTCGTAGTCGATCCCGGCCGCCTGCAGCGCGGTGCGCACGGCCACCAGGTCGGTCGCCTCGCTGACCACCTCGAACGACTCGCCGAGGTTGGTGACGTCCTCGGCGCCGGCGTCCAGGACGGCGGCGAGCACGTCGTCCTCAGCCAGCCCCTCGGCCGGGACGAGCACGACGCCCTTGCGGTGGAACAGGTACGCCACCGATCCCGGGGCGGCCATCGAGCCGCCGTTACGGGTCATCGCGGTACGCACCTCGGAGGTGGCCCGGTTGCGGTTGTCGGTGAGGCACTCGATCAGCACCGCGACGCCGGCCGGCCCGTAGCCCTCGTACATGATCGTCTGCCAGTCAGCGGCGCCGCCCTCGGCACCGGACCCCCGCTTGACCGCACGGTCGATGTTGTCGTTGGGAACCGAGCTCTTCTTCGCCTTCTGGATCGCGTCGTACAGCGTCGGGTTGCCACCCGGGTCGCTACCACCGGTCCGTGCCGCCACCTCGACGTTCTTGATCAGCTTCGCGAACAGCTTGCCGCGCCTGGCGTCGACGACCGCCTTCTTGTGCTTGGTGGTGGCCCACTTGGAGTGGCCGGACATCTCAGCTTCCCTTCACCATGTCCACGAAGTACCGGTGCACCCGCGGGTCGCCGGTCAGCTCCGGGTGGAACGACGTCGCGAGCAGGTTCCCCTGGCGGACGGCGACGATCCTACCGGCGGCCCGGCTGGCACCGGCCGGGCCGGGCTCGGCCGGGCCAGGCTCGACCGCGGCGAGCACCTCGACGCCCGGGCCGACCGACTCCACCCACGGCGCCCGGATGAAGACCGCGCGCACCGGCCCACCAGGCAGCCCGGCCAGCAGGAGGTCGGTCTCGAAAGACTCCGCCTGGCGGCCGAAGGCGTTGCGGCGAACCACCACGTCCAGCCCGCCGAGCGTCTGCTGGTCTGCCGCACCGTCCACGATCCGATCGGCCAGCATGATCATGCCGGCACATGAGCCGTAGACGGGCAGGTCGGACCGGATCCGCTTGCGCAGCGGCTCGAGCAGGTCGAACGCCGCCGCCAGCTTGGCCATCGTGGTCGACTCCCCACCGGGCACGACCAGCCCGTCCACGGAGTCCAGCTCGGCTGGCCGGCGTACCCGGACCGGGTCCGCGCCGCAGTCGGCCAGCGCGCGCAGATGCTCGCGGACGTCTCCCTGCAGGGCAAGCACCCCGATGGTGGGCTGGCGGTCGGCCACGACGGAGCCTTTCTGCGCGGTGGGAGGTAGGTGATGGGAGGTACGCGGTCGGAGGTATATCGAGGGTAGATCACCAGGTCGGCTGCACTATGATTCGGCAACGTGCCGCGCGCGCTCGTTGTCCGGGTTCTCGCCGTGTTCGCCACGAGCCGGGCGGTGTGCCTGGTGGCGCTGGCGATGCACGCCCACCGGGCCGGATCCCCGCTCGGCCGGGCAGTCGGCAGCTTCGACGGGTTCTGGTACGGGCTGGTCAGCGCGCACGGCTACCCGAGCGTGCTGCCGCTGGACCGGCATGGCCTGGTCAGCCGCAACCCGACCGCGTTCTTCCCGGCGTTCCCGCTGCTGACCAGGCCACTGACCAGCGCCGGGATGCCGTTCTGGGGCGCCGCCCTGGTGGTCAACACGCTGGCCGGCGCCGCCGCCGCCCTGTGCATCGCCGCGATCACCCGCCGGTACTACGTCGGCCGGGCCGAGCGGAGCGGCGTGGCTAAGTGGGACGGCGGGGCCGAGCCGGCCAGCCGGGCGGACCGGGCGGACCGGGCGGCGCTGGTCACGGCGGCGCTGTGGTGCACGCTGCCGGCTGCGTACGTGCTGTCGATGGCCTACAGCGAGGCGGTGTTCACCGCGTTCGCGGCCGGCTGCTTGTTAGCGATCTCGGCCGAGCGGTGGCTCTGGGCCGGCGTCCTGGCCGCGCTGGCTGGCGCCACCCGACCGACCGGGGTCATCCTGGCCGCGGTCTGCCTGGTCGCGGCCGTGGCCGCGGCGTGGCGGCGACGCTCGGTGGTGCCGTTGGTTGCCCCGCTGCTGGCGCCGCTCGGGACGGCCGGCTACCTGGGCTACCTCTGGCTGCGGCTGGGCCGGACCGACGCATGGTTCATCACCGAGCGGGAGGGCTGGCACACCTATACCGACTTCGGTGCGGCGAACGCCCGGCGGGCCGGCCGGACGCTGGCCGCGGTCCGCGACCACATCGCCACGGCGCGCCGCCCCGCCGAGCTGTACGTCATCGTGGTGGCGGCGGTCACCGTGCTCCTGCTGCTGGCGCTGCTGTGGGACCGGCCACCCGTGCACCTGCTCGCCTATGCCGGTGCCGTGGTGGCGCTGACCCTGGCCACCCGCAACGTCTACAGCTCGGTGCCGCGGATGCTGCTGCCGGCGTTCCCGGTGCTGATCCCGCTGGGCGGGCGGCTGGCCCGGCTGTGGTGGCCGGTGAGCGCGCTGGTCGTGCTGGTTGCGCTGGCCGGCTCGGGCTTTGCGGCGTACGTGGCGCTGCGCGACCCCGGCTTCGGGCCGTAGCCGCTGGAACCGCGAGCCGCGGACCAGGCGGTGAGGAAGTCTTCACATCTCACGGCATCGTGCGTCACGTCATTGATACGCAGAGTACGCACCATGGGGTCTCTGGTAGCCCGACATGTCCGGCCAAGGAGCTGGTAACGATGACATCGATCTTCGAGCAGATTGGCGGCCCACCCGCGGTGAGTGCAGCCGTCGACGACTTCTACCACCGCGTCACCACCGACCCGAGGCTCGAGCACTACTTCGCCGACATCGACCTGGACCGGCTCAAGGCGCACCAGCGCAGCTTCCTCGCCGCCGCGCTGGGCGGTCCCAGCGAGTACCGCGGCAGGACCATGGCCGACGCGCACGCCGACCTCGCCATCACCTCGACCGAGTTCGACACGGTGGTGATGCACCTGGTGGACACCCTGACCGCGCTGGAGGTGCCGGCCGACCTGATCGGGTCGATCGGGGAGGCGTTAGGACCACTGAAGGGCGAGATCGTCAACGCGCCCAGCGACGCGACGGTCTGACCCGCTGACCTGCGGCTACCAGCCGCGGTCGGCGTACCGCTCGGACTCCGGCAGGGTGGCGACGTTGATGCCGACCATGGCCTCGCCGAGCCCTCGGGAGATCTTGGCCACCACGTCCGGGTCGTCGTAGAACGTGGTGGCCTTGACGATCGCCTCGGCTCGCTTGGCCGGGTCGCCGGACTTGAAGATTCCGGAGCCGACGAAGACCCCCTCGGCACCGAGCTGCATCATCAGCGCCGTGTCGGCCGGGGTGGCGATGCCACCAGCGGTGAACATCACCACGGGCAGCTTGCCGGCCCGGGCCACCTCGGCGACCAGCTCGTACGGCGCCCGGTGCTCCTTGGCGGCGGCGTACAGCTCGGCGTCGTCCATGCCGGCCAGCCGGCGGATGTCCCCGCCGATCTGGCGCATGTGCCGGACCGCCTCGACGACGTTGCCGGTGCCTGCCTCGCCCTTGGACCGGATCATCCCGGCGCCCTCGGCAATCCGGCGCAGCGCCTCGCCGAGGTTGGTCGCGCCGCACACGAACGGAACGGTGAACTTCCACTTGTCGATGTGGTTGGCCTCGTCGGCGGGGGTGAGCACCTCGGACTCGTCGATGTAGTCGACGCCGAGCGCCTGCAGCACCTGGGCCTCGACGAAATGGCCGATGCGGGCCTTGGCCATCACGGGGATCGAGACCGCGGCGATGATGCCGTCGATCATGTCCGGGTCGCTCATCCGGGCCACCCCGCCCTGCGCCCGGATGTCGGCGGGCACCCGCTCCAGCGCCATCACGGCCACCGCACCGGCGTCCTCGGCGATCCTGGCCTGCTCGGGCGTGACGACGTCCATGATCACGCCGCCCTTCAGCATCTCGGCCATGCCGCGCTTGACCCGGGCGCTGCCGACGACGGGCTGGCTCTGCTCGATGCGCTGGTCCGACATGGCGCCATCGTACGTGGCCGCCCAGCCCCCACCCGCCCCCGTCCCATCCCCTTCACCGGTGTGGTCACCTCTACGCCGTGTGGTCACCTGTCGTTGTCTGGACACCCCAAGAGGTCACCACACGGCGCGTAGGTGACCACACGTTGTACGGAGACAACGACAGGTCACCACAACGCCGAGAGGTGACCACACGGGCTGCGGAGACAACGACAGGTGACCACACGGCGTAGAGGTGACCACACCGGTGAAGGGGATGGGCGGCGACGTAGGCTCGGGCCGTGTTCCGTCCGTTCCTCCGCCCGAGGTGGCTGGCCTTCCACGCGCTCGCGCTGGCGCTGGTGGGGGGCTTCCTCGCGCTGGGCTGGTGGCAGATCCAGCGGGCCGGTCAGGGCAACGTGCTGAGCTTCGGCTACGCCGTAGAGTGGCCGGTCTTCGCCGGGTTCACCGTGTTCGTCTGGGTGCGGGTGCTGCGTGACCATGCCCGGCCAGGGCAGGCCGACCGGCCGGCCCGGCAGGAGACGGCGGCGCTGCCCGTGCTGCCGCCCCGGCCCGCCGTTCCCGCGCCCGAGCCAGACGCCGATCTCGCGGCGTACAACCGATACCTCGCGGCGCTGGACGCCGAGGACAGGAGAGCCTGACCGTGCACGCTGCCCTGACCCGGTACCGCGTCATCGCCTACGTGGTGGGCGTCGCGCTGCTCGTCCTGACCGCCGGGGTGGTGGTCAAGTACGCCGGACACAACGACACCGTGGTGCAGGTCGTCGGGCCGATCCACGGCTTCCTCTACATCGTCTACCTCGCGCTCGCCTACGACCTGGCCCGGCGGGCCGGCTGGCCGCTCGGGCGGACCGTGCTGGTGCTGCTGGCCGGCACGGTCCCGTTCCTGACCTTCGTGGCCGAGCATCAGGTGACCAAGGAGCTACGGGCCCGCGCCGCCGCGCCGGCCGACGTCGGCTGACCGGACCTCCCGACGATCATCGAGTTGTTGTCGCAGAATGATCTCTGTTGACGACAACAACTCGATGATCGTCAGGGGCTACGGGTGGACGGTTCGGGACGGCGCCCGGTCGGTGGTGGTGCGGGTGGTCGGGGGTGTAGTAGGCGAGGCCGGCGTATCCGCGGGGGAAGCCGAGCCCTTCGGCGATACGTTCGAGCAGGTCGTACCCCATAACCTTGCGCCCGTGGATGATCGCCGACACCTCCGGCTGCGACTGGCCGGTAAGAGCAGCGATGTGCTGCTGGCTGTACCCGTAGGTTTGCAGCATCCGGTAGATGCGGGTGATGTCACGGTCGGCGAGCACGGCGCGCATGTCCGGCTCGTCCCAGCGGGCGGGGTCCGGGCGTTCGGGTGCCCGCCAGCTCGGGCCGGGTGGTTCGGTGGTGTTCATGCGTCACTCCGTTCTGGTGCGGGTGGTCGGGTCGGAAGTAGTGAGACGGGTTGCGGCGGGTCGAGGCCGTGTGCGGCGAGCACGGCGCGGACGGTGCACACGTCGGCGTCGGGCAGGCCGCTCTGCCGCAGTCAGGAACGCGATGTCCGCCTCGGGCAGGTCGTAGTGGACGACGCACGTGACGATCTACTGCCGCACGCTGGCCGACACAGCGCGCGCCGTCGGCCCGGTATCGACGCGGCCTGCCGGATCAGCGCGAGGTACCCGCACAGCGCGAGGGAGTACCCGCACCCGTGACACCGTCCGTCCACGGTCGGGTAGTGGACCATCGAGACCTGCGCCGCCAGGTACCGCAGCCGATCCGCCGGCACGTCACAGAAGCAGTGCCCGGACGGCGCCCGACACACCTCACAGATCGGTCGTGTCCTGCTCCCCGGCCGTGGCCTCAGGGTCCGGCGCGACCGCCGCCTACACTCACCCCCAGAGAGGTGAGCGTGCCCGGTTGGTCACCCTGTCCGGGAAGATCCATGCCCACGCGCGGGACGCGGCCCGCCGAGGAGCCAGGAACCTCGACCCGCGGTGGCAACGTCCTCACCGCCCACCGCCCGAGACCATTCGCAAGGTTTCTACCTCTCTAGAGAGAACTGTCCAGACGCAGTAGAACAAGCATCCCTAGAGATGTCAAGAGTCGGGTCGCCTAGCCGGGACCCGGGTACGGTGACAGCCTCTATAGGGGTTGAGCGGAAAGGTCAGGCACGTGCCAGAGGCCCGGCAGCGGAAGCACGAGCGCATCGCGGCGGACCTCCGCGAGATGATCCGCTCGGGCGAGCTACGCGATGGCGACCGGCTTCCCGGCGAGAACGGCCTGATGCAGAGCTACGGCGTCGCCCGCATGACAGCCCGACAGGCACTCGTAGCTCTCCAGAACGAAGGACTCGCCATCGCGCGCAAGGGCTCCGGAGTCTACGTCCGAACCTTTCGCCCCGTACGTCGGCTCTGCTCACGGCGGCTCAGCCGAGACGTGTGGGGTGCCGGCCGGTCGATGTGGGAGGTCGACTCCAGCACGGCACCGGTCACCGTCGACCGGCTGATCATCGAGAAGCTGCCCGCCACCGACCCTGTCGCACACCTGCTCGGCATCCCGCCAGGCACCCCGATCATCTCGCGACGCAGACGGTATCTCGTTGATGGCGAGCCGGTACAGCTCGCCACGTCATACATTCCTGCCGATCTCGCGAAAGGCACACCTATCGCGTCTCCCGACACTGGGCCAGGCGGCATCTATGCACGCCTCGCTGACATCGGCCGCGCGCCGGAGCGGTTCACCGAGGAGCTGCACGCCCGGATGCCCACCGCCGAAGAAATGAGTGCCTTGGAACTCGCGAGCGGCACACCCGTGATCAGCATGGTCCGCACCGCGTTCGACGCGGCCGACACAGCCGTAGAAGCCAGCGACATCACACTGTCCGCGTCCGCGTACGTACTCCAGTACGACTTCAGCGCCCAGCCAGCTCGCCCGGCAGACGGCATCCGCGAGATCAAATAATCTCGGTAGCGGTTGAGCCGGACAGGTGCACCGGTCACAGCGGCATGGGCCAGGAGTACGGTCCGTCGGGCTCGTCCAGCCACACGTACTGGCGGGTGGTGTCGTCGAGGGCGGTAATGCCGAGCCGGGACCGAGCCGGCCGGCCCAGGGTCTCCCACAGCCGTACGGCGTGTTCGGCGGTGTCCCAGAGCCGCCGTGGTCCGCGCTGGAGCACGGTCCACCGGCCGGGACCTGCCGAGGAGAGAGCGGCCTCGGCGATCGAGCCGGCGTCGCTGAGGGTGACCGCCTCGCCGAGGTGGGGGTGGGTGCACGACCCGATGGTCAGGCCCGGGATGTGCAGGTGCAGGAACAGCGCGAGGTCGTCGGCAGGGTCGACGAGCGCGGTCGGGTCGGAGTCGGTGGTGCCGTAGGCTGCCATCAGCGCGGCGGCGGAGCCGAGTGTCCCGGCCGTGGCCAGTGGGTTGGTGAGCTCCGGCCGCATCGGCATGAACGCGACCCGTACCGGGTCGAAACGGCCGACCACCTCGTCATCGGCACTCTTGCTGAGGACCAGCAACGCCGCGTCCAGCCCACCCGTCATCGGCGCCACGATCCGCCCGCCCGGTGCGAGCTGACGGACCCAGGCCGGTGGGATGTGGCTGATCCCGCAGGTCGCCAGGATGGCGTCGTACGGCGCCCCGGCCGGCAGGCCGTCGTAGCCGTCGCCGGTGGCCAGCGTCGGGTGGTATCCCAGGCTGGCGAGCACGCGGCGCGCGGTGGCCACGAGGTCAGGATCGATGTCGACCGAGTGGACGGCGTCGGCACCGAGCCGATGGCACAGCAGTGCCGCGTTGTAGCCGGTGCCGGTCCCGATCTCCAGCACCCGGTGCCCGGGACGGACTGCGAGGCGGTCCAGCATGACGGCCATGGCGCCTGGCGCGCTCGCCGAGGACGACGGCAGCGCGACCGAGCCGCCGCCCGCGACCGGTGCCGGGCGTACCTGGGTAACGATCGGCCGGGCGGAGTAGGCGACGTCCAACGGCTGCCCGGGCACGAAAAGGTGTCGGGGTACGGCGGTGAACGCCGCCCGCCACGCCGGGTCGGCGAGCCCCCCAGCCACGGCGAGCCGATCGGCCATGGCGACCGCATGACCGCGCCAGCCATTGTCAGCCATCACATCCACCGCCAACGAGCTCGTCGGCGATCGCGTCCGCAACTGGCAGCCCGCATTCGTCGGCGAGCCAACCCCATTGGCCCGAGCCGTTGCATTCAAGGAACAACCACTGCCCGGAGCGATCCACAATGAAGTCAAAGGCTCCATATCTCAGGCGGCTGGCCGAAAGGACCCTCAGCACACCCGCCACAACATCGTCAGGACACTCGACACGACGGTAGGTCAGGGCCGCATAGTCGGAGCGCCAGTCAATGCGCGCCGCATCCGAACCAGCCACGATAGCGACCGGGAAGAAACGATCCCCGACCACGGTCAACCTGACCTCGTATACTTTCTCAACCCATTCCTGGAACAAGTGGGCGGTGACCTCGACCCCGGCCAGGTCCGACATTTCCGGCCGCGACAGCCGACGGGTCCACACCGGTGTGTACGTGCCCGCTTCGTAGATGATCGGTTCGGCCAGGGGCTTCACCACCACGTCGCCGACCTCATCGGCAAAGGCACGCACCACCTCTGGGTCGTTCGTGACCACGGTGCGTGGCGTGACCAGGCCGGCGGCAGCGGCCAACGCGAGCTGGTGCGGCTTGTACTCCGCGTCAGCCAGCGAGGACGGGTGGTTAACCCAACGAGCTGGCAACGACACGAGGACGCCGCCCAGGCCAACGCGCGCCTGGGCGCGGGCAAACCTCAGCTCGGGCGCGGACAGGCCCGGCGGCATCTCGAAGTCACCTGGCCGCCGGTAGAACACCGCCACGACGTCGTCTAGATCGATCGCTCCACCCGGTGTGGTGAGGCGGACTGCCCACGATCCCTCGAATCTCGCGGCCAGGACGACACGCTGCGGAAAGTCCGCTGGATCCAGCCAGGAATAGTTCACGCCCCGAGCGGCGAGCCGGTCGGCCACAGATAAGCCCGACCAATCGCCTCGGGCGCTGACGATGAGAACCCGAGCCGACCCGTCAGTCATCCGGCGTGTAATGCATGTCCGGGACCGTTATCGGACCATCCTGTCCGTCGCTCGTCGTCGGAGTCGTATGCGGAACCCGCGTCTTTGGCGTACGGTGTTTCGCGTCCATCATCTCAGCCACGGCACCACTTACCACAGCACCACCTACCACAGCGCCGCGCAGCACGAACGGCCGGGCATTGCTCGGCATCTCAACACTTCCTACAGGTGGCCACAGGTCCCGAGGAAACCGGCGGAACGCCGGCATGAGCGGGTCATCTGACATTCTTCGCCTCCAAACCGCTAGGCGGGCCGATAGACAAGCAACTATCAACTTCGCACAGCGGGCCGACAATAGCATTCCCCCGTCCGGTGCACGCGGCCCGGAACACCACGCGGCCCGGAACACCCTGTCTACCTCGCGAGACGGTGCGAGGACAACCGGTCAGGAGGGTCTGTCGTAGTCTCTGCCCCCGCGCGCGGGCACGGACGAAACCTCGTCGATCTCGAAGAACTCCGGGAGCGGGCGCCGGCCACCGAGCCGGAGCAGCCTCGGCAGCCAGCGGCCGCGCAGCGAGCGGGTGTCACGTACCGCGTCGTTGAAGAACCGCCGGGCCAGCAGCACCCGGCTGGACGCGTCGGCCAGGTCCCGCGTCAGCATGCCGTCCTGGCCGTCGGGCAGCTCCTGCAGTGCCCGGCCGAGGTCGTTCTCAGCGGTCTCGCGAAGCGGGTCGTCGGCGTCCAGAGCGGCTCGTGCAGCGGTCCGCAGCCGGCCGGCCAGCTCCAGCCCGAGGCGGTCCGGGTCGCGGTCGACCAGCGCCTGCACGGCCGCGGCCCGGCGGACGAGCTGCGCGTCCAAGGTAGCCCGGGCCGCATCCACCCGGCTGTGCAGCCGGTCGACCCGGGAGGCCAGCGAGGTGACCCAGGTGGCGAGCAGCGCCACCACCGCCACCACCGCCACCACCGTGATCACGGCGTCCCAGCGGCGGTCACGGCGCCCCGGCGGGGGCCGCGGAGTCGTCGGTGACCTGGCCCGGCTCGGCGGCGGCCACCGTCTCGTACACCCGGACCACCTGCCGGGCGACCACCGGCCAGTCGTAGCCGCAGACCACCTCGGCCCCGGCCCGGGCCAGCGTGACCCGGCGATCGACGCCGTCCAGGACCAAGGCCAGCGCCCGGGCCAGGCCGGCGCTGTCACCGGTGCGGAACAGCACCCCGGCGCCGTCCAGCACTCGGCGGAAGGCGTCCAGGTCACTGGCCACGATCGGCGCGCCGGCCGCCATCGCCTCCAGCAGGATGATGCCGAAGCTCTCCCCGCCTGTGTTGGGCGCGCAGTACACGTCGATGCTGCGCAGCATCCGGGCCTTGTCCGCCTCGCTGACCTGTCCGAGCAGGTCAACCCGACCGGCCAGCCCGGCGGGCAGCCCAGCCCGCAGCTCCTCGGCGTCGCCCCGCCCGGCCACCAGCAGCCGCAGCCCCGGCCGCTCCGGCGCCAGCCTGGCCAGCGCGTCGAGCAGCACCGGCAGGCCCTTGCGCGGCTCGCCGTACCGGCCGACGAACCCCACCGTGCCGCCGGGCCGCGGGTACCCGGGCAGCGGCATGGCGGCGGCGTACCGCGCGACCGCCACGCCGTTCGGGATCTCCACCGCGTCACCGCCGAGGTGCTCGACCTGCACCTTGCGGGCCGCCGGGGACACCGCGATCCGGCCGCGGATCTTCTCCATGAACGGCTGCAGGAACCCGGCCGCGGCCTCCAGGAACCGGGACCGGTCGGTGGCGGTGTGGAAGGTGGCCACGATCGGGCCGCGGGCCAGCATGGTGGCCAGCAGCGACAGGCTCGGCGCGATGGGCTCGTGCACGTGCAACACGTCGAAGTTGCCGTCGCGCAGCCAACGCCGGACCCGAGCCGCCGACACCGGGCCGAACTGCAGCCGGGCCACCGAGCCGTTGTACCGCACCGGCACCGCCCGCCCGGCCGGCACGACGTACGGCGGCACCGGGACGTCGCCGGAGGCGTCATCATCGCCGGGCGCGAGCACCGAGACCTGATGGCCCATGCCGATCAGGGCCTCGGCCAGGTCCCGGACGTGCGCCTGCACCCCTCCCGGGATGTCCCAGGAGTACGGGCACACGATGCCCACCCGCATCCGGACTCAGCCTCCCCCGCCGGCCCCGGACTTCTTCGCCGGGTCGAGGTCGGCGAGCCAGAGGCGTTGCAGCATGTGCCAGTCTGCCGGATGTGCAGCAATCCGTACGGCGAAGGCGTCGGCGAGCGCCTGGGTGGCCGCTGCCACCCGGTCCCGCAGGCGGCCCTGCTCCGGCACCGGGACCGGCGGGCCGATCCCCTGCCCCCAGCCCTCTCCCTCGAACCACAGCCCCACCGGCAGCAGTGCGGCGCCGGTGGTGGCGGCGAGCAGGGCGGGACCGGACGGCATCCGGGCCCGCTCGCCAAAGAGGTCGACCTCGACGCCGGACCGGGTGAGGTCGCGGTCACCGACCAGGCAGATGACCCGGCCGGCCCGCAGCCGCTCGGCCAGCACCTCGACGGCTGGCCGGGCGCCGCCGGTCAGCGGCAGCACCTCCACGCCGAGGCTCTCCCGGTAGGCCAGGAACCGGCGGTACAGCGACTCCGGCCGCAGCCGCTCAGCCACCGTGGTGAACGGCATGCCGTGGGCGATCGTCCAGATCGCGGCCACGTCCCAGTTACCCATGTGCGGCAGCGCCACGATCACGCCACGGCCGTCGGCGTAGGCCTTGTCGAGGTTGTCGACGCCCTCGGTGCGGGTGGCCGCGACCACGGCCGGGTGGTCCATGACGGGCAGCCGGAAGGTCTCCAGCCAGTACCGCCCGTAGGAGCGCAGCGCGGCCCGGACGAGCTCCGGCGACGGCTCACCGCCCACCACCCGGCGCAGGTTGGCGACCAGCCGGCGGGTGCCCGGCCCCTGCCGGCGAGCGGCCAGGTCGGCTCCCGCGGTGAACGCACGGCGGGCAACAGGCTCGGGCAGCGCCCGGACCAGCCGCCAGCCAGCCGCGTACGCGGCGCCGGCCAGCCGGTCTCTCATGGGCGGTCCGCCGGGCCGGCGCCGGCCGGGTCGCCAGCCAGCGCCTGCCGGGCAGTGGACTGGCGGGCACTGGACTGGCGGTGCACCTCGGCCAGCCGCTGCGCCACGGTGACGACGGACAGGCCGGCCAGCAGCCACAGCGCCGCAGCCTGGGCGAACGGCACGCCGAGCCCGTCCAGCCCGGTGCCCACCAGCACGATGATCAGCCGCTCGGTCCGCTCAGCCCACCCGACGTCACAGGTCAGCCCGGCTCCCTCCGCGCGGGCCTTGACGTACGACGTGAGCGTGCCGAGCACCAGGCAGAGCAGGCTGGCCGCCAGCAGCGGGCGGCTCTGCCCCGGGCCGGCGAACCACCAGGCCAGCGCGCCGAACACGGCCGCGTCGGCGATCCGGTCGCAGCTTGAGTCCAGCACCGCGCCGAACGTGGTGGAGTAGCCCCTAGCCCGGGCTACCGCGCCGTCCACCATGTCCAGCATCACGAAGAACCAGACGATCAGCGTGCCCACGAAAAACACGCCCCGGGTGAAGAACGCCAGCGCGCCCACCACCGCGCCGAGCGTGCCGACCACCGTGATGACGTCCGGCGTGACGCCGGCCCGGGCCAGCCGGCTGCCCAGCGGTGCGACCGCCTTGGAGATCGAGGCGCGGGCGAAGATGTTCAGCATCCACGGTCCGTTCTGAAGATCACGACTGCCACCCACCATATCGCCGCGGCATACCTGGCGTGTGTCCTGCCCGAGCCCGGCCAGGTGGGGCTAGGCCCTGATCATGCGGGTTGGACGGCAGGTTCGTCGTGCCAGGAGGTCGAGGGTGTAGTCGCGGGCGCGGGTGGAGGCGACGCGGGAGAGCACGTCGACGGCGAGGTGGCCGTGATGGAGGCGATGTCGATGTCGGGGGTGCGGCATGCAGGTAAGTGCTGGCGAGGACGGCGAGGCGGAGACCATGGGAGCGGGCGAAACGGTCGGTGGTGGTCGCGGCTTGCGTGTTCCAGCGCCATGCCTGGGCGGGTTGGCCGAGGTCACGGTGGATCTCAACGGCGTCGGCGCCGAGCCGGGCGTGGTCGAAGTCGATCCAGCCCGGGTCGTCGCCGGTGTGGCGGGCTGCGTGGCCGAGTAACCGTTCGGATAGCCGTTCGGAGGTTGCGAGGGTGGTGCCGGCCGCGCGCCGGTCGCCGGCTCGGGCGTGGGCGCGGGCCTGGATGAGCTGGTAGAAGGCGAGCGTGCGGGGTGGCGGTGTGTCGGGCGCGCTACACCCGGACGCTTTGCGTCTGGCTTCGTGAGCAACATCCCGGTCGGAAAATACCCAACCGCCGGTGAGGACAGCAGGATCACTGGTCTGGGAGGTTGGGGCAGGTGGGTACGGAGCCAGCTTGTGCGGGGCGGGCTCGGCGGCGGCTGTCGCCGGGCGAGAGGTGGGAGATCTTCGTGCAGGTGCTGGCTGGGCAGGCCACCCAGCGGGAGGCGGCCGACCGGTGGCGGGTGGACCGCGCGCGCCTGCCAGGTCGCCAAGCACGGTGCGCTGGCCGCGCTGGTCGCGGCGGTGCCGGGCCGGCCGGGGGGCTCGGCGGAGGCGGCCGCGCTCGCCATCGCCCAGCAGCTCGGCCGCCCGCACACCCCCACCGACCAGGCCTGCATCGAGACCCTGCTCGGGCACGTCAAGGGCCAGTGGCCACGCCTAGAGGCGATCGGCGACCCCAGCGAGCTCGAAGCAGGGCTCGACCGAATCCACGACGAGCACAACACCATCCGGCTGCACGCCGGCATCGGCTACCTCATCCCCGACAACGAGCACACCGGCCGCGGCGAGGCGATCCGCCAAGCCCGCCGCGACAGGCTCGCCGCCACCCGGACCGCCCGAACCCCCTACCGTCGAACCCAGCAGGAGACAACACCAGGAGAACAAGACCACTGATGGTTGGATACTTCCAGCCGATCTTGCTCACAAAGTCAGACGCACCTCACCGGACACGGCGTCCGCGACGGCCAAGCCATGATCGCCACCCTGCACCGGCGACTGATCGCCATCCCGGCCCGCCTGACCCGCCACGCCCACACCCTGCGACCACCCCCCGGCCACCCCCTCCTCGCTGAGGTCCTCACCCGCATCCGCGCCCTACCCACCCCGACCTGACCACCCGGCCCGCCGGCCCCGGATCCACCACTGGAACACGCGAACCCGGCGCGCCACCCCCGGGCCATCAGAACACCGGACACCGAAACAACCCCGGGAACCACCAACCACACCAGCCAAAGACCAGCTCACCCGGCTAATCGCGGATTCGGGTCTGAGCCTCCTACCGACCTGCTCGGGCGACCACTTTTGCCGCAGGCCCTCGTCCACCGCGTCATGCAGCCGGGGCGACTCTTCGAGCCTCCGGCCCTTCGGCCGAGCACGGCTCGCATAGGCCCGGCGCTGCGCGTCAACCGCCCGACAACCCTCCGTGCCACTATTCCGGTCGATCTCATCATAGATCGTGGAATGATGCCACCCGAGATTCCTGCCGACATGCCGGGGCCTACGGCCCCGGCTCAGCTCACGAGAGATGACCTCCCGCTCATCGAACCGCAACGGTTCCCGCCGCCCCATCCACCCCTACCCATCGCTCAACATTTCCGATATAACATCAAAGGCCTGTCGGCTTGATCACTTGAGCCCCGCTCACGTTTTTGCCGGGCGCCCAGGCTGGCCGGGGCGGTTCTGTCGGTGGCTCTGTTTATTCTTCTTCTATGTCGGATGTGGTCGCGTCGGTGGTCGAGCAGCTCTCGGTGCTGCTTGGCTCGTGTCGTGACGCGCGGTTGTGGGGGCTTTCCGACGCGGCGGTGGGGGATCTGCTGGTGCGGGTGCACCAACAGCTCGGGCAGATCACGGGGACGTTGCTTCTGCCGTTGGTGCGGGAGGCGGAGTCCCGGAGGCTGGCTGCCGCGCATGACGCGCCGAACATGACGGCGTGGCTGCGGGACAGCCTGAACGTGCGGCCCGGTGAGGCGGGGCGGCTCCTCCGCCTCGCCAAGGCCCTGGACGGCGACCTGCCGGAGACCGCGGCGGCGCTCGCCGACGGGGCCATCAGCGTCGAGCACGCGCGGGTGATCGCGGACGCGGTCCGGGCGCTGCCGGCGGAGACCCCGGCGGCGACCCGGGCCGCGGCGGAGCGGGAGCTGGTCGCGCACTCCGGCACGTTCGATCCTGGCGAGGTCGCGCTGCTCGGCCGGCGCGTGCTGGACGTGGTCGATCCCGACCACGGCGAGGAGCTGCTCCGCCGCCAGGCCGAGCGGGAGGCCGCCGAGGCCTACACCCGCCGTGACCTGCGGATCTGTCCCGCCGGGCCAGGCCTCAAGCGCATCTCGGGCTTCCTGGACACCGAGGGGGCGGAGACGCTGCGGGTCGCGCTCGACCCGCTGGCCGCACCACGGCCGGCCGACCCGGAGGCCGGGGTGCGGGACGAGCGGACCCACGGGCAGCAGATGGCGGACGCGCTGGTGGACCTGGCCGAGCGGTCCCTGCGGATGGGGGAGCTGCCCGACAACGGCGGGGAACGACCCACCCTCATCGTCACCATGCCGTATGACAAGCTCGCCGCCGCCACCGGCGTCGGGACGCTGCCCACCGGCGACGTCCTCCCGGCCAGCCAGGTCCGCCGCCTCGCCTGCGACGCGCACGTCATCCCTGCGGTGCTGGGCGGGGAGAGCTTGGTGCTGGACCTGGGGCGCGGCTCCCGCCATTATGTCGGCGCGGCCCGCCGCGCGATTGTTCTCCGCGACCGCGGGTGTGTCTTCCCTGGCTGTGACCGGCCGTACCAGTGGTGCCAGGTCCACCACTGCGTCCACTGGGCCAACGGCGGCCGCACCGACCAGAACAACGGCGTCCTCCTCTGCGGACACCACCACCGCGCCGTCCACCACAACGGCTGGGACGTACACATAGCAGAAGACGGACTACCCGAGCTCCTACCCCCACCATCAGTCGACCCGGAGCGAAAACCCATCCGACACCACCGACACCGAAAACGAACCGCATGAGCCCACGACCAGTTCGGGTGCGGCAAGCCGGTCGCCTTGAGGTGACCGGCTTGCCACCGGGACCGCTGTGGCAGCCGCCGCAGCACTCACCGAAGTCTGTTACATCCTTTTCGCGGGCGCTCAGCGTGAGGATGGTTCTGTCGGGGGTCGCCGCTATTCTTCTGGAAGTACAGGAACGCCGAAGGAGAACAGTATGGCCCTGAAAGTGGAGCTCGATCACAATGGAGGCTCGGTAGCGCTTGTTCTTCCTCAACGGAGCCCAACATGAAGACCGACCAAACCATAGAGCTGACATGCACCCGGTCCACTCAACGGAGATCGGCCGGTCGGCCACCCCAAAAACAGTCGGACGTGAGGGCACCGGACGTGACGGCACCGGACTGGCCGCAGGGTCAGACGGTGATGGCGCTGACCAGCTTGTCGGCAGCGGCGTACGGGTCGAGCTCGCCGCCGGCCACCCGCTCAGCCAGCGCCTGCAGGGCGGCCGAACCGTGCACCTCGTCCATCTTCTCCCGGAGCGCGGCGAGCGCGATCGCCTCGATCTCACCGGCCGACCGGGCCTGCCGACGGCGGTCCAGCTCGCCGTGCTCCGCCATCCACGCGCGGTGCCGGTCGACGGCGTCCATCACGTCGCCAACCCCCTCGCCGCGCGAGGCGACGGTCTTCACAATCGGCGGTCGCCAGGCACCCGGCTTGTCGTGCCGGCCACCCAGGGACTGCATGTACCGCAGGTCCTTGACGGTCGCGTCGACGCCGTCCCTGTCGGCCTTGTTCACCACGAAGACGTCGGCGATCTCCAGGATGCCCGCCTTCGCCGCCTGGATGCCGTCGCCCATGCCGGGCGCGAGCAGCACCAGCGTGGTGTCGGCCAGCGAGGCGATCTCCACCTCGGCCTGGCCAACACCGACTGTCTCCACCAGCACCACGTCGCAGCCGGCCGCGTCCAGCACCCGCAGCGCCTGCGGGGTGGCCCAGGACAGCCCGCCCAGGTGGCCCCGGGAGGCCATCGAGCGGATGAACACCCCCGCGTCGGTCGCGTGGTCCTGCATCCGGACCCGGTCGCCGAGCAGCGCGCCACCGGAGAACGGCGACGACGGGTCCACCGCGAGCACCCCGACCCGCCGGCCGGCCGCCCGGAACGCCGTCACCAGCGCCGATGTCGAGGTCGACTTGCCGACCCCCGGCGAGCCGGTCAGCCCGACCACCTGCGCGTGGCCGGTGTACCGCGCCAGCGCCTCGGCCACCTCCCGCAGCCGCGGGCTGGCGTCCTCGACCAGCGAGACCAGCCGGGCGACCGCCCGCGGGTCACCCGCCCGGGCGCGCTCCACCAGGGCGGGGACGTCGACCGCGCGGCGCACTGGCGTCACCGACCGGCAGGCACGGAACGGGCCGTCACGGAACGGGCCGTCACGGAACGGGCCGTCACGAACCAGCTCGGGCGGGCACCGTGAGGATCAGCGCGTCGCCCTGGCCGGTGCCGCCGCACAGCGCCGCCGCGCCGACCCCGCCGCCCCGCCGGCCGAGCTCCAGCGCCAGGTGCAGCACGATCCGCGCGCCGCTCATCCCGATCGGGTGGCCGAGCGCGATCGCGCCGCCGTTGACGTTGACCCGGTCCGAGCCGACGCCCAGGTCCCGCATCGACTGGATGGCGACCGACGCGAACGCCTCGTTGATCTCGATCAGGTCGAGGTCATCGACGCTGAGCCCCTGCTTGCCGAGCGCGTGGTTGATCGCGTTGGACGGCTGGGACTGCAGCGAGTTGTCCGGGCCGGCCACGTTGCCGTGTGCCCCGATCTCGGCCAGCACCGGCATGCCGAACTCCTCGGCCCGGGCCCGCGACATCACCACGACGGCCGCCGCCCCATCGGAGATCTGCGAGGCCGAGCCGGCGGTGATGGTGCCGTCCGTGGCGAACGCCGGCCGCAGCTTGCCCAGCGACTCCACGGTGGTCTCGCCACGCACCCCCTCGTCGGCGTCGAACACGATGGGGTCGCCCCGGCGCTGCGGGATCTCGACCGGCACGATCTCGTCGTCGAAGAGCCCGTTCTTGGCGGCCTCGGCGGCCCGCTGGTGCGAGCGGGCGGCGAACTCGTCCTGCTCCGCCCGGCCAATGCCGAGCCGGCCGTTGTGCCGCTCAGTCGACTCCCCCATCGGCACCTTGTCGAACACGTCGGTCAGCCCGTCGTACGCCATGGCGTCCAGCACCTCGACGGAGCCGTACTTGTAGCCCGAGCGGGACCTCGGCAGCAGGTGCGGCGCGTTCGTCATCGACTCCATCCCGCCGGCCACCACGATGTCGAGCTCGCCGGCCCGGATGAGCTGGTCGGCCAGTGCGATCGCGTCCAGCCCGGACAGGCAGACCTTGTTGATGGTGATCGACGGCACGCTCATCGGGATGCCGGCCTTCACCGCGGCCTGCCGGGACGGGACCTGCCCGGCGCCCGCCTGCAGCACCTGACCCATGATCACGTACTGCACCTGGCCGGGGTTGGCCCCGGACCGCTCCAGGGCGGCCCTGATGGCGTGCCCGCCGAGGTCGGCAGCGGAGAGGTCCTTCAGCGAGCCGAGCAGCCGGCCGATCGGCGTACGAGCACCGCTGACGATCACAGATCCAGCCATGACAGACCTCCGGTACGGCGGTTTCGGCTGATGAGGATCACGATACCCACGTACGGCGACCCGGCCGGCTGTGACGCCGCACACCCGTGACGCCGCACACCCGTGACATCGCACACCCGTGACACCGCACTTCCTCCAGCACTGCTCGAACACCCCTGACCTGCTCGCAGACCTCGAAGCTGTCCTCTGGATGGTCCAGCGTGACGACCTGGCGGACGATCCGAAGCTGAGCGGCAGCGACCGGGTATGGCGGCTCAGGGACCGTCTGAGGGAGCAGGACATGGATGCGGTGGTACGGGTCTACTAGCGTGGCTCCTCAACAGGTAGACGTTCTACTGTTCATCTCGGACCGAGGTCCGTGGTGTCCCGGCGGGCGGCGGTTATCTTGCGGAGCTGCAGCATGGGTGACCGCGGTCGCCTGTCCGGGTGCCGATGAGCTTGGTCTTGGACGGGCGCTCCAGGAGCGAGCTGGCTTACTCCGGCGGCCTGGACGAAAAGGTCACTGACGCATCGGCACGACCCCAACCGACCAGATGCGGTGGGGTCGTGCCGATGCGTCAGTAGATGAGACGTGCTCTCGGGGTGAGAGCCGGCTCTGGTGTGGTCGTGTGTCAGCCGGTGCAGTTGGGTACCGCCGGGTTGCTGCCGCCGCAGTTGTTCACGAGGTTGGCGCTGATTGGTGAGTTGGTGGTGGTCATG
>Ga0307470_10000216_pt1 | contig 38043 bp, 32 predicted proteins | sample atmos_gasesAM3C__FD_204565 | JGI IMG/M metagenome (GOLD analysis project Ga0307470, IMG submission 204565) | Hardwood forest soil microbial communities from Morgan-Monroe State Forest, Indiana, United States - atmos_gasesAM3C_05 | ecosystem: Environmental > Terrestrial > Soil > Temperate forest... | reverse complement strand
CGCGTGCACTCTTCACTCTCGGTCGCCGACGTCACTACCCAATCTCTCCACGAATCCCGTTTTCCACAGGTTTCCAGGCATCCTCAGCGACATGGTGAGAAATGCGGGCTAAGGGCTTGCAATCTTGAGTCGTGGCGAGACCCGGCACAGACAAGAGTGTCTGTGCCACATCGATCCTGCTAGTCGGCACCTCTCTGACCTAATCGCGCCGACAAGGCTGCGGGCAAATCCACTCGCCGTGTGAGAACTGCCGGCTAACCAGCTACTCCAAGTTGTCATCAAGATCAGCAACCTGGGTCAGCGACCACCGTCCGCCGACGTTGGCAAGCTCCGCTTTGGCCTCGTGGCGTTTCGGCGACGCCAATAGCTCGGCGCCGACGGCGTTCGGCTCCCACTTCCAGGCGAAGCCGGCGTGCGCGGTGCCGCCGTCGCTGTCGATCGACGTCACGGCGTCGAATTGACGCTTTGCCACCGGAAACGACCATGAGGTGCCGTCATCGACGAGACCGTCCAGGTGCAGCATCCCGTCGCGTGTCAGCGTCAGCGTGCCGTCGCCGCTGAGCTCCATGTAGCCGAGCTTCTGGAGAACGGGGATGATCTTCTGCTCGCCGGGGGCGATGGCGATGGTCAATGTCTTGCGGACATGCGCGTTGTACGGCGCCGCGAAACGGGCGTCGATCTCCACGAGGTAGCGGACGCGTTCGGGATCGAGCCCGGCCGGGTAACTGACCGGCTTCTGCGACGACTGGATGTGCAGCCCGCCGGCGGCACGCTCCTCCTTCTCCTTGCGCGCTGCCGACACCAGCACGGCCCGGGCGCACATCTTCGGGAGCATGAAAAGAAGGATGACGGCGATGACGACGGGGATGCCGACCGTGCGAAGGATCCGTGTGCCGTCCGTCATCGCGAGTAGCGGTTGATCATGTCGACCATCTTGTCGCGCGTGAGCGGCTTGCGCATCCAGGCGTTGGCGCCGGAGCTGGGAAACATCTCCTCGAGCGATTTCTCCGGGAGATCGGAGATCAGGACGATAGGGATGTCCTTCTTGCTCGACTGCGACTTCAGCACTTCACTGAGGCGATTGCCTTTGATGCTCGGCAGATTGACATCGAGAAAGATGATGTCCGGGGAGGTGCCGGCCAGTACGTGGTTGAACTCGATCCAACTGGACGCGGTCAGGACGGTGCAGCCTTCGCGCTCGAGCAGCGCTCGCCCAAGCTTCAGGACCAGGGGGTTGTCATCAAGGATCAACACCGCCACATTCGACAACGACGCGGGCATCTCGTACTTCCTTCCTTCTTTGATTCACCGGGACGATTTCGGCGCATGATACATTTTCCTGCCGCCGTTACGAACCCCGAGGCCTCATTGGACGAAATCTCTGTAAACGAACAGCCGCCGGTCGAACCGCCGCCCGCCCCGGAAGCAGACGCGCTTCCGTTCCGCCGTCCTGCCGATTACTACTCGACGCCAGGGACGACTCTGCGGCCACTCTTCCCGCGGTGGGTTCCTGCCGGCTGCGGATGGGCGTCGCTCGTGTTCGTGGTTGTACTGTTTGTTGCCGGGGCCCTGGCGCCGCGCTCCGGTTCGTTCCTGGACTGGCTCTTCGGCAAGATGCAGGACGACATGACATCCCATTTCGCCCGCGACGTGACGCCCGATCAGAAGGCTGCCTTCGCCACCGAGATGAAGACGATGCGTGCGGCGGCGAGTATGGGGAAGCTGAAGCTGGAGAAAACGCAATCGTTCCTGCACGTGGCCACGGAGGTCGATTCGGACGAGAAGATCGATCACGCCGAAGCCGATAAGCTGATTGCTGCGCTGAGGGATGTGAATCGAAGCGTGAAATGAGGTTACTGGGTTACTGAGTTGCTTGGTTGCTAAGTGGCGGTCGGGTCTCGCGGTTTCGCGGTCGCGAGGTCTCGCAGGCCCGCCCACCCCGAGACCACGCAACCGCGAGACCCCGCGACCACATAGCAACCCAGCAACTCAGTAACCTGGCAACCTACACACATGAACTTCCAACTCATCTCCCCATTCACTCCGCAGGGCGATCAACCCGAGGCCATCAGGCAGCTCATCGAGAGTGTCAAGGCGGGGACGCGTGATCAGGTGCTCCTCGGCGTAACCGGGTCGGGCAAGACCTTCTCCATCGCCAAGGTGATCGAGTCGGTCAACAGGCCGACCCTGGTGCTGAGCCACAACAAGACGCTGGCGGCGCAGTTGTATCAGGAGTTCAAGAACTTCTTCCCGGAGAACAAGGTCGAGTACTTCGTTTCGTATTACGACTACTACCAGCCCGAGGCCTACATCCCCCAGAACGATCTCTACATCGAGAAGGAGATGACCAAGAACGACGAGATCGACAAGCTGCGCCTGGCCGCTACCAAGGCTCTTTTCGAGCGTCGCGACGTCATCATCGTTTCATCGGTGTCGTGCATCTACGGGATCGGCGATCCCGATCTCTACCATTCCATGCTCGTGTTTTTCGAGCGCGGCATCGACAAGCCGATGACGGAGTACCTGCGCCGGCTCACGGAGATGCAGTACGAACGAACGCCGTACGACCTCGCCCGCGGCACGTTTCGCGTGCGCGGTGACGTGCTCGAGCTCTGGCCGGCGTACGAGGACGATGCGGTGCGCATCGAGTTCTTCGGCGACGAGATCGACAAGATGACGCGGATCGATCCGATCACCGGCCGCACCTCGGGGCGCGAATACGACCGCCTGGCGGTCTACCCGCGTACCCACTACGTTACCCCGCGCGACCGCCTGCTGCACGCCATGGAGAACATCCGCGTCGAGCTCGACGAGCGCGTGACCGAGCTGCGCGCCAACGACCGTCTCCTCGAAGCGCAGCGCCTCTCGCAGCGGACGATGTTCGATCTGGAGATGATCGCGGAGCTCGGTTACTGCAACGGCATCGAGAACTACTCGCGGCACCTCTCCGGCCGGGAGAAGGGGGAGCCGCCGCCGACGCTGATCGATTACTTCCCCAAGGACTTCCTCCTGGTGGTCGACGAGTCGCACCAGACAATCCCGCAGGTGCGGGCGATGTGGGGCGGCGACCGGGCGCGGAAGGAGACGCTGGTGGAGTACGGGTTCCGTCTTCCGAGCGCGATCGACAACCGGCCCCTGTCGTTCGACGAGTTCGAAGGGAAGCTTACCCAGACCGTCTACGTCTCGGCCACGCCCGGGCCGTTCGAGATGGAGAAGACCGGCGGCCTCTTCGCCGAGCAGGTCATCCGTCCGACCGGTCTGCTCGATCCGCAGATCATCATCAGGCCGGTCAAAGGGCAGGTGGACGACCTGATCGGTGTGATCAAAGAGCGGATCGGCAACAACGAGCGCGTGATGGTGACGACGCTGACCAAGCGGATGTCCGAGGACCTGACGCGCTACCTGCTGGAGCTGGGAATCAAGGTCAACTACCTGCACTCCGATGTGGAGACGCTCGAGCGCATCGCCATCATCCGCGACTTCCGCATCGGTACATACGACGTGCTGGTCGGCATCAACCTGCTGCGCGAGGGTCTCGACATCCCGGAGTGCTCGTGCGTAGCCATCCTCGACGCCGACAAGGAGGGCTTCCTCCGCTCGCAGACATCGCTGATCCAGACCATCGGCCGCTGCGCCCGCAATCTGAGCGGAGTGGCCATCCTGTATGCCGACAAGATGACCGACTCGATCAAGTTCGCCGTCGCTGAGACCAACCGCCGCCGCGGCATTCAGCAGAAGTACAACGAGGATCACGGCATCGAGCCGGCATCGATCATCAAAGCCATCGACAGCGATCTGGTGAAGATGGCCAACCTCGACTACTTCGAAGTCCCCGGCGGCCCATCGTCGAAGGCCCGTCTCGATCTGACGGAAGGGGAGGACCTCGACAAAGCCATCGCCCGGCTGACTCGTGAAATGAAAGAGGCCGCGAAGAACCTCGACTTCGAGAAGGCGACCGAGATCAGGGACAAGCTGCGGGAGTTGAAGGAGATTCGGATCTTCGTTTGATCTGGGACCCATTCGACCACGGAGACACAGAGGGCACGGAGGTTGTCTCTATGGTCTACATCTCTTTCCGATACTTCGGATCCAGCGCGTCGATAAGGCCGTCGCCGAGGAAGTTGAGGCCCATCACGGCGAGCATGATGGCGATGCCGGGCCAGATGGCGAGATGGTTCGCCAGTCCGAGGTAACGGCGGCCGGATGTCAGCATCGCGCCCCACGACGGCGTCGGTGGCTGCACTCCCAATCCAAGAAACGATAGCGCGGCCTCGGAGAGTATCGTGCCGGCCAGGCCGAGGGTGGCCATCACGATCATCGGGTTCATCACGTTCGGTAACACGTGCAGCACGATGACGCGCGGCGAACGGGCACCCATGGCCTTCGCCGCGGTGACGTACTCCATCTCGCGTACTTTCAACACCTGACCGCGCACGAGGCGGGCGTAGCCGACCCATCCGATCGTCACCAGCGCCAGGATGACGTTGTTAAGGCTCGGGCCGAGCACAGCGACCAGCGCGATGGCCAGAAGAATGCCGGGAAAGGCCATGAGGATGTCGGTGACGCGCATGATCAGCGTATCCATCCACCCGCCGAAGTAGCCGGCCATGGCACCGAGCGTGACGCCGATCAGGGAAGCGAGAATCACCACGCTGAAGCCGACGCGCAGCGAGATGCGGGCTCCCCAGACGATGCGCGAGAGAACGTCGCGCCCGAGGTCATCAAGGCCGAGGAGATGGCCGCGCGATGGCGCCTCCAGCCGCCGCGCGGTGTCCTGCGCGTCCGGATCGAATGGCGAGAGAATCGGCGCCGCGACGGCGACGATGACCAGCGCCACGGTCAGGAGGAGGCCGGCGGTGAAGGCGAAGTTCTTGAGAAGGCGGTTCATGTGTCGCTCTCAGCCTGTCCTCTCTCAGCCTGTCGTCTCTCGGCCTGTCCTGAGCGTAGCGAAGGACCTCTGGTGGCACCGCGCTGCGGTAGCGTGATTGCCACGTGCAGCGCGGCGCCACCGGAGATGCTTCGCTTCGCTCAGCATAGACTTGCAACACTGCCAAAGAGTGCCAACCTTCATTCCAACTTGATCCTCGGATCAACCACTCCATACAACAGATCGCTCGTAAAGTTCACCAGGATGTACGTCAGCGCGATGACGAGGATCGAGGCCTGTACCTGCGGGTAGTCGCGCGTCGAAATCGATGTGAGCAACAGCCGTCCCAGACCAGGCCAGGAGAAGATCTGCTCGGTGATGATCGCGCCGGTCAGAAGAGAGCCGAACTGCAGGGCGAGGATGGTGATCACGGGGATCAGCGCGTTCTTGAGCGCGTGGCGAAAGATTGCCTTCGCGCGCGTGACGCCCTTGGCCACCGCCGTCGTCACGTAGAGCTGCGACAACTCGTCGGCGAGCGAGATGCGGATCATGCGCGTCAGGATCGCCGATAGCGCGAGACCCATCGTCAGCGACGGCAGGACGAGCGACTTCAGGCCTTCGTCGCGTCCCGATACCGGGAACCAGTGTCGGTCGATGGCGAAGCCGATGATGAGCAGCGGTCCCAGGAGGAAGCTGGGCATCGACACGCCGATGAGCGCGAAGAAGCGCGCCACGTTGTCGATCCATGAGTTTCGATAGATTGCCGAGACCACGCCGAGCGGAAACGCCACCAGAAGGGCCACGAACATCGAGCCCATGGCCAGCTCGATCGTGGCCGGATAGCGCTGGCGGATCTGCTCCGACACGCTGGTGTTGGTCTGGAACGACGTGCCGAGATCGCCGCGGAGGACGTTCGTCACATAGTGGACGTACTGCGTCCACAGCGGCTGATCGAGCCCCAGCGCTTTGCGGACCGCCACGACGTCCTCGGCGCGCGCTCCTTCGCCCGCGATCTGCACCGCCGGATCGCCGGGGATCATGTGGATCAGCGAGAAGACGAGCGTCAGGATCCCGAAGGCGATCGGGATCATCTGAAGGAAGCGGCGGAGGATGTATTGGGACATGGGTGTTAAGGATGAAGGCGGAAGGATGAAGGATGAATGCGGTGCTGAGTTACTGAGTGGCTGGGTTCCTGGGTTGCGGGGTCTCGGAGTCTCGCGGTCACGCGGCCAGGCAGGCAGTCCGTTTTACTAGCGACCCAGCAGCAAGCACCGCGAGACGGCGAGACCACGAGACCACACAACCAAGGAACCCAGCAACTCAGCAACCAAGCCTCCGCATTCATCCTTCATCCTTCAATCTTCATCCTTCAAACTCATCCTTCAAGAAAAGTTCCATCCAGCGATCTTCATGACCGGCGCGATCGTACCGCCGAAGGGGTTGTACCAGGTGGCCACGCGGCGGCGCTCGCGCGTGAGCCCTTCGATGCGCGAGAAGGCTTCCACGATCGACTGCGTCCAGCGAAGGTTCGGCAGGCGGGCCACGACCTCGCCGTCGCGAATGAGGAACGTGCCGTCGCGGGTCATGCCGGTCATGAGCGCGGTCTTCGGCTCGAGCAGGCCGTTGACGTAGTTGAAACGCGTTACCCAGATGCCGCGCTTCGTCGAGCGGATGAGCTCTTCGCGGGTGGCGTCGCCGCCGTCGATTGCCAGGTGGAACGCCGAGCCGTGCTCCGTCCCGCCGAGGTTCCAGCAACTCGCCGTTGGGGCAAAGCCGAGACGATCGGCGTAGGTCTTGTCGACCACGGGCGTGCGCACGACGCCGCGTTCGATCAGCGCCACGCGGCGCTTCGGCAGCCCTTCGAGATCGAATGGGAAGGGGAGGAACGACTCGTCGAGCGCGTCGTCGGCCAGCGTGAAGTTCGCGCCGAGGACCTGCTTGCCGATATTGCCGACAAAGAACGACGAGCTGTCGTCGAATGCCGAGCCGCTGAGGGTGATCATGTTCAACCAGTCGATGACTTCCGCCGTCGCCGGAGGCTCGAGGATGACGTCGTAGGGACCGGGCTCGATCTCTTCGAGCACGCCGGCTCCCAGGATCGCTTTCATCGTCGCTTCGTTGCCGAGGTCGACGACATCGACGTTGCCGCGATCGACCGCCGTGGCGTAGCCGGAGCCGGACCCGTTCGCGCCGATGGCGATCACGGTGGCATCGGATGCAGTCATCGTGCAGTAGCGGCGGACGCCGTGCGTGTTGGCGACGGCGACCGATGACGCCCCCGTGCCGTACGCGCCGGCGAAATCAACCTCGAATGGACGACCGCGGTCGAACATCTCGCGGAGCGCGCGCGCCTTGTCCGCTGGCGCGATCGCCGCGGTCGCTTCGTCGAACGTCCGGACCGAGGGGAGCGGCTCGCTCTCCCGATAGAGTCCGCTGAAGTTCTGCAGCGGATCGGAATGCCTGGCCGCTTCACGCGCCAGCGCCGCCGTTCGCGCGATCTCGTCGGCATCGAACACGGTTGTCGATGCCACCCCCATGGCGTCGTCGACGATCACCCGCAGCGTCAGCTCCGCGCTGATCTCCGACATGTTCTGGTGCAGGTTGGAGTTGGCGAAGCGGCTGATGTTCTGGTCGGTGGATATGAACACAGCATCCGCCTCGGCCGCGCCAGCCGCGTTCAGCGCCGCGTTAAGAATGGCGAAGGAGTCGTGTTCGGTGCGCATGTGTGTGGTTACTGGGTTCCTTGGTTGCTGAGTTGCTGGGTCTCGCGGTTTCGGGGTCTCGGGGTCTCGGGGTCTCGCGGTGTTAAGTTGACGCGTCCTAGAGCAAGTAACAAGGAAACCGGCAGCTTACCAACCCCCGAGACCGCGCGACCGCGAAACCCCGCGACCCAGCAACTCAGTAACCCAGCAACTCAGTAACCCAGCAACCCAACAACTCAGCAACCCAGTAACCCCGACATCACCCCATCTCCACATCCCGGAACCTCGCCGCCGGCGCTCCGTGCGCCACGCGCATCGTCTGCATCGGGTCGCCTTTGCCGCAGTTTGGCAGGCCCCAGATCTGCCAGCTCGAGCGGTCGGCGACGGCGTCGCAGGAGCGCCAGAACTCGGGCGTATTGCCGGTGTAGAGCGGATTGCGAAGCAGCCGGCCGAGGCGGCCGTTCTCGATCTCGTATGCCACCTCGCAGCCGAACTGGAAATTGAGGCGGAGGTCGTCGATCGACCACGACTTATTCGTGTCCACGAAGATGCCGCGTTTCGTGCCGGCGATGATGTCGGCCAGCGGCGTCGCTCCGGGCTCGAGGTTGATGTTCGTCATGCGGATGATGGGGATGCGTGCCGCGGTCTCCGCGCGCACCGTTCCATTCGATGCCCTGCCGATCGCCGGCGCGGTGTCGCGTCCGGTCAGATAGCCGACGAACATCCCCTTGTCGATCAAGTGAAAGCGTTCGGCGGGAACGCCGTCGTCATCGAAGCCGAAGGAACCGATGGAGCCTGGGATCGTGGCATCGCCGACGATGTTCACGAGCTCCGAGCCATAGCGGAAGTTGCCCAGCATCGACGGTTGCAGGAACGAACCGCCGGCCAGCGAGATCTCCAGCCCCATGGCCCGATCGAGCTCGGTCGGATGGCCGCACGACTCGTGAACCTGCATGGCCAGCTGCGCCGAGCCGATGACGAGATCGAAGCGTCCGGCCGGAGCTTTCGGCGCGGCCAGCAGCGCCAGCGCCTCATCGCGAATCTCCAGCGCTTTCCCGGGCAGGTTGAGCCCTTCGATGAACTCCCACCCCGCCGCCTGGAAGTCGCCGCCGAACGGATTGGGGTAAGTGCGGCGCTGAAACTCGTTTCCGTCGACGGCAGCAGCCTCCACGCCGCCGCCCATCTCCGTCGTCGTCTGCTCGATGTAGCTGCCCACGGTCGAAGCGAAGATCTTTTCCTGCCGGTAGCAGGAGATGTCGCCCACGACCTGATGGATGCGCGCATCGCCGCGCATCGGTTCCGTCGATTGCAGCAGATGGTCAATCTTCTGCTCCAGAGTGATCGACCACGGATCGATCTCGAACGCCGATGACCACGTAGCGACGTGCGGCTCGATATCGCTGAGAACCACGCGCTGGGTCGAGGCGATGTTGCTCGCCGCCGCCACTTCCACCGCCCGCCGCGCCGTCTTCCGCAGCGACTCCTCCGAGGTATCGCTGTTCGCCGCGAACCCCCATCCATCGCCGACCAGGACCCGCACCCCGATGGCCCGGTCGATCGTCGACGACAGCGTCTCCACCTCGCCATTGCGAACGCGGACGTGCTGCTCGTGGGTCGCCGTCCAGCGGATGTCGGCATAGCGCAACGCGGGACCGTTGAGGGAGGAGAGGACGTCCTCCAGTTGCGCGTGGGATGGCTTCATCGTTGGATGCGACTCAGGGAGTCGCGGACGCGATTATAGCGGCGCAGGCTTCGTGGCCGCATTGCGGTCGCGTGGTGCGAACCATCTCCCAGAAGTACACGTGCCTTCACCGAGAATGGTGCGAACCTTCACCGAGAGGTACGCGAAGCTTCATCGAGAGGTACACGAAGCTGCATCGAGAGGTACACGAAGCTTCCTCGAGAGGTACGCGAAGCTTCACCGAGAGGTACGCGAAGCTTCCTCGAGAAGTACACGAACCTTCCCCGAGAAGTACGCGCACCATACCCGAGAAGTACGCGCACCATCCCCGAGAAGTAAGCGCACCATCCCCGGGAAGCATGCGCACCATCCCCGGGAAGCATGCGCACCATCCCCGAGAAGTACGCGCACTATCCCCGAGAAGTACGCGCACTATCCCCGAGAAGTACGCGCACCCTCCCCGAGAAGTATGCGTACCTTCCCTGAGAAGCATGCGCACCCTCCCCGAGAAGTACACGAACCTTCACCGAGAAGGGCGCGAGCCTCCATCCGACGAGGGCGCGCAGTATCCCCGAAAGAGTTGCGGCCCAAGCCAAGAGGGGCGGGACCTTTCTGAGGATGGCGTCGAGGCTTCGGAGGATTGCGCGCGTCTTCCGGATCGTTGTCGCCGAAGCGACGGGGAGACAACGGATCGTTGCTCATCACGCCGCTGGTGCGCCTGCGCGGCCGACGACGATCCCGATCAGCTCGAAGTCGTCGTCGTCGCGAACTTCGATCGGACCGTGGCGCTCGTTGCGGCTGAGAAGGCGGATATGTCCGTCCCGCACGTCGAGTTGCTTGACGTATTCATCGGCGCCGAGGCGGCAGACGACCACCTTTCGTGAAGCTTCGCGGATGCTGTTCGTCGGCTTGACGAAGAGCAGGTCGCGATCGGCGATGGCCGCACCGATCATAGAGTCGCCCGCCGCCTCGTAGATCAAACGGGCGCCAATGGATGCGAAGGCACGCGGGATCTCGCGGTTCGCGCCGATGGCGACCGCGTTCGACTCGGCGCGGGTCTTGAGGCGCTGCCGCGAGGAGCTTCGCAACGAAGTCTCCAGAATCCTCACGGCCTCGTGCAGTTTCCGCTGTTCCTCCGCGGAGAGGACGTAGCTCGGTTCATCGAGGATCCAGCCGACGTTCTCATTGATCGCATGCGCAACGCGCACGATCGTGTCCAACGTCGGATGTTGATGAGCGGCAGTAAGGACTCGACTCAGCGTCGCGGGGGTGATGCCAGCTTCCGCGGCGATGGCGCTGTGCTTCATGCCGCTTTTCTCTATCGCCATTCGCAGGCGGTCGCGCCAACCCAACACTAGCACGATTGTCAGAGGCCGCGGGAAGCGCACCGACCATCGGGCGTTTAGGTCCACGATCAAAAGGGTACCTCGGCGTTACCGTCCGGTATATCGCAAAGCCACTATTCTCGATTTTCGCGCGATCGGAGCGGATGAGTAACCTATCCGTGTCACTCAATTTACATGCGAACCGAGGTTCCCTCGAGGCCCAAGCGTGCATAGCGCGAGGAGCCTTGGTCAACGTCTCAATCGGCCACAGATCAGGAGTCATGGAACTTGGGTCCCCCCATCACTCTTCCACTTGTAGAGGACGGCGACTGAGAGCAATGCTTCGGGAAGGAGGGAGTTATCGACCATGTGTCCCTCCAATCTCTAGCGGAGGAAGCGAAGCACCGTTCGTCATGAGTTACACGAAGGAGCAGTTGGAAGCTGGAATTACCGCCTATCTGGCGTTCTGCCATCGCGAGCGGACGGCCGCCCGCGCTTCGGAGTTGGCCGGTTTTCTCAATATCGGTTATCGCAGCCTGCGGCGCGTCTGCAATCGCGTTCTCGGCGTAGCTGTGAACGTGGCTATACGCGCAAGGCAGTTGGAATGGGCAGCGCGCTTTCTTCGCGAAACAGACATGACAATCGACGAGATCGGACTGTTGGCGGGCTTTGGTGACCGCCGGACGTTCTTTCGCGCAATCCGCCGGGAGTTTGCGTGCTCACCATCTGCCATCCGGAAGGATGGCCACAATCTCCCCTTGACTGGCGGTAGAAAGAAACCTACGTTGCCATAGGTACGCACACACAGCGTTCAGGAGGAAACGATGCGCAAAAGCGTTTTGGCCTTGGTACTCGTTCTTCTCTCGTCGGCGTTGTACGCCGCCAAATCGGTGCCCAATGGCCCGCTTCCTGCGCCCGACGAATACACCGTGCTCGCAGGAAAGGTCTGGATCGGTACGATCGACGCGCACACGATCGGTGTCGTCGTCAACGACGGCGGCGGGGCGTATCGCCACCTGTTCCGGCTCTGGACGGAGGCATCGGTCAAGACGTTTCAAGTGACAAGCCAGAGCGCCAGTATTGAGTTCAGGGGTGACGAGCTGGTCATCATGGCGGCGGATCAGGATTTCTTTTATGCGCTGGTGACCGCCTCTGGCGCTGCCCACGCACCCAGGCAGCCGGCCGGGTTCACCGGGGCACGCTACGTCGGATACGGTCTGAATCATGAGATTCGCCCTGTTGTGGGGCAGAAGGGTGGCAGCGGCCGGCACATCGGAGCGCTCGATTCCTGCGACGACGACGGTAGTTGCCTCTTCAATCTCGATTACGGGGCTGGAGGGGGTGGGATGGGATGCAGCGCTGGAGGTTCCGGCTCCACCTCCTGCTCTATCTCAAACGGCTACGGTTCCTGCTCCGTATCCTGCAGTACCGGCTACGCCTGCTGCAAAGCGGCGACGAGTAGCAACAACGCAAGCTGCTCGTGCAACTAGTCTAGAGGTTAACGGTCGCCATAGGGCGCTCGATGGTTTAACCTTCGCGCGCTCACCACATGGCTACCCGCAAATCGAAAGACCAGACTTCCTTCATCCCTCCGCCGCCCATCATCCCCGAGGTCGAGCACCAGGCTGTGGCCGACTTTGCGCGGAAGGCGTACCTCGACTATTCGATGTACGTCATCCTCGATCGGGCCCTCCCTCATCTCGCGGACGGCCTGAAGCCGGTGCAGCGACGCATCGTCTATGCGATGTCGGAGCTGGGGCTGGGGCCGAATGCCAAGCCGAAGAAGTCGGCCCGCACCGTCGGCGACGTGATCGGCAAGTTCCATCCGCACGGCGACACGGCTTGCTACGACGCCATGGTGCTCATGGCGCAGCCGTTCTCGATGCGCTATCCGCTGGTGGAAGGGCAGGGCAACTTCGGATCGCCCGACGATCCGAAGGAGTTCGCGGCCATGCGCTACACGGAGGCCAAGCTCTCGAAGTTCGCGCAATCGCTGCTCTCCGAACTGGAGCAGGGGACGGTCGATTGGGGACAGAACTTCGACGGAACGCTGCGCGAGCCGAAGCTGCTGCCGTCGCGCCTCCCTCACGTGCTGCTCAACGGTGCCTCGGGGATCGCGGTCGGCATGGCCACGGACATCCCGTCGCACAACGTGCGCGAGGTCGTCGCAGCATGCCTGGAGCTGCTCGACAATCCGGATGCCACTCTCGCGCAACTGACCAAACACATCAAAGGGCCTGACTTTCCGACGGCGGCTGAGATCATCACGCCGCCCGCGGAGATCCGCGAGATGTACAAGACCGGCAACGGATCGGTCCGTCAGCGGGCGAAGTGGGAGGTCGAGGACGGCGACATCGTCATCACGGCGCTGCCGTTCATGGTCTCCGGCGCGAAGGTGCAGCAGCAGATCGCGCAGCAGATGAACGCCAAGAAGCTGCCGATGGTCGAGGACATGCGCGACGAGTCGGATCACGAGAGTCCCACACGCATCGTGCTGGTGCCGCGATCGAACCGCGTCGATCTGGACGAGGTGATGGCCCATCTGTTCGCCACGACCGATCTGGAGCGGAGCTACCGCGTAAACATGAACATGATCGGCCTGGACGGCCGGCCGCGGCTCTACGCGCTGAAGGATCTGCTCGCCGAGTGGCTGGAGTTCCGGATCGAGACGGTGCGGCGCCGTCTGCAGCATCGGTACGATCACGTCAACGCGCGCATCCACATCCTCGACGGCTATCTCATCGCATACCTCAACGTCGACGAGGTGATCCGCATCATCCGGCGCGAAGACGAGCCGAAGCCGGTGCTGATGAAGCGCTTCAAGCTGTCGGAACTGCAGGCCGAGGCCATTCTCGAGTTGAAGCTGCGCTACCTCAACAAGCTCGAGGAGATGGAGATCCGCGGCGAGCAGGCCAAGCTTCAGGCGGAGCGCGCGGAGCTGGAGAAGGTCCTCGGGTCGAAGGCGCGGCTTCGCAAGCAGGTGCGCGATGAGCTGGAAAAAGATGGTGCCGAATTCGGCGATCGCCGGCGCTCGCCGATCGTGGAGCGGGAGGCGGCCAAAGCGCTTGACGCGGCGGCGCTGATTCCGTCGGAAGCGGTGACGGTGGTTTTATCGGAGAGAGGTTGGGTGCGTGCGGGCAAGGGGCACGACCTCGATGCCACTGCGTTGCAGTACCGGTCAGGCGATGCCTTCCTGCACGCGGCGCGCGGGCGCAGCAATCAGCTCGCCGTCTTCATCGATTCGCAGGGGAGGACGTACTCGCTCCCGGCGCACGAGCTGCCCTCGGCGAAGGGACACGGCGAGCCACTGACGGCGTTCACGTCGCCGGCGCCTGGCGCCACCTTCGTGGCAGTGATGATGGGCGATGCCGAGGATCTGTGGCTGCTGGCGACCGATGACGGCTACGGCTTCGTGGCCCGGCTGGAGGATCTGATCACCGACCGCAAGGCCGGCAAGGCCGTCGTCAACGTGAACGCCGGATCATCGATGTTGAGACCCCAGCGGGTGATGACCATCGAGACCGATCGCATCGCCGCGGCGACGACGAGCGGGAAGCTGCTGCTCTTCGAAGCGGTGGAACTGCCGCTGCTGGCGCGCGGCAAGGGTGTGCAGACGATCAAGCTGCACAAGACGGAGCTGTTTCCGGAAAAGGTGGTCGGCGTGGCCGCCGTCAGCAATGACGGCACGCTCGTGGTGCAGGCCGGCAAGCGCCATACGAACCTGAAGGGAGCCGATCTCGAACCGTATATCGGCAAGCGCGCGCAGCGCGGGTTGAAGCTGCCGCGCGGGTTTCAGAATGTGACGCTGATCCGGGCATGGAGCGATCGGGATTCTCGGACGCCGGAGGTTGTGATGTAGTGCGGTTGCGGGGTCTCGCGGTCGCGAGGTAGCGCGGTCTCGGGTAGCGTGCAGTTGCGTATGCTTCTGACTTTTGAAGGACTCACGCGGAGGCGCGGAGTGCGCGGAGAAAGAAGTGCCTCGTCATTTCCTCCGCGTCTCCGCGCCTCCGCGTGAGCTCAAGTCGCTCGTTGAGCCTCAAGTGGAAACGAACTTCCATGAAACTGTACTCAGCAACCCTGCAACCAGACACCGCGCAACCGCGAGACCGCAACCTCAATCCCCCAGCACCTGAGAGAGAGTGCGCAACATGGCCTCGCCGCTGTATGGCTTGGCCAGAAACCTGGTCGCTCCGGCTTTCGTGACGCGTGACATCTGGTTCGGTTCGATGAGCCCGCTCACCGCGATGATCGGCACGTTGCGGTTGATTCTACGCACCGCCGCGATGAGCGTAGCGCCGTCGCTTACAGGCATCATCATGTCGGTCACGACCGCCGCGATGTTTGGCTCTTCGCGGCCGTACAGGGCGATGGCTTCTTTGCCGTTCAGGGCCGTCAGCACGCCATATCCGAATGTTTCGAGTGTTTGCTTCGTAATGTCCAGGATCGATACTTCATCGTCGACCACGAGAATCATTTCGCCGCCACCGTGCGGCACCGCCTCGGCTTCAGGCTCTGTGGCGCTGACGGCGAGGTCTGCATGAGCGGGCAGGCAGACGCGGAATGTGCTGCCCTTTCCGACCTCGCTCGAAACATCGATGAAGCCACCGTGACTGCGAAGCAGGCCCTGTACGGTGGAGAGACCCAGGCCCGTGCCGTGGCCCACCTCCTTGGTGGTGAAGAACGGGTCGAAGATCCTGTCCATGATCTGCTGAGGCATACCCTCGCCTTCGTCGGACACATCGAGCACGACGTAGCTCACGGCGCTCGCGCCGCCGCGCAAGACCGCATAGTGCTCGTCGATCTCACCGTTCGCGGCCGAGATCGTGATCGCTCCGCCATTCGGCATGGCGTCCCGCGCGTTTACGCAGAGATTCAGCAGGACCTGAACCAATTGGGTCTGGTCGCCGGCTACCGTGTGCAGCGTATCCGGCACATCCCCGGCGAAGGAGATGTTTTTCGGAAATGTACTCTCGACGATGGCCCTTACCTCGGCGACGATGCTGCCCAGATCCACGACCGTGCGTACGCCGTCCGTGCCGCTGGCGAACAACAACACCCGCTTTACCAGATCGCTGCCTCGCTTCGCGCAGCGCTCGATGTTCTCGATTGCTCGCAGGGAGCGTTCGTCCGGGTCCAATCGCTTGAGGAGGCTCACGCCCAGACGAATCGGCAACAGGAGATTGTTGAGATCGTGTGCGATTCCTCCGGCCAGGGTCCCCAGGCTGTCCAGACGCTGCGTTCGAAGGAGTTGCTGCTCGAAATGCTTACGCTCCGTGATGTCGGTGTCGATGCTGAAGATCGCTTTCTGCTGCCCCTGTTCGTCGTAGAGCAGTGTCCAACTGCTATCGACGATCACTGTCGCGCCCGCCGCGGTGGTCTTTTTGATCTCGGCGTTGCCCGCTCCGTTGTGGATGACCACTGTCTTCGCCACGTTGTACTGAACCGCGTCGACACCAAGGAGGTCGTCGAAGCGGCGGCCCAGCGCTTCGCCGGCGCTCCAGCCGTAGAGGCGTTCCGCTCCCTTGCTCCAGAACGTGATCCGGTCGTCGAGATCGCGCACGACCATGGCCTCATGGGCCTGGTCGATCAGGGCGGCCTGCTCGCGAATCTGCTCCTCGGCCCGCTCCACGACCGAAAGATCGGTGAAGACCCCGAAGATTCGTCCGGATTCCCGCTGCAACTGCCCGCGGACCAGGACGGGGAGATGGGAGCCGTCGGACTGGAGTAACCGGATCCTGCACTGATACGGCAGTCCTTGCTGCAGATGCTCAGCGATCACGTCCTCATAGCGGCGGGCATCGTCCGGATGGACGAGCGCCTGCGTCGAGTCAAACGTCGCCTTGAACGTTTCCCTGGTATATCCGAGCATCGAGAAGGCCCGGTCAGACCAGTAGATCTCGCCGGAATTGATGTCTCGTTGCCAGACGGCGTCGGTTGAGGCGTCAATGATGATCCGCAAGTGTTCTTCGCTGCTTCGGAGCTCGCGCTCGGCGACGTCACGGTCCGTGGTGTCTTCTCCGATGCTTGCGGAGCCGATCACCTCGCCGGAGGTTGCCCGGAGAACGGAGTTGCTCCACTGCACGCAGCGCCTCTCGCCGGTCCTTGTGAGAATCTCGTTCGTGTGATGGGAGGCCTCGGCGCTTTCGACGAAGCGCGTCGCCAGAGCCTCGCGCAATCCACCGGCCTGCTCGGGGGGGACAAAGAGCTGGAACCAATCGCCGCCGAGCACTTCTTCGCGCTGCCAGCCGGTGAGCCTCAGGAAGTAGTCGTTGCAATAGATGAGGTGCGCATCGCCGTCGAGCATGATGGAGATCAGATCGAGGTTGTTGAGCATCTCGCTGAACCTGCGCTCGCTCTCGCGCAAGCCGTCTTGGGCACGCCTTTGCTCCGTGACGTCCGTCCACGCGCCGACCAATTCCGAAGGCTGCCCAGCGGTGTCGCGGACCAGCCGCAGATTGTCGTCAATCCACAGGTACGTTCCGTCCTTGCGGCGCATCCGGTACTCGGTACGCGCTGCCCCTTGCATGAGGGTCTCTCGGATGCCGGCTTCGGCGCGCAGGCGATCCTCGGGGTGGAGCTGTCCATGCCACCATTCGCTATCCACGGTTTCCGAAGGGTGAAATCCGAGCAGGCGGGTGACGTTCTCGCTGACGACGCGGGGAAGTCTTTTTTCCCCTTTCACCGTCATCGAATAAAGCACCGCGGGGCTGTGCTCCAGCAGTTCGTTCAACTGGTCGTGGGCTTCCTGCATGTCTTCGGCCGCCACCTCCAGGGCCCTGCTCTGCGAAGCGAGCTTTGCGAAGGCGCTGCACAGCTCCACTTCCATCCCATTCCGCTCGATGGCGTACCGCAGCGCGCGCAGGAGTCCCCGCGTCTCAATCTGGCCTTTGACCAGATAGTCCTGCGCTCCTTCCTGTAACGACTGCAGCGCCAGGGTCTCGTCGTCAAGGCCTGTCAGCACGACCAGGGGGACCTGTGGGGCGGCCGCTTTGGCACGCCGCACAGCCTCCAGCCCCTGGGCATCCGGCAAACCCAGGTCGAGCAGGATGATCTCGACATCGTGCTTCGCCAGATGCTCCTCCGCGTCTTTCAGACACGGCACCAGGGTCAACTTCGTTTCGTGCGTCCCCTGCTCGTTGAGCATTTCCCGGAGGAGACGGGCATCTCCCGGGTTATCCTCAATGAGCAGAACGGACGCGATCAATCTCGCGCTCATCGCCTTACTCCTTTTTAGGGCAACTTTGCCTTTGTGAGCCAGAAGTCATTGATGCTCTTCACCAAGGCCTCGAAGTTGTCCAATTGCACCGGTTTGCTGAGGTAGCAATTTGCCTGAAGCTGGTAACTCCTGGCAATGTCCGCTTCCGACTCGGACGTAGTCAAAATCACCGTCGGGATCGTTTTCAGATGATCATCGGCCTTGATGATCGACAGAACCTCGCGCCCGTCCATCCTGGGAAGGTTGAGGTCCAGCAGGATGAAGTCCGGGCGAGGGGCTCCTGCGTATTGCCCCTCCTGCCTCAGAAACGCCATTGCCTCTACGCCGTCGGAGGGGACGTGCAGGTGGATCGATTCATTCGCATCGCGAAACGCTTCTTTCGTTAAACGCACATCACCGGGACTGTCTTCGACCAGTAGGACTTCCAAGCTCATAGGTTCTCCTCTCTGCTGATTCATTGACTGTTGCTCGCGGCGAGGGCAAAGCGAAACGTGGATCCCTGCCCTGGTTGCGATTCGACGGAGATATTTCCGCCGTGCCTCTCGACGATCTTCTTGCAGATCGCCAGGCCGATGCCCGTCCCCGCAAACTCTTCCCGCTTGTGCAGCCGCTGGAACATGCCGAAGATCCTGTCGAAGTACTTCGATTCGATTCCCAGCCCGTTGTCCTTCACTGAAAACAGCCATCTCCCGTTGCCGCTCACCGCGGCGGAGATGTGAACCTTCGGCACTCCCGGGCTCTGGTACTTGATGGCGTTGGCAACGAGGTTCTGAAACAACTGAACCAATTGCACCTTGTCCGCCAGAACTGCCGGAAGTGGGCCATGGTCGATCACTGCTTCGGCCTCCTCGATGGCCCGTCCGAGGTTCCGTAGCGCCTGTTGTAAGGCCTCCTCGCTGGAAGTATCGAGAAGGGGTTTTCCTTGTGTGCCGACGCGCGAGTAAGTCAGTAGATCCTGGATCAAACCCTGCATCCGGTTGGCGCCGTCCACCGCGAATGCGATGAACTCGTCCGCGTCGGAGTCAAGCTTTCCTTTATAACGCCTGGAGAGAAGCTGCGTGTAGCTGGCAACCATCCGCAGCGGCTCCTGCAGGTCGTGCGAGGCGATGTACGCGAACTGCTCCAACTCCTCGTTCGAGCGATTCAGCTCTTCGAGTTTCTGCTGCAGATGCCGGGCGGCCTCGTTGCGCACGGCAATGTCGCGAATGGCCGCGGTCACCAGGATCCCATCGGCGCCGTCGAGAGGGCTTAGCATGATCTCGATCGGGAACTCGCTTCCGTTCTTCCGCCGGCCAACCAACTCGATTCCCGTTCCGATCTGCTGCGCCATGGCTTCCGCGGCGGATCGGAGGCCGTCCGCGATCAGACGTTCCGCGAAGCCCTCGGGAACGATGTTCTTGACCGGCTGTCCCAGCAATTCGTTGCGGTCGTATCCGAATTGTTCCTCAGCCCGAACGTTGAGCAGGACGATGGACCCGTTTTGGTCGACTACCACCATGGCATCCGGCGCAGCTTCCAGCAGTCCTCGGTAGCGTCCCTCCATCCGCGCCAGATGCGCTTCCGCTCTCTTGCGCACGGTGATGTCCCGGATCGCCGCCGTCACGAGAATGCCCTCGGCGCTTTCGAGAGGACTGAGCATGATCTCGATCGGGAACTCGCTTCCGTCCCTTCGTCGCGCGATCAGCTCAATCCCGGTTCCCATCTGCTGAGCCAGAGCATCGGCCGCTGTTCGGAGTCCATCGGCGATCAGACGTTCGGCGAAGCCCTCGGGGATGATGTTCTTCACCGGCTGTCCCAGCAGCTCGTCGCGGCGATATCCGAATTGTTCCTCCGCCCGAACGTTGAGCAGAACGATTGCGCCGAACTGGTCGACCACCACCATCGCGTCGGGGGCAGCCTCCAGCAGTCCGCGGTACCTCCCTTCCATCTGAGCCAGATGTGCTTCCGCGGCCTTGCGTACCGTGATGTTGCGAATCGCGGCCGTGACCAGGGTTCCCTCCGCACTCTCCAGAGGGCTGAGCATGATCTCGATCGGAAACTCACTGCCGTCTTTGCGCCGCCCGGAGAGCTCGATCCCCGTACCGATCTGCTGGGCCAGCGCCTCTGCAGCACTGCGGGTACCGTCCGCGGTCAACCGCTCGGCGAAGCCGACAGGAATGATCGTGGTCACCGGTTGACCGACGAGCTCATCCCGCGTGTAACCGAACTGCTTCTCCGCCTGCACGTTTAGCAGCACGATCGCACCATCCTGCCCGACTACCACCATCGCGTCCGGCGCCGCTTCGAGCAGGCCTCGATACCTCGCTTCCGAGGCCTTGGTCTCACCGGGATTCGGGCGGATCGTCGAAACCCCTCGCAGTTTTCCCGGTCGGGCCGTGCTACGTTGGCGCTCCATCGGAGTGTCCTTCACCGGACGAGCCGGCATACCACTCGTTGACGTCGCGAAGGGTGCAGACCGATGAAGCTCCCGCCGGTTGCGGCGCTTCGAGAATGGGAGGCTAAGGGGTTGATTCCAGAGAATCTGACTTAGCTCAGAAGGACTGAAGGGCCGGGGACGTTTCCTCGGCGAGCAGCTATGATACGCCCTTCCGTCACGAATGTCACTAAAATACACAAGGGTGGACAAACGTCACACATTGGTGACCTCCGGCGGACTGATTCCAGTCTCCCGGCGGTCTCGTGATCGGGTTCGTGATTTGCCAGGCCGCTCCGTTTCTTGGTACTAAGCCCCCGGCAACGAAGCACATCAGAACGCGTACCCGTTTAGCGACCGCGCAACGGCGATACCGCGTGACCCGACCAACACCAATGACAAACCGCCGCCGCATTGCGCTCGCCGCCATCATCGCCCTCACGATCGCACTCGATCAGGAGACGAAGGTGCTTGCGCGGCAGTCGCTGATGAACGCGTTTCCGAGGCAGTACGCCGGAGTGCTCACGCTGATGTACACGGAGAATCCGGGGGCGTTCCTTTCCCTCGGCTCGAATCTGCCGCCGAACGTCCGGCATCTGATTTTCGACGGGCTGGTCTCGGTAGGACTGCTCGTGGCGGCGTTCGTCCTCTTCACAGGCCGGATGCAGCCGGGAGCGGATGACGTGGCCATCGCCTTCATCATCGGAGGTGGCGTCGGCAATCTGATCGATCGCTTCCGCCTCGGCGGGCGCGTCACGGACTTCCTCTACATCGCTGCCGGCCCGCTGCACACGGGCGTGTTCAACGTTGCCGACATGGCCATCACGGGCGGCGTGTTGTGGCTCGCGCTTTCATGGGCAATCAGCGCGATGCGCAAGCGCCAGGAGCCAGCGCGGTAGAAAAGATCTGACGAGGATGGTGGCCGAGCCTTGGGCAACCAACGCTGCCGGCCGTGCCGGCCTGGTGCCGGAGTGATGGGTGTAAGCTGGTCATCAAATCCCCCCATGGAGGCCGTCGATGGCTGGATTCGCATCTACCTGGCTTGCGCCGCAACAGGAGCACTCTGTTGGGCACAAGGCATTCTTCCACCTTCTGCGCGGCGATCTCCATCGTGGCAAAGAGTGGACTGACTTCTGGAAGCGGCCCGGTGACCTGGCGATGTCGCCGTGGCAGGTTCTTCCGCCCGGTGAGTTTACAGCGCTGTTGCAGATCTGGTCCACGCAGGCGAGCAGGAATGCCGGTCGTCTGATTGTGGAGAATGACGGCGGGCAGGTTCTCGCTGAGCTGCCGGTGGTTACCGCGCCGGAAGAATTCGGTGATTGGCAGCGGGTCCTTGTTCCATTCCGCCTCGAAGACTCAGCCCGGGTGCGGATCCGTTTCCGTTACGACGGGGCCATCTCGATCTGGACCGGTGCCATCCACCTCACGCGTTCCGGACGGCGACCCATCTACATCATCGGCCACAATCGCAATACACCGAAGGAGGTCGATCAGTCGCTCGATGACGGCGCGAATGCGATCGAAGTCGATATCAGCTATCGCGATGGAAAAATCATGGCGGCCGAGGTGCCGCCGTTTCCTGGGTGGGAGAGGATTTCGAAAGCCAGCGATTGGCTGCGCCACGCCCAGGCGCGCCACGACCGATGGGCCTTCCTCTACATCGACTGCAAGCTCCATCAAGTGCCGGACGACAACTTCTATGCGTATGGGCAGGACATCGCAAAGCTTTTTCTTGACGCCGGCATCGATCCGAAGCGGTGCATGTTCAGCATTCCCGACGCCAGCGGCATCGACATTCATCGCGCCGCGCGTGTGAGCGGCTTCAAGGACTCGTCGTTCGCCATCGACGGGATCGACAAAGGCCAGCCGGCGCATACGAACCCGCAGGACTGGCCCGCCGCGGCGGAACAGTACAAGCTGGAAGTCATCGGCATGGGCCGCGCCCCGATCGCCATGGTCATCAACCCATTGGAACACTGGTGGCCGGCCGTGCAGGCCACGGTTGCCGCGCGCGACGCCGGCCGCCTGCCCAGGAATCTCATCTTCTGGTCGTTGACGGAGAAGGCTTCGATGCGCAAACTTCTTGACCTCGGCGTCGACGGCATCATCGCGGATAAAGAGGCCAACCTCGTCGCCGTGCTGGACGAACAGCCTTACAGTCAATTCTGCCGCAGGGCCGACCCGAGCGAATGGGACCCGTTCCAGGCCTTCGGTATCGATCCATGACGCAGCGCCTCGGCGGCTGAAGCACTACACTCCGCCGCGCATGAGCGACCCTTCGCCCTATCTCACGTTCGACCGTGCGGCCTGGGCATCGCTGCGCGGCGGGACGCCGATGACGCTGACGCCCGACGACGTGGCGGAGTTGAGCGGGATCAATGAAGAGCTGTCGATGACCGAGGTCGAGGAGGTCTATCTCCCGCTCTCCCGCCTGGTCAACCTGCACGTTGCCGCCGTCAGCCAGCTACATCGCGTCTCGTCGCAATTTCTAAGCACCTCGGCGCCGAAGGTGCCTTATGTCGTCGCCATAGGTGGCAGTGTCTCGGTGGGCAAGAGCACAACCGCGCGCGTCCTGCGCACGCTGCTGGCTCGCGGGCCCGGTCATCCTCGCGTCGATCTCGTGACCACCGACGGCTTCCTCTTCCCGAACGCGGTGCTCGAGGAACGCGGGTTGATGCAACGGAAGGGTTTCCCCGAAAGTTACGACCGGGCGCGGCTGATTCAATTCCTGTCCGATCTGAAGTCGGGCCTGTCACCGCTCTCGGTTCCGATCTATTCGCACTCTGTCTACGACATCGTCGCTGACGAGCATCAGGTCGTCGACCGGCCGGATATCGTCATCCTGGAGGGTCTCAACGTGCTCCAGGGCGGCGAGGTTCAAACGGTCTTTGTCTCCGACTTCGTCGATTTCTCCATTTACGTCGATGCCTCGGAGCCGGACCTGCAGACGTGGTTCCTCGATCGCTTCCGCAAGTTGCGCGACGCGGCCTTCGATGATTCCACGCTGTTCTTCCACAGATTCTCGATCATGCCGGAGGGAGAAGCGATTGCCATGGCGGAGTCGGTATGGGAGCAGATCAACCTCGCCAACCTGCGCGAGAACATCCTCCCCACGCGCGAACGCGCGCAGCTGATCCTCGGCAAGGGAGCGAGCCATGTGGTGGAGAGGGTGATGTTGAGGAGGCTGTAGGTGAGGCCGAGCGTAGCGCTGTCGGCCCGACGGCTGGACCGCTGGCGGCTCGCCGGCGGTTTTCTTGACTCGCCGCCGAGCCCTTCGGCTCCGCTCAGGGCAGGCTCCGGCGGTACAGCCGGCGAGCCGCCGGCGCTACGCATCGAACCATCGAACCTCAGTCGCTGTCGATCAGCCGCCGCTCGCCCCGGTCAATATGCAGAGTAAAGACGTCCGGCCTTGCGTAGTGGCCGCCGGTATCGAGGTCCCAGTTCGCCCCGCTGGCGGCGTCGAGGTCGGCCTCGGCATAGAGAATCTCCTCGCGTCCTTCGATCGGACCGGCCACGATCGTGCCGGTGGGATCGATGATGGCGCTGCCGCCGGGGTTCACCCATTCGCGTGACGCTGGGTAGAGCTTGGCAAACTCGAGATCGGGTGGGAGCTGATCGAAGCGGATGGCCATCGAACAGCCGACCACGAAGACGCGGCCTTCGCGGGCGATGTGCCGGAGCGTGGCCAGCCAGCCCTCGCCGTGATCCCACGTCGGCGCGAGATAGATCCGGACGCCGGCCGCGTAGAGCGCGTAACGCGCCAGCGGCATGTAGTTCTCCCAGCAGATCAGACCGCCGATGCGGCCGGCCGAGGTGTTGTGGACTCGCAGACCGCTGGCGTCGCCTTGCGCCCATACCAGGCGTTCACCTCCGGTCGGAACGAGCTTGCGATGCCTTCCGATCACCTCACCATGCTCGTCGATGTACAGGAGAGAGTTGTACATCGTCGTGCCGCTGGCCTCGTCGTTGCGTTCGGTGACACCGATGGCGACGATCGTTCCCGCCTCCCGCGCTGCTTCGCCGAGGAGGCGCGTGGCATCGCTGGGGATGGTGACGGAGTTGGCCAGGAGTCTGGAGTAGAGATCGCGGAGGATTGCCCCGCGTCCGGCCGGCACGACCCAGACCCAATCGGGATAGCCAGGAACGAAGCTCTCCGGAAAGACCACCAGTTTCGCGCCCGCTTCGCCAGCTTCGGCGATCCGCTGGCAGGCGCGCTCGATGGTCGCGTCGCGGTCGAGGAACGCCGGCGCGGCCTGCACCGCGGCGATCTTGATCACGAAGTGATGATACGCCCGGAGCGCTGGCGTCCTCGCCGGCTGGCTCGGCGGCGTCCCGCCGCCGCGCGCAGTCGAAGGGTCTTGCCACTCGCCGCCGAGCCGGCGGCGGTACAGCCGGCGAGCCGCCAGCGCTACGTGTGACGCCTCGCGCTCCGCTTGCTCCGGTAGAATCGCCCCATGCGCAAGGTGTTGATCGTCCTTCTTTTCGCCGCAACGTTCGCTGCTACAGGGGTTGCGTTCGCCGGGCCACCCGCATTTGCTCCGGACCGCAAGCCGGGAGAAGGCGAGGGGCCGTGGACGCGCCTCATCATCCGCGGAGTGACGCTGGTCGACGGGACGGGCGCTCCGCCGATCGGGCCGGTCGATATCGTCATCGAGGGGAACCGCATCCGCGAGGTTCGCAGCGTCGGCTTTCCGAAGGTTCCCATCAAACTGGAGTCGCGGCCGAAAAACGCGGTGAAGGAGATCGACGGCACCGGCCTCTGGGTCCTTCCCGGCTTTGTCGATATGCACGGTCACTCTGGCGGGGAAGAACAGGGGACGACCGCCGAGTACGTCTTCAAGCTCTGGATGGCGCATGGTGTGACCAGCGTCCGTGAGCCGGGATGCGGCAATGGCGTCGACTGGTGTCTTCACGAGCGCGAACGCAGCGCGCGCAACGAGATCGTGGCCCCGCGGCTTTTCCCGTACATCTTCACTGCCCGCCGTTCGTGGGACGGCGGCGCGATCGATTCTCCCGAGCAGGCGCGCAAGTTCGTGCAGTTCGTGGCGAAGAAGGGGGCAGACGGGATCAAGATCCTGAGCTCCGGCGATCCGATTTTCGACCCGGAGATCCTGGCAGCGTTGATTGACGAGGCGAACAAGCTTCACCTCGGCTCGACGACCCATCTCGCGCAGATGGGCGTGGCGCGCTCGAACATCCTCGACGCCGCGCGCATGGGCCTGCGCGGAATGGAGCACTGGTACGGCCTGCCGGAGGCGCTCTTCACCGACCGGACCATTCAGGACTATCCGACGAGCTACAACTACAACGACGAGCAGGATCGCTTCGGCCAGGCCGGGCGGCTGTGGAAGCAGGCCGCGGAGCCGGGCAGCGAGAAGTGGAACGCGGTGATCGACGAGTTGATCGCACGCAAGTTCAATATCGATCCGACGCTGACGATCTACGAGGCCAGCCGCGACCTGATGCGGGCCACGCGCGCCGAGTGGCACGATCGCTATACGTTGCCATCCCTTTGGCGCTGGTACCAGCCCAGCCGCTCCGCGCACGGCGCCTACTGGTTCAACTGGACGACGGGCGATGAGGTGGAGTGGCGGAACAACTACCGGATCTGGATGCGCTTTCTCAACGACTACAAGAACCGCGGCGGCCGCGTCACCACCGGCTCCGACTCGGGCTACATCTTCAAGCTGTACGGCTTTGACTACATCCGCGAGCTGGAACTGCTGCAGGAGGCGGGCTTCCATCCGCTGGAGGTGATCCGCTCGGCCACGATGTGGGGCGCCGAGGCCATCAACGCGCCGCGCGGGACCAAGGTGGAGTTCGGCATCGTCCGCCCCGGCATGTTCGCCGACCTGGTCTTCGTCGACCAGAATCCGATCGAGAATCTCAAGGTGCTGTACGGTACGGGCTGGATGCGCGTGAACGACACCACCGGCGCGGTCGAGCACGTGGGCGGAATCAAGTACGTGATGAAGGACGGAATCCTGTACGACGCCAAGAAGCTATTGCACGACGTGGAGGTGATGGTGGAGCAGGCCAAGGCCGCGGAGGCGAAGAAGCAGTGATGCGACGATCGATCATCATTCTTGTGCTGGTGTGCGTTGCGTGCGGGCGCGAGGAGCGCGAGGCCACGACCACGATGCCGACAACGCCGCCGCCGATGGGGAAGGCGGCCGCGCCGGCGCCGGCTCTCTCCACGAATGCTCCGGCTCCGGCACCTCCACGCGGGGCAAACAGGTCGACGCCGCAGAAATGTGCCGGCGACGGCAGCTACGAGCGTGCCCTCGACTGTTTCCGGATCTCCGCGGGATTCAATTTCACGTACGCGGATGCCAAGGGAGAAATGACGCGCACGACGCCGGGGATGGAACGAGTTCGTTTCAAGGCCAGCGACGGCGCGACCTGGTTGGGCGAGGCCAAGCCCGCGGGAGTGGTCTGGAGCCGCGACGGCAAGCACGAACTGTCGCCGCCCGAGGTGACGAACCGCGTCTGGCAACGCACGACGATGGTGCTCGATCCCCAGAAGAAGGAAGGGTCCGCGCAGCTTGCCGGAGTGGAGAGCGTCAGCGGCGAACCGTGTAATCACTACCACTTCACGAACGCCAACAGCGGCGAAGCGAACGACGTCTGGGTGAGCACGAAGGACGGACGGATCGTGAAGTGGAAGGCGGGGACGGCGACGCTGGAATTGCGGTGACGGCGGTCAGGAGCGCTGGCGTCTCGCCGGCTGGCCCGGGGGCGTCTCGCCCCCGGTCTGGCAAGACTCAGAACATTCGCTGGTAACCCGCAAACTCAGCGGCGGGACGCCGCCGAGCCAGCCGGCGAAGACGCCAGCGCTCCGGTCGCGCTACGCGCAGATTTACAATCCCCTACTATGGCCGGCTACTCCGGGACACCTCTGGCAACGAAGCTCGGCATCAAGCCCGGCTTCATGATCTTCACCTACGGTGCACCAAAGAACTATGCAGCCCTCCTCGCACCGCTCCCGGACGATGTGACGTTCTTCAAGCGGTTGATCAAGGCGGTCGACCTCATCCACATCTTCACGACGTCCGCGGAGGAGCTGTACGCGAAGCTGCGAATCTGGGATGCGAACCGACGCGCCGATCTGGGTCTCCTGGCCGAAGAAGGCGTCGAAGGTGCCGACGGACATCACCGAGGACGTCATCCGCAAGATCGCGCTGCCGATGGGATTTGTCGACGTGAAGGTCTGCGCGGTCGACGAGACCTGGTCGGGGTTGAAGCTGGTGGTGAGGAAGGGGATGCGGTAGAGCGTCTTTAACTCTATCCTGAGCCGGCGTAGCGCGGCGAAGGATCTATGGTGATACCGCCGGAAGCAAGCGGTCTGACCGGAGATCCTTCGCTGACGCTCAGGATAGACTTAAGCTTAAGGAGCCGGATACAGGAAGAACAGCTCGTTCTTCCTCACGAACGCGTTCCGCAGCAGGAAGACGTATGGCCGCTGGCTTTTGTACGTCATCAGCAATTCGGCCTTCGTCTTCTGCACGGCGGTCGAGATACCGTAGGTGGCCCAGGAGAAACCTTTCATTCGCGAGGGTGGCAGGAGAGCGCGGCGGGGCATCTTCATGAACGCGGTGTGGATTCGGCTGCGCGCGGTGTGTACGAGATAGCCGAGGCGAGAGGGCTGAAGCGCCAGCTCATCGAGCGCGGCGTCGATGATCTCGGCGGCGGCGCTGTGATCGGAGTGCAGATCGAACGGCACCGGGGCGATGACCGTCGTCGGTTGGACGAGGGCGATGACTTTCCGGATGTCGCTCATCAGGCTGGTGTAGGTGTAGTCGGCCCGAGGGGTCAAGGCGTCGGCGTAGGGAACGCTGTTTTCGCGCGTGGCCTGGGAGCGGACGATGGCGCCCGGGTTGTCGACCATCATCCGCAGGCCGCGGTCGGGGTAGCCGAGCACGAAGAAGTGATCGCGCGCGATCCCGAGAAGGTCCATGGCCTTGCGAGCCTCGGCGATGCGCACGTTGCCGACGCCGAGGTAGTTCGCGGCCGTCGGACCGAGCGTTTTGTACATCAAACGGGCCGAGAAGCGGTTGCAGTCACCGGCGGTCAGGAAGACCACAAAGACGTCCGCCCCATTGGCGATGGCATCGATGGCGTAGCCGCCCGCGCCGATCGATTCGTCGTCGATGTGCGGCGCGACGATGAGGATGCGGTCCTGACTCCCCGCTGGATGGAGGCTCGGATACTGCTGCATTTTCTCGTCGTTGGTGCGAGCCTGATTGAGCAAGAGCATTGTGGGCGGGCGGGGGGATTATACGGTTAGACGCGGTTGCGTGGTCTCGGGGTTGCGCGGTCTCGGGGGTGCGTGGTCTCGGGGTTGCGCGGTCTCGCGGTTACTAGGTTGCTGAGTTGCTAAGGAACTGTCGAAGGTACCCAGCAACCCCGAGACCCCGCAACCGCGCGACCCCGCGACCGCGAGACCACACAACCCCGAGACCCCGCAACCGCGCGACCCACTCAGAACCCATACCTCACTTCCAGCGTCAACATTCGTCCGTCCGTATCGGGATTGAAGCCGGACTGCTGGGCGGCGGGACGGTTGCCTGTGACTTGCGCGAATTCGGCGCCGAGGCGGACGGCTGGCGTCAGGTCGTGCATCCAGGCCAGCACCCACGAGTGGCCGTGCTCCGAGTTGTCCTCGGCCACTCCATCGCGGTCTTTCGTGGAGAAGGTGTCGAATCGAATCGAGTAACGATCGTTACCAAGCTTGTACGACGTCAGGATGTACCAGGTGGCGAAGTCCGCCTGCACGAATCGGGGCGCGTCCCCCATGCCGGTCTTCCCCCAGCAGTACTCGGTGGCAACGGTTGCCGGCGAGGTAAGGCCGATCTGCGCGGCGGCGATGTTGAAACGCGTCTGCCACGCGTATTCACCGCGATACTCATCGCGCTCGCCGCGGTTGTCGACGTGCGTGAGCTGCATCATGGCTCGCTCGGGGATTTGCAGGCGGAGGCGGGCGGAGACGCCGGTGCGTCCGTCGAGATCACGCTCGAACGGGATAGTGCCGTCGTGACGCTGCTTGGCAAAGGTGGTGGGGAGAGAGAAGAGCGGAGGCAGCGGCAGCACTTCGTTGTAGACGGTGAGACGGTTGCCGACAGACCAGCCACGCCATGCCAGCAGCGCACCGAGGGTGTCGTTGTTGCGAAAGGCGGTCGCGCCGGCCGTCACGTAGAAGTTCGGCCGCCAGGCCAAGTCGATCCCCACGGGCCGGAACTCCTCACCGATCCATGTGTTCAGCGGCGAGAAGTTGACGGTGTAGGGCGAGGTCCAGAGCGAGCCGGTGTTCTCGCGAGACGTGCCGAGGAAGAACTGGCCGGCGCGCAGATCGAAATGCTCGGAGTGCAGATTGACGTATGCGTCGACGAGCCCGGCGCGTTTGCCGCCGGCTCCCTGCTGATCGCGGCGGGCCACACCGCTGGCGTGAATATCGAGCCATGATACGGGCGCCCACTCGGCGCCGACTTGTGCGGCCCCGAGGGTCAGGATGCGATGGTCGTTGACGTCTGACGCGCCCGTGTCGAAGCGGCCGAAGCCGCCCTGAAGCCACGAAGGCTGTCCGCTCGTGTAGATCTCACGCGCGGAGAGGAACCCGTGAAGCTGGAAGGTCGATTGCGCGAACGCGGATGACGCGAGGACGATGGTGAGGAGGACGAGATGGAAGGACCGCATGGTGGGATTGTATTCTGCGGCTTCGCCGCGTTGTCTGTAGTCCTATGCGGCGCGAGCGCTGCACCAATTGACAACGCGCGCGCCGCCGAGGGCGGCTACGGGTCGGGAGGATCCAACTTAGGACCGCGCGAGCTCCGGTCGGACTAGAGAGTCCGACCTACGTTTGACTCTGCGAGCTCGGAGCCATGTAGATCGAGTCGCGCAGCAAAAACGTAGGTCGGACTCTCTAGTCCGACCGGAGCTTGCGCAGTCCTGAATCGAAGCCCGGCGTTCGATTACGACGGCTTGGAGGAAAGAGCCCCGGAGAAAACGATATGCGGCCGCGTAGTCCTACCCGGCGCGAGCGCCACAGACCACCGGCAACGCGCGCGAAGCGCGCAGACAACGCGCCGCAGGCGCAGACAACGCGCGAAGCGCAGTAGTCAGAACCCGTACCGGTACTCGATCGTCACCGTCGAACCGCCGGTGCGCGGATCGAAGTCGGGGGTCAGGCCGGGGCGGTTGCCGCTGACGCGGACGTATTCGATGCCGGTGCGGGAGTTGGCGTTCACCTCGTGCATCCAGGCCGCGGTCCAGGCTCGGCCGTGCTCGCGGGCGCCGTCGTTGGCGGGATGCTTAGCATTGTTGGTGGAGAAGCGCTCCACGCGTGCGCTGAGACGTTCATGCCCGAACTTGTGCGAGGCGAGCAGGTACTCCGTGTCGAAATCCATCGTGAAGCTGCCGCCGGGGAAGCCGACGGCGGTCGAACCGTACGCCCACTCCGCAGCGAGCGTGGTGGGGCCCGTCGAGCCCGCCTCCGCGCTGGCGACGTTGAAACGCGTCTGCCACGGCGTTTGGCCCTTCAGGTCTCCGGGAATGATCGGTGCGCGGTTGTCGATGTGTGCGAACTGCAACATGGCCCGCTCAGGAAGGGAGATGCGAATGCGCTCGGCGTAGCCGTTCTTGTTATCGAGATCCGCGCCGATCGCCCGCTCCGTGGTCTCGTAACCTGGTACGGGGATCTTCTCGTCGTAGGTGGACAGATAGTTGCCGAGCGTCCAGCCGCGGGCGGCCAGCTCAGTGCCCATCGTGTCATTTCCGCGAAAGGCCGTGCCGCCGACCGTCAGGTAGAAGCTCGGCGACCACTGCAGGTCCGCGCCGATCGGCCGCACTTCCTGCGCAATCCACGAGTTCAGCGCGGAGTAGGTGATCGTGTACTTCGACGTCCACAGAGGATCTGTGTTCTCGCGGGATGTCGGCAGCCAGAACTCGCCGGCGCGGATGCGCCAGTGCTCGGTGAAGACGTCGACGTACGCCTGCACGATGCCGGCGCGCTTGCCCTCGGAACCGGACTGTTCACGCCGTGCGACGCCGTCGGCATGGAGCAGGAGCCAGGAGGCCGGCGTCCAGTCGAGGCCCAGTTGCGCGCTGTCGACGTTGACGAGACGATGGTCGTCGGGATTGTCCGCTCCGACGTCGAACCGTCCGACGCCGCCCTGCAGCCACGAAGGCTGGGCGTTGACGTAGATCTCGCGTGCGGCGAGGTAGCCGTGAACCTGCAGCGATTGGGCGCCCGAGGTTATGGCGACGCCGAGGAGAAGGAACGCGAGCGTGGTTCGCATGATCGGATTCTAGACTCCTATAGTGTTCTGGGATCGCGCCAAAGGCCGACTTCATGCTTTCCGTAGTCGATCGTCACGAGAAATTTCGAGAGGATGCGGTTGCCCACACGCGGTTCGGAGACGTCGGCGAGGCGTATGTCCAGGTTGCCGAGATCCGCTCCGCCGAGCTGCAGGCGCGCGTGCGTCCGTCCGGCGGGGGCGGCGCCGCGCGGGAGAGTCAGGGTGTCGGGAGAGGTCGTGTCGACGATGGCGTCGACCGGCTTACCGTCGATGACGATGGATACGCGCGGGTCAGTGGTGAAGCGGTAGATCGTCATCAGCTCCGGATGGATGCCTTCCTTCTGATACGTGATCAGCCCCGCGTTGTAGTCGATCGAGACGGCGCGATTGCCCCAGACATCGGCGCCGAGGATCCCGTCGGCGACCGAGTGCAAGTCCAGTACCACGGGAGTGAAATGGAGCGCTTCCTTTTCGGTGAGCTGCAGCACCCGTTCGCCTCGCCACGCCGCCGCGGGCAGGCTGGCGGCGAAGCGTTCGTCCAGCGCCGTCCTCGGCTCTGCTGTCCCGAAGAGGAACTGTCCCTTGCGGCCGTCGATCGTCGCGGATGGGAGGAAGATCAGGTTGTTCCGAATGACGAACGACAGGTTCACTTCCTGGCCGATCGGTTCTCCAGCCCAGGGCAGCGTGAACGAGCACGATACGCACAACAGAAGCGTGGCGATTGCGATGGAAGCGCTTTTCGAGTACATACCGGCGGCGTTTTGCAGTGCAACATGGAGACCGGAGGAATGATGCTGAGTGAATTCAGGAACGAGCCGCTGACCGACTTTAACAAACCCGAGGACAAAGCGGCGATGGAAGCTGCGCTGGCGACCGTCGGCGCGGAGTTCGGCCGGGAGTACCCGGTCGTGATCGGCGGTCAGCGGATCACAGGGTTGAAGACGTATGAGTCCATCAACCCGTCGCACAAATCGCAGATCCTCGGGCGCTTCAACAAGGCCACCAAAGACCACGTCGAGAAAGCGCTCGACGCGGCGTGGACAGCGTTCGAGTCATGGAAGCGGCAGCCTGTCGATGTGCGGGCCGGGCTGCTGGTGAAGACGGCCGAATTGCTGAGACAACGCAAACACGAGTTCTCCGCGACGATGGTGTACGAGGTCGGCAAGAGCTGGCCCGAGGCCGACGCCGACACCGCCGAGGCCATCGACTTCCTCGAGTTCTACGCCCGCGAAGCGTATCGATGGGGAGGCGAGCAGCCCATCACGAAAATCGCCTCGGAAGACAACGCCCTGGTCTACGTTCCCCTCGGCGTCGGAGGCGTCATCCCGCCCTGGAACTTCCCGCTGGCCATCATGGCCGGCATGACCACCGCGGCCGTCGCTACCGGCAACTGCGTCATCCTCAAGCCGTCGTCGGACGCGCCGTGGATCGCCTGGCGCTTCTTCGCCCTGCTGGAAGAAGCGGGGATGCCGCCTGGCGTGGTCAACTTCCTGAGCGGTTCCGGCGCGGAGGTCGGCGATCCGCTGGTGATGAGTCCGCGCCTTCGCTTCATCTCCTTCACCGGCTCGAAGGAAGTCGGCCTGCACATCAACGAAGAGGCGGCCAAAGCCAAGCCTGGCCAGCTCTGGATCAAACGCGTCGTCGCCGAAATGGGCGGCAAGGACGCCATCATCGTCGACCGTGACACCAGCAATCTCGATGATGCCGCCTCGGCCGTGGTGGCCTCAGCGTTCGGTTTCCAGGGACAGAAGTGCTCGGCCTGTTCGCGGCTGATCGTGGACGACGCCATCTACGACAAGTTCGTGCCGATGGTCGTGGCCAAGACGAAGGCTCTGCGGATCGGCGCGCCGGAAGAGGGGTCGACGCAGGTGGGTCCGGTGGTGAATGAATCGGCGATGCGGAAGATCAAGGAGTTCATCGAGAAGGGGAAGGCCGAGGGAGGGAAGCTTCTGGCCGGCGGCGAAGTGCGCGATGCCGAGGGCTTCTTCGTCGAGCCGACAGTCATCGGGGATGTTGCGCCGGACGGAACGATCTCGCAGGAGGAGATCTTCGGACCGGTGCTGGCCGTGAGCCGGGCGAAGGATTTCGACGACGCCCTGCGGATCGCCAACAACACGCAATACGGGCTCACCGGCGCGGTCTTCACCGACGACGAGTCAAAGCTCGACCGCGCCCGCGAGGAGTTCTTCGTCGGCAATCTCTATCTCAATCGCAAATGCACCGGCGCGCTGGTGGGCGTCCACCCCTTCGGCGGCTTCAACATGTCGGGCACCGATTCGAAGGCCGGCGGCCGCGACTACCTCGGCCTGTTCCTGCAGGCGAAGGCGATCTCGCGCAAGAAGGCGGGAGCGCCGCAGCCGACGCGGGCGGGGGAGTAACGGGCACACATGGCGCCCACGGGCTACGACGACAACGTATTCATCAACTGTCCTTTTGACAGGGAATACGCCCCGATCTTCGAGGCCATCGTTTTTACCGTGCATGACGCGGGCTTTCGTCCGAGTTGCGCCCGCGAGCGTCTCGATTCGAGCGAGGTACGCCTTCAGAAGATCGTCAGCCTTATCGGAAAGTCACGATTCTCGATCCACGATTTGTCTCGGACGCAACTCGACGAAGTGAGTGCTCTCCCGCGCTTCAACATGCCGCTGGAGTTGGGTATCGATCTTGGTTGCAAATCGTTCAGCCGGAGGCGCGCGGACAAGTCCTTGCTTATCTTCGATTCGGAGGGTCATCGATTTCAGAAGTTCATCTCAGACATCGGCGGATTGGATATTCAGCGGCACGACAACGATCCGAGGATAGCCGTCGCTCGCGTGAGGGATTGGCTCCGAACGGAATCAGGCTCAGCTCTAATACCAGGAGGAGCGACGATCTACAACCGCTACATCAGGTTTCGGAGCGATCTACGCGGCATATGCTCAGAATTGCGGTTGGATCTCAACGAGCTCACGTTCGTGGACTTCTCGCATACGATTCTCTTCTGGCTCAGTGGCGTGAAAAGTTAGGCCCTCAGAAGATCATGTCGGCGCCCCGCGAGCGCATCGAGAATCCGATCGGCCTCGGAGTTACGTCCGATGGCTTTTAAGGAGGACGGCGTTGACAGCGTCTTGGATCGTCTTCCGCCCAAGCGTGCTCGGCTCCGTTGGAAAAAGAAGTCGCCGCCGCGTCGAAGGCTCGCGGCGAACCGGCGACGGCTTGCTGTGCTCGCCAGGCTGTTTCGTTCTTGTTGACTGTCGCCGAGTCGCCATATCTCTTTCCGACCGATCCTAACACGGGCGAAGCTCGGAGCATTCTGCGCATGCATGAAGTAGCGCTGGCGGCCCGCCGGCCGGACCGCCAGCGGCTCGCTGGCGGTTCTTACCCCGCCGCCGAGCCGGCAGCGGTCCGGCCGTCGAGCCGACGGCGCTACGCTACGCTACGGCTCTACTGCAGGTTGAAGTTCACCGTCAGCGTGAAGATGACCTCGACCGGCTGGCCGTTGAGCGTGCCGGGTTGGAAGCGCCACTTCTTGACGGCTTCGGCTGCCTGTTCGCTGAGGCCGAGGGGCAAGCCCTTGATGACCTTCACCTGCTCGACTTCTCCCTGCTTGTTTATGATGGTCTCGACGATGACGACGCCGGTGATGTGCGCTTTCCGTGCGGCGTCCGTGTAGTCGGGCTTGGAACGGTTAGTAGCCACCGGCGCTTTGACGTCGCCTCCGACGCGAAGCGGTCCCTCGGAGGGGTCAGGCTTGGCCTCGCCGTTGCTCTCGCCGGTTCCTCCGGGCGTCCCGCCGAGGACGCCGCCGATCTGGCCGCCCACGACGCCACCGACCGTACCTCCGATCTGACCGCCCACGACTCCACCTGCCACGCCTCCGGCCACTCCGCCTTCCTGCGCGCCTGGCGGGTCAGTCGTCGTCGATGGTGTCGCATCGACCGGCGCCGTGGTGGTCGGTGTGGGGAGCTCGACCTTCGGCACTTCTTTTGGGATCTCGGTCGGCTGCACGAACGTCTGCTGCGGCACCTGCACCGGCTTCACCACCGGCGTGGAGGCCGCATGCGAAGCGGCGGGCGGGGGTGGCGGCGGAGGTGGGGGAGGGGCGGCCTTCGACGAAAGGTAGGCCAGCACCGGCTTGTTCTCGGCGGCCACTCTCTGCGTGGCCTGCATGGACATGAAGACGATCAGGCCGATGATGGCGCCGTGTACCGCGAGTGAGGCCAGCGTCGACCGCCAGCCGCCGCGCTTCTTCTGAGCTCCAGACTCGATCAGCTCGTTCTTGAGATCAAACATCCGTTCCTCCTCATTCGTTTCGTTTAGTTATTGAGCAATAACGCAGCCAATCTGTGACGGCTGTTGATGCTTGTAAATAAACGAGTTATGAGCGCATGCTAGAATGCGCCGCATGCGTCGGATGGCATGGCTGGGGCTGCTGGTACTGGGTGGGTGCGCAAGCTCATCGCTACCGGTTCCAAAAGGCTGGGAGACGGTCGAAGCCGCAAAGCAGGTTGGTCAGGACACTGACTACTGTCTTTTCTTCGAATGTGCCCCCAAAGCACAGACTGCGGTCCGCGTCGTCGGAAACCGCATCGTCAACGGTGACAAAGTGCTGACTCCGGCGTTCGTGGCCATCGACTCGTACGACGTCTCGCTCGAGCGCAAGGAGATCGTCTTCTCGGCCAAGCGGAAAGACAACTTCGATGTCGGCCTCGTGGCATTGAACGGCAGCGACATCCACTGGATCCCCGAGGATCCCTCGGACGAGGTGAATGTGCAGTGGGCGCCTCGGGGCAATAAGGTGAGCTACATCCTGCGCATGGCGACAGGCAGCATCGTGCGCACCGTTCACATCCCGACAGGGACTCCGCTTTCGGTTGACTTTCCGCAGACGCAGATCGATGCGCTCGCCTGGGAGCCGCAGGCAGTTCGGTTCGCCGTGGTCATCGAGTCTCCCGACGCCTCACAACGATTGGTCTCGCTGACGTACGAGGGAGAGAAGCGGCAGGAGTTGATTGCCCCCTCGACGCGGCTCGATGTCTCGATCGAGCCCATCGGCGGTGTGCTGGTCATGCGGCCTAACGCCATGCGCTACAACGAGCGGCTGCCCCTGGTGGTCTGGCTCGATCGCAGCCCTTTCGCCTGGAGCGACGCCCGCGCCGCGCTCATGCGCAACGCCAGGGTGGCCATCGCCATTGCTCCCGCGGTTAGCGACGTGTTTTGGCGCGACATCGCGAACGTCGCTTGGATCGACAGCAAGAGAACCTACATCGTCGGCAACCCAGCAACCCAGCAACCCAGCAACCCAGTAACCCGCATCACCGCCGACCCGAATCTCCCTCCAAACCGCTACACTCGCAGCGGAAACACGCTGTCCGCTCCACCCGCTGTCGTACAATCGTTTGCCGCCGCCTATATCGCGGACGACCTGAAGGGAACACCCCCATCGAATGGCCGTCGATGAAACCGTAAAGAAATCGACGATCCGTGAGTACTACGAAGCGCTCCTGATCGCCGTCATCTTCGTCAACTTTGCCCGTATCTTCGCCTTTCAGGCTTTCAAGATCCCGACGGGATCGATGGAAGACAACCTGAAAGTCGGCGATCACATCATCGTGAACAAATTCATCTATGGACCGGGCACGTCGCTCGGCGGTCTGCTGCCGCTGCGTGACATCCGGCGCGGAGACATCATCGTCTTCCGCTACCCGCTGCAGCCCGACACCGACTTCGTGAAGCGCGTGATCGGACTGCCGGGCGACACGGTGGAGGTTCACGACAAGATCGTGTCCATCAACGGCAGGCCGATGCCGGAGCAGTACGTGATCCATGTCGATCCGACGATCTATCCGCCGAGGCCGCAGCTTCCTGAGCCGTACCGATCGCGGGACCAGTTCGGGCCGTACCTCGTGCCCGACGGCCAGTACTTCGCCATGGGCGACAATCGCGACCGATCCAGCGATTCCCGATACTGGGGAACCGTGCCGCGATCGATGATCAAGGGACGCGCCTTCATGGTCTATTGGTCGTTCGAGGGAGCGCCGCCTGCTCAGGACGCGGGAACCATGGCCCGGATCAAGGAGCTGGCCGGCGTGGTCCGCTACTTCTTCCCGCACACGCGATGGGAACGGACGTTCTTCATCGTCGACAGCAAATACCATTTCACGCCGGGTTTGACGCCAGAGGGTGAGGCCGGCGAAAGTCCATGAGCGAGAGAAACGGGGAGTGGGGAGTGGGGGGCGGGGAGTGGGAGAACGACGCGGAAGCGCGCGAGTCTGGTGTCGTCGTCTCCGATGAACCTGATCCGAAGCGGGGGTCGGGAGTCCGGGGTCGGGAGTCGGAGTTCGTCGCATCTGATGAACCAGGCCGCGAGCGGGAGTGGGGAGTGGGGAGTGGGGACTGGGAGAACGCAGCTGCCGCGAGGGAGTCAGGGGTTGGGAGTCGGGAGTCGGAGGTCGTCGTCTCCGTCGAACCAGACCTGCCAATCCTCCCGACAACTGACAACCGACCACCGACAACTGACCACGCTCGCCCTCCGGCCCCGGGGGCCCGGGCCCGCGGCGGCGGCG
>Ga0307470_10000215_pt1 | contig 38272 bp, 25 predicted proteins | sample atmos_gasesAM3C__FD_204565 | JGI IMG/M metagenome (GOLD analysis project Ga0307470, IMG submission 204565) | Hardwood forest soil microbial communities from Morgan-Monroe State Forest, Indiana, United States - atmos_gasesAM3C_05 | ecosystem: Environmental > Terrestrial > Soil > Temperate forest... | reverse complement strand
CCGAGCTCGCCGCCCTCCACGCCGAGCGCACCGGCTTCACCGAGGGCGCCGGGCGCTCGGAGCTGCTGCGCTACCTGCGGCATGAGATGGGGCACGTGGTCAACTATGCCTATCGGCTCTACGATACCGAGGTGTGGGTGCGCTCCTTCGGTGCCATCACCCAGCCCTACGCCGAGGAGTACCGGCCGGAGCCGTTCTCCCGCCGCTTCGTCCGCCACCTCCCGGGCTGGTACGCCCAGAAGCACCCCGACGAGGATTGGGCCGAGACCTTCGCCGTCTGGATGACGCCGGGCGCCGACTGGCGCGCCGAGTACGCCGACTGGCCGGTCGCCCTGGAGAAGCTCCAATACTGCGAGCGCGCCATGGCGGAGCTCGGGGCCCGCGAGCCGCTGGTCTGCCACGCGCCGGACGGCGACCTCGACGAGGACGTCGGCGAGATGTCCCTCTCGCTCGACCAGTTCTACCGCCGCCTGGAGAGCGCGGAGGAGCTCCCCGCGGGGCTCGACGGCGCGCTGCGGACGATCTTCGAGGATCGTCCGGAGGAGGACGAGGCGGCGGCCACGGGCGAGGGGCGCCTGCCGGCGGCCGACCTGATCCGCGGCCTGGCGCGCGAGCTCCCCGCCGAGGTCTACCGCTGGACCGGCCACTTCCCGGAGCGCACGCGCGCCCTTCTCGCGCACCTCGCCGGGCGCGCGGCGGCCCTCGGCCAGGTCTATCCGACCCGGCGCGAGCGTCAGGCGAGCCTCGCCGTCAGCGTGCTGGTGACGGCGCTGGCGGCCAACCACGTCCACACCGGAAGCTACCTGCCGTAGGACTCCCTCAGGCGTAGCGCTCGAGCGCCAGCTGGACGATCCGCTCGACGAGCGCCGGGAACTCCATGCCGGCGGCGGCCGCCGCGGTGGCGAACTCGCTCCCCGATTCGAGGTAACAGCTCGCGTTGACCTCGATCACGTAGATCTCGCCGGTCTCGGCGAGGCGCAGGTCGATCCGCCCATAGTCGCGCACGCGGAGGGCGCGGTAGGCGTCGACGGCGGCCTTTTGCAGGCGGGCCCTGAGCTCCTCCGGCAGGTCGGCGAGGCGCGATTCGGTCCCTTTGTACTCGGCGCTGTTCTTGGACCACTTGGCCTTCGAGCCGACGATCCGCGGCATCCCCTCCGGCATGCCGGAGAAGTCCATCTCGATCGGCGGCAGGGCCTGCGGCTCGCGGTTGCCGAGGACGCCGACGTAGAGCTCGCGCCCCTCGATGTACTCCTCGACGAGGGCGGAGTCGCCGACCTTGCGATGGATCTCCTCGACCCGCTGGACGAGCGCCGTGGTGTCGTGGACCAGCGAGTCGCCCGAGATGCCGATCGAGGCGTCGGCGGAGAGCGGCTTGACGAAGAGCGGCATCCGCATCGAGCCGCCGGTCTCGAAGCCGGCGTCGTGCGAGAAGACGGCGAAGTCGGGGTAGAGGATGTGCTCGAAGGCGAGCACCTTCTTGCCCAGCGCCTTGTTCTGGCACAGGTAGAGCGCGCCGGGGCCGCTCCCCGTGTAGCGCAGGCCGAGGAGGTCGAGAAGGCCGGCCACCGCCACGTCGGCGCTGGTGTTGTCGCCGAAGCTCTCGACGAGGTTGAAGACGAGATCCGGCTTGCGCCGGGTGAGGCCGGCGACCATCTTGCGGACGTCGCCGTGCACGGGGAGGACCGACGCGCGGTGGCCGCTCTGGCCGAGCGCCTCCTGGACCTGGCCGACGACGGCATCGCAGTCGGCGCCTTCGCGCTCGACGTCAGTGAGGACGGTGATCTTCATGGGCAGCGAGGGTTGCAAGGTCTGCGCCCACCCCCGCCTGGCCGCCGCTATACTCGGCGCGGGAGACCCGCTCCGTGTCCCCGCGCCGTCCCGATCCCGCACCCGACCTCACCCCCCAAGGCCTGCTCGCCACGGTGCTCCGCGGCCTCAAGCAGCGCTGCCCGCGCTGCGGCGAGGGGCCGCTCTTCCGCGGCTGGAACCGCCTGCGCGAGAGCTGTCCGGTCTGCGGGCTGCGCTACGAGGAGAGGACCGGCGACACCTGGTTCTTCATGTACATGACGACCGCCGGGCTGACCGGTGTCCTCGTCGTCCTCATGTTCCTCCTCCGCCCGCGCGTCGTCTGGCTGGGGCAGCTCGCCGTCCTCGCCGCCGCCGTCGTCGTCATCGGCCTCTCGATCCCCTACCGCAAGGGGGTCGCCGTGGCCCTCGACTACCTGATCGAGCGGCGGGTGCGGGACGGGTGAGGAGGGTCAGACTCCCGGCATCGTCCGCGACAGCGGTTTGAGGACGGCGAAGAGGAGGAGCGCGACGGCCGCCGCGATCGCGGCGACGGTGAGGAAGAAGCGGGCGTGGGACCACACCGTCCACTCGACGCCGATCGTCCCCACCAGGTAGTTGCCGGCGGCGTTGGCGGTGAACCAGCCGCCCATGAGGAGGCCGCGCAGGCGGGCCGGCGCGACCTTCGAGACCAGCGAGAGGCCCATGGGCGAGAGCATCAGCTCGCCCAGGGTGATCGTCGCGTAGGCGGCGATCAGCCACCAGGGCGAGACCCTCCCGCTGTCGCCGCCGGCCCGCGCCGCCGCGACCATCACGAGGAAGCTCGCGGCGACGAGGAGCATGCCGATCGCCATCTTGGCCGGCGTCCGCGGCTCGCGACCGCGGCGGTCGAGGAGGCTCCAGAAGCCGATCAGCGGGAAGGTGAGGACAAGGACGAAGAAGGGCCCGATGGCGTTCGAGATGATGCCCGACACGCTGCCGCCCTTGACCAGGCCGAGCGTCAGGACGGCGAGGATCGCCGGCACCACCCTGGAGGACGACCAGTCGGTGTTGTCGTTGGCCCAGTAGGTCCAGGTGGCGCCGTTCTGGCTGAACGCCATCCAGAAGACGACGACGATGACGAAGATGACCAGGAGGCCCAGGATGCGCCGGCGCTCCGGCACGGCGTCGAGGGCGGTCGACCCGGCGCTCGCTCCGCCGGCGGCCTCGGGCGCGGCGCCGTCCGCGCCGGCGAGGAGCCGCCGGCCGGCGCCCAGCACGGCGAGCGAGATCAGCATTCCGAGCGCGGCGACGGCGAAGGCGACGTGGTAGCCCCAGCGGCTCTTCACCACCTCGGCGACCAGCGGCGCCAGGAAGGCGCCGGTGTTGATCCCCATGTAGAAGACGTTGTAGGCGCGGTCGCGCAGGTGGCTCCCCGGCGGGTAGAGCCGGCCGACCATCGCCGAGACGTTGGGCTTGAAGAGGCCGTTGCCCACCACCAGGCAGGCGAGCGCCGCGGTCATCACCGCCGGCGAGCGGCAGGCGAGCAGGAGGTGGCCGGCCATGAAGAAGACGCCGCCCAGGGCGACGGCGCGCCGGTAGCCGAGCTTGCGGTCGGCGAGGAGCCCGCCGGCGAGGGGGCTGAAGTAGACGCAGGCGAGGTAGAGCGAGTAGACGCGGGTCGCCTGCGCCACCGTCCAGCCGAATCCCTGGTCGCGGTCCTGGAGGTAGAGGGTGAACATGGCGAGCATCGAGTAGAAGCTGAAGCGCTCCCACATCTCGGTGGCGGCGAGGACGTAGAGCCCGGGAGGGTGGCGGTCGTGCCGGGCGGCGCCGCCGGCGAGCGGGCGCGGGGACCAGCCTGACGCGTCGGCATCCCTGGGCTTTCGATCGGTGGCCATCGTTCCTCCCGTTGTCTCGGCGAGAGGATAGGAAGCGTCCCGAAACCAGGGCTATCCCCGCACCCCGCGCGATCTCGGGGCGCCAACGCGATGGCGAGCGAGGTCGGAGGAGGTGCTGGCATGGCGGCAGCGTTGCGCGGCAGCATGGCGATAGACTCGCCGGGACATGCCGGCCCTCGATCCCGCCTGGCTCGTCGACGGTCCCGACGGGAACGCGACGATCGTGCTCTGCCACGGCGCGGGGGCACCGATGGACTCGCCGTTCCTGGCGACGATGGCGCGCGGGCTCGCCGGCCGCGGCCTGCGCGTGGTGCGCTTCGAGCTCCCCTACATGCGGGCGCGGCGCGAGCGCGGCGAGAGGAAGCCGCCCGACCGCCCGGCGGTCCTCGAGCAGGCGTGGCGCGAGGTGATCGCGGCGCTCGGCGGGGGAGGGGAGGTGGTGATCGGCGGCAAGTCGCTCGGCGGGCGGATCGCCAGCATGGTGGCGGACGAGTGCGGCGCCCGCGGCCTCGTCTGCCTCGGCTACCCCTTCCACCCGCCCGACTCTCCGGAGCGCCTGCGGACGGCGCACCTGCGCGAGCTGCGGACGCCGGCCCTCGTCGTCCAGGGGACCCGCGATCCGTTCGGCTCGCCGGAGGAGATCGCGGGCTACGAGCTGTCGCCCGCGATCCGCTTTCTGTTCCTCGCCGATGGCGACCACTCCTTCAAGCCGCGCAAGTCGTCCGGCCGCAGCGAGAAGCAGAACCTCGAAGAGGCCATCGCGGCGATCGCCGAGTTCGTCGCCGAGCTCCCTTGAGAGCCGCTCAACCCTTCCAGGGTGAGCGGCAGGGCTTGCCGGCCTCGTAGAGGGCGAGGTGGGCGCGGAGGCGGGCGAGGGCTTCGACCGGGATGCCTGGCGCGCCGGCGGCCGCGGCGATCGCTCGGTGCTGGCGGGAGATGGCGTCGGGGAAGCGGCCGAGCTCGGCGAGCGCCATCGCCGCCAGGGCCTGGTACTCGGCGGTGTCGCCGGCGGAGAGCAGGCGCTCGGCGAGGGCGCTGGCGCGTTTGCCGTCGCGCACCGCGGGATCGTCCGAGCAGGCGAGGACGCGGACCAGCATCGAGGCCAGTCCGGCGTCGCCGGGCGCGCGGTCGAGGCCGGCTTCGAGCTGCGCGCGCGCCTCGCGGTCGCGGCCGGCCTGGAGAAGGGCCGTGGCGAGCGCGCTCCGCGGCTCGGGAGCGGCGGGCTCGGCGGCCACGGCCCTCGCGAGCTCGGTGGCGGCGTCTGCGGGGCGGCCGAGCGCGAGGAGCGCCAGACCGCGGCGATAGCGAGCGACGCCGTCGGCGGGGTCGCCCGCGAGGATCTCGTCGTACTGGGTGAGGGCGCCGGCGGTGTCGCCGGTCGCCTCGAGCGCCGTCGCCAGGTTGATCCGCGCATCCTTCCACGCTGGAGCCAGGCGGACGGCGGCGGCGAGCTGCTCGATGCCGGCAGCGGTCTCGCCGCGCTGGGCGAGGAGCGTCCCCAGGTTGTAGCGCGGGCGGGGGGCGTCGGGGGCGAGGGCGATCGCCTTCCGGTACGCCTCCTCGGCGGCTTTCCCGTCCCCGAGGCGCTCGCGCGCGACGCCGAGGTTCGCCCAGGCGTCGGCATCCCGGGGATCGGCGGCGAGCGCCTCGCCGTACTCGCGGGCGGCATCGGCGAAGCGGCCGGCCTGGAGGGCGGCGGTGGCGCGGGCGATGCGACCTTTGGCGCTCGCGTCCGCTGCGGCCAGGCGGTCCATTAGAGGGTCGGGGAAGAGGACCTTTCCTTCGCCGTACCGCGAGGCTTCGTCGCGCGCGCGCGCGCGCTGCCCTGACTGACGGTAGGCCGCCGCGAGCTGGGCGTGGAGCGAGGTCGCCTGCGGCTGCGCTGCGAGCGCCGCGGCGAGCTGCTCGGCGGCGGCGGCGAAGTCGTGCCGGGCGAGCGCCACTCGGCCGTGGCCGGCGCGCGCGGCGGCGGAGGTGGGGGAGGCAGCGAGGGCGGCGGCGAAGCGTGCATGGGCGAGGTCGAGACGATCGGCGAGGAGCTCGACCTCGCCCAGCCGGAGCAGGGTGGGAACGTCGGCGGGAGAGAGCGCGAGGACGCGGGTGAAGGCGGCGCGCGCGGCCTCGGCGTCGCTACGCTGCTGGGCGGCGACGCCCAGGAGGTAGGGCCAGCGGATGTCGCGCGGCGCCAGTGCCTCGGCGTCCGCGAGCGCGGGGAGGGCTGCGTCGAGGAGGCCGTAGAGGAGGTAAAGGCCGCCGGCCTCGCCGTAGACTTCGGCGGCAGCGGACGGCCGCGGTTGCCCACTCACCGCGGCGAGCTTCTTGCCCACCGCCTCGAGCTGCGCGCGGACCGCCGGCTCCATCCGCGACGTCTCCGGCGCCGGCACCGGCCGCAGGGCGGGGACGGGCGATGAGGCGGCTAAAGGTGGGATGAAGCTCGAGGACATCAGGGTGAAAACCAGCGCGGCGATGAGCCGGGTACGATTCCGCGGCTTTCCCCCTCCCGCCCGGCTGGGTAAGGGGCCACCCGCCCGCCCGCCCCGCCCCCGCCCGCTGGGCCGCCAAGGAGCCCGGAGTGGAGCCGTGGAGCGTTCGGGAGGCGGAAACTCTGCGGCTCCGATGCGATCGGCATCGGCTCCCCCGCCCGAACCATCCAGCAAGTGGAGAATGTAGTCGTCCCCACAGGGTGCCAGGTGATTTTCCACGAGGTGCTCTGGAAGGGGCTGCGCGTGGCTCTGGAAGGGGCTGCGCGTGGTGCCAGGCTATTTCTGGAGGGCCGTGCCGGTCCCTTGGCGGAGGGTCGTGTAGGCGTCGACGTGGAGGCCATGGAAGAGCTCGCTCCGGCCGTCCGGCCAGCGGACGAGGACCTCGCCCGCGGCGGTCGCGTCGCCGAGGCCGAAGAGGACGCGGGGATCGTTGGCGGAGGCATAGCTGCCGTCGGCGTGGGCGTGCCGCACCAGGGGTGGATGCCCGGGATGCTGGAGCTCGACCCGCGCTCCCAAGGCGTCGCGCTTGCCCGTCAGCAGGCGCAGGCCGAGCCAGTGATGCCGGCGGGCGACCTGGTTGACGTAGAGACGCGTGGGGCCGTTGTCGTCGGCGGCCACGAGGTCGGTCCCGCCATCGTTGTCGAGGTCGCCGAACGCCGCGCCGCGGCCGACCGCGGGGGCGGCGAAAGCGGGGCCGGCGTCTTGGGTCGCATCGGCGAAGCGCCCCTGCCCCAGGTTGTGGAGGAGCTGGCGCGGCTGGCGGAGGGGGAGCGGATCGCCTCGCTGGCTCTCGACGACCTTGATCGCACCGTTGACGGTCAGCAGGTCGAGCCGGCCGTCGCCGTCGTAGTCGAGGAAGCCGGCGCCGAAGCCGGTCAGCGGGCGGGAGAGGAGGGCGAGGCCACTCCCGATCGAGGCGTCCTCGAAGAGGGCGTCGCCCGTTGAGGAGAGGTTGCGGTAGAGGGCGTCCCCCTCGCCGGTCAGGTTGTCCATGAACAGGTCCTCGCGGCCGTCGCCGTCGTAGTCGCCGGCGTCGATCCCCATGCTCGCCTGCGGCCGGCCGTCGGGACCGACGGCGCAGCCGGCGAGGAGGGCCACGTTCTTGAAGGTGCCGTTCCGCTGGTTGATCCAGAGCTGGTTCGGGGTCTCGTCGTTCGCCACGTAGAGGTCGGGCCAGCCGTCGCCGTCGAAGTCGTCGGCGACGGCGCCGAGCGCCGGTCCGTACTCGGCGCCGAGGCCGCTCCTGCCCGTCGCGTCCTCGAAGGTCCCGTCGCCGCGGTTGTGGAAGAGGCGGCCGGGCACGGCGTCGGCGGCGACCGGCCCGCAGTAATCGGGCAGGCCGGCGGCGGTCTTGCACCCCGCGGCGCTCCACGAGAAGTTCAGGTAGTTGCCGACGTAGAGGTCGAGCCAGCCGTCACGGTCGTAGTCGAAGAAGGTGGCGCTCACCCCCCAGTGGGGGTTGGCGGTGCCGCTCTTCGCGGTGACGTCGGTAAAGGTGATCTGGCCGCGGGCGTCCGGCCCGTTGTTGTGCCAGAGCTGGGCGCAGCCGAGGCCGGTGACGTAGAGGTCGGGCCAGCCGTCGTTGTCGTAGTCGCCGGCCGCCACCCCCATGCCGTAGCAACCGGCGGTGATGCCGCTCGCCGCGGTCACATCGGTGAAGTGGAGCTCGAGCCGTCCGTCTTTGCCGGGCTTCGAGTCGTTGCGGAAGAGGCGATGGCCGCGGCCGGGCGGGCGCGGACCGGAGGCATCGGCCGCGAGCGGGCCGCCCTGGACCAGGAAGACGTCGAGGTCGCCGTCGTTGTCGACGTCGACGAGGGCCACCCCCGGCCCCATCATCTCCGGCATGTAGAGCCTGCCGGTCATGCCGTTCTGATGGACGAAGTCGAGCCCGGCCTCTCGGGAGCGCTCGGCGAAGATCGGTCCGGTGGCCAGGGGAGCGGGCCGCGGCGCCGGCGGGGCCGCCGCCGCGGTCGCCAGGCCGGCGAGGAGGAGGACCGGCGTGCGGCGGAGCGGGCGCATCAGGCCCCGCCGGGGCGGCGCTTCCCCTTCGGTGGCGGTGGCGCCATCCCCTCCTCGGCGACGTCGAGCTGCCGGTTGGCGGCGATCGGCCCGGCCAGCACCTGGCGGATGCCCGAGGGCCAGCGCACCTCGATGCGGTCGACGGCGGCGGCGTCGCCGAGGCCGAAGTAGAGCGGCAGGATGCTGTGGGAGAGATAGCCGGACTTGCCGTCCATCCACTGCGTCTGGGTGATGCCGCCGGCGGTCAGCTTGACCAGGGCGCCCAGGCCGTTGCGGTTCGAGCGCCGCCCGATCAGGCGGAGCTTGAGGTAATGGATCGCCTTCTTCTGCGCCAGGTCGCTCACGAAGACCTGCGGCTCGGCGTTGAACTCGTTGGTGATGATGTCGAGGTCGCCGTCGCCGTCGACGTCGAAGGCGACCGCCGAGCGCGTGCCGAGCGTGCCGGTGACGGTCACCTCGCCGGTCCGTCCCTGGCAGAGGGGGCTCGTCTTGTCGGCCCCCGAGCAGTCGAGGGTGAACCAGGGCTTGCGCGTGCGGCCGCCGCGGCGCGGCTCGATCCCGAGGGTGAACTCGGCGTCGAGGAACCCCTCGCCGCGGTTGTTCAAGAGCAGCGAGTTGACCCCGTAGCGGAAGGGGAAGTTCATGCTCGAGGTGATCAGCACGTCCGGCCAGCCGTCGGCGTTGTAGTCCTCGACGGTCACCCCCCAGGGCCAGTAGTTCTCGAGGCCGAGCTCGTTCGACATCTCCTGGAACCTGCCGTTGCCCAGGTTCTTCCAGAAGGCGTTGCCGAAGATGTCCTTGTCGGGGTCGCCGAAGAACTTGACGGCGCCGGTGAAAATGAACTTGATGCGCTCCTCCTCGGGGGTGGCGAGCTTGATCATGTCGGAGTGCATGTCGGTGACCAGGAGGTCCATCAGGCCGTCGTTGTTGTAGTCGAAGGCCTTGATCCCCATCGAGCCCCACGGCGTCTTCGGGAAGTACTGGTCGGTCTTGTCGATGAAGCCCTTGCCGCGCTGGTTCTCGTAGTAGTGGTCGTTGCCCTGCATGTTGAGGACGTAGAGGTCGGGGTAGCCGTCGCCGTTCCAATCGACGATCGTGGCGTCGCCGCTCCACGCGGTGTTGACGAGGTGCATGGCGTCGGACACGTCCTTGAACCGGTTGCCGCCGAGGTTGTGGTAGAGGATGCTGCGCTCGGTACGCTCGGGGTGGAGGTGGCCCTGGAAGGCGTCGGCATAGGCGAGGTAGTAGCCGCCGGGACCCTTGACGTCGGTCGTGTACTTGCCGACGTTGACCAGGAAGAGGTCGAGCAGGCCGTCGTTGTCGTAGTCGAAGAAGACCGCCGAGGAGGAGTGCCCGAAGTACTCCAGGCCGGCCTGCCGGGTGATGTCCTTGAAGTGCCCGTGGCCGTCGTTCTCGAACAGCACGTTGCCGCCCCGCACGCTGGTGACGAAGAGGTCCTGGTCGCCGTCGTTGTCGACGTCGGCGAAGGCCGCCGAGACGCAGATGCGGTCGCCCAGGCCGACGCCGGCCTCGGCGGTGATGTCGCGGAAGCTGCCGTTGCCCAGGTTCTTGTAGAGCGCGTTCTTGCCGAGCTGGTTGACGAAGTAGACGTCGGGCAGGCCGTCGCCGTCGACGTCGGCGGCGACGATGCCGTTGCCGTGGTCGTAGTGGGCGGCCTTGTAGGTCTTCCCGGCGTCGTCGACGATGTGGTGCGCCCAGGTGATGCCGCTCGCCGGCAGGCGGTCCTCGAACTTGAAGTCGTGAAAGACCTTGAAGCGTGGCAGCGTCGCGATCTCGGCGTTCTCGCGCGCCTTCATGGTGGTGGCGCCGACGTCGACCGGCGGCACGTCGATGACGTTGCCGTCGGCGGGCTGGCCCGGGGCCGGCGCCACCGGCGGCTGCCCGGTGAGGAAACCGCCGTGCTCGTGCTGGGCCATCTGGGCCATCTGAGCAGGGGCCGCGGCGGCGGCAAGGAGCATGGGGAGGACGAGTGCGAGCGGGCGTTTCATGGGCAGCCTCCGGACGCGGGATTGCGACGCGAATGGGAAGTATACGGCGGCGGGCGGACGGAGGGCGCGCGGCTATACTCCCCGCCCATGGAGCGCCGCGAGGGACGGGGGGCGGTGAGCGACGGGGCGATCGGCCCCCGGCCGAACGGCGGCGACCGCGTCGCCGCCGCCCTCGCCCGCCACAGCGTGCGCTTCGTCTTCACCCTCTGCGGCGGCCACATCTCGCCCATCCTGGTGGGGGCGAAGCGCGCTGGGATCCGCGTCGTCGACGTCCGCCACGAGGCCGACGCGGTCTTCGCCGCCGACGCTGTGGCGCGCCTCTCGGGCGTCCCCGGCGTCGCCGCGGTGACCGCCGGCCCGGGCGCCACCAACGCCGTCACCGCGGTCAAGAACGCCCAGCTCGCGCAGTCGCCGCTGGTTCTCCTCGGGGGCGCCGCGGCGACCCTCCTCAAAGGCCGCGGCTCGCTCCAGGACATCGACCAGATGGCGCTCATGGCGCCGCACGTCAAGCGGGCGATCACGGTCGCCGCGGTGCGCGACCTCGAGCCCGCGGTCGACCGCGCCTTCGCGTTGGCCCGCGAGGGGGTTCCCGGTCCGGTCTTCGTCGAGTGCCCGGTCGACCTCCTCTACGACGAGGCGCTGGTGCGCCAGTGGTACGGCGCCGCGGCCAAGGGCGGCGGCCTCGCCGGCGCCGGCCGGCGCTGGGTCCTGAGGCGCCACGCCGACCGCCTGTTCCGCGGCGTCCCCGACGGCCCTGCGCGAGCGGGGAGAGACAACGGCGAGGCCGCCGTGGTCGGAGCCGCCCCGTTTCCACCGGAGAAGGGCGAGGTCAGGAAGCTCGCCGCCCGCCTGGCGAAGGCCCGCAGGCCGGTCCTGGTGATCGGCAGCCAGGCGATGCTGACGCCCACACGGGTGGGGGAGCTCGCCGCGGCGGTCGCCGCCCTCGGCGCCCCCGTCTACCTGGCCGGCGGCGCGCGCGGCCTGCTGGGCGCCGGCCACCCCCTCCAGCTCCGCCACCGGCGCAAGGAGGCGCTGCGCGGCGCCGACCTCGTGCTCCTCGCCGGCATCCCGTCGGACTTCCGCCTCGACTACGGGCGCCAGGTCTCCCGCCGGGCCGAGCTCCTGGCGGTCAACCGCAGCGCGCGCGACCTCGCCCTCAACCGCCAGCCGGACGCCGGCGTCCTCGCCGATCCGGGGGCAACTCTCCTCGCCCTCGCCGCCGAGTTGGGGGAGGCGGTCCCGCAGCGGGCGGGGAGCTGGGCGGAGTGGCTCGCCGAGCTCAAGTCTCGCGACGCTCTCCGCGAGCGGGAGATCGCGGCGCAGGCGGCAGAGCCGACCGACTTCGTCAACCCCCTCTTCCTCTGCCGCGAGATCGACCGCGCGCTCTCGCCCGACAGCGTGCTGGTCGCCGACGGCGGCGACTTCGTGGCCACCGCCTCCTACACCGTCTCGCCGCGGGTGCCCCTCTCCTGGCTCGACCCCGGCGTCTTCGGCACGCTGGGGGTCGGCGGCGGCTTCGCCCTCGGCGCCAGGCTCTGCCGGCCGCGGGCCGACGTCTGGCTGCTGTGGGGGGACGGCGCCGCGGCGCTGTCGCTCGCCGAGCTCGAATCGTGCGCCCGCCAGGGGCTGCCGGTGATCGCGGTGGTCGGCAACGACGGCGGCTGGACGCAGATCGCGCGCGAGCAGGTCGAGGTGCTGGGCGACGACGTGGCGACCGTCCTCTCGCGCGCCGACTACCATCGCGTGGCGGAGGGCTACGGTGCCCGCGGGATCAAGGTAGAGCGCCCGGAGGAGGTGCGGCCGGCGATCGCGGAGGCGCTCTCCGCGTCCCGCGCCGGCTCGCCGGTGTTGATCAACGCGCTGATCGGCAGAACCGGGTTCCGCAAGGGCTCGATCTCGATGTGACGCTGCGCTCCGGCATCCTCCCCAAGGCGATCTGGCTCGGCCCGCCTCTCCTCGCCGGGGCGGCGCTGCGCCTGTGGAACCTGGCGCCCCAGATCCTCGGCGGCGACGAGCTCCACGCCGTGCGCAGCGCCCTCCTCGAGCGGATGCCGGAGATCCTGACCACCTACCCGCCGGCCGACAACTGCATTCCCCTGACCGCTCTCGACCGCGCCCTGATGGTCGTGGGGGTCGAGCTCTCGGAGACCGTCGTGCGGCTGCCCGTCCTCGTCTCGGGCTTCCTCTTCCTCCTCCTCGTCCCCCTGGCCGTCGAGCGGCGGCTGGGGACGCGCGCGGCGGCGCTCTTCGCCTGGCTCGCCGCCATCTCGCCGGTCCTCGTCCTCTACAGCCGCATCGCCCGCTCCTACATGCCGATCCTCCTCCTCGGCGCGGCCGCCGCGATCGCCTTCTGGAGGTTCTGGGAGCGGCCGCGCCCGCTCGCCGGGGCCGCCTACGTGCTCGCGGCGGCGCTCGCCGTCTGGTTCCACCTCGTCGCGGCCCCCTTCGTGGCGGCGCCGTTCCTCTACGCCCTGGGCGACCTCGCCTGGGGCGAGCCGGCGCGGCGCGAGCGCGGCCGGCGCCTCGGCGCCCTCCTGCTGCTCGCCGGGGCGCTCGCCGTCGCCTGCGCCGCGTTCCTGGTGCCGGCGCGCCGCTCGCTCGTCGAGCTCGTCGCCCACAAGCACTGGCGCCAGCCGCTCCTTTGGAAGACGCTCGGCGAGCTGCTCCGCCTGCAGGCGGGGACGGCGCGGTGGGTGCCGGCGGCCCTCTTCTGGCTCGCCGCCGCGGCCGGGCTCGCCCTCCTCGCGCGGCGGGACCGCCGGCTCGCCGCCTACACGGCGGTGCTCGCGGCGGCGCAGGTCGCCGGGGTCTACGTCCTCTCGCCGATCGGCCTGACGATCTCGATCGTCCTCGACCGCTACCTTCTCCTCGTCCTGCCCCTCGCCCTGCTCTGGGTGGCGACCGCGCTCGCCGCCCTCTCCGCGGGCCCGTCCAACGGCGAGCGGAGGCTCGGCCGGGCCGCGGGGACCGCCACCGTCGCCCTCTTCCTCGTCCTCCTGCTCGCCTGCGGGCCGTTCGCCGATCCCCGCTTCCGGAGCAGCTCGTTCATGCACCACAACGACTTCGTCGCCTTCTGCTCGCCGCGGAGCCGCCTCCCTGCCGCCGCCATCCCGCCGTTCTACCGCTGGCTCGCCGGCGTCCCCGGCGGCGGCGCGATCGTCGAGTTCCCCTGGGTGCCACAGTGGACTTGGAGCTCGATCTTCTACATCGACCAAGAGATCCATGGCCGGCGGACCCTGGTCGCTTCGCCCGTGCGCCGGCTCTACCGGCCGGGGATCGCTCTGCGCAACCTGATCGCGCCCTACCCCGCTCCGCTCTGCGCCAGCGGCGCGCGCTTCGTCGCCGTCCACCTCCACATCGCGCACGAGGAGGACCTCATCGAGCGCCCGGCCGACTGGATGGTCGAGCCGATGGACATGCCGCTGCGCCGGGCGCTGCGCACCGAGGGCGAGGGGATGGCGCGCCGGCTCGCCGCGCTGTGGGGACCGCCGGTCTATCACGACGCCGCGATCGCGGTCTGGGATCTGCTGAAGACATGCGGCCCGCGCGGAGGCGACCGGTGAGCCGCCGTGAGCCGCGGGAGCCGGCCGTGCGGCGCGTGGCGCCGCCGCATCCGGGCCTGCTCACCCTCGCCGCCGTCGCTCTCTGGGCGGCGGTCGCCCTGCCCTTCGTCTGGCGCTTCAGCGGCCGCGCGCCGGACGACGTCTTCATCACCTATCGCTACGCCCAGAACCTGGCGGCCGGGCGCGGCTTCGCCTTCAACCCCGGCGAGCGGGTCTTCGGCCTGACCGACCCCGGCCTCGGCGCGGCGCTCGCCCTCGGCCATCTCGCGACCGGCCTGCCGATCCCCCTCCTGGGTACCCTCGCGACCGCCGCGGCCCTCCTCGCCGTGGCCGCCCTCCTCTTCGGCGCGGCGGCGCGGCGTGGATGGGGAGGCGAGGCCGCGGTCGGCGGGGTGCTCCTCGCCAGCTCGGCGTATCTCTGGGGCGGGCAGGGGTCGGGGCCGCTGATCGCGCTGGCCCTCCTCCTGCTCGCGGCGACGCTCGCCGGGGACGGGGAGGGGAGCGCTGCCGGCCGGACCTGGAGGACCGATCTCTCGGCCGGCCTGGTCGCGGGCCTCGCCGTCGCCTGCCGGCCCGACGCGGCGCTGGGCGCGGGGCTGCTCGGGTTGCTCCTCCTCGGCGAGCGGCGGCGGATCCCCTGGCGCTATGGGCTGGGGCTCGCCGTCGCGGTCGCCCTCGCCGGCCTCGCCGCCTGGTCGGCCTTCGGCACGGTGGTGCCGGAGACGCTCCTCGCCAAGCGGCAGATGGCGGCGCTCGCGACACCCGCCCGCCTCGCCGCGGCGGGGCTCTTCTGGCGCCGGGCGATGGCGGCGTTCGCGCTCTACGCCGGACCGCTCTGGGCGCCGCTCCTCGTCCTCGGGCTCGCCGGCCAGGCGCCGCTCCTGCGCGGGACGGCCGGACGGGGCGGGCGCCTCCTCGCCCTCGTCGCCCTCGGCGTCGTCATCGCCTACACCGTCCTCGGCGTCCCTTTCTTCCTCTGGTACCTGGCGCCGGCCGTCGCCGCCCTCGCGACCAGCGCCGCCCTCGCCGCCGGCTTCCTGCTGCGCCGCCTCCGCGCCGCGGCCCGGCCGGCGCCGGCGCGCGCCCTGACGGCCGCCGCGCTCGCCCTCGTCCTGGCCTCGCCGCTGGGGGCGAGCTGGAGCGTCCTCGCCGCCGGGCCGGCCGGCGACTGGCGCTACGCGGCCTACACCCGCGCCGGCCTCTGGCTGCGCCAGCACGCCCGGCCCGAGGACCGCATCGCCCTCGAGGAGATCGGCATCGTCGGCTTCGTCGCCGAGCGCCCGGTCCTCGACCTGGTCGGTCTCGTCTCGCCGTCGTCCCTGCCCTATGCCGCCGTCTCCGACCAGGCGGGTGCCTTCCTCGCCGCGCCGACGGACTGGGTGCTCTTCCACACCTTCACCCCCCGCGGCGGCACGCGGCCGATCGTTGCAAGGCCCTGGTTCCCCGCCGCCTATCCCCTCGCCGCCCGCCTGGACCTCCCCGCGCTCGGCGGCGCGGTCTTCCTGTTCCATCGCCGGCCGGGGGCGGTCATCCCGCCGCCGCGCCCTCCTCTCGCCCCTCCGGGCGCTCGGGTATCATCGGTGCCCTGATCACCCCTGGCCCCGGCCGATTCCGGACAGCTCTTGGAGAGGTTCCGATCCCATGCGCACCCCGCCCGCCTTCGCCCTCGCCTGCCTCGCCCTGGGCGGCGCCCTGAGGGCGCAAGCCCCCGCCGCGCCCCACCCCTTCGACGTCCACGACCTCGTCGCCATGCGGCGCGCCAGCGAGCCGCAGCCCTCGCCCGCCGGCGACCAGGTGGTCTTCGCCCTGCGCACCACCGACCTCGACGCCAACCGGGGCCGGACGAACCTCTGGCGGGTGGGGATGGACGGCAGTGGCCTCCGGGCGCTGACCCCGGCCAAGGGCAACGACTCGAACCCGCGCTGGGCGCCCGACGGCCGGGCTCTCTACTTCCTCTCCACCCGCTCCGGCTCGGCGCAGATCTGGCGCCTCCCCGCGAGCGCGCTAGCGCTCCCTCCATCGACCGAGGGCGAGGCGGTCCAGGTGACCCGGCTGCCGCTCGACGTCGAGAGCTTCCGCCTGAGCCCGGACGGCCGCGCCTTCGCCCTCAGCATGCAGGTCTTCCCCGACTGCGCGACCCTCGCCTGCAGCAAGCAGCGGCTCGATACCAAGGCGAAGACCAAGGCGAGCGGCGAGCTCTTCGAGCACCTCTTCATCCGCCACTGGGACACCTGGTACGACGGCCGCCGCTCGCACCTGTTCGTGGCGCCGGTCGCCAACCCGCCCGCCGAGCCGGTCGACCTCACGCGGGGAATGGAGGCCGACGTGCCGTCGAAGCCCTTCGGCGGCCCGGAGGAGTACGCCTTCGCCCCCGACGGCCGGACGATCGTCTTCTCGGCGCGCCTGGCGGGCGCCCACAACCGCGAGGAGCCGTGGTCGACCAACTTCGACCTCTACCAGGCGCCCGTCGACGGCTCGCGCCCGCCGCAGGACCTGACCGCCGACAACAAGGCCTGGGACACCCGGCCCGTCTTCTCGCCGGACGGCAGGTCCATGGCCTACCTCGCCATGACCCGCCCGGGCTTCGAGGCCGACCGCTACCGGATCATGCTGCGCTCGCTTGCCGACGGCGCCACCCGCGAGGTCGCCCCGGGATGGGACCGCTCGCCCGACGAGCTCTTCTTCTCGCCCGACGGCAGGACGCTCTACGCCACCGCGGCGCAGGTCGGCCAGGTGCCGCTCTTCGCCATCGACGTCGCCACCGGCCAGGCGCGCGCGCTGGTCGGCCAAGGCTCGGTCCACGAGCCGGCGTGGGCCGGCGGCCGCCTGGTCTTCGGGCTCGACACCATCCGCTCGCCCGTCGACCTCTACACCATCGCCGCCGACGGCTCGGGGATGCGGCGGCTGACCGACTTGAACCGCGACCGGGTGGCGGCGGCGGCGATGGGCGACTTCGAGCCGTTCCAGTTCACCGGGGCGGGCGGCGACGCCGTGCACGGCTTCTTGGTCAAGCCGGCGGGCCTGGTCGAGGGCAAGCGCTACCCGGTCGCGTTCCTCATCCATGGCGGCCCGCAGGGGTCGTTCCACAACGAGTTCCACTACCGCTGGAACCCCCAGGTCTACGCCGGCGCGGGGTACGCGGTGGTGATGATCGACTTCCACGGCTCGACCGGCTACGGCCAGGCGTTCACCGACGCGATCAGCAAGGACTGGGGCGACAAGCCGCTCCAGGACCTCCAGAAGGGCCTCGCCGCGGCGCTCGCCAAGAGCCCCTGGATGGACGGCGACCGCGTGTGCGCCCTCGGCGCCTCCTACGGCGGCTTCATGATCGACTGGATCCAGGGCAACTGGCCCGACCGCTTCCGCTGCCTGGTCTCCCACGACGGCACCTTCGACCAGCGGATGATGTACTACGCGACCGAGGAGCTGTGGTTCCCGGAGTGGGAGCAGGGCGGCCCCTACTGGACCAACCCCGAGGCCCACGAGCGCTACAACCCGGTGCGCTTCGTCGATCGCTGGAAGACCCCGATGCTGGTCGTCCATAGCGCCCTCGACTTCCGCATCCCGGTGACCCAGGGGATCGCCGCTTTCACCGCCCTCCAGCGGCGCGGCATCCCCAGCCAGTTCCTCTATTTTCCGGACGAGAACCATTGGATTCTCAAGCCGGCCAACAGCGTCCTGTGGCACGACACGGTGCTGGGCTGGCTGGACCGCTGGCTGAAGCCGTGACGAGCGGCGACCGGCGGATGTCGCCCTTGTCCTCCGGATCCCCCCCAGCGGCAACCATGTCTTAGAGCGAAGACCGCATGTCGTTTAGCCTGATAGAGATCGCTGTGCTGAGGAGACCCGGCGCGCCGGCTCCCGGCGGGGATCCCGGCAGGCGGTGTCCAGGAGGACGTGGCGAATGAACATCTCGCGGATGCTGCCCGGTGCCATGCGCCTGCGGGCGCTTCACTCCCTCATCGACGGGGACGGCTCCTGCTCCCTCATCTACGACCTCGAGCGGGGGGCGGTGCTCGACGTGCCCGAGGAGCTGCAGTTCCACGTCGCCTCGGCGATCGAGACCGGCGATCCCGACGAGGACCTCATGGGCTGGCTGATCTCCGAGGATCTCCTCACCTCGGAGCGCTCGGCGGGCGGCGGGGAGGCGGACGGCGAGTTCGCCGCCTCGACCTCCTGGAACCCGAGCCTGAGCCTGCGCGACGGCGAGCTGCACGCGCGGATCGACCAGCCGACCGCCGAGAGCGTCGTCGAGATGCTCGACCTGGCCGTCCGGCAGGGCCTGGGCTCCGGGCGCATCGCCCTCCATCTCTCGTGGGGAGGCGCCTTTCCCGGCGCCGAGCCGCTGACGCGCGTCGTCGCCGAGGCGACCCGCCGGGCCGCCTTCATGCACCAGGAGGTGCGCTTCGAGCTGGCGCTCGACGCCTGGGTGGTGACGCCGGCGGTCGCCGGCGCCCTGGCCGGCTATCCCACCCTGCACGTGCGCCTCCACTGCGGCACCTTCCCCGCGCTCGCGCCCGGCGCCGCGCTGCCGGGCGAAGATCGCCTCTGGAGCATGGCCGAGCGCGGCGCCCTCCTGCTCTCCGGTCTCGCGGATCGGCTGACCGTCCAGTGCGTCCTCGCCGGCTCGGCGCGGCTCCACGACCTCTGGAGCTGGGCGCTCGAGGCGGGCGTGCGTCGCCTCGACGCGACCCGCGTCGAGACGCCCCACCCGGTCGCTCCCGCTGCGCTGCCCGCCCTCTCCGAGCAGCGCCAATACCGCGGCGACCTGCTCGCGCTCGCCCAGGAGACCTGCGGCGAGCTCGCCGGCGGCCGCCTGCCGATCGACTTCCTGCCCCTCACCCGCATGGTCCGCCGGTTGATGCGGAGCGAGCCGCTCGCCCTGCCCGACCTCTACGAGGAGGAGGCGGCCGCCGGGGATCCGTACGCCGACGTCGAGCCCTCTCCCGAGGCGCTCGACCGGCGCCAGATGAGCGACATGTGGCGCGGGCTCGAGGAGGCGGCCGACATTTTCGACGAGGCGGCGGACAGCCTTCCGTGCGCGAGCTGCTGGGCGCGCTTCCTCTGCGATCACAGCCTGCTCGCGGCCCCTTCCGCCGAAGGTCCCGATCGCCGCGAGCCGGCGCCCGAGCGCTGCGCCGGCTGGCGGATCGAGGCGGAGGCGGCGCTGCGCCTCTACCACGGCCTCGGCCACGTCGATGCGCTCGAGGTGCGGCGGCTGTTCAAGCAGGCGCCCGCCCTGGCCGTGGATCCGGCGGCGCGGCGCGCCAGCGCCTGGCAGCAGAAGGTCGCCTTCTGATCCCAAGTCAGAGCGGAGCTTCGCTCGCCAAGCGACCGCTGCCGTCCATTCGGGACGCTCCGGTCGCGGGGGAAAGGTTCGGCCGCAGGGATCCGAACAGCAGATAGGCCTTGGCGGTCGGACCGTCCGCCGCGCAGATCAGCTTGAGGTGGCTCAGGCAGCGGATGCAGAAGGTGCCTGCCGTCTCGGCGGCCACGGGCCACCGCGGCGCGGCGGTCCAGAACGAGTCGTAACCCGTCCAGGCGAGGAGCGCGCTGCGCTGCTCCAAGGTGCAGAGACCCGCCGCCGTCCAGGCGTCGAGGAGCCCCGCCCAGCGCGGCTCGCGCGACGGGAGCCGGGGGAACGAGCACTCGATCCCGACGCGCACCTCGACCTCCTCGCCGACATCGAACGAGAGATGGGTCCGTGCGGCGCCGGCGACGAGAGACGCCGCTGCTGCTGCCCGCCGGGCGACCGCCGCCGGCGCGATGCGGCCGAGAAAGGCGACAAGGGCGGGAGCGTCGAGGCCGGAGACGACCAGCCGCACCGCGTCGCTCGGGCGCGACTCCATGCTCGCGAGGTAGAGGAGCCTGCCGGCCGGCGGGATGGCCGCCAGACAGCGCGCCAGGCGCCGTCGTGGCGCGGCGGCGAGCGGGCGGCCGCGCAGGCCCCGCAGCAGGCGGTCGGTCAAGACGTTGGATCTAGGAGACGCGGAGCCGCCGAGAGCGGCGCAGATCCCGGGCACCGGCCGCGGCGCCGGCTCGCGATCGAGATCGAGCTCCAGCCAGAGGGAGGCGACCTCCGGATGCTCGCCGCGCGACCAGGCGGAGAGGAACCGGCGGAGGTGAGAGGGAGCGAGACGGGGAGCAACGGCGCGAGCCTGCGCCGCGGTCGTGAGATGAAGAGCGAGGTCGACGACGCCCGAACTCGCGCCTCCCAGGCGGACCTCGAGGGCGCCCAGCCCGTCGCAAGGGAACCGCCGGGCGCCGCGCCGCGCTCGCGCCAGCGCGGCCGCGCTGGCGAGCCGCTCCGAGAGGTGCGCTCCCGCGACGTCGAGCCAGCCCTCGAGCCCCTCGGTCAGGATGCCCTCCGGCGGCGCGCCCGCCGCGGCTCAGGGCGGAGGAAGCTCGCCGCTCCAGCCCCCGGCGGCCTGCTCGAGCTCCTCGTCGGAGAGCTGGCCGCCGTCCTGTCCCGCCGCCTCCTCGAGAGTGAACGCATAGCCGGCGGCGTTCGCCCAGGAGACCTGGACGGCGAGCTTGCGCTCGAGCGCGCTGAACTCCTCCAGCATCTCCGGGGAGCAGCGCAGGTCCCGCATGAAGCGCTGCAGCTCCGTCAGGCTCATCGCGTCCTCCCTTTCATGCCACTTCAATGCCAGGCTAACGGACCGCGCCCGCGCTGTCAACGGTTTTCGCGGCCCCGCCGGCGAGATCGACCTCGAGGTGCGCGGCCCGCTCGGCGAGGCGGTCGAGGCGAAGGCCGGCGAAGGCGCGGCGGGCGGCCCGGAGCTCGTCGGCGGCACCGCCGTGGTCGCCCGCGGCGGCGGCGAGCGCCGCGAGATCGAGGCGGGTGCGCGCCGCTTCCATCGGCGCCGCGAGGGCGTCGAAGGTGGCGAGCGCTGCGTGAAGACACGCCTCGGCCTCGGCGAGGTCGCCGGCGGCGAGGGCGATCCGGCCGAGCGAGCGCCGCGCCAGACCGGCGCCGTAGCCGAAGCCGGTCGACTCGGCGATGGCGAGCGCACGCGCTCCCCGTTCGCGCGCCTCGGCGTAGTGTCCTTGGCGCGCGAGGACCTCGCCGAGGAAGGTGCCGAGCCAACCCGCGAGCTGCTCGAAACCGGTCGTCTCCAGGGCTGCGACCGCACCTTCGAGGGCCTCGCGCGCGGGTCCGAAGTCGCCCTTCTCGAGGTAGGCATAGCCCAGGAAGCCCCGCGCCGCGGTGGTGTTGAGCGGGTCGCGCGACCGCTCGAGCCCGCGCCGGCAGGTGGCGATGCCGGCGTCCACCTCGCCCATCGAGGCTTGGAAGTAGCCGACGCTCCACGAGGTGTCGAGGCGCGGCTCCTCGAGCTCCTCGCCCAAGGTATGAGCCGCCGCCATCGATGCCAGCGCCTCCTCCCACCGCCCGAGGGCGTACTGGTTGAAGCCGATCGCCCAGTGGGTTTGCCCCCGCCACCAGCGCTCGCCGCACCGCTCGAGGATTGTCACGGCCTCGCGCCCGCTCCCGATCGCCTCCGTGAACCGCCCCGAGACGAAGCCGTCGCGCGCCAGCGCGTAGCGAGCCTTCCCTTCGGTCTCGAGGTCGCCGCTCCGCCGCGCCAGCTCGACTGCGCGGCGCGCTGCCTCCTCGGCCGCCCGTTGGTCGCCGAGGTAGCTGTGGTTGAGCGCCAGCCAGAACTCGATCTTCCCGGCGAGGGCGGGATCGTCGACCGCCGCGAGGCGGTCGTAGTGACTCAACAAGAGGTCGAGCGCTTCGCGAAAGCGGGCGAGCGGCAGCAGCGACCCGGCGAGGCGGTGGACGAGCTCCAGGACCGCGCGATCGCGACGCTCCGCTGGCAGCCGCTCGGCATGATCGAGGGCCTCCCCGAGTGCTCTCGCGGCCTCTGCGTGGGCGTAGCCCGCGGCCGCCTGTTCGGCGAGGAGGGTCAGGTACTCGACCGCCTTCTCGGCCTCGCCGGATTGCGAGAAGTGGTGGGCGAGGCCGGGGTAGACGGTCTCCAGATGCTCGGCTTGGAGAGCCTCGAGCGCCCGGCCCATCGCGCCGTGCAGGGCCTGTCGCCGCGCGGTGAGCAGGCTCTGGTAGACGACCTCTTGGGTAAGGGCGTGCTTGAAAAGGTGGACCGACTCCTCCGCTGAGGGCATCTCGTAGATGAACTCCCAACGCTGGAGGTCGCGCAGCAGAGGCGCGAGCGGCGGTCCGTCCCAGGTCCGCTCGAGCAGGCGGCTGGCGAACTCGCGGCCGATCACCGAGGCCGCCTGGAGGACGCGCTTGTGCTCGTCGGGCAGGCGGTCGATGCGCGCCATGAGGACGCCCTGGATGGTGTCCGGCACCGCGCCCTCTGCCCAGGTGCCCCGCTCGAGGAGCGAGCGGGTGAGCTCCTCGAGGAAGAAGGGGTTGCCCTCGGCCTTGGCGAGGATGAGCCGGGCGAGCTCGGCCGGGACGCTGGTGCGCCGGAGAGCGGCGTGGACGACCCGCTCGCTCTCGCGGTCGCCCAGGCGGCGCATGGTGATCTGAGTGGCGTAGGACTTGTCCATCCAGCGCGGCCGGTAACCGGAGCGGTAGGTGAGGAGGAGGAGGAGTGGCGCGCCGGTCAGGCTCTCGACGAGGAAGGAGAGAAACTCCTCCGTGGTGGCGTCCGTCCAGTGGAGGTCCTCGATCTCGACGATCGCGAGCCCGCCGCGGCCGCTGCCGAGGATCCACTGGCGCAGGGCCTCGAGGGTCCGGCTCTGGAGCGCCTGGGCGGTCGCGGTGCCGGCGGCCGCGGCGGTGCCGCCGAGGTCGGCAGCCGCGGGCTCCTCCGTGCCTCCCTGCTCGAGGACGCCGAGGAGGTGGAGGAGATGGGCCGGCGCCGGATCGCCGCTCGCGAAGACGCCCGCGAGGCCGGTGCGCGCCTTGGTGGCGACTTCGGCCTGGCCGTCGCCCTCGCCGATCTCCCAGGCGCCGCGCAGCATGTGGACGAGCGGCAGGTAGGGGACGCCGGCGCCGTAGGAGAGGCAGCGGCCGGCCAGGTGGACCGCCGTCGTCCCCCAGGTGCGGCGGCGGAACTCGTGGAGGAGGCGCGACTTGCCCGACCCCGCCTCGCCGGCGATGCCGACCACCTGCCCGTGGCCGGCGGCCGCCTGCTCGAGCAGCTCGGCGAGCACCGCGAGCTCCCGCTCGCGCCCGACGAAGGGCGACAGGCGGGCGCTGGCGAGCACCGCCTCGTCCGGCCGCCGCGGCCCCAGCCCGGAGACCCGGAAGGCGGCGATCGGCTCGCTCTTCCCCTTGACGGCGAGCGGTGGCAGGGCCTCGAGGGCGACGTCGCCCTGGACCAGCCGCGCCGTCGCCTCGCTCGCCAGGATGGCGCCCGCGGGGGCGAGCTGCTGGAGGCGGGCGGCGAGGTTGGTGGTGTCGCCGATGGCGGTGTAGTCCATGCGCAGGCGGTCGCCGATGCCGCCGACGACCACCAGGCCGGTGTTCAAGCCCATGCGCACGGCGAGCTCGACGCCGTGGCGCGCGGCGAGCTCCTGACGGCGGTCGCGCAGCAGGCGCTGGAGCCCGAGGGCGGTGAGCACCGCCCGCCGCGCGTCGTCCTCGTGGGCGACCGGCGCGCCGAAGAGCGCCATGAAGCCGTCGCCGAGGAACTGGTTGACCGTCCCCTCGTAGCGGTGGACCTCGGAGAGCGCCAGCTCGAAGAACTCGCTCAACAGGCCGTGCATGATCTCCGGGCCCAGGCGATCGGCGATCGCCGTCGAGCTCACCAGGTCGCAGAAGAGCACCGTCACCTGCTTGCGCTCCCCCTCGATGGCGGCGCGGCTGTGGAGCACCTCGTCGCGCAGGTGGGGAGGGGTGTAGCCGGGGGCCGGCGCGGGGGGGAGATCGGCCTCGAACGGAACCGGTGGCGAGGTCGCCGTCGCATCCGCGGCCCCGGCGAGGGCCGCGCCGCACTCGCCGCAGAACCTGAAGCCGGCGACCAGCGGCGCGCCGCAGCTCGGGCAGCCGCTCCCCAGCCGCCCGCCGCACTGCCCGCAGAACCGCATCGCGGGCGGATTGTCGAAACGGCAGTGCGGGCATTCCATGGCTGGTCCTGGTGCCTCGACGACAGTGTACGTGTCGCTAAGACAAGCGACAAGCGGTCCGGCTCACAGCAGGATCAGCGCCACGCCGGCCGCCATCAGCACGGCGGCGGCGACCTTCTGCCAGGTCATGGCCTCGCCGAATACCAGGCGGCCGAGGGCGACGGCGAGCAGGTTGCCGAGCCCGCGCTTCAGCGTCTCGACGACGCTCACCAGGACGAGGCGGATGGCGGCGAGCTGGAAGCCGAGGTCGAGCGTGCTGGCGACCAGGGCGGTGGCGAACGGCGCCCAGGCGCCGCGGATCCCCCGCACCTCGCCCAGCCGCCCCGTGGCGACGAGGATCGCGAAGGTCCCCAGGGCCCCGCCGACCATCAGGAAGAGGCCGTGGAAGGGGGCGGTGGCGCGGCCGATCGCCAGCTTGTCGAGCGGGATGGTGAGCGACCAGAGGAGGGCGGTCGTTGCCATTAGCCAGGCGCCGGGATGGACGGCGAGCGCCGCCAGGCGCCGGGATGGACGGCGGGCGCCCTCCCCGGCCGCCGCCGCCCCGCCGCCCGCCCAGTGGAGCCAGAACGCTCCCGCGACGACCAGCGCGATCCCCAGCCAGGCGCCGGCCGCCGGCCGCTCGCCGAGCACCAGGAAGCCGAGGACAGTGGTGAAAGCGGGGGTGAGCGAGAGGAGGGGCACGGTGAGCGAGAGCGGCGCGATGCGGACCGACTGGATGAAGGCGAGGTTGGCGACGATGTTGAGGAGGAGCGACGCGGTGGCGGGCGGGTAGTAGGCGGGGACGATCCGCGCACCGCCGTCAAAGGCCACGGCAGCGGCGAAGAGGGGGGCCGAGGCGAGGGTCAGCAGGAACACCATCGGCAGCGGCTTCAGGTGGCGGCCGAGGAGCTTGCGCGAGAGGTCGAAGCCGGAGGAGGAGAGGCTCGAGGCGGCGATGAGGAGGAGCGGCAGGGCGCCGATCGACACCTCAGGCTCCCCACGGCTCGGTCAACACGCTCTTGACCAGGCGGTCGAAGCGCTCGCCGGCCAGGGAGACGGTGTCGAGGACGGCCGGATTGAGCTCGTCGTCGTCCGCCTCGTCTTCCGTCGGCAGCGCCGCGCCGGCGCCGTAGCCCAGGGTGCGGTGCCGCTCGCGCACGGTGGTCGAGAGGTAGATGGCGAGGGCGCGGTAGAAGCGGGCGGCGAACCCCTGATCGGCGGCGAGCTTGGCGGCGAGATCGCTGCGGGAAATGGCGAAGACCGTGGCGTCCTCCAGCCCCTTGACCGTCGCCGAGGGCGGCCGCGCGTCGAGGAACGACATCTCGCCGACGATCTCGCCGGCGTTCAGGCGCGCGATCTCGCGCTCGGTCGCGCCGCCGAGCCACACGGAGAGCTTCCCCGCGAGCAGGATGAAGACGGCGTCGATCGCCACCCCCTGCCGGATGAGGATCCCCCCTGTCGGCACCGCCTGCCTGCGGCCGTGGTCGACCATCCATTCGACGTCTTCGTCGCTCAACTGGCCGAAGAGGAAAAGGACCTTGCGCATGGGGGTCTCCCGGGGTTGTCAGACGAGCTGCCGCGAGGCGAGGCGGGCGAAGAGCCCGTCCCCCTCGAGCAGCTCGCGGTAGGTGCCGGACTCGATCACCCGGCCGGCGTCGACGACGTAGATGCGATCGGCCCTGGCGATCGTGCTCAGGCGGTGGGCGATGACGATCCGCGTCGCCTTCAAGCGGGCGAGGCTCTCGCTCACCATCTGCTGGGTGCGGTTGTCGAGGGCGCTCGTCGCCTCGTCGAACAGGATGACGCGCGGCCGGCGGACGATGGCGCGCGCGATCAGCAGCCGCTGCTTCTGGCCGCCGGAGAAGGTGCCCGCCCCCTCGCTCACCACCGTGTGCATCCCCATCGGCATGCTGCGGATGTCCTCCTCGAGGCCGGCCATCCGCGCCGCCTCCCAGGCGTCGTCGAGGGGGAGGTGGGCGCTGCCGACGATGTTCGAGTAGAGGTCGCCCACCATCGGCCGGCCGGTCTGCAGCACCACCCCCAACTGGCGTCGCACCGAATGGATCGAGAGCGCCGCCAAGTCCTGGCCGTCGAAGTAGATCGACCCCGCGTTCGGGCGCTCGAAGCCGAGGAGCAGGCGCAGGCAGGTCGACTTGCCCGACCCCGAGGGGCCGACCAGGGCGACGAACTCGCCCGGCGCGGCGTGGAACGAGACGTCGTCGAGGATCAGCGGCCCGTCCTCCTGGTAGCGGAACGAGACGTGGCTGAACTCGATCGCCCCGGCGAGCTCGCCGACCTCGGACTTGCTGGCGTCGGCCTCGGGGAGGCTCTCGAGGATGGGCTGCAGGCGCTCGTAGACCGGCACCAGGGTGAGCACGGTCGAGAGGATGGCGAGCCCGGAGAGGGCCGCCCCTAGGAACTGGCCGAAGGCGGCGTTGAAGGCGAGGAAGTCGCCCACCGGCAGGCTGGCGCGCGCCGACCAGCCGACCGCGGCGAACAGGGCGAGCGAGGTGAGGACGCCGTAGGTGGCGCTGAAGGCGGCCTGGACGTTGGCGGCGCGCTGCGCCTGGAGGGTCCGCCGGCGCTGCGCCGCGAAGCGCTCGGCCCAGCGGGAGAACGCGCGCTCCTCGGCGCCGCCCAGGTGCAGCTTGTCGATGCCGCCGATCAGCCCGAAGAGGAGGCTCGCCAGGCGGCCCTGGAGGTCGAGGACCTCGCGCTGGTGACGCAGCTGGAGGTAGATGAGCGCCGCCGTCACCGCCATCAGCGCGGCGATCAGGCCGGTGGCGAGGAGGGCGAGGCGCCAGCTGTAGTAGAACAGCAGGGCGAAGCTGAAGAGCGAGAAGACGAGGGCGAGGAACGAGGTGAGGACGTTGCCGGTGAGCAGCTCGCGGATGGTGTCGACGCCGAGCGAGCGCACCGCGAGGTCGCCCACCGTGAAGCGGCGGAAGAACGACACTGGCAGCGACAGCAGCCGCTCCCAGACCGCCGACTGCAGGCTGCCGTCGATGCGGCCGCCGAGGCGCAGGACGGCGATGCTCCTGGTGACCTGGAAGGCGGCCGCGGCGACGGCGCTGGCGACCAGCGCGAGGGTCATGGCGAGGAGGCGCGAGCGGTCGGCGCCGGGGATGATCTCGCCGAAGACCTGGCCGGTGACGATCGGCAGCAGCAGGGCGAGGAGGCCGCCGCCGACGCCCATGGCGAGGATGGTCGCAAGGTCGCGCCGGCGCCCGCGCAGGGCGAAGGCGAAGAGGTCGGCCTTGTGGAGCGGGCGGTCGGGGAGCGGCGCGTAGAACATGACGGCGTCGCCCGCCAGCCGGTCGGCGAGGCGCGCGTCGACCGGCGTCCGCCGCTCGGGGGCCTCGCCCCCAGGATCGACCAGCTCGTAGCGGCCGGGGCCGGCGGGCAGCAGCGCCACCGGCCGCCGCGCCCCGGCGTCGCCCTCCGCGGTGAGGTAGCCGAGCAGCGGCCCGTTGTCGTGCCGCCACCAGTCGTCGCGCAGGATCACCCGCCGGCGCTGCACCCGCGAGACGGTGCAGATCGCTGCCAGCGGGTCGCCGCGGCCGCCGCCGGCCGCCGCCGCGGGGTCGCGGAAGGCGACGCCCTGCGCCTGCCCGACCAGCCGGCAGGCGGCGAGGAGCGGCACGTCGGCGGCGAGGGCGAGCTGCTGGCGCTCGACCGGGATGAGCACCGAGGCGAGCTGGCCGTAAGCCCCCGCGAGGAGGCGCCGGTCGAGCTCGGCGCGGCGGTCGAGCCGCTCGCGGCCGGCGCGGTCGGCGCGCCGGAGCTCGCGGCGAGCGAGGAGGAGGAAGAGCCGGTGGAAGCGGGCGAGGCCGTCCGCGAGGTCGCCGGCGGCGAGCCGCTCGCGCGTCGACGAGACCGCGAGCCGTGCCGGCCCGGCGGCGGTCAGCCAGGCGGCCTCGGGGAGGGGCCAGGCGCCAGGGTCGGCGAGCGCGAGCTCCGGCTCGCCGAGGAGGAGGGCGGGCGGCCCGCCTTCGACGCCCGCGCGGACCTCGACCCAGGCCGCGCGGCCGCGCGGCCTGGCGACCTGGCCGGCGGCGAGCTCGACCTCGCTGTCGGGCCGCAGCTCGGCGAAGAGCTGCGGCGCGGCGCCCGGCAGCTCGCTCCACAGGAGGGCGAGCCAGCCCTCGACGGCGTCGGCGAGGTCGGCGGCGGCCGCGCCGGCCTGCGGGTCGGCCGCCACGCGGGCGAGCTCGCCCGCGCCCGCGGCGAGCAGGCGCGAGCCCGGCAGACCGACGGCGAGGAGCTCGAGGGCTCCCTCGGCATCGGCACCGGACGCGGGGAGCGGCGCGGCGCCGAAGACCATCGCGCCGGCGCGGGCGGTGCCCAGGTGCCGGCGCGGGCCCGCGCCGGCGCCCGAAGGGGCGGCGAAGACCTCGACCGCGCCCTCGCGCACGAGCCAGCCGGCGCCCTCCGGCGCGAGAAGGAGCGGCGCGTTGCCGGCGGCGGCGACCTCCGCCGCCCCGAGGGCGGCGAGCGCGGCGGCGAGGTCCGCGGCCGGCGGCCGCTCGGCGTCAATCGGCGCTGATGAGCTGGGCATAGCTGCCGCCCGCCTCCTTGAGCTGGTCGTGGGTGCCGCGCTCGACCACCCGGCCGCGCTCGAGGACGACGATCTCGTCGGCGTCGCGGATGGTGCTCAGGCGGTGGGCGATGATCAGGCAGGTGCAGCCGCGCCGGCGGAGGTTCTCGTCGATCGCCCGCTCGGTCTCGGGGTCGAGGGCGCTGGTCGCCTCGTCGAGCACCAGGAGAGTCGGCCCGCCGACCAGCGCGCGGGCGATCTCCAGCCGCTGCCGCTGCCCGCCGCTCCAGTTGGCGCCCCCCTCCGCCACCGGGCTCTCGTAGCCGCCGACCCGCGTCGCGATCTCCTCGTGGATGCAGGCGTCCTTGGCGGCGGCGACGACCTCGGGGAGGGGGATGGTGTCGTCCCACAGGGTCAGGTTGTCGCGCACCGTGCCCTCGAAGAGGAAGATGCTCTGGTCGACGCTGGCGAGCGAGCTCAGGAGCACTGCGTGGGGGATCGCCTCGCGCCGCTGGCCGTCGAAGAGGATCTCTCCCGACCACGGCCGGTAGAGGCCGGTGACCAGCTTGGCGAGGGTCGACTTGCCGCTCCCCGAGCCGCCCACCAGCGCGACGCGCGAGCCGGGCCGCAGGTCGAGGTGGAAGGCCTCGATCAGCGGCGGCTCGAGGCGGCTGTAGCCGAAGCTGACGCCGGCGAGCTCGAGGCGGCCGGCGAGCTTGATCCGCCCGGCCGCCGGCGGCTGGCGCGCCCCGACCTCGTCGCCGTGCGCCGCGGGGTAGCGCATCACGTCGTCGAGGCGGTTCATGTCGCCGGCGACCGTCTGCAGCTTGCCGCCCAGGCTCACCAGTTGGGTGATGGGGGCGACGAAGCTCGCCATCAGCACCTGGAACGCCACCAGGCCGCCGAGGCTCAAGGCGCCGCTCATCACCCGCAGGCCGCCGACGCCCAGGATGAGCGCCGCGTTGACCGCCGCGAGGAGCGGCGGCACGGCGTCGAGCACCTGGGTGTAGCGCTCGAGGTCCTGGCGGGCGTTGACCACCTTCGCCTGGTAGCCCGCCCAGCGCCCGAAGAGGTCGGGCTCGCCGCCCGTCGCCTTGAGGGTCTCGATGGTCTGCAGGCCGCCGATCGCCGTCCCCAGCATCTTGCCCTGGTCCTTGAGCAGCCGCCGGCTGCCGTCGACCCGCCGGCGCGCCACCCAGCGCAGGGCGGCGACGTTGCCGGAGACGACGGCGACGCCCAAGAGCGTCAGCACCGGGTCGTAGACGAACATCAGGACGCCGAAGAAGACGATCGTCGCGGCGGCGAGGGCGTTGGTCGCGAGGTCGCGCGACAGCAGGGCGGCGACGCGGTCGTTGATCGCCACCCGCGAGCTGACGTCGCCGGCGTAGCGCTGGTTGAAGAACTCGACCGGCAGCCGCAGCACGTGCCAGAGGAAGCGGCTGGAGGCGGTGAGCGCCATCTTGGTCTCGAGGCGCAGGAGATAGACGCGCTGCAGCCAGGTCGCGGCCCCGAGGAAGAGCGCCGCGGCCGCCATCGCGGCGAGGAGCGGTCCCAGCCACTCCTGGCGGCCCTCGAGGAGGACGCGGTCGATGAAGATCTTGGAGAAGACCGGCACCACGAGCCCGGGCACGACGAGCGCGAGGCCGGTCAGCAGGGCGAAGAGGAGGGCGGCGCGCGAGCCCGTCAGGCGCCGGCGCAGGGCGTCGGTGAGGCGCGGCGGATCGCCGCCGGGCCGGAACTCCGGGCCGGGCTCGAAGGTCAAGACGACGCCGGTGAACGCCTGGTCGAGCTCCTCCTCGGAGACGGTCCGGGGACCGGAGGCGGGGTCGTTGAGCTGCACCCGGCCGCGGCGGAAGCCGTCGAGCACCAGGAAGTGGTTGAAGTTCCAGTGCACGATCATCGGCGGCGCCAGGGCGCGCAGGTCGCCTGGCTCCTTCTTGTACCCCTTGGCGACGAGGCCGTAGGTGCGGGCGGCCTTGACCATGTTGCTCGCCTTGCTGCCGTCGCGCGAGACGCCGCAGGCGATGCGCAGCTCCTCGAGCGGCACCCAGCGGCCGTAGTGGGCGAGGACGATCGAGAGCGCCGCGGCGCCGCACTCGACCGCCTCCATCTGGAGCACCGTCGGGGTGCGGACCGCCTTGTGCGCGCTGCCGCGCGGCGGGCGCGTCGACGGTCGCGAGAGCAGCCCGAGCATGGTCAGAGGCCGAGCTTCTCGCGCAGCGTCGGCAGCAGGAGGGCGACCGGCCGGTCGGCGCGCACCACGACGCTGCCGTCGGCGAGCGTGCCGCTGCTGATCTTGAGCGGCGGCCCGGTCGACGACGACCAGCGGTAGCCGGTCGAGGTCCGGGCGTCGCGGGCGAGGGCGACGTCGACCTGGATCGGCGGCCCCTCCTGCATCAGCTTGGTGACCAGCGCCTCGTTGCCGAGGAGGCGCATCATGCCGCGCGAGGTCGAGGGGAAGGCGGCGACCCAGGTCACCCGGCCGATCATGTAGCCGTACTCCTCCTTCTTGACCGTCGAGGGGGAGATGCGCGCCGCCATCCCCGGCTGCACCTGCTTGCCGGCCGAGGCGGGGACGAAGAGCACCGCCATCAGCTCCTCCGACTGCACCTCGACCGAGAGGATCGGCGTCCCCGGGTTGACCACGTCGCCGCGGTCGACCATCAGCTCGAGCACCCGGCCGGCGAAGGGCGAGACCACCGCCACGTCCTCGGAGAGCTTGGCGGTCGCCTCGCGGAGCTGGATCTCGAGGTCCTGGATCGTCGTGCGCCGCGCCTCGAGCTGCTGGTCGAGCTGCTGCTCGGACTCCAGGCGCTTGAGCTCGAGGCCGTTCGCCTCCAGGCGCTGGCCGGCGAGCTGGTCGCGCGCGGTGTTGAGCGCCTGCCGGGTGGTGAGCACCGCCTGCTTGGTGATCAGGCCGTCGGCCAGGAGCTTCTCCTCGGCCGCCACCCTCTCCTCGAGCAGGGCGACGTTCTTGGCCAGGGCGGCGATGCTCTGCCCGAGGTTCGCCCGCTGCTGGGCGAGGTCGCGCGCCTGCAGCCGCTTCTGCTCGTCGGACGAGCGCAGCATCTCCTGGTAGGTGGACCGCTGTCCGGCCAGCTTCGCCCGCGTGTCCTTGATCTGGCGCAGCAGCGCCTCCTGGCGGATCTCCGCCACCACCTGCCCCTTGGCGAGGGTGTCGCCCACCCGCACCCGCACCTCCGCCACCTGGCCGCTGCCGGCGGAGACCAGGTCGGAGACGCCGCCGCGGCGGATGAGGATCCCGGCGCCCGTGGCCTGGGTGGGGATCGAGCCGAAGACGCCCCAGCCGAGCGCCGCGGCGAGGAGGGTGGCGAGGGCGACGAGCGCCAGCCAGCCCTTGGCGTCGGTGACCTGGAGGAGCTGGTCGAGCTGCTCGGGGGAAGAGAGGCGCTCGAGGGCCACCTTGCGGAAGATCATGGCGCTGCCTCCGCGCCGGTTGGGAGGGTGGTCAGGTCGGCGTAGCCCAGGCGGGCGGCGGCGCCGCCGCTCGCGACCAGGGTGCCGGTCGCGAAGCGGAGGTCCAAGAGGGCGCGGGCGAGGGCGAGCTGCGAGGAGACCTCCCCCTGGCGCGCCGCCGTCAGCCGGTCGCGCTGGGTGATGACGTCGAGGAGGGTGGAGGTCCCGGCCTTGAGCTTCTTCTCCTCGTTCTCGACCGCACGCTCGAAGAGGCGGACGGCGATCACCGCGCGGTCGAGCTGCGCGGCGTCGCGGAGCACGGCTTCGAGCGCGGCGGGAATGGAGGCGCCGATGCCCTTGGCCAGCAGGTCGACGGCGAGCGCGTTCTCCCGGCGCGCGGCGAGCGCCTGCTCGAGGCCGCCGCGGGCGGCGCGGCCCGCCGTCGGCCACGAGAGGGTGAAGCCGGCGGCGACGCTCGCCCCCGGCACGTTGCGGACGAGCGGCGAGAAGAAGACCCCGGCCCCCACGCCCTCGGCGAAGCCGGAGTAGCTCGGGGTGAGCACGAGGTCGAGCTGCGGCTGGAGGGCGTTCTCGGCGGCGCGCACGGCGATGTCGGCGGCTTCCAGACGGATGCGGGCGGCCCGCAGGTCGGCGCGGCGGGCGAGGGCGAGGGCGGTCAGGGCGCGGGCGTCGGCGGTTAGGACACGGGCGTCGGCGCCCGGGGGGACGCTCGCCGGGGGGAGGCCGGGAAAGGGGTCGGCGGCCGGCGGCAGGGCGGCGATCTCGGCCGCGTCGAGGCCGATCTGCCGCCCGAGCTCCTGCCGGGATTGGAAGAGGGCCAGCTCGCCGCCGATCCGCGACGCCTCCTTGGCGGCGAGGTTGGCCTCGAGCTGGACGATCTCCGCCGCCGGGGTGACGTCGGCCTCGATCAGCTTGCGGGTGGTCTCGAGAAGGATCCGCGAGCTTGCCTCGCTGTCTCTTAGTATCTCGAGGCCCGCCTGCGCCGCCTCGAGGCTCCAGTACTGAGTGACCACCGCCTCGATCCTCTCCGCGGTCGCCTGCAGCAGGTCGAGGCCGCTCGCCGTCACCTCGCGCTCGGCGGCGAGCTCGACCGCCCCGGTGGCGGCGCGCCCGCGGCCGCGCAGCAGCGGCTGCCGCAAGGTGAGGGCGAGGGTGCCGGCATTGGCCGTCCCCGGCCCGACCGAGGTGTCCGCCGTGCGCAGCAGCGAGACCGCGGGCTGGATCGACAGCCCGGTGCGGAACAGCTTCGTCAGACCGAGATCGTTCTCGACCGTCTGGCGCTCGAAGGCGCTGTCGGGTGTGAGAGGTAGCCGGCCCCTCGACTCGCTCACCTGGTCGGTCAGCAGGGGATCGAACTTCCCCGCCGCCGTGAGGAGGGCGCCGCGGGACGATTCCAGGTGCGCCTCGACGATCGCCAGGTTGGGGTCGCGCTCGAGCGTCATGCGGACGGCGTCGAGGACGCCGAGACCAGAGGAGCAAAGACCCGTCGGGAGCCCCGCAAGGAGGACGAGAAAGACGGTGAGGAGGAGAACGGGCGTCGCGACCGTCAACCGCGGGCGACGGCGGGGCGCGATGACGCGGGGAGAGCGGCGGGATGGGAAGGGGTGGGCTGGGGGGAGCTGTTCCGTGCGCCGCAAGCAGACCTTCGCATCGCTAATCTTCTCATCCCGCTTCAGCTAAATTAGGCTAGCATCGTGATTTGGCAGTTGCAAGCGAGCGTGCTCGCCGGCTGCGGGGCGAGCGACGGCGAGATCGCCGAGCTCCTCGCCTACGGCGAGAACGTCTTCGACCTCGGGGCGCTCGCCGCCGTGCCGGCGCTGCCGCTGCCGGACGAGCCCTTCGTCGCCTTCTGGGAGGCGCGCGTCGGCGAGGCGCGCGAGCGCGGCGCCGCCGCGGTCCTCCGCGAGCACCTGCCGCAGCTCCATTTCCCCATCCGCGAAGGGATGAGCGGCAGCGCCGACTACCTCGCGGCCACCCGGCGCGGCGTGGCGCCGGCGAGCCTGCCCGAGGCGACCGGCCTGCCGCTTGCGCGGCCGGAGCGGATCGAGCTCGAGCTCCACGCGAGCCCGGCGGGGCGCATACCGATCGTGATCGCCCGCGGGCGGGAGGAGTTCGTCGCCCTCGTCCGCGCCCTCGGCGGCCGCAACGAGCCGCGGCCGGTGCCGCCCTCGCAGGGGGCCCTCGCCATCTCCGGCTACACCAACTGGTCGCGGGTGGGGGAGCTCCGCGCGCGCTGGGAGGGCGAGGATCCGGCGCGCCGGGAGACCGCCACCTGGGGCGAGGAGATGGCGCGCTGGAAGGCGCGGCCGGAGCTCTACCAGGACCGCCTGATCCTCCTCTCGGACGGCCCCTACAGCGCCGTGCCGGCGGCGGCGATGGGGCTCGGCGACGAGGACTGGGGCGAGCTCTCGCTCGCCATCCGCCGCGATCACGAGTGCGCCCACTACTTCACCCGGCGGCTGCTCGGCTCGATGCGCAACCGGCTGCTCGACGAGCTGATCGCCGACTACGCGGGGATCGTCGCCGCGGCCGGGCGCTTCCGCGCCGACTGGCTGCTCCGCTTCCTCGGGCTCGAGGGCTTCCCGCGCTACCGGCCGGGCGGCCGGCTCGAGGTCTACCGCGGCGACCCGCCGCTGTCGGACGGGGCGTTCCGGGCGCTCGGCGCCGTCGCCCACGCCGCGGCGGCCAACCTCGAGCGCTTCGACGCGGTCGAGCTGGGGGCGCGGCCGCGAGCGCTCGCGAGCCAGGCGCTGGCGCTCGCCGCCATCGCCTCCCACCGCGCCGAGGACCTCGCCGCGCCGGACGGCGCGGAATCGCTCGCCCGCGCCCTGCGCGACCTGTCGCGACGCGCCGGTCTTCGCGAGTCCGGCGGCCCCGACGCCTGACGCGGTCGCGCCCTCGGCAGATTCGGTCGTGGCTCGTTCGGTCCCGAGGACGGGCGCCTGGAGCCACCACCTCGAGCTCCCGCCGGTTGCCGGCCGGCGGAGGGTCGCGTATCCTCCCGCCGCACCCCTCCGGACCATGCCCCCCAACGCCTGGCAGCGCTTCCGTTATACGCTATGGGCGCCGCACTACGACCGGGTGACCAAGTTCCATGCCGAGCGCCGGCGCTCGATCGGTCTCCTGGAGCTCGCCGCGGGCGAGCGGTTGCTCATCGTCGGCTGCGGCACCGGCGCGGACCTCCCGTTCGTCCCTCCCGGCGTCCGGGTGCTGGCGACCGACTACACCCCGGCGATGCTCGAGCAGGCGCGCGCCCACGCCCGTCCCGACGTTGAATTCCGTCCGATGGACGGCCGCGCCCTCGACCTCCCCGCCGCCGCCTTCGACGCCGCCGTCCTCCACATGGTGCTCGAGGTGATCGCCGAGCCGGAGCGCTGTCTCGCCGAGGTGGCGCGCGTCCTCAGGCTCGGCGGGCGGCTGGCGGTTTTCGACAAGTTCCTGCCCGACGGCGCCCGCCCCGCCTGGCCGCGGCGCGCCGCCCTGGCGCTCCTCGACACCGTCTTCACCAGCACCAACCGCCAGATGGGGGAGATCCTGCGCGCCTCCGCGGCGCCGCTCGACGTCGTCCACGACGAGCCCGCCGGCGGCGCCTATCGCTACGTCGTGCTGCGGCGCCGGGAGGAGCCTGCCGCCCTATGACGGAAGCGCCGGCTCCCTCCGCGGACCGCCTCGCCGACCTCCGCCGGCTGTTCGCCTACGAGGCTTGGGCCAACCGCCGGACGCTCGACGCCCTCGCCGCGGCGCCCGCGCCGCCGCCCGCCGCGCTGGCGTGGATGGCCCACCTCGTCGGCGCCGGCCGCCTCTGGCTGGGCCGCCTGCTGGACGAGCCGCCCGCCGTCGTCTGGCCGGCGCTCGACCTCGCCGGCTGCCGCGCGGAATGGGACCATCTCGACCTCCGCTGGCGGGCCTATCTCGCCGCCCTGACTCCAGCCGCCCTCGCGGGCGAGGTCTCCTACGTCAACAGCAAGGGCGAGCCGTGGTCGAGCCGCGTCGACGACGTCCTCACGCACGTGATTCTCCACGGCGCTTACCACCGCGGCCAGATCGCCGCCGACCTCCGCGCCGCCGGCGCCGCGCCGCCCTACACCGACTTCATCGAAGCCGTGCGCCGCGGCTACCTGGACTGATCGCCCGAGCTGGAATCGGAGGTTGGTCTAGCGGCCCGGCACACCGCGAGGATCTGATCGAGGACTCCTCGCACCTCGGCGTCGATCTCCCGGACCGGCACGAAGCCGGCGAGCCGGTGATAGTCGGTCTTTCGCATGAGGTTCGGCAGGCCGAGCCGGCGATAGAAGTTCTCGAAGAGAGGATTGAGAAAGTCGTCCGAGACCTTGGTATCGGGCGACCACGGCGAGCCTTTCCCCAGCGTTTGCACCGCCCCCTCGATCTCCGCGATCGATGCGTCCATCTGGCGCTGCCAGTCCGCGCCGAAGAGAGGACCGCCCTGGTTCTCTTCGCCCTGTGCTCTCGCCCAGGCCAGCAGGGTGTCGCGCGTACAGAGATAGCTCTCGATCTCGCGCTTCTGCCACATCCATTGGGCGCAGTGGGGATTCGGTTCGAGCGGTTGTGGCAGCCGGTCGAACAGCGCGAATCCGCGCAGATCCCGAAAGGCCTCGCGCAGTCCGTAGAAGTGCTCCCGCGCCTTGCTGGGTTGGTTCTGGACCACGTGGAGAAAGGGGCGCTCGAGCGCCTCGCTGGCACGGTGCTCCAGAGCCTCAGCGAAGGCGCGGAGAATGGCCAGATCGGTCGAGCCTTCGAGGTAGAGGACCCAGCCGGTCTGCTCCGCCTGATAGTACTGATCGAAGCCGATCTCCTTGAGCGACTTCAAGACCTGGCTGCCGCGATCGTCGATCCGGTGCGGCTTGCCGACGAAGGCGACGACGACGTCGCGATCCGCCGCCTCGTTGAGGATCACCTCCGAGTGGCTCGCCATGATGACCTGGCTGTCGTACTCCCGTGCCGCGTCGCTCAGGACCTGGTAGATCTCGCGCTGACGGAGGATCTCGAGGTGCGCGTCGGGCTCGTCGATCAGGAGAACCGCCTTCGGGTTGAGCGTCAGGTGAGCCAGGAGCAGAAGTGTCTGCTGCAGGCCGCGGCCGCTCGCCGAGATGTCCAGGTGGATATTGGAGGCATCCCGGTAAGCCATGGAGATCTCGCCGCGCTCGACGATGTAGGGGGGATCCTCCAGCCGCACTCTGAACAGCCGCTCGATCCGGTCTTGTAGATCACTCCAGGCGGTGCGGTGATCGGTGTAGATCTGGTAGCAGAGGTTCCGCAGGACTTCCGAGGTTCGGCCCTCGCCAATGCGTACATTGATGGCACCCATGTCGAGCCGCGTCTCATTGGCGGTCAGGCCGGACATTGGGGGAAGGAAGGCGATGCGATTGCTCAGGGCCTCCTTGGGTACAGGCATCCGCTCCGTCTTCCCCGCCTCGAGCGTACGTAGCGGGCGGCAGTAGAAGGACTCCTGGTTCGCATAGTCGAACTCGAGCCCGCACGTCCAGGCGACCCCGCCCGCGACGCCGTCGACGACGATGTCGATCCGCGCGTTGGTCGTCTGCGTCTTGCCCTCTACTCGCTGGGTCTTCCTGAGATGGCGGCCGCGCCACAACATGCTCGTGTCCGGCACCGGGAGAGCGATCAGATCGCGGCGGTTGATGGTCACACCGGACCGGCTCTCCGGCGCCCCGCCCTTGCGCCGTTCGCTCCACCGGCGGAGACCCAGGTCCCAGAGCCCCAGAGCTTGGAGAGCGGTCGTCTTCCCCGAGTTGTTCGGCCCGATGAAGACAACGGGGTTGCCGAGCTCGATCGTCACGTCATCGAAGCGTTTGAAGTTCCGGATGACGACTCGGGTCAGCAAGAATCCCCCTCTCGGAGTCTGAAAGCGTGATTCTAGCCTGTACAATCGGTTGGGCGCCGAGCGACGGCGCCGTCGACCCGGAGAGAACCGATGAGCTTCCGCCGTACGATCGCCCTGTCCCTCCTGCTGACCCTCGCCGGCGCGGCCGGCGCCCGCGCCGCGGTCGACGGGCCGCGCATCCGGCTCGCCTTCGTGCCGCAGGAGAACGTCAAGGCTCCCGCCGCCGCGATCTCGGCGGCGATGCGTGAGTCGGCGGTCGCCGTCGCGGTGGAGGACGGGCGCACGGTCGCCGCCCGGGACGTGGTCGGCGCGGTCGAGCGCGAGGGGGCCGTCGCCAACGTCCGCGCCGGCAACGACCTCGTGGTCTACGCCCTCGGCGTCTTCGTGCAGACGGCGGGGCAGTGGGGCCTGCGGGTGAGCGGCGGCACCGCGGGGGCGCCGGGCGGGGCGGCGGGGCGGGTGCTCACCGTCCGCCTGACCCGCTTCTTCGTCGACGAGAGCGTCAAGCCGGTCGGCTCGACCTACTCCGCGGAGGTCAACGCGCTCTTTCGCCTGACCGACGGCAGGCGCCTCCTCTTCGAGGGCGTCGCCGCCGGCACGGCGCGGCGCTACGGCAAGTCCGAGAACGAGGAGAACTACAACGAGGTGCTCTCCGACGCCCTCAAGGAGACC
>Ga0307470_10000214_pt1 | contig 38293 bp, 32 predicted proteins | sample atmos_gasesAM3C__FD_204565 | JGI IMG/M metagenome (GOLD analysis project Ga0307470, IMG submission 204565) | Hardwood forest soil microbial communities from Morgan-Monroe State Forest, Indiana, United States - atmos_gasesAM3C_05 | ecosystem: Environmental > Terrestrial > Soil > Temperate forest... | reverse complement strand
TGACTGGTCGTTCTAAGGTGAGGAAACCTGTGAGTGAGTTTGCATTATCGGACGATTTCACTAAGGAAGATGGGTTCATAATAATGCAATCCGCCGCGACGCTCCAGGAAACGTGTGGAATCATTGATCGGTCGGGTTTCTTCAGGCGGCCTAGTGTTCGTCGTCGTTTTGCCCTGGTCCAAGAGCTGGCGACCATTTTCCTTCGGCCCGTCGAGACTAAGCGTCCTGATTTTCTAAAGGACAAAGGTGGGACCGAGAAATATTGCAGAGAGTACCTCCCGCAAATCTCACTCGTTTACATCAATGCGATGAGACGGAATCCGAATGCTCCGGGACTGATGCCTCTCTACGAGTTTTCAAAAGTGCTTGGGGTTGGAGTCTACAAGCACCTGACGCAAGAGACCGCCAATCACTGTATGTACGGCGACTTCGACGCAGACCTCGATGCGGTAATTCCCACATCACAGGCCGGGTGACATTTGCGCTCGCTCGCCGGGAGGGTTCGCGTTGATCAGGCGCGCTAGCGAAGCAGAAGCATTGGCCGCGGTGAATCGGTCTCGCGCCGAATCGGGCCATCCACCGCTCACGGTCGAGGGTTACCGTGACTTCCAACGCTGGAAACGACGCAACGCATTGCCGGGTGCGATGGTTGGCGTGGTGCTACTCGGCGGCATGCTCTGGTTTCTGGGGGAAGGTGTGTACACCATTCTGCAACACAAAACCGCGCGCGACGCAGCGCAGGCTGCGTCCAAACCGCTCACCTGTGACGAGGTTCGGCGCGCGGTCGCCCAGAAGTGGCAGGTCCTATCGTCGATCCGCGTGCAACTCAACGACAATGATCCGATCTCCAGGACCCTCAACGCACAAAACGGGCTTGAAGACCGCAAAAAGCAACTGCAGGACCAGCTTGATGTTGAGATGATTTGCGCCCATTCGGCGCAGCCGCCGACGCAGGAGGCACCGTGAGCCCGTTTGCCCGTGGTGTGCTGGTCCTGGTCTGGATCTACGTCCTCGCCGTCGTGCTCTACGTCAACGACTTTGACGTGTTCGCTGGCATCCTCGGCATCTGGGCGCTTTGGCGGACCATCCGGGTGGCACATGCCAGGCACGTGTCGCAGTCCCAGACGCAGTTCCTGCGGCAGCTCATTCGTGAGCAGGAATGGCGCATCATGGATGGATTGTCGTTGCTCATCAATCTAGCGATCCGCGCGCTTTGATTCAAGCGCTTTTGCGGGGATCGACGGCGATTGCTTCAAATATTGGCTGATACAGCTCTTCTGCTTTGAGAGCACATTGACAAACGCAACCCGCGTGTCAAATTGCAGTAACCGCTAAAGCGACGCAGCTACGGGCGCAATCCTTCCCCAATTTCCGGCAGTGGACGCAGGTGATGCACGCGTATATAGCCGTCTCCGAGCGATCCATACACTAGCCAAAAATCGAATCCGCACACGCAGTGTTGCGAACCGATCCCATCGAGTCTTCTGCCAGCCACTGATAATTTCGTTGTCGTCGCAGTGCCCGCATCAGTCTTTTGTGAACTCCCTGCTCACGTTTCGCAGATTGGTCAGGTCAGCAATCTTCTGGACGCAAACTCTACGCGAGGTCCACAGGAACGACGATCTGGTTTGCAATGGGCGTGTAGATATCCACATCTGCATTCGCCGATACGTCCAGAGAAAGTACCAATGCATAGCGTACCCGGCGATTCGGCTGAGTTCGGCCGGCCATCTCCTTCCACCATCCACCGACCGGAAATACCGCAATCTCGGACTTGTTCGCTAGCTCCGACGCCAATCCGTACCAGGTATCGGAATGCAGTGACCCCTGGGATCGGAGTGTGCGGCGAAGCAGCCAGCCTTGGTTGTCCGGATCTGGCATCGATTCTTCGCGGTCATCTCCCATTTCATCGCGCTCGATGCCATTGATGCGTTGATGGAATCGCTCCTCGGTTTCACTCGCACCGCGCACTGCGAATCGGAGGCCGTGGCTCTGATAGCGGAACTTGCTATGCCAGCCACGCCGGCTGGGATTTGGCTGAATGAAATACGAAAGTGTGATTTTCAAAAACACTTCCGCTTCGGCCAGCCGTTCCAGTTCTGCCTTGGGCCAAGGCAGGTTGTGGGCATTCATCTGACCAAGACGATAGGTGCTGCCTTCCAGCACATACGGAACAATCGTCTCCTGCTGAATTATCGTCGGCCTGTACAGTGCGGAGTTCAGAGAGGATTCCATGGAGACCCTTCCATGACCGTATCGCCGAAGCAGGCACCGGCGGTTTGCCTGCGTCGGCACGATGCCTTGATCTAATCGCATTGCCCGCGTATAGCCGGCGCCCTGCACGACCAAGGCGCGAATCGTTTCCGGCCAGTAATTCGGATACCTCGACCGCAGGTGCGCGCAGATGCGGGCTACTTCAGCCGCAGCTGCGCTCGTATCTCCCGATTCCGCCAACAGGGTCCTTGCAGGCTCGTGAGAGGTGGTAACCAGTCTCAGGTCTTCTGGGCCGACTGTGACTTGCGGTGCCGTAGCTCCATCAATACATCCGTTTCCACCTTCAGCAACCACGTCGGGTTTGACTGGCCATCGGTCTGGCCACATCAGCGATGTACGAGAAGATGGAGACAGCGAACCACGGGCCGCTATTGGCCGGAGGTCGGGCCACTTGTCGTGATCGAACTCAACGAAGTCCGTGTGCGCACCAACAGTTAAAGCGTTCCATGCCTGCCCAGGATCCTCGATTGCTTCAAGATCGTTCTGTCCAGGATGAGCGACCCACTGTGGCCAAGGAATATTTCCTGCGGCAACAACAAACAGTCTCGGGTGAATGCGAGGGGTATCGCCATCCATCGTCGGTAAGTCGAGAGAGTCTGCACTTGCGCCCCGAAGGCCAAAGGCCAGCCTGTCTATGGTGGCAGACCATTCGGAAGGCCATCCCGCAGTGGCCCCGATAACGGTAGTCATCATCGAAAACGTTCGAGTCGCGTCGGCCCTTACCTGTTCTACGAGGCGTACTGCTTCGTCACACGTCCATCCATAGAGATGTGGCAGGTTGGCTCCGGTATCCGGAAGGATCTTTACCGACTCGAGGCGGTGCGGGACACTATGTGGATCGCGGGACGCCAACGGCGCTCGCAGGTCACCGTGTAATGTCAGGCCTGCCATTTCAGAGCCATGGCCCCGATGGTCGGCTGTATCCCAGGAGCCGAGAACGGCATGCATGTCCGCCGGATCGAGCAAAGGGCTGAGCAGCGGATGGCCACGGTTTACTCCGGTATCGAGCAGCGCGACCCGGGGCGGATTCTGGTCCGCAGGAGCGACCTCTGTCCGCCCAGCCATGTCGCGCACCCACTCGGCTTGTTCGAAAGGCCGAAGGTCACTGAGAAAGAACTCGGCAGGAAGCGACGTCTTTCGGATCTCTGCGACGAAATCCAGCAGATCGATGGCCTGTTCAAGTGCTGCGCGTGTGGAGCGAGCGGCAACCACCACCCTGCCGGGGAAGGTCAGGTAACCATGTTCCACTACAACGTCAAGCCGTTGTGCCGCTTGTTTGAAAGCCGCGTATGTCTGGTTTGGTGCTTCCGTCCCCAGGCGCAGCCAGATCTGGAAGACCATGGCTTGCTCACGGTCAGGAGGTGCATCCTTATCCGTCCACAGTTCCGCGAACGCAGCACGTCGAATCGAAGAGATCGCGTTGATCAGTCTGGCGTTCTTTGGCTGAGGCTCTTGACCTTCTTTCTTGGGCGCATTCTCTTTGGTCAGATATTCGCGCACCCTGCGCTCGAAAGCGCCGAGTTTTCCGGGAGGGACGTAAACATTGATGATCTCGGCGTTGGGAGCGTCCACTACGCTGAGGATTTCGATGCCGTCCCGCTTCCATTCCAGCTGCTTGCCCGGATCAAGGGTTCCCGGCGGCGAGATTTCTAATGCTATCGCCACGCCCTGGTGTTCCGGAGTTCCGCTGGCCGCCCGGAGTTGACTCAATCGCTCAATCTCCGTGGCCACCCGCTGCAGCTGTGTCAGCAACCGGTTACCGTGGTTGTTCCGGTCCCGGTCAGGTGGCGACTTTGCTCTGACGGAGAGCGGCGACCGGAAGTCCTGTCCTTCCACGTACCCAGCGACGAACAGATGATCGAGATCGGGCATATTTCCCCATCAACCCGCCTGCATTTGTTGTGTCGAGGACTCGACCGGAGCTGCCGTTCACTCGCCAAAACGCCAAAGTGGGAGCTTACAGGAGGTGCTTTTGGCCCGCCGCACGCTCCTCGAGGTGCAGGGAGACCTGTTTCGATTCCAAAACGTCCTTGTGCTCCAGCACCGCATCCTTCATGGCATCCCCACAGGCTTTGACGATGTCGGAGTGGGAAAGGCCAGCGCACTGCCTGGCAAGAAGCGCGTAGTCGAAGCTCTCGGGAGCGAGTAGGGCAAGACTGTTTCGCAGGAGCAATTCAGCCTGTGCCGTATTGGGTAGCTCATACTGAATGACGTCGTCAAAGCGCCGGAAGAGTGCGGCGTCGAGGGACCCACCATGATTTGTCGCCGCGATGATGAGGCTCTCCGACCGGTCCTGCTCTATCAGCTGGAGAAACATGTTGAGCGTACGGCGCATTTCAGCGACGTCATGCTGACTGCCTCGTTGAAGACCCAGCGTATCAAACTCGTCAAATAGATACACACCGCGCGTGGTCTTCAGTGCGTCGAATACCAGCCGCAGCTTGGATGCACTTTCACCCATGAACTTGGTGATGAGCGAATCAAACCGGACGACAAACAGCGGTAGGCGAAGCTCCGTGGCCAGCATGTTGGCGGTCAGCGTCTTCCCCGTACCGGGCGGCCCGACGAGGAGCAGCTTTCGCCTGGGTTCCAAGCCATGGCCGCTCAGTCTCTCATGATTGCGCTGTTCCTTGATGACCCGCGCGATCTTCTGCCCCACTCCTGGTGACAGCACCATCTGGGACAAGTGCTGCTGTGGATAGTGGACGGTGAGCAGTTCTGCCAGTTCACCCTTGGGCTGCGCCAACGGGAACGTGCGCGCCAACGCGCGTGGTGACTCGAGGTTTCGCGCCTTTTCGATTAGCTCCCGCATTTCGGCGGCAACCTTGACGTGTCCTCTCTGTGCTTCATGCGCGGCCATCTGCATGGCGATCGACAGGAAGTGCTCATCCTGTTTGCTGACAAAAGCCCGTAAGAGCTCTGTGATTTGCGCTGCGCTGGCCATGGCGTCTTTCCGTCGGGAGATGGTGCAGGCCGAAGGTCGGTGACTGCAAGTGCAATATTAGCACTGACTGTGCAATAATCGCAACAGCATGACACTGCAGTTTCCGATGTCCCAGGGCGAATTGATCAAGCGCGCGCGGGGCGAAAAGACGCAATCAGCCTTCGCCAAACAGCTGGGCGTGGACCGGACGTGTCTATCGAGATACGAGAGCGAAAAACTCGGTGCACCGACCAAGGTTCTGAACTACTGCCTCCGTGCTATAGCAGCACATACTGGGCAGAGTGAGGGAAGCGGCCGCCCTGTTGAACAGGCGCTCGAGCATGTCCGACAGGCGGTCGATTTCCTGGAACGTGCAACCCAGTCCCAAGGTGGTGGTGATACTTGAGTGGTAAACGAAGCGCGGGCGCGCGTGCGAGCCGCTCCGGTGAGGGTTGGTAATTCGGTTCTCGGCCAGGCGATTCGGTGTAGAAGTGAGGACGCGACGTTTAAATCGAGGACTGACAGCGCGCCTCGGCGCGCTCGCTCGGTGCCGAAATCAGCATCCTTGGCGCGCGCGTACTACCGCTCCCAGACTTCGCGCAAGTCAAAGCGCTCGGCCGGACTCTAGAGAAACAACGGCACCAGCAGTCATGAATACCCCCCCCGGGAATATCCCGAATTAACGGCGGTCGGTATAAATATCCGGGTCGGCATCATCCGCACGGCTGCCAACAAGGGCAAATTAGTAAAACGACTGCTAATTTTTACTAATGCCGCCCGACGCGACCCCCCAAAGGCATTCACTTCTCGCGATGTCTCTTAATATTCATCGTGTGCTATACGTCGGAATGTTCTCGTCGGCAAGGTCCGCCTGCTGCACCAGTCCTTGCAAATGCGGGACATTCGATCACGGGTAGATTGGTTTGTCTTTAGGTAGAGACTTTGTTTGGAGAAATGTCGATTTTAAAATGCCCAGCGCCTGGCTGATGTTTAAACAGGTAACAACTTTGAATTCAGCTGATGAACAAAAGGCTCAAATTCATTGGGAAGAGCACGCCGCCAGGGAAGAGCTTTAATTCATGCGCATAATCGTTTGTGCGTAGAAATTAAAAGTCGTTACCCCGAAATCAAGGTCAGGACTTCGGCGGCACGCTATAACGAGCATTGAGGTAGCGTCGATCTTCTGCGTCCTACCAGCGAGGTATGCTGACGTGGCGGTACTCGATCATTGCGCGAAACGAATTCAAAGTACTCTGCTTGGGCACTGCTGCGGGGAGCGTTCTCAGGGCATCGCCAGTGGAGGCCCGCATGGAGAGAGGCGACGCCAAAACCGGCATACGACATCATCGTCGTCGGTGGTGGGGGACACGGACTGGCCACGGCTTACTATTTGGCGAAGAATCACGGCATCAGCAATATTGCCGTGCTCGAGCGGGGGTGGATTGGAGGAGGCAATACCGGACGTAACACGACCGTCGTGCGTTCGAATTATTTGTATCCAGAAAGCGCCCGGCTTTACGATTTTTCGCTCAAATTGTACGAGGGCCTCTCGCAGGCACTGAATTTCAACATCATGCTGAGCCAGCGCGGCATGCTCACGCTCGCCCACAGTCGCCACGATTTAGAGTCCATGACGCGTTGGGCCAATGCCATGCGCATGAACGGTGTTGATGCCGATCTCCTGACGCGCGAACAAGTGAACGCGCTCGTTCCCGCCCTCGACGTGTCGAATCAGGCTCGCTTTCCAATTCTCGGCGGATTTGCACAAGCTCGCGGAGGCACTGCTCGGCACGACGCGGTTGCGTGGGCCTATGCACGAGGCGCGTCGGCGTTGGGTGTGGACATCGTGCAGAGCTGCGAGGTGCAAGGGTTTGTCCAGGAGACCGGACGCATCGTCGGCGTCGAAACCAACATGGGCCGAATACGCGCGGATCGCATCGGAATTGCGGCGGCCGGGCATAGCTCGGTCCTGGCCAAGCTCGCCGGCTTTCGGCTGCCGGTGACGAGTTATGCCCTGCAGGCCATGGTCAGCGAGCCCGTCAAGCCGACGCTGGACACAGTGGTGCTGTCACCGGCAACCGGCGCCTACATCAGTCAATCCGACAAGGGGGAGATTGTGATCGGAGCGGGCCTCGATCTATTTGCGTCCTACGCGCAACGCGGCAGCTTCTCGGTCATGCAACATACGATCGCAGGAACGCTCGAATTGTTCCCCTCCTTCAGCCGCTTGCCCTTGTTGCGTCAATGGGCGGGCATCGTGGATGTCGTCCAAGATTCCAGTCCCATCATCGGCCCGACGCCGCTCGGCGGGCTCTATATCAACTGCGGATGGGGCACGGGCGGGTTCAAGGCAATTCCCGTGGGCGGTTGGACGTTCGCACACGTACTCGCGACGGGTAGGAATCATGAGCTGGCGGAGCCATTTCAGTTGGACCGCTTCATTACCGGCCGACTGATCGATGAAGCTGCGGGTTCCGGGATCGCGCACTGATGATGCACCTCGCCTGTCCTTGGTGCGGTGTGCGCGACGAGCCGGAATTCGTCTGCGGGGGAACGACGCATATCGCGCGTCCGGCACCCGATGCGAGCGATCATGAGTGGGGCGAGTATTTGTTCTTTCGCGATAACCCAAAGGGATTGCATCACGAGCGCTGGCGCCATGCTTACGGTTGCGGCCAATGGTTCAACGTCGCGCGCGATACCGTTACACATGAGGTGTTCTCTGTTTACGGTATAGGCGAGTCCGCGCCATGAGCCCTCGAAGACTGCCGCCCCCGGCCGGGACACGGCTCGATCGCACGCGGTCGGTTTCGTTCGCGTTCAACGGTCGGAAATATTCGGGGTTTCGGGGCGACACATTGGCCTCGGCACTGTTCGCCAACGGGGTGAAATTGGTCGGTCGCAGCTTCAAACTGCATCGTCCTCGCGGCATCTATTCCTGCGGGATTGAAGAGCCCTCTGGATTGGTCGACATCGGCGCCGGCGGTCGACGCACGCCGAATGTCCGCGCGAGCGTCGTCGAGATTTACGAAGGCCTTGTTGCCGAGAGCGTGAACTGCTGGCCGAGCGTTGGTTTCGACTTAGGTGCACTGAACAGCTGGTTTTCGGCAGCGCTACCTGCGGGATTTTATTACAAGACGTTCAAATGGCCTGGTTGGCGTCTGTTCGAACCGACTATCCGGCGCATGGCAGGCCTCGGCCGGGCGTCGCGCGAACGCGATCCGGATCGCTATGAGGAAATCGCCGAGAGCGTCGATGTGTTGGTCGTCGGTGGCGGTATCGCGGGGTTGGCGGCAGCGATTTCCGCCGCCGAGGGCGGCGCGCGGGTGATGTTGCTGACGAGTGCCCCGGTCCTCGGCGGTGCGCTCGGCTGCCGGTCCGATCCTCAAGTGCTCACGCTGATCGCGAAATCGCAGAATCTCGGTATTCGAATCCTAACGCGAACGATGGCCTTCGGCGTCTATGATCACAATCTGGTATGCGCTCGGCAACTGGTTGATGGAGACGCCCGCACGCCGAGCCAGGCCGGCGGCGCGCTGCGCGAGCGCCTCTGGAAGATTCGTGCGCGCTCCGTCATCGCCGCAACCGGGGCGTTCGAACGCCCGATGGTGTTTCCGGACAACGACCGCCCGGGTGTGATGCTCGCCGGCGCCGCAGAAAAATACGCGCACGCCTACGGGGTGGCCTGTGGAAGCCGTGTGGTCATCGCCGCCAACAGCGATCGCGCGTATTCCATCGGTTCGACGCTGCGCGAGTTCGGGGTCGAAGTCGCGGCGATCGTGGACTGTCGGGCGGGCTCCCAAGTGCGAGTAGACAGGCAGGCCTGCGGTGAAATCGTGATCGCGAATAACGCGGTTATCGCCTCGGTATCCGGAACGCATGCCGTTCAAGGTTGCTCGGTCGCCTCAGCCGGCGGAAGCAACGGCAAAATCCGGCACTATGATTGCGACCTCATCTTGAGCGCGGGAGGCTACGCGCCGGCCGTGCATCTTCATTCGCAGGCCGGCGGCAAGCTGCGCTGGCATGATGAGGCGGCGATGTTTGTTCCCGACGGCCTTGCATCGGCCATTGTCAGCGTCGGCGCGTGCGCAGGCGTCTTTTCACGCGAACACGCGTTGAACCATGCGTTCAGCGTCGGTGCGGCGCTTGCTCGGGGCACACCGGTTCCCGAGGCACCGGTCGGCGGGGCAGGCCGTTCGCTGGTCAACACACATGTGCCGCGCAAAGGAGCGAAGCAGTTCATCGATTTGCAGAACGATGTCACGGCAGACGACGTGGCGCTCGCTGCACGCGAAAATTATCGCTCGATCGAACATCTCAAGCGCTACACCACCACCGGGATGGGCACTGATCAGGGGAAAACGAGCAACATCAATGCGCTCGTGTTGATGGGCGAGCAGATCGGCCGAGCGCCGCCCGCTGTCGGAACCACCAAATTTCGCCCGCCGTTCGCACCGGTCACGATGGGCGTGTTTGCGGGACGGCGCATAGGCGCTCTGTACCGTCCGCTCAAGCGTCTGCCGGCACAGTCTTGGCATGAAGCACGCGGCGCGGTGTTCGAAGAATACGGTGGATGGTGGCGCCCTGCGGCGTACCCGATGCCGGGCGAATCTCTGGAAGCGGCCGCTCTGCGCGAGGCAACGGGCACCCGTAAAAATGCGGGGATCTTCGACGCTACGCCCTTGGGAAAGCTCGAGATATTCGGGCCGGACGCCGGGCACTTTCTCGATTTGATGTATGTCGGCACGCCATCGACGCTTGCAATCGGGCAAGCGCGGTATGGGCTGCTGCTCAACGAAAATGGAATCGTCGTCGACGATGGGATCGTGGCACGACTGGGGGAGCAACACTTCTGGGTCAATACGACGAGCGGCGGGGTTGAACGCACCGCCGCCGCATTCGAGGAGTGGCTGCAGTGCGAATTCGTTGGTTTGAAAGTCGCCGTCACACCGGTTACTTCGCGCTGGGCCAACATTACGATAGCCGGGCCCCACGCCTGGGACTGGCTCGCCGAGGCGGGTTTCGACCCTGCATTGGCGCCTCACCGCATGAAGCATATGAACGTGATGGCGTCGCAGTATGAGGGCGTGCCTCTGCGCGTGTTACGCGCAAGCTTCAGCGGTGAGTTGGCTTATGAGGTGAATGCGCCGGTGAATCGAGTCCGCAGTCTGTTCGACCGGCTATGGGCGCTCGCTTCACGATTCAATGCCGTACCGTATGGCATCGAGGCCTTGCAGACCTTGCGTATTGAAAAAGGCTATATCCACATCGGGACCGATACGGACGGTACCACGCTGCCGGGCGACATCGGTTTTGGCCGCTCGATCGATCACAAGGGCGCAAACTTCGTCGGCCGCCGATCGCTGAGTCGGCCGGCGGCGCAGGATCCCAACCGATTGCAATTGGTTGCTCTTGCCCCGGCCGACGGCCGTACGTTGCTCCCTGTCGGTGGTCAAATTGCGCAGGCCCGTCCTCCGACCCCCACCGAGGGTCATGTCACATCGAGCGTGATGAGCGCAGCGTTGGGCAGACCGATAGCGCTTGCGATGCTGGCGCGTGGCTCGAAGCGAACCGGCGAGCGCGTACGTGTTCATCACTTGGGAAAGTCGGTCGAGGCCGACGTCGTGACTGCACCATTTTTCGATCCCCAGGGATTACGCCTGCGTGGCTGAGGACTTCGAGTCGCCGTCACCGGTTGAAGCACCCGGAATACGAGTATCGCTCGATCAGGGCATGCACGTAGCGTCGTTACGCTACTTCGACCCGAGCGGAGCGTTTTCGCGGACCGTGCAGGCATCAATCGCCACGCAGCTTCCCAACCGGCTTTGCGCGACTTACGATTCCCGGCCTACGGGCGCCGTAAGAGCGGTACTAGCGTGGCGCAGTCCGACCGAAACACTGTTGTTGTGCAACGAGGCGGCGCTCATCGCGCAACTTCAGGCCGACGTGGCTACGCTGAACGACGGCTGTGTAGTCGATCAGACCGGCGGTACCTGGGTGTTCCGCGCGAGCGGCGCGCGCGTCACCGATCTATTCGCGAGAATGGGGGGTCAGGGGACATTACCGGTCATCGGCGCGGCGCTGCGCAGCCGCTTGGCTGATATCCCGGTTTTGGCGTTACGAGTGCAAGCGGGCGAAATACTGCTGATCGTCGAACGGCTGTACGTGGAGCACATCATGGGATGGATCCGCGCCAGCGCGGCCGATCTTCGGATACCTTGAGACACCTGAGCGAGTGTGGCGGCGAATCCGATTGCGCTCAAGTGTCCGAGAAAATACGCGGGCGATTCGCAAACTACAGTGCGTTGACGCCGCGCAGCGCCACTATCGCCGACATGATGTGTTTCTCGACCATGCTTACGGAAATATTCATGAGTACTGCGATCTCGGCGTAACTATCGCCGTGCACCCGATGCAATACGAACGCCTCGCGCGCGCGAGGTTTGAGCGAGGCCAATGCCCGTTCCACGTGCTGGAGAAGCTGCGCGAACTCCAGCCATTCGTCTGGGGTAGGCCGCGTGCAGCTCAAATCGATATCGTCCATGTCGATGGATCGTGTCAGTGCCCTGGTATGCAACCTGCGCGCGCGATCGCGCACCAAATTGCGTGCAAGCGTAAAGACGAAGGCCTCCGGTTTGAGCAGATCCCTATAACCGGTAGGATCCGCCAACCGCACAAACACATCCTGGGTAAGATCCTCGACATCTGCTGCATTGAGTCGATAGCTGCGAAAGAACCGTTTCAGAGGAGCGGCAAAGCGTGCATGAAGTGCGATGAGAGGCTCCGGGCGCCGGACGCCTAGGCCGTGAGAAAAATCGAGGACTGCTGCCATGGACTATGCCACCTGCGCCCCGCGGCTGTTGTTGCGCTTTCGCCCCATACACTAGTGTCGATACACTAGTGTATGGACACTTTTAAAGCACAACAAACGCCCTGTCAAGGTCGATGCAAAACTACAGACGGCGATTTAGCGGTCGCGCCCGGTTAGGACGCGGGTGTAGATCGGCAGCAACATTACCCGCTGTTCGCGCGATTCACGAACACCGAGCGTGTAGTAGCCGACTTGATGGAAGTAGGTAACGCGCGCGCGGACGAAAGCCTCGGGCTCCTCACAGCCCATGTCGTGAAAAATGCGCCGGATGATCTCAATTCGCACATCGTCGATGCGCCGCACGACCGTCGCAACCCGGGGAGAAATTCGAGCCCACTCCCGAACCGCTGCATCCCACTGCGGATTGTAGCCGCTCTCATTGACCCACATGTCGCACAGCGCCTTGAATTCCGCTGCGCCGTTGACGCCGGGCTCGCGGACGATGGACTTGAATGCCGCAGTGTTGGCCTCTTCCCATTCCGCCAGAAGGTGATCCAACAATTGCTTGCGGCTGGTAAAAAACCAGTAGAAACCGCCACGGGTTGCATGCAACTTTCGCGCGAGCTTGCCTACCTCGACACCGCCGATGCCTTCATGGATCAGCGCGGATCTGGCTGCGTTCAGCCAGGCCTCGCGGCCCAACGGAGTTTTGCGGCCTTTGACGCGTTTCAAAGCAGTGCGCGGTTTAGATAGCATGTCCATATTCGGTGCACAGTAGTCCGTCTGAGCGCAACGATACTCAACTCCGGGAGATGTCGCCAGCGTTGATTGAGGCAAGCGGAAGCTGCTGCGTCAGATACCCCTGAGCCAAATTCTCGACGTCGACGCCGATGCAAGCGCCCGAGCCGGTGCGCGCCGCGATGTTGTCTACACACCTGCGTTGCGCCGTATGCGGCGGCACATTTGCTCTATTGAGGGGATAACGAGCTGCTGCGTCAAACATACGAGGGCCGCGCGACCGGCGCCTCGAGCGGGAAGGGGATACTCGATGTGCGGATGATGATCTCAGTTGCAAATCGGCGCGCCGCGTCGGCGCCGCACAACTGGACTTACGACAGATTCAACGTGAACCAAGAAAAACGAGGGAACACAACGTGACCACGATCTCATCCAAGCCTCGGGGATTGGACGCCTTTCGTTGCGGCATTGCGGCTGCCTGCGTCCTGCTCGCTCCGCATGCCATCGCGGCCGACGCATCCGACTCCGGTGCGCCGGCGGAAGAGGCCGGCAACACGCTGGATGACATCGTCGTCACGGCGCAGAGGCGCGAGGAAAAGCTCGATAAAGTCCCAATCAGCGTCACGGCGTTTTCACAGAAAACGATGGACGACTTGCACATTCAGACATTCGCGGATCTCGCGACCATCGTGCCCGGTTTGATCGTGTCGACTCCCACTGCGGGCGCCCAAGATAATTCCGACGTGGCCATCCGCGGTATCTTCAGCGGCGGCAACGCACCGACCACACAATTCTACATCGACGAAACCCCGGTCGCGATCCGAACACTTCCCGCCGGCGGCCCTTCGGGCAGTCCGCACCCCCTCATCTTCGACCTTGATAGAGTCGAGGTGCTCCGCGGACCGCAAGGCACGCTGTTCGGCTCCAGTGCCATGGGCGGAGCGATACGATACATAACGCCGCAACCCAGTTTGACCGATTCAAGCGGCTACTCGAAGGCGGATTTCGGCTATACGGACCGAGGCGAACCGAATTACGAAGTAGGCGTGGCGTATGGAGCGCCCATCGTTGCCGGGACAGCGGGATTCAGAGTGAGCGGATGGTTCCAATCGGAAGGCGGCTTCATCGACAAAGAGGATCCATTCACCGGGGAAATTCTCAAGCGCAACGCGAACTCGTCGGATTCCTACGTGATTCGCCCGGCGTTTACTTGGGCTCCGACGGAGAACCTGACGATAACGCCCGCCTTCTTCATGCAGCACGTTCACCAGCAAGACCCGGACACCTACTGGAGGAACTATCTTCCCAATCCTGAAGACGGTGCCCATGTTTCGGGAGCAATCCCGGAGCCGTTGACGGATGACCTGCGAGTGTCGAGCCTTGCGATCAAGTACGACCTCGCTGGATTGTCTCTCCAATCCGACACGTCATACCTGGATCGACAGTCTCACGCCATCGACGATTTCACCCATGCGACGGAAGATATCTTTGCCGGAACCCCATTTGTTGCGGGCCTCCCAAATTCCTACGTCAATTATTTTGACGACCATACTTTTACACATGCCTGGCAGCAGGAATTCCGCCTTTCATCCCAAGATCCTTCGTCCAGAGTGAGCTGGGTCGCGGGAGCGTACTACCGGCACGCGGTGCAGGGTCTGCAGCAGACCCTTCCGGGCAGTCTGGACCCGCTCACCCAGGCCATCGCAGGCGAGAACACTTTCCAATTTACCGGAAGTCAAAACTACACGCTGAATGGTCAGGTGGACAATGCGTACACGAGCTTTCAAACGACAGACATCTCGGAGGCAGTGTTCGGCGAGGTCACAGTCGCCATTGTCCCGCGTCTCAAGGCCAACGTCGGCGTGCGGGTCGAGCATTCAGTGGTCGAGCATCAGCACCAAATATCTGCCGGTCCCACCAACGGATTAACCTATGCCGATCAACACTTGGCGGACCAAGTAGGGAACCCGGTCACGCCGAAGGTCGGTCTTACCTACCAATACACCGACGACGACATGGTTTATGTGAGCGCAGCGAAAGGTTACCGGGCAGGCGGAGGCAACGGGGCCACCGCCATCGGAAATCCGCTTTGCACCCCTTCGCTCACGGCGTTGGGATTAACGGCGGTACCGAATTCGTTCAGCTCCGACAGTCTGTGGAGTTACGAAATCGGCGCGAAGGACTCGCTATTCAATCGGCGGCTCGCCATCCAAGCGAGCGCGTTCTACATCGATTGGACCAATATTCAAACCCAGGTCCATCTCCCCTCCTGCGCCGAAGTGTTCACGGCCAACCGGGGAAAAACGGTGAGCCGGGGTTTCGACCTGCAAGTGGCCGCTATCGTCGTGGACGGCCTGAAACTGGGCGCCAACGTCGGCTACACGGACACGTACTACCCTAATGCCGCCTTCGGTGCGCCCTCCAACGGCGTTACTCCGCTTCTGAACGCCGCGGGGGACAAGCTCGCGAATGTCCTGCCATGGACCGTCTCGGCGAATGTGGAGTACTCACGGGATATAAGCTCCCTCTGGGCCGAGACGCGAGCTTACATTAGGGTCGACTATCGATGGCTGAGCGCAGCGAACCCTCTAAATCCGAACGCAGCCGGCTATGATCCCATGACAGGCCCGTATCAGAATCCTGCCTATGACATTCTCAATATTCGCCTTGGCATCCTTCACGGAGGACTAGATCTGTCGGCGTACGCGAATAACGCGACCAGGTCGGATCCGACCCTCGCCTATACCCATGAAATAACCGGTGATCCGATGATTTACGCATCAGCGATTCGTCCTCTGACGGTGGGAATAACTGCGATGTATCGATTCTAGAGACGGCGCGTGGAAACGGCGGCACATGATCAGAGTATGTTGTGCCAGGGCTGCAACGGGAATTCGGAAGACTTCTAATATGAATCACAAATATCCGGCCACACCTTGGCGCCGCACCACGAGCAAGTTGATCGCGGACCAGCGCTGGTACGCGTTGGCAATGATTGCGGCGCTCTTTACCGCGACTGCATCCGGGAAACCGGCGGTCCGACCTTCAATGACCGAACTCATGCAAGGACTGGCCTCGATAACAGATTATCAAGAAACCGCCATTTCGCCGGATCATCGCCATATAGCGTGGGTACAGGCAGTGCCGAGCGCCGACTCGACGTCAGTGGGTTCGGCAATGTATTTTCAGGCTGCGGACCACGCAACAGCACCCGTGCAGGTCAGCGCAAAGACCCTCACGAGTCACGCAGTCACGGGGGTGATCAACGAGAAAGCCATCGCGTGGGCGCCGGATGGCGGATCGCTGGCCTTCCTGTCGGATGCGGAGTCGCCCGGTCAGCTGCAACTGTACGTCATGCGGATCGCAGATCGCGCCGTGCGCCGGCTGACTAATCTCAAAGGTTTTCTCGCCACCCCGCGGTGGTCCCCCAACGGCCGCGAGATTTCGTTGCTGTTCACCGAGAACGCGGTTCGGGAGGCGGGCCCGCTCGCTGCGGCGGCTCCTGCGCTGGGGGTCATCGACGAGCACGTCTACGAGCAACGCATCACCACCGTCGACCTGACGAGCGGCGCGGCGAAGCAAATTTCCCCGGGCGATCTCTACGTCTACGAGTATGACTGGTCGCCCGACGGCAAGCAGTTCGTGGCCACCGCGGCGCACGGTGTGGGGGACAACAATTGGTATGTCGCCGAGCTTTATTCCTTTGACGCGACTACGGGCGTCGCACGCTCGTTGCTGCAGACGAAGATGCAGATTGCGGTGCCGCGTTGGTCGCCGGACGGTCGGTGGATAGCGTTCATCGGCGGTCTCATGAGCGACGAAGGTATCGCCAGCGGAGACGTCTATCTCATTCCTGCGCTGGGCGGTGAGGCGCGCAATGTCACGCCCAAGCTTCAGGGCTCCGCCTACTGGTTGACCTGGCGTGCGAATTCCCGCGATATGGTACTCGCCGAGGCGCTCGATGGCGGCAGCGGTCTAGCGCTGCTCAATGGCAATACGGGCACGCTGCGGACCCTTTGGCAGGGCGCACAAACCATTCGTGGCCCCGCGGATTTCGCGCGCGGAATCTCATTGGCGTCGGACGGCGAGACTAGCGCTGTTATACGCGAATCCTTCAACGAACCGCCGGCCGTGTGGAGCGGGCGGATCGGCGCATGGACGGTGCTGACACCGCCCTCCACATCGGAAAGGAGCGCCTGGGGCAACGCAGAAAGCGTCCATTGGCAGAGCGATGAGTTTTCCGTGCAAGGGTGGTTGATTCCCCCTGCGTCCGTTGATCCGGGGCGCAAGTACCCTATGGTCGTCGTGCCGCACGGCGGCCCCTCGTGGCTTACCGCGCCGTCGTGGCCTACACCGTTCGCGGACAGCCGCATCGCGTTGTTGGCATCACAAGGTTATTTCGTGTTCTACCCGAACTTCCGCGGTAGCGCAGGCTTCGGCGAGCACTTCAAGCGGGCGAACGTCAAGGACTTCGGCGGCGGAGACCTGCGCGATATTCTTGCCGGCATCAGCCAGATCGTCGCGACGCGCCCGGTCGACGATCGCCGCATCGGCCTCACCGGCTGGAGCTATGGCGGCTACATGACAATGTGGGGTGTCACACAGACGCCGCGTTTCCGTGCCGCAGTCGTAGGTGCAGGACTCTCGAACTGGCTTTCTTATTACGGAGAGAACGGCATCGACGAGTGGATGATTCCGTTTTTTGGCACCTCTGTTTATGACGACCCCGGTGTATACGCTAAAAGCTCGCCCATCAATTTCGTGAAGCAGGTTCGCGCGCCAACGCTGCTGGTAGTCGGCGATGGCGATGTGGAATGTCCTCCACCGCAGTCCTTCGAGTTCTGGCACGCATTGAAGACATTCAACATAAAGACCCAATTGGTCGTTTATCCGCACGAAGGGCACAGGTTCGCGGACCCTGCGCACGCGCTGGATGTCATGCAACGAATGCTTGCATGGTTCGACGACAATATGCCGCCAAGCTCAGTGCAATAGCGAGATGACCAGATGCGCATGAAGATGCCGGATTTAGAGTTGGGCTCGGCGCAGGCACTCACCGTCAGGAACCGCGATTTCATTCGTGCGGGCCGGCTGACGTCAGCGCTGCTCATTATAGCGGCAATGTGTGTCTCTCCCCGCATTGTCATCGGCGCGGAAGTGCCGCCGGAGATCGCGCAACGCCATGCGGCAGCGGTCGCCTATATCGAAGCGCATGCGGATCGCGAAGAGATGGTGATGACGCCCATGCGGGATGGCGTCCGGCTCGCTTCGCTGATCCTGTTCCCAAAGGGGCAACCGCGGCAGAATCTTCCCGCGATATTGATTCATAATCCGTATCTGACCAAGACCATGGTCGATAAATTCGCGGAATACGTTGCGAGTTTCTTGAAAAATGGCTACGCCGTGGTGTTTCAGAATGAGCGCGGCCGATACTACTCGGAGGGCGTCTACACGTACCTCGGGGGCTCCGGTAATGACGGCTATGATACCGTGGCGTCGCTCACCAAGCAGCCTTGGTCGAACGGCAAGGTTGGCGCTCTTGGATGCTCATCGAGCGCCGAAGAGCAGCACAAACTCAATGCCTCGCAGGCGCCAGGATTGGCGGCGACCATACCTATGGGATCGGGTGCCGGGATCGGTAAAGTCGGCCCTTATAACGAGCAGGGCAACTGGTTCCGCGGCGGCGCGGTTCAGATGTTTTGGTTCGCGTGGTATCTCCAAGAAGGCTACAAGTATCGCCCGGTTTTTCCGTCCAACTTGACCCATGAACAGATGGTCAATCTCGAGCATCTCTGGCCGCTGGAACCGCACGTTCAGGCCGGCGTCCTCGATCGCGCGGTATGGACACTCCCCATTGATAGCATCATGAACACGGTCGGCGCCGCGCCGAGTGACCTCGATGATTTCGTCGCTCGGCAACCCAACGACCCGAAGTGGAGGAGCGTGGATTTTGGCGGCGAAGGAGACAGAAACGGTGCCCCGGCGCTCTATTTCAATTCTTGGTACGACGTGTCCATCGGACCAAACGTAGCAATGTTCCAGTACCAAACCGCCAATGCGGCGACTGAAGCGGCGCGCAACAACACGTTCATGGTCATCGCTCCCACCCCGCACTGCATGCAAAATAAGATCGAGACCGAGCACACCATCATAGGGGAGCGTGATGTTGGCGACGCCCGCTTCGATTACGTTGGACTCATCCAGAATTGGTACGACCACTTCCTGAAGGGTGTCGATAATGGCGTCACGAGTCAGCCCAAGGTCCGCGCTTACATGATGGGTGCAAATCAGTGGCGGACTTATGATAGTTGGCCTCCCAAACAGGTGCAGTACTCAGCCTACTACCTGGATAGCGACGGGAAGGCCAACTCGCGGCTGGGCACCGGCCGGCTAACGACCGCGAAGCCGGGCGTAGCTGGCGCCGACGCGCTCACATACGACCCGTTGCATCCGGTGCCATCGCTTGGTGGAAGCATTTGCTGCTTCCTCGCAAGTTTTGTCGCAGGCGCCTTCGACCAGTCGGCAATCGAGATGCGCGATGACGTGCTGGTTTACTCGACGGAGCCTTTGACGAAGACGCTCGAACTGGCCGGCCCAGTGAAGGTATCGCTCTATCTATCTTCTGACCGCAAGGATACGGATCTCACCGTTAAATTGCTGGACGTCTACCCGGATGGGCGCGCGTATAACCTGGATGAAAATATCGAGCGGGTGCGGTGGCGTGATGGGTGGGACAATCCGGTGTTCATGGAGGCGGGAAAAGTCTACAAGGTAGACGTAGGTCCGCTGCAGACGAGCAACGCCTTCCTGCCAGGCCACCGGATCCGGGTGGAGGTGTCGAGCAGCAATTTTCCTCGATTCGACCGCAATCTCAACACCGGCGGGAACAACTACGACGAGAAGGACCCGCTCATCGCGCACAACGCGATCCACCACGGGGCTCGTTACCCGTCAGTCGTGATGCTCCCGATCGTCAACGCCGGCGCGTCACCCGCATCCGAAACCAACTAGGGCTGGTAAGCCATCTGCGAAGATGAGGCAATAGTTTGTCTCGATGTGCACCTGCAGCCAGCCGCGCTAACCGTCGTTCAATCAATCGCACGCAAACTCGAGCAACTTACATGCGTACGACACGTTGTGTACCAGGAGCTCGATCACACACAATAGCCCGGGTCGGCCGTTCACGCGAGCGCCGCCACCAGCACCGCCGCGATAGCTACAGGGCAGACATACCGCAGCAGCAGGAGGATCAGACGGCGCGCGCCCGAAGTTTCCTCCGGCAATTCGGTCTCGCCGAGGCTGCGGGGCAATCGCCAGCCGATGAGGACGCAAGTGAGAAGTGCTCCGACCGGCAGCAGCACGTTGGAGGAAATGAAGTCGAGCGCATCGAAAACCGTCATGCCCTGCAATCGGGCGATCCCTGCAAACGGATGCCAGTGCGCCCACGCATTGAACGAGAGCACGCTGCCGATGCCCAGCATCCAGACGCTCGCAGCCGCGGCGAATGATGCCTTCGAACGCGACAGGCCGCGGCGCTGTTCCAGCCAGGCAACGATAGGCTCTATTCCGGCAAGACTCGGCGTCAGCGCCGCGAGCACGAGCAGAAGAAAGAACAGCGTGCCGACTATGCGGCCGCCCGGCATCTCGGCGAATGCCGTCGGCAGCACATTGAAGACGAGATCCGCGCCCTGTGCCGGATTCAACCCGTATCGGTACACGAGCGGAAAGATCATCAAGGTCGCGAGCAGCGACACGAGCACGATCGAGCCGCTGATGACGAGCGCCGAACGCAGGAGAGACGCGCCGAGCGGCACATATGCGCCGTACGCGAGCATCATCGCCATGCCGACACCCGTTGCATAGAACGCCTGGCCGATGGCGGCGAGGACTACATTTGCCGAGAGCTTACTGAAGTCAGGAGCGAACGCGAACGTGAGACCGCGTCTCACATCGCCCGTCGTCAGCGCGTACGCCACCAAAATCAGCAGCAGTATCAACAGGCCGGGCGCGCGAATCTTGTTCGCCAACTCGATGCCGCGATTCACGCCTCGTGCCGAGATGCTGCCAACCAGAATGATGAACGCAAGGTGCCACGCCCCAACTCGCAGGGGACTCGACAGAAACTCGTGAAAATATCCGGCTACCGCGGGGCGCGCGAGCCCAGTGAGCTCGCCCGACGCGCACTTCCACGCATAGGCCAACACCCATCCTGCGATAACGGTGTAGTAAGACATGATGAGAAACGTCGCTACCGTGCCGAGGATCCCGATGGAATTCCAGCCGCGCGAGCGACCGAAGCTCGCGGCGACCTCTCCGGCCGCCTCGGGTGGACTGCGCCGCGAGCGCCGGCCGATAATGAATTCGGCGACGAGCAGCGGCGTTGCGATGGCGAGACACGCGAGAATGAATACGAATACGAAGGCGCTGCCGCCGTTCGCCCCAGCGAGATACGGAAAACGCCAGACACTACCGAGCCCGACGGCAGCACCGACCGCGGCGAGATAGAAAGCAAATTTCGTAGACCAGCGCCCCGGTTCGGAACCCTTGTGCATCACCCCCCCCAACGCTGTGTGGCCGCTCGCGCAGCCGGCTGTACTCAATGACGCGGTAGCCGACGAATCCCTCAACGGAGTTGCTCACCCTCGCCGCCTTTACACCTGGAGCGCTCGATCGGGGCCGATGCCTGACGCAGGTAAGGACTAGCCTACGTTGACGCGGCCGACGCCCACGGGTCGGGCTGCGGGTAGGAATTCGTTACCTACGGCGGCCTGCCGAGCGGCCGTGACAATTGAAACGTGCCCCAGGCGACTTGAAATCAACCGGCTCCAGAACCCGCGCAGGATTTCCACGGTAGAGACGGCAAATGTGCCGTGCTTGATCCAAAGGAGATTGCATCATGACTTATTTGACTTCGATTCGCGTGAACACCCTGGCCCGCATCCTGCCTGTCGCCTTCGCTGTCGGGGCCATCGCCCTCCTCAGCGCTCGCGCGCATGCCGCCGATTCCGAGCAGCTCGATCCGGTCCAGCTCGACCCGATTACGGTCTCTGCGCCTGCCGTGAAGATCGTCGACCGCGATGCGGCGACCGGCGCACCCGTCGAGCAGGTGACGATTACAGCGAGCGTTCAAGCCGACCCCGCTGCATTGCGGACGAATTACGGCGCGCTGATGCTCAATTACAGCGTGCTCGACGCTGCACGCAAGGCGTGCACCGCGGCCGATCCGTTTGCGGACGATGACGGCACGTGTGTCCATGATGCCGTCCAGGCTGCGCAGCCCAAGGTAGACGCAGCGATCGCACGAGCAAGAAGCAGCCTCACAGGCTGATATCCTCGCCATCTTGCATCGGTTGCGGCGGTCCGGAGGACCGCCGCAACCAGCGCAACCCCACGAGCGCGCAGGAGCCAAAAAGACCGAGGGTCCCGATAACGGTGGCACGCAGTCAGCAGCCACGAGTCAGGTTAGCGAATACCGCGCTCGATCCCAGAGCGTCGCGACGATGAGTACCGCCAAGACTATGTAGTGCACCAGCCGGGACCGCGTGCACAAGAGAATAATCGGCGCAGCGATGGCCGTAGTGCCCAGCACCAGTTCCCGCGCGAGATCGGGGTTCTCGAGTGTCCGTGTGAACTGGAAATACAGCCAGTGAGCGTAATACATGCACTGAAACAGCAGCACCAGAGCCCAAAAATAGCGCCGGTTCGATTTATAGTACTCGCGCAGATCCGCTCCGGCATGCGGCTCGTCAGGTAAACTTGCGGCGGCGAGCAGAAACACCACAAAAAGCTCGCCGACTATGGAGAGATAGAAGAAGTAACTTCGCGTCTCCGAAATGTCCCGGATCGACCAGAAGTCGAACCAGATACCTACGATGATCAGGAACGCGTAAAGGGTCGCCATGAGGGCCAACGGATCCCATTGGACACTCGATCGGTGACGAATGAGCCGATGAACACTCAGGGCAATGTCGGCGATCGCAAGACCGACCAACACAGCGAAGAGACCGAGCGCATATTCAAACGAACGTATTTCCGGAGTCATGTGGATGTCGCCCCTCTTCATCCTCAGTTTCTATCCGCCGGGTGCGTTCGCGACAACGCCGATCGCCGACTGCCGTTCTCGAGACATGACCGCAGCAGCTCAAAGTACGTCTTATTCTCCGCAATTCGCAAGTCCAAGAGGGCCATGATCGAAGGTGCCTGCGCACGCGGCGGCCCAACCGGGCGGCTGATCGCGCCGTGCCGTTGGCAAGCCGGCACGCCGCTCCACGAAGTTCCGTTAGATGACGTAATCCGCGGCGGGCGCCGTGAATTTTCGCAGCAGCGACAGGCTGAACTTGCGGATGACGGGTTTCATCAGCACGAATGCGGTAGAGGTGAGCACCACGACGAGGCCGACCCGCACCGTAAGCTCCATCCATAGGAGCGCGCCCTGAGCGTGAGCGTTGGCAGCGGGGCCCCCGACGACGCCGAAATACATGGCCGTGAGAATTCCAAGGTGACTGAGCGTATAACCTGCGACCGCCGCCATGACCCAATCGGCCATCGATGTTCGCTGATATTGACGCACGATGAGAGAACACAGCAATCCCGTGGCTCCGAGTTCGCCGATCGCGAATAGCGTGATCACGGCCGTCGATTGCACCGGCCCATCCGCCAGCATCAACGCACTCGATAGCCCGAACAGCAGGGTATTCCAGATGCTACATATTGCGATCTTCATCACCAAACTCCAAAGGTAAAAGGCCCACGGCGACTTAAGGTAAATCCTGATAAGCGACATAATCTCTCAGGGGTTTGTCGTCGTCCGTGGCCTCGATCACACGAAATCCGGTTTGCAGTGCAGGGATGTCTCAGTTTGGAGACTACGCGGCCATCCGGCCGCGTTGAACGCTGCGAACGCGGGTGCGGCGCATGCCGACGGTAGATGCACTTCGCCTTTCATGAGGTCATCAACCTCGCCCACCAACCTTAACGAAGCGCTTTCCACGAGGAGCAACGGCAACCCCGCTTTCAAATTCATGCCTATCACCTCACCCATTAGGGGGCACGGAGGTCGGGATCCACGAATGCGCCGCCGCCGATGAAGGGAACGTCGCCAAATCGAAGGGCTCTACCCCGGAGAACACAGCTCGGCAATACCGAACCGGGTGGGCGCCGGCGCTCGTTTCTGCACCGAATCAGTTCAAGTACAGGCCGATCAGTTCCTTGCTGCGCACAGACTCTGTATCCGTCAGCGGCTGCAAGCGGGTCCTTTCCCTCTGGAGATAGTCTGCCGACTCTCGTGTGCCCAGGTCCGCAATGGCCTTCAATGCAATGTCTTGGCTAACTTGTTGGCCTACCCCGCCGGCGCTACTCTTACGCAATGCGACCCCTTCGGTATTCCATCAACATCACATTGGACGGATGCTGCGATCATCGTGAAGTGTTCGCGGACGAAGAATTGCATCGTCACGCGGCCGAGAACATCGCCCAAGCCGATGCCCTCCTCTTTGGCCGGGTGACTTACCAAATGATGGAGGCAGCGTTTCGGCTGCCGGCGCGCACGGGGGCGAGGCCTGATTGGATGGAACCCTTCGCTCGAACGATCGACGCGGCAAAGAAGTACGTCGTGTCGGGCACCATGGACCGGGTCGATTGGAACGCAGAGCTCGTGCGCGGGGATCTGGGGAAGGCCGTTCAGCAACTCAAGCGGGAGTCGGGTAAGGGTTTGCTCATAGGAGGCGTGAAGCTCCCGCTGGCGCTGGCCGAGTTGGGATTGATCGATGAGTACGAATTCTTGGTACAGCCCAGACTGGCGGGCCACGGACCGACGTTGTTCGCGGGGCTATCGAAGCGTGTCGACTTGAAGCTCGCGAGCCGGTTGGAGTTTGGCTCGGGGGTGGTGGCGATGCGGTATCAGCCTGGAAGGTAGCCTCGGGTTTGCAGGGGAAGGCCAAATTGGCTGCCCGAGTTGCTTTGCTACCCGCCGCGAGATCGTTGATCGCTCGCACGTGCTTCCTAAGTTGCTTACCCGGATCTGACAAATACCTGCTCTTCCTTGGGCAGGGTCGATGCTTTGCCGGTGTCGGTCAATCGAATGTAGGAGCGGAACAGTGCGGCCGCTCCCCAGATGCCAAACAGGATGTATGCAGCGTACGACAGGATCATCGCGTCATATACGCCGATGCGCAGGCGCGGACCTAGCGCTTCTGAATTGAGTATCCTGATCAAGGTAGATGCCAGGAGACCCAGGACGGACGCCACCACTATCAGCCCAAGACTGTAATGACGTGTTCGCCGATAGGTGTAGATCTGCATACAGAGCAATACGATCTGCGTGATCGGCGAACCCCATTGTAGAATCAACGACGCCCAGTCGCGCATTGTTTCCCTCCTAGATTAAGATCGTTCGCCCGCAATCGTTTCGACTCGAATCATCTCTCGACGCCCTGCCGCCTCGCGCGCTTCTTTGAGCTGCTTCCGTTCGGGGCGCACTTGAGAGCCTACGCAGCCATTCTCGGGCGTGAGGCGCCTACTAGTGACCCGCTGCCGTCGTTCCGTCCGACCAGCGGGACAACGGCACCATGAAAATCGTCTGGGGTTCTGGAACCTCGCGGTCGTCGAGGACCACCGGAGACCCTGGCAGGTTTGCTCCCCAGCTTGCGCCTGTGGCTTTTGGCACGTGGAACATGAGGTGCGGGTGCCAATGGTCGTCGGCATCGCTCAGGTACCCATCCTTCGACAACATGAAGGACATCGCGCCCGGCTCAGGTGAGGCGAGCTCCTTGCGCGCGAGCGCGGCGCGAACCTCGTCAAGAATCCGTTCCTTCGAGTCTCCGGCGAGTGCGAGCTTCGTCCGCCGAAGCGTGTACGCGAGGATGGACCCGGACGCTGCCGGGTTGTAGCAAACCGGTCCCCTGATCTTTGGATTCCAGAAATCGGGGCTATCGAACGGCGCCATCCACGACCTCTCCACGAGACAGGTGAATCCGTTGGTGCCGCGGACGGCGGTCTGGTAACCCTGCGAATCGAGAGTCAGGACCGTGGCCTTGTCGGAGATCGCGGCCGGCGCAGCACTGCGCGCAAGTGCGATCTCGGAACCGAAAGGCATCAGGTATTGCTCGAGAGGCGCCATCCGCTCGTACGGAGTCGCATCGGCCGCTGCGAAGCCCGTCAGCGCCAGCATCACTGCCCCCGTGCAGGCCCCGGCCCATCGAGCCAGGTGTCTTGTCTTCATGCGGACGCTCCTTTCGGGTATACCCTGCTCCCTAGCATGCGCTTAGGCGCAATAAATCACCTGCCGCGTGGTTCGTCAAACTTCATTCGAACGACCTCTTAGTGGCGATGACTTCCACGTAAGGGACTACCGCTCCTGGCCGAGAGCGCCAATTCGCGGTCCAATTTCCAGCAACCGTCGGCATCTGGCAAGTCTCGGCCCAAACGGGCCGGTCGTGAGCGGCAGCAATTGGGCGGTCAAACCGCGCTCGCCATTCTATTCTGCATCAGCCCGCCGCCGCCGATTGCTTCAGCAGATTGAATACCGGAACGAAGAATCCAGTTTCTTTATCGTCAATTCGTTTGGTCACCGTGCTGAACGGGAATCCCGTCACCCGATCGTCTTGAGTACGTACTGCCAGATCGCGGCCACCTAAATCGGTGATTGCCAACCAGCGCATGTCGAGACTGCAGTTGCAATAGTTTCCAAAGGCGGCTCCAGTGATTCGCGTAACAACTTGAGGGGAGAATCGCCCTCGATCTGTTGATTGGTGCCACACCTCGAACGCAAGATCAAGATCAGCAAGCGTCCAATCTGGCAATGTTCTCCCTAAAAATGCCTGAAAGAAGTACTGAATCTCGGAGGCGTCGGCATTTAATTGCTCGACTTCTGTCTGCGAGAGGGTCTCGACCGATTCAGGGGTGGCCTCTACTGTCGCCGTCCACGCCGTTACCTCTCCGGCAGGTCCCAACACTGGTTTGATTTGCGGCGGTTCACCCCCGTATTTCGATTGACTGACGCGGAGACGTTCCCGTGCAGAGCTCAGAGTCTTTGGGATGCCCACCCCGAGTTTTGAGAGCGTCCGACGGATAATGTCTTTCAATGGCGAATGAGTATCCCTGTGATCGAAATTCATCGAGGCCAATCAGCCTATCTTAAGGCGCGAGCGGCCGCTGCCCGGCTACTCCGGCAAGTTCATTTTGTGCTGGAGCGCCGTGAAACGGGGATCGTGTTCGATGTTCCTGAACAAGGGATCGTGCAGCATTGAAAGCAACCCGTCATCGTGCTGCTCGTAGGCTTGCTCCAGCCAATACATGGCGCGTTCGGCGTCGTTGCGCGAAGCGTAGACATAAGATATTTGATACCCCATGCCAAAACCCCACTGTTTCTCGGCGAGGGCAAGTTCTCGGTCCGCATCGGCGCGGCGACCGAGAGCATCGAGCGCCAGCGGCAATCCCGCCTGACGATAAGGTGGGATGTCGCGGTTGAACTCATCAAGTGCCGCCTCCGGCCTTCCTAGTGCGAGCAGAACCAGCCCATAGCGAAAATGAAAGGCCGGTGAACTTGGGTACAGGGCGACCAGTTGGCGGAAGGCGTTCTCGGCGTCCTCGAGCTTTCCGATCCGGTGACTCGCTCTGCCAAGTTCGGAATTGGCGGTGCCCAGAGGATCCTGTGTCGTCGCCAGGCGTGCCAGATCGATCGCCTGCTGAAGCCGCCCGACTGTAATTGCCCACGTCGCCGCGAGTTGCGTCACGCGGGCGTTGCGCGGATCGAGTTCGCGCGCTTGGTTGATCTCGCTCTCTGCCGCGGCCCAATCCCAATCCACATATAGACGGACGCGAGCCGCCGCAAGGTGAGTCTCCGGGAGATTGGGACCGAATTTCAACGCGCGATCGGCCGCGTCGTGGGAACCGGTGACGACGATCTTTGCAATAGATTGCCAGGTGGTCCTCGCCTCGGGCGAGGCCGGCCTGGGTGCGGCGTCCGTTATTGATGCGGCGCGGCTGTTGGCGCTTCCGGGCCTGGCATCGAGGGTGTTGGCCGAATGAAACAGCGTATCCCAATCCACCGTATCGTCGGTATAGTTCTCCGCCAGAGCGGCCCAGGCGAGAGCAAACTGTGGGTCGAGCTTCAGTGCTTGCCGCAGATATCCGTACGAAAGTATGGTATCGCCTGCTGAATCCCGCCTCGCGAGTGATACCGCTTGCAGGTACAGCCTGTACGCTTCGCTGCTCGCCGTCGGCGCCGCGCGGGGAGCATCAGTCTGAAGAAGCGATATCTTGAGGGCCTTGACCACGGCCCCCGCGATGTCATCCTGCACTTTGAAGATATCGCTGACATTCCGGTCGTACGTCTCGGACCATAAGTGGTACCCGTTGTCCGCCCGGATCAACTGTGCAGTAACCCGGAGGTGGTTGCCGGATCGTCTAACGCTGCCCTCCAGGACGTGCGCTACCAGCAGCTTGTGCGCGATGGTCTGGATGTCTTCCGACTTGCCCTTGAAGTAGAACGATGATGTTCGCGCAGGCACGTGCAAATCCGGAATTTTCGTCAATAGATCGATGAGCTCCTCGGAAAGACCGTCGGAAAAGTATTCCTGGTCCTTCTTTTCGCTCATATCGGCGAACGGCAGAACGGCGATCGAGTTCTCCGAGATCGCCGTAGCCGACGGTGCCGCGGGAGCAACTGCCGGCGTCACTGCTGCGCTGGATGGATGAGTCTCTGGCCGCCTCGATAGCCAAAACTTATCGACGACGACATAGCCGACCACGACGGCGATGACTGCCGCGGCGATAATCTGTGGGAAGCGCGATTTTGGTTCGCCCGGCGGTCCGGCTCCCGCTGACATCGCACGACGTACGGCAGGAGCGATGCCCGCCGGAGTTGCTGCAAGACCGCGAATTGCATCGATGAGCTTGGCGTATGCCGCCTGCATGCTTCCCGGCTGCGCCTCCACCCACTGGGATTCGCTGAGAAAATACTCGAGTGCCGGGGTCAGCGGCGCCGCATCGATTCGCAACGCAATGATGGGGCGTTTCTTGGACGAGGCGCGCTCGATCTCCTTGCTGACATGCGAGGAATCAATCGAGTTTTCCGACAGCACCAATATGAAGACCCTGGCACCGCTGATGGCCCGAACGATGGCATCGGCGTACAGGGCTCCGGCCGCGACATCGCGCGGCGCGATCCAGCACTTCACTTCGGCCCTCTCCAACGCCTCGACCAGGGCAGTCGCGACAGCGGCGTCGTGAGACGCGTAGCTGATAAATGCATCGGCCATGGCAGCGTGGTCGCCGGCGGCCGTCGAGCTATCGGCTGTTCTCCGAGGAGGTTCTGGATCGGCGTGGTCGGCCATTCACGGGCTCTTTGCTAGCGTACCCATAGCCTACCCTAAGCCGTGAACGGCCGCCTTTCCATGTGCTACGCGGCCGATTCGGCAGGACCTGCATCAGCGCACCATCACTGCTCCGCCCGCCACGTCCAGGATCACCCCGCTGATCCAGTTCGAATTTTCTGAAGCGAGAAATAGCGCCGCGTTGGCGACATCGTCCGGCGTGCCCAGGCGCTTGATGGGATGCGCTTCGACCAGCACCGACCTGTGTTCGTCCGGAATACGTTGCTCATTGCGCGCGGTTAGGATCGTTTCCGGTGCGATGCAATTTGCTCGGACGCGGTATGGGCCGGCTTGCGCGGCGACGTTTTGTGTCAATAGCGATACCGGCTTTGGCCACGGAATAGGCGATCGGTGATCGCGGGTGTGGCCGGCGGCCCGCCGCAGATGAGAGGGTGATGATATTGCCTGCTCTCCGTTCTTTCATTCCAGGCAGGAAGCTCTTGATCGTAAAGAACGTCTCGAAGCGGTGTTTGATGACGCGGCACGCCAAGGAGGGCTGTTCGAGCTGCCATCGGTGTTTGCGGAGTCTGACGTTACCAAGGCTCTGCTCAGCTTCGTCTCGGTGTTCTGCCGATTCTGGGCGTCCCACGGGAAGGTTTTCCCCATGATCTCGGCAGTGGCCAAGCTGGACGACGAGATCGCGCAGAGCTTGGAGCAGCGATCCGAGCGAAGGCGCCAGGCTTTGACGGTCCTCGTCGGCCGGATGGCTTCGGGTCAAGACCAAGCTGAGCTTGTCGACGATTTGTTGAAACGATTTTCCGCGAAGAAACTAGAAGGCCGTACCCGGCGGAGACTCCCTTCTCAGGATTGAGCCTAAAAGCCGCCGCCGTAGCTCGTGACGGGTACAATGCTTATTTGCTTCGGCGGATACGGTAAGACTCATGCCCGCAGATCGACGCGCAGCCTTCGACTCCGCCTTCTTCCGCAAGTACTACTTCGATAAAGCGACCCGAGTCACCACGGCGGCGGAAATGCGCGGCCGCGCGCAGCTGATCGCCGCGATTCTGCGCCACGCCGGCATACCGGTCCGCAGCATCTTGGACGCCGGCTGCGGAATCGGGTTATTGCGCAAGCCGTTCGCCGAAGCCCTGCCCCGCGCCCGTTATGCGGGCCTCGAGGCAAGCGACTACCTCTGTGCCCGATACCAGTGGATCAAGGGCTCGGTGGTGGATTTCGCACCGCGATCCGCCAGCGATCTCGTGGTGTGCTACGACGTCCTGCAATACCTGGACGATCGCGACGCCGCGGGCGCCATCGCGAATCTCGCCAACCTCACCCGCGCCGCCATCTACGTGTCTGCGCTGACTCGGGAGGATTGGCGGGCGAACTGCGATCAGGGGCGCACGGATCGGGCCGTGCACCTCCGGCCGGGGGACTGGTATCGCCGCCGCCTGCTCAGGCGCTTCAACTATTTAGGGTTCGGCGTCTGGCTGCGCAAGGACGTGAGCGCGATACTCTGGGACCTGGAGCGCCCCTAGGAGCCTGTCTGAGTATTCCGCGTGAGCCGCGTTGGCTCTGCAAGGGAGCGGATGCAAGGCGCGCAACAACGCAGACGCCCCTTGCAGAGCCAACCCTTCGGGACCGGACGGATTTGCCTTCATTCGTCGTTGTCGCCTCCTCATTGGGTCTTGACCCAACCACGTCGGCTCCGTCTCGACTGAAGGCAAATCCGTCACGGTCGCGGCCACGTGGAATACTCAGACAGGCTCCTTGGTTCAAAGGTTATCCAGCATCCAGGTCACCAACGCCGCATGCACCGGTTCGCCGGCGCCCAAGTCCGCGCGGCTGTGGTTGACCAGCGAGACCAGCACATAGGTTTTCCCGCTGTTCGCCGTGACATATCCCGCGATTCCGCTGACGCCGTCGATGTGTCCGGTCTTCAGGCGCACGCCGCCCGCCGGACTCGTCTTCATGCGGGACCGCAATGTACCGTCGATGCCGGCCAACGGGAACGACGCGAGAAATTCCGGCGCATAGGGGCTGCGGTAGGCCGCGCTCAGGGTCTGCGCCATTTGCAGAGCCGAAATGCGGGTGCTGCGCGATAGTCCCGAACCGTTGTCGATGTCGATGCCGTGTAAATCGAGTCCGCGTTCACGGCTCCAGTCGGCGATCGCGGCGGCCCCTTTTTCGAGCGTCGCCGGACCGCCCGAACGTTCTTCGCCCATGGTCAGGAGCAGGTGACGCGCCATCAAGTTGCTGCTGAACTTGTTGGTCAGGCGCACGATCTCGCCCAAACTCAGGGAGTCGAAGCTGAGAAGCGTCTGGGCGTCCGCCGGCGCCGCCTCGACGCGCAGCTTCCCGGTGAATCCACCGCCCGATTCATGCCACAACTCGACGAATGTGCCGAACGCATACGTTGCCGGCTGCAGCAGCACGCGCGTAAAACTGCGCTCGGCGCAGTGCGGCGACAGCGCCCCGCTGAAAACCACCCGATCCCAGACCGCGGAAGCCACTTTGAAATCCACTCTGCCGGCCGGACCGCCGCAGCGGCCTGAGGCGAAGCGCACGTGATTCTCGATCGCCAGATTGACCGGGGCCGGATTGGCAATGACATCGACGCGCCGCGCACCGGCGTCCGGCAGCACCCGGAATTCGATGGACTGGAAATTCACCATCAGCGCATCCGGAATCACGTTGTAGGAGCGGTTCGGCCGGCCGTCGAATTCTCCGGGATCCTCCGGCGGCAGGGAGAACGCGGTATTGTCGATGACGATATCGCCGTGAATGGTCGTGAGTCCCTTGGCTCGCAATGCATGCGCGAAGCTCCACCATCGTTCAATGGTCATGTAAGGATCGCCGCCGCCTTGCAGGATCAGATCTCCCTCGAGCACTCCGTCGATGAGCGTGCCGCGAATCGATGCGCGCGTATGCCAGGTGTAAGCCGGCCCCAGCAGGTCGAGAGCGGCAAACGTCGTCACGACCTTGACGGTCGAGGCGGGACTGCGCGGCGTGTCCGGATTGTGAGCGAGCACGAGGCGGCCCGACTCCGGATCGAGGATGGCGATGCTGACCGCGCCCGGAGGCAGGCGCTGCGCCGACATCGTTTGCGCCACCGCGGGCGGCAGGTCGACGGCCGCCCAGCTCCACGCCGGCGCGGCGCAAAACGCCGCCAGCACGGCTCGTTGCAAGATCTGCGATATACGCATACTCACGAGGGTAACATTCGTCATCGCGGTTTGACCGTGTTGCTGAACAATCGTGTCCACTGGAGGAATGGGCTGATGACGAGTCTACCAATCGAAGGGGCATCTCTGCCGCTCTCCGGCGTTCGCGTGCTCGAGCTCGCCCGCGTCCTTGCAGGACCGTGGGCGGGACAGCTTCTGGCCGACCTGGGCGCCGATGTCATCAAAGTGGAGCGGCCCGGTGAGGGCGATGACACTCGCCACTGGGGACCGCCCTTCGTCCGTGATGCCGCCGGGGATGAGCGCAGCGCGGCCTATTTTCATAGCTGCAATCGCGGCAAGCGCTCGGTCGCCATCGACATCGCGGCGCCGGAGGGGCAGGCAGAGGTGCGTGCCCTGGCGCTGGACGCCGACGTGATCATAGAAAATTTCAAAGTGGGCGGCCTTGCTCGCTACGGACTCGATGCGGCCGCGATGCGCGCCCTCAACCCGGCGCTCGTCTATTGCTCGATCACCGGGTTCGGCCAAACCGGTCCCTATGCTCATCGGCCGGGCTACGACTTCATCGTCCAGGGAATGGGCGGAATGATGTCCATCACCGGCGAGCCCGACGGCCCACCCCAAAAGAGCGGCGTCGCCTACGCCGACATCATGACGGGCGTGTATTCGGTTGTTGCGATTTTGGCGGCTCTGAGGCAGCGCGAACGAACCGGCCAAGGCGCGCACGTGGATATGGCGCTGCTCGACACGCAGGTGGCCGTGCTGGGCAATCAAGCGCTCAATTGGATGGTGAGCGGCAGCGTGCCGCAGCGGATGGGCAACGGCCACGTCAATCTGGTTCCCTACCAGAGCTTCGCCTGCGCCGACGGCGACTTGATCATCGCCGTCGGGAACGACCGGCAGTTCGCGCGGCTATGCGGCGTCCTGAGCCGGGACTCGCTGGCGAGCGACCCGCGCTTTGCAACCAATCCCGGGCGAGTCGTCAATCGAGAGATTCTCGTTCCGCTGATCGCCGAAGCTGCGGCCGGCTGGGCCGCCGCCGCGCTGCTCGCGGCGCTCGAAGCCGGCGGAATTCCCGCGGGACCCGTCAATCGCATCGACCAGGTATTTGCGGACCCGCAAGTGATCGCCCGGACGATGCAGATCCGGACGTCGGATCGCGGCGGCGCGTTGCCGGGTCTCGCCGCTCCGATCGTTCTCGATGGGACGCGGATGAGTGCCCACAAGTCCTCGCCCAGCTTGGGAGAGGACAGCGGCGCCGGTTGGCGGCTCAGGTGAGCGGCAACACGATGCGCCGCCACGCGCCGGACCACCAGCGGAAAAAAAGCATCAATCCCAGGCAGCAGACATAGGCCACGGCCGCAGACCAGCCGCCGATTGCGCCCAAGCCGAATTGCGGCAGCCAAGTCACCCAGCCGGTGCCCGGCGCAAACGACAAGCTGTGCGCGAGCGGCACGAACAGCAGCCAGGACAGCGCGATTACCATGATGGCCGGCAGCCGCACATCGCCCGCCCCGCGCAGACACGCGCTGCTGCTGATGTTGAAGCCGTCGAACAACTGATACCCGGCGGCAATCCAAAGCAGCACACAGCCCCGCGCAACCACGTCCGCGGCCTGCGGATCCGCCCGATTGGTAAAGAACGGCATCACCCAGGGTCCGGCGGCTGCCAGGAGCACGCCGACCGCGCCCATGTAGAGCACGGACATCAAGATGATTCCGTTGCCCACCTTGAACGCCCAATCGCGGTGGTGGGCTCCAATGGCCTGCCCCACGAGCGTGGTGCCCGCCATTGCAATGCCCACGGCGGGCATGTAGCAGAACGACGTGAGCATCATGACGATCTGCGTGGACGCGCCGTCGACGGTGCCCAGCCGTACTTGCATCAACTGGAACAGCGCAAAACCCAGGATATCCGCGGCAATCAGCAATCCCATCGGGAATCCCAGCCTGAATTGCCGCAGCAGCGCGCGTCCATGCAGCCGGGTGGTGAGGTGAGAGCGGTAGCGCTGCCGCGTCGCACGTCCCAGAAAAAGTGCGGCCGCCGCGGCCACGCCCATCAGCTGTGCGACATCGGTCGCCCAGCCGGATCCGGCGATGCCCCACCCGAGGTCGAACATGAACAGCTGGTTCAGCAGCGCATTCGCCGCGGCGACGACCAGCGTCACCCACAGCGTGATGGTCGGGCGGCCGACGCCGTTGAAGAAGCCCAGAAGCGACCACAGGGCGATGCCGAGCGGTCCACCCAGCATGCGCGGAAACCAGTATTCGAGAGCGAGCCGCAGAGTCTCCTGCGGAACGCCGAAAGGCCCGAAAATCCACGAGCCCGCCAGGGCAAGCGCTGCGAACAACGGCACCGTGAGCACCGACGCCCACACGGCGGTCCAGGTGGCCTGCGATGCGCGGGCGTAACGACGGCCGCCGAAGGCTTGCGCCACCGACGTCTGTACCGATAGACCGATGCCGCCGAATAACAGCACGCAGACCAGGATCGGCCAGTACACCGCGCCTACGCCGGACGTGGCGGCCGGCGACAGCCGGCCGATGAACCAAGTGTCGGTCGCATTCAGCACCGCTTGTACGGCGCTGTTCAGCATGAAGGGGAACGCCAACCCGGCCACGGCGCGGTAGTCGAGCTGCGGCCGGCCGTCGGCGCTCAACGCCTGTCCGGGGAGTAGTTTTGTGGGCGCGTCCATCCCGCGTAGGATGAGGCAATGAAGCCGAAGATGCGACGCAATCTACCAGGGACGTTTCTGACGCGGAGGCTGGGCGACGGCGCCTGGCGGCTGTCGCGCAGCGAGCCTGAGCCCATCGATGTCTTTCTACGGGGCGCGGAACCCGGCGCGGCCGAAGCTTTTCGGCCGCGCGTCGTCGGCGACATCGACATCGAGTGGCGCACGGAGACAGTGCTCTTGACCCTGACGTCGGCCGAGCAGCCGAGAACCGTCAGGGCGCAGAGCGTGATCGTGCACGAGCCTCTGGCGCGCCTCTACGAAGCCTTGCCGCTGGTCACTCTCGACGCGAAGGCGCGGCGCTTTTGGCGCCGCGTGTTTGGTCTGGTACGCATCCCCGGCGGCCGCCATCTGCTCGGAGCCTTGGCGCGCTTTCCCCGGAAGCGGCGTTGAATCCGCGATACGCATCACAGGAAACGGCGACTATTGTCAAGGCGATAGGGAAAACCCTGTAGTTATTAGGTTGAATTGCGACTCTCATCAAGGCTGCGGCGGTACGATTGAAGCAAATTGAAGCGTGAGTTCCCATCGCCGTACACCCTAGGATGGCCGCAGTGCTCGATATCAAGTCCACCGCCATGGAGCGGCCCGCCGCAGACGCCTCGTTCGACCCGTATGGCCGTTTGCTTCGCGTGCTCATGCCGAGTTTGCGCGGCGTGGTGGTGCACGACGGTTTCGGCAATCTGGTGTGGGCCTCGGACGAATGGGACCTCGCCGAGGAACCCGACCTCATCAAACACACCATTGCGAACGCGCTTGCGGATGCCGCGGAATTTGCCGGCGTCGTGCGGACGCTGAATGCCGACCGCGCCGCGTATTCGTTCGCGATACGCGGCGAACGCATCGACTTGCTCGGCGTCGTGAGTCTGATCGCTCAGTTGTCCGGCAAGCAGACCGAGGCACGGCCGCTGCAGACCGTGCGTCAGCTGGTGCAACCCGCGTTGGAGTGCCTGCGGCGTGAACTCGCGCTGCGGTCGAAATTGGGATCTCGTGAACGCGACCTCGATGTGCGCGAGCGCGACCTCGATCTCATGCTCGAAATTTCCTCGCACCAGACGGCGGCCACGAGCGATACCGACGAATTCGGACTCATATTGAAGACCGGGCTCGAGCGCATGGGCTGCGCGCTCGCGGCGCTGTGGGTGCCGGACAAAAACATCGCCCTGTCGTTGACGCGCAGCGGTCAGCCCATGTCGCCGGAATCGCTGCACCGGGCCGAACATCATCTGATGGCCTGGATGCAGCTCCAGCAGCGCACCATCGTCATCAATCACATTTCCAAGGTCGCGAGCGACGTCGCGGCTCCGTACAAGATCTTGGCCTGCCCGGTGCGGCACCCTTCCGAACGCGTCATGGGTGTGCTCGCCCTGTTCAATCCGCCCAGCGCGCAGGACTTCGACCTGCATCAAACGCGCATTGCCGAAGTGCTCGCGAAGAGAGCGACCAGCATCATTCAGGCTCAATACGATGCGAGCACCGGCCTGATGACCCGCCAGGCGTTCGAACGCCAAGCTTCGGCGCTGCTTTCCTCGTCGACATCCGAGGAAGCGCACGTCATCCTCTATCTCGACATCGATAGGCTGCACGTCATCAATGAAACCTTCGGCATGCACGTGGGCGACGATGTGATCGCCAGTGTCGCCGAATGCATGGCCAAGTGCCTGCCCGCGGGCGCCCTGTCGGCGCGCATTTCCGGCGATCGGCTCGCCGCCCTCATCCCGAATTCCAACATGGACGCGGCGGGCATCGTCGCCGAAAAGATCCGCGCGGCCGCCGAGGCCATCGTGCCGCGCGCGGGGCAGGGCTCGTTCGAAGTATCGGCGTGTCTCGGCGTCGCACCGATAGGCCGCTCGGACCACCCGCTTGCACATGCGCTGGCCACCGCCGAGATCGCCTGCAAGGCGGCCAAGGATCGCGGGCGCAATCGAGTCGAAATGTTCCAGGATTCCGATCAGAGCATCATCCGGCGCCATACCGACATCCTGGTCGTCGGCAAGCTCCGCGATGCGCTCGGCAACGATAGTTTCCGGCTCGACGCACAGCCCATCCTGCCGTTGCGCGGCAACTACGGCCGGCCGCGCTTCGAACTCTTGATCCGTATGCTGGGCGATCGCGGCGAAATCATTCCTCCCGGCAAATTCCTCTCCGCGGCGGAGCGCTATCAGCTCATGCCCACGGTGGATCGCTGGGTGGTGCGCCGCGCCTGCGAACTGCTTGGTGAACACAGCGCGTCGGTCGGCGAGGATATCGCGCGCTTCGCCATCAATCTTTCCGGGCAATCGCTGCAGGACGAGTCGTTCCTGGAGTTCGTGATCGATCAGATCAAGGGCAGCCGCCTGCCGCCCGGAGTCCTGTGCTTTGAATTGACCGAGACGGCGACCATCGGCAACTTGGTGAAGGCGCAAAATTTCATGCGCCGCCTGCAGGATCTCGGTTGTCAGTTCGCGCTCGACGATTTCGGCACCGGCGTCAGTTCGCTGGCGTATCTCAAGGACTTGTCGGTCAACTATCTGAAGATCGACGGCAGTTTCGTCCGCGATGCGATCGTCAATTCGCGCTCGGAGTCGATGATCAAAGCAATCGCTCAGCTGGCGAAGGTCATGTGCATGGAAACGATTGCGGAGTACGTCGAGACCGATGCGCTGCGCGCGCGCATGGCGGACCTGGGCGTCGACTACGGCCAAGGATTTGCGATGGGCAGGGCGCAGGTTCTCGAGGAGCTGCTGCGGGAGTTGGCGATCTACGAAGCCACCGTGAGCGATTGGGCCGGAGCCCAGGTTCCGGCGACGGAAGAGGCTGCGGGCGGACGGTAGGGTCAGCGCAATCCTACAGAGACTTACAGAAAAACGCCCACAGCGGCGCACCCCGCGGCGTGCGCTAATACCGGCTCAAACAGAAGGGAGCCTTTCCATGCTGATACTCACTCGTCGCACTGGTGAAAGTCTGCGCATCGGCGACGATGTGGAAGTGACCGTCATGGCGGTGAACGGTTCGCAGGTCCGGATCGGCATCAAGGCACCCCGCAATATCGCGGTCGATCGCGAGGAAATCGCGGAACGCAAACAGCGGGAACGAGAACCCGCGCCGTAATTCGTCCCACCCGCGCCTTGATTCGTCCACCGTCGCGGCAATTCGTCCGCCGAATCTCCGCGGCCGCGCCGCCGGCAGCCCCATTAACTCATCGCCGCGGAATTCGCAAGAATTCCGTGCGGAATTCTGCCGCCTCTTGTAATTGATGCCTGCTTCGGGCACACAATAGCGCGTACCTGGGATCGATCAAAAAACCAACGAAGTGCCGATGCCTCGGCGGGCAGCCGATGG
>Ga0307470_10000213_pt1 | contig 38346 bp, 40 predicted proteins | sample atmos_gasesAM3C__FD_204565 | JGI IMG/M metagenome (GOLD analysis project Ga0307470, IMG submission 204565) | Hardwood forest soil microbial communities from Morgan-Monroe State Forest, Indiana, United States - atmos_gasesAM3C_05 | ecosystem: Environmental > Terrestrial > Soil > Temperate forest... | reverse complement strand
ATCCGCGCGAGCTCCTCGGGCGTGCCCTCGGCGATGATGTACCCGCCCTTCTCGCCGCCCTCCGGCCCGAGGTCGATGAGCCAGTCGGCCGTCTTGAGGACGTCGAGGTTGTGCTCGATCACGATCACCGTGTTCCCGTGGTCGACCAGGCGGTGCAGCACCACCAGCAGGCGCTCCACGTCTGCGTAGTGAAGGCCGGTGGTCGGCTCGTCAAGCAGGTAGAGCGTCCGGCCTGTGTCGCGGCGCGAGAGCTCGGCCGACAGCTTCACGCGCTGCGCCTCGCCGCCTGAAAGCTGCGTCGCCGGCTGCCCCAGACGGATGTAGCCGAGGCCGACCTCGCAGAGGGTCTCGAGGATCCGTTCGATCGCCGGGATGTTGCGGAAGAATTCCCGTGCCTGCTCGACGGGGAGGTCGAGGATCTCCGCGATGTTCAAGCCCTTGTAGCGCACGGCGAGGGTCTCGCGGTCGTAGCGCTGGCCACCGCAGACCTCGCAGGTCACGTAGACGTCGGGCAGGAAGTGCATCTCGATCTTGATCTGTCCATCCCCCTTGCAGGCCTCGCAGCGCCCACCGGGTACGTTGAAGCTGAAGCGGCCCGGCTTGTAGCCGCGCATCCGCGCCTCGGGGGTCATCGCCATGAGGTTGCGGATCGGGTTGAAGACGTTGGTGTAGGTCGCCGGGTTCGAGCGCGGCGTGCGGCCGATGGGGCTCTGATCGATGGCGATCACCTTGTCGAGGTGCTCCAGCCCGAGGATGCGGCGGTGCTCTCCTGGGCGGTCGGTCGCACGGTAGAAGTGGCGGGCGAGGGCCTTGTAGAGGATGTCGTTGACCAGCGTGCTCTTGCCCGACCCCGAGACCCCGGTCACCACCGTGAAGACTCCGAGCGGGATCTCGACGGTGAGGTCCTTCAAGTTGTTCTGCCGGGCGCCTTCGATCACCAGCGGCTCGTCCTTGCCCGTCCGCCGGTCGGCGGGCACCGGCACCTCGAGGTCGCCTCGCAGATAGCGGCCGGTCAGCGAGGTGGGGTGAGCGGTGATCTCCTCCGCCGTCCCTTCCGCCACCACCTCACCGCCGTGGACGCCGGCGCCCGGCCCGAGGTCGATCACCCAGTCGGCGGCGCGGATGGTCTCCTCGTCGTGCTCGACGACGAGGACCGAGTTGCCGAGGTCCCGCATTCCTTGGAGCGTCGCGATCAGCCGCGCATTGTCGCGCTGGTGGAGGCCGATCGACGGCTCGTCGAGGACGTAGAGCACCCCCATCAGCTTACTCCCGATCTGGGTCGCGAGGCGGATCCGCTGGCTCTCGCCGCCGGAGAGGGTGGCCGAGGAGCGGTCGAGGGTGAGGTAGCCGACGCCGACGTCGTCGAGGAAGCTCAGCCGGTCGTCGATCTCCTGGACGACCTTGCCAGCGATGGTGCGCTCGCGCTTGTCGAGGGGGAGGGAGGCGGTGAAGCGACGGAGCTCGGAGACCGGCAGCGCCGAGAGCTGATCGATGGCGCGCCCCACGATCTTGACCGCGAGCGCCTCGGGCCGCAGCCGCCGCCCGCCGCAGGTCGGGCACGAGCGGACCGACATGAAGCGCTCGATCTCGGTGCGGACGGTGGCCGAGTCGGTCTCGCGATAGCGCCGCTCGAGCATGGGGACGATCCCCTCGAAGGCACCCTTCCACTTATAGCTCGAGCGATCGCTCTCCAGCTTGAAGGTGAGCTCGCGCTCGCCGCTGCCCTGGAGGATCACCTGCCGGGCGGCCTCGGGGAGCCGCCGCCACGGCGTCGCCAGAGAGAACCCCATCGCCTTGGAGAGGGTCTGGACCATCCTCATCCGCCACGACCGCGAGCCCTCGGGCCAGGGCGCCACCGCGCCGGCCTCGATCGAGCGCTCGGGATCGGGCACGATCTTCTCGGGGTCGACGCCCATCAGCGTGCCGAGCCCCGAGCAGGTGGGGCAGGCGCCGTAGGGGCTGTTGAAGGAGAAGAGGCGGGGGGTGATCTCGGCCAGGCTCGTGCTGCACTCGGCGCAGGAGTAGTTCTGGGAGAGGGTCTCCTCCTCCGCGCCCTCCGGAGCCAGCACCACGAGGCCACCCCCCACCTTGAGCGCGGTCTCAATCGAGTCGGCCAGCCGCTTCTCGATGCCGGGCTTCACCACCAGACGATCGACGACGATGTCGATCGAGTGTTTTTTCTGTTTGTCGAGAGCGGGTAGCTCGCCCGCGAGCTCGATCATACGGCCGTCGATCCGCGCCCGTAGAAAGCCCTCCCGCACCATCTGCGCGAGCTGCTTCCTGTACTCGCCTTTCTTGCCGCGGACGAACGGCGCGTACAGGACGAGGCGCGCCCCCTCGGGCAGCTCGCAGGCGCGGTCGACCATCTGCTGCACGGTCTGCGGGCGGATGACCGAGCCGCAGCTCGGGCAATGGGGTACGCCGATCGAGGCGTAGAGCAGGCGCAGGTAGTCGTGGATCTCGGTGACGGTGCCGACGGTCGAGCGCGGGTTCTTCGACACCGACTTCTGCTCGATGGAGATCGCCGGCGAGAGGCCGTCGATCGAGTCGACGTCCGGCTTCTCCATCTGCTGCAGGAACTGGCGGGCATAGGAGGACAGCGACTCGACATAGCGCCGCTGCCCCTCGGCGAAGAGGGTGTCGAAGGCGAGGGATGACTTGCCCGAGCCCGAGACGCCGGTCAGGACGACCAGGCGGTTGCGCGGGATCGTGACGTGCAGGTTCTTGAGGTTGTGCTCGCGAGCACCGCGGACGACGATCGAATCCATAGGACCGGGCATCGTAACAGCGGTCGCGGCGCTCGCATTCCGGCCCAAGGTCGGCGCTTTCCCTCCCATCCCGCCGGCCTCAGCTCGCCAGACGGCGGGCGAGGATCTTCCCCACCTGCTCGACGGCGATGGGTCCAGCCGCCTCGAGCAGGTCGGCGAGCGCCCGCGGCGAGCGGACGACCCCTTCCAGCAGGTGAAGAGCCTCGGCCAGGCGCGGCTCGTAGCGCCTGAGCCAGCCGGCAGTCTGCGCTCCCTGTTCGCCGTAGACGGCGGTGAGGGCGAAACCGTCCGGGGTCTCGCGGTCGTCAAGGTGGAAGAGCGGCTCGCGCTCGGTCATCGGCAGGGCGATCGCCAAGAGGCGCGCCGTCTCCTCGTGCCACAGGACGCCCTCGGGGTCCTCGCGCTCCGGGTCCTCCCACTCGCGGAGCACGGCGACGGCACCTGGCTTGGCGACGGCCGGCGCGCACCGCCAGGGGCCGGCGTATTCGGCCTCGCTGGCGGTGAGCACCTCATCGCGCTCGCGGAGCTGGGCGAGATAGTCGTGCGAGAAGACGTTGTCGAGCGCCGGCGGCGGACTGCTACGATCCGGACGAATGCGCATGGGGCGGGTCTCCTGTGCGTGCCGGGCACCGAAGCGGGAGGTGTCTCCTCCCCGGCGGCAGGAGCTTAGCACAAAGAGGCGGTAACGGGGCGGTGAGCGAAGTCGATCAGCGCAGTGAGCCCGCCGCCGCCTTGCGCTGTGGCTCACCCAGGCGCTTCAGGTCCGCGGCGGCGCGCGTCACGTCGGCGGTGCGGTTGCAGGACCCGATCTCGAAGACCTGGCGGGCGCCTTTCCGGGTGGCGTAGACGAGGTAGCTCCTGCCCTTTTCGAGGAGGGCCGGGCAGCCGTTCTCGCCGCTCTCGGCGACCGCGGTGCCGAGGTCACCCTTCCACGAGCAGGTGACACGGAGCGTGTAGCGCCAGGAACCCGAGGCGTGGCGCTCGGCGGTGGTCACCTCGCCGACGAAGATGGCGTCCGCCGACTGGCAGGCGTGCTCGAAAGTCGACTGGAAGAGGCAGCGGCAGCTCTCGACCCCGCCGTCATCGCAGGCGGCGTCGCAGGTCGCCGTATCCGGTGCCTTCACCTCGACCTTGGCCGGCGTCGATGCCGGTGGGCTCGGACCGCGGTCGGCCCCCGCCGGCGCGGCGGCCAGGAGGAGCAGGAGCAGGGATCGGCGGGTGAGCCGGACCATGGCGTCGAGGATTCTACCCCTCTACCCAGAAACTCCCGGCCGTTTCGTCCTCGCGGGTGCGCCCAAGGCCCATACGCAACTCACACCGCGACAGGTGGCTGGGATGGCGGCCCGTCCATCAGGATCTCGCCGCCGCCCCGTAGCAGCTCTCCGGGGACGACCAGGCCCGGCCGCTCGTTGTCCCAGACCAGCGAGACGATCCACCAGCGGCGGCCGTCGTGCGAGAGCTGGATGCTGTTGATCCCGCGCAGGAACGCCGGCCCGTCGGGAGCATGGCGCATCTCGTAGCTGCTGAGCACGTGGGCGAAGCTGCCGAACTCGAAGACCTCGCGCGCGATCTCCGTCTCCCATATGCCGTGGGCGGCGAAGTAGGGGCCGCGCGAGGCGATGTAGCCTTCGAGATCCATCACTCCGGTGGCCATCCCCGCCACCGACCCGCTGGGGACGAGCCGCGCCCCGGGGACGAAGAGCGCGCGCTCGCGGTCCCAGTCCCGCTCCCCAGCCGGGCCGGAGATCACCTCGTAGACCGCTGCGACGATCCCGTCGATCGACTCCAGGTCGAGCTCCTGAGCCATGGCATCCCCCTTGGCAAGCCTATACGAACATCCGACCTGCCCAAATGAAAAGAGGCAGCACAGACTGCGCCGCGCTACCCCTCGTGAAGACGGTCTGCTGCTGGTCAGTGCCTGTGGCGACCGTGGTTTTTTTGGGGTGGCGGCGGTGGCGCGGCCGCCGGCTGCGGCCAGGAGAAGAGCCGGCCGAGGCTGTCCAGCGCCGCCGACGAGAACGCCGGAACGCTCGCGATCCCGGCGATCGCCGGGCTGGGGAGCGGGGTCAACCCGAAGATGTACGGCGAGTAGCTGACGGGGGGGATCTTCACCGCGAACTTGGCGTTGATCGCCGCGATGAAGGCGTTGGCGACGTAGGCGTAGCCGAACGCCGTCGGATGGACGCCGTCGTAGGAGAAGACACCGCCGGTCAGGAAGGCACTGGTGAACTCGATCCCACCGATGTCGATCCCCGAGATGGCGAGCTGGTGGAGGAGGGCGTTGGTGTCGACCACCGCGGCGCCCACCGTGCCGGCGGCGGCGCGGATCGTGCTGTTGTAGGCGGCGATGCGGGCGGTGATCGTCGCCGTCTCGCCGGCGTCGAGGACGACGTTGTCGGTCAGCGGCGTGCCCTTGCCGCCGAGCTGGACCGGGATGCCGATGCCTTGGGCGAGCTCGGCCTGCGCGGTCAGGAGCACGTGGTCGCCGGGGCCGAGCTGCCCCTTGGGTCCGATCAAGAACACGGGATTGCCGCCCACGATGACGGGTTTGTTGGTCGCCGGGTTGACGACGACAGGCGGGATGGTGGTGACGAACGGGATCGTCGTGACATCCGGGATGAGCGCCACCGCGATCTTCGCGGAACTGTTCTGGGCGATGGCGCCGAGGAGAGCTTTGTACTCGGCGTCGAACTGGGCCGCGGGCGTGAGGTGCTGGTCGTCGACGATCCCCGAGGTGGCGGCATTCAACGCGTCGTTGTTGCCGATCCACACGGTGACGAAGGTCGGCTGGAGCGAGAGTGCCTGCTGGATGTCGGTCGTGTTGTGGAAAGCCGGATTGCGCAGGATCAGGTCGTAGATCCCGCCGCTCGTCGTGTTGAGGATGTCGTGCACCGTCGCGCCGGGGATTCCCAGGTTGTTGTAGGGCCGCGGCAGGGTGGCGTTCGCCGGCTGGCCTTGACCCGGAGTCGGTCTGATCGTCAGCGGCGACAGGCTGACGAGCTGGAAGACCGCGGGCAGGCCGGGGGGGGTCACCAGCGGCTGCTCGAAGCCGGTGTCGCCTCCCGTTGCCTGGCGATGGATGAGGGCCGGATAGCTGTTGGCCTGCGAGGTCTCGACCAGGCCGCCGCTGGTGAAGCCGGCGGTCAGGCTGTCGCCGATGGCCACGTAGCGGCTGAAGTCGACCTGGGCGAAGGCGGCGGCGGCGCTGGCGGCCGCGAGCCCCAACCCGATCAGCACGGTCTTGATGGTGGGACGAAGCATCATGTCTCTCCTTTTCCGCGCGGGGGCCGATTTACCAGGTGAACATGGCGCCCAGGATCAGGGCCCGGGTCTTGTAGGTGCCGAAGAAATCGCCGTCGTCGGGGAAGCTCCTGAGGCGAGTGCGGCTCTTGAAGTCGATGTAGCTCAACGCGAGGTCGAGCTTGTGGGTGCCGGTCCAGCCGTAACCGATGGCGAAACCATTGCGATCGGCGTCGGGCAGCAGCGGGTTGACCGCCTCCTCCGGCTGGGGAGTCTGATCGTAGACGTAGCCGATGCGCCACTGCGACGAGGGGCTCGCCGTCCAACGCAGGCCGGCGCGGTAGTTGTAGACGTTCTTCCAGCGGGCCGGGATCGTGGCATTGGGCAGGTCGCCGCGGGGGAAGTCGATGTTGATGGTGTTGAAGCTCGACCAACCCGTCCAGTTGGCGTCGGTCTCGAGCAGCAGGTTGGGAGTCAGGCCGAAGGCGAGGCCGAGGCTCGCCATGTCCGGGAAGTCGATCGAGGTCTTGACCGGTAGGTTCTTGCCGAACGGAGTCTGGGCAGCGACCGCCGCGTCGAACTGCGGGAAGCCGGTGACGATCTGATTGAGGCGCGCGTCGCCGGTGTAGTTGACTTTGATCTTGCTCCGGTAGGACAGGCCGACCGAAAACCGATCGCTGAATTTCTCGAGCAGGCCGACGTTCCAGCCGTAGCCTTCCTTGAGGTCGGCTTTGAGATCGACATGGGCGACGTCGGCGACGCGGAGGGTGAAGGGGTTGATCGCTGCCTGGTTGCGCTTGAGCTCGAGGTCCGAGAAGCGGGCGATCGCGCCGAAGCCGATGCCGAGCGTCGGAGTCGCCTGCCAGCCGATGGTGGGGTTGACGTCGAACGCCCGGATCGCCGCCTTGGTGGAGAGGAAGCGGCCGGCGAAGCTGTTGGGGTTCTTCCAATCGGTGGTGAGGCCGAAGGGGGTGTCGACGCCGATGCCCCACTTCCAGGTCTGATTGATCGGGGAGACGAAATAAAGCTGCGGGGTGGGCTGATTGATCAGGTTCTGCTCGCCGCGGGCGCTCGAGCCGGGGAACGGCGCCGCGCCGCGGAAGGTGGCCGTCGTACCCTTGAAGTAGGTGAGGCTGACCGCGGTGTCGGTCTTGGTGACGAAGCCAAGGCCGCCGGCGTTGTGGAAGAGCAGCGATGGGTCGTCGGCCTGGGCGGTGAACGCGCCGGCCATGCCCTGCGCCTTAGCGCCCTGCTCGAAGAGGCCGAAGCCGGCGGCGAGCATGGGTTGAGCGACCAAGGCCCCGAGCACTAGAGCGCCCAGGGCTCGCAGCATGAGACCTCCTCGCCTTCGCATCCCTATCCTCCTCTTGAACGGCAAAGAACTGGTTGGCTCTGCCGGCTCCTCGACGGGGGCGCGGGAAGTGCCGGGCCGCGTCGCGACCGCACGGGAAGAGCCTCGCATAGAGCGTGATCGTAAGGCCGCGTTGGGCCTCAACGGTAGCCCGAAGGGGCGCGGGGTGTCAACGCGGCGTCACTTCCCAAATCCACCGCCTCGAGCGGTGGAGGCGTGCTGGGAGGGCGGAGGAGAGGCGCAAGAGCCAGCTTCGGCTGATCCGTCGAGCGTCAGAGCGCGGAGGAGGGTGAGAACTAGGGCGCGACAGGGCGGGGTGAGTCAGGGTTGGCGCACTCCGGCCGAGCGGTGATGACCGGGGAGCACAAGCGGAAGCCCTTCGATGGCGCCTACCCGGCTCCAGCCTGTGCGAGTTGGAGAATCCGCTGCCGGGCGGTGCGCAGCAGGGGTATCGCCGGATGCCCGGCACTGAGTCGGACCCGTAGCCGGCGAGCATGCTCCAGAACTCGACCCGGCAGGCGAATCAGGCCGAAGCGTAGCGCCTTCATCCGCTTGCTTTCCCAGCCGGTCCCCAGGACCAGCTTCTTCATCGCGGCATTGAGATTGAACGCCAGAATCATCATCGACCACCAAGCCGCGTTCTCTCCGAAGTCTCCCGAGGGCAGCTTGCCCCCCGCCAGGTCTTCCTTCATCACCGCATGAGCTTCCTCGCTCTTGCCACAGCGCTCGCGGAGCCAGCCGATCACCGCCTCGCCCTCCCATGCCAACGTCGTCACCACGCCGAACACCTTGTACAACTCGCCGCTCATCGGCACCGTCGCCAAAGGCAGTGCCCCTTGCTCTTCGCAGCCTGGCAGTACCCGCTGGCGCAGCGGCTCGCGGATAGCCAAATACCGGTATTCCGGAGACTTGCGGCTGCGTCCGATCGGGTCCGGCACGAAGCACACCTCCGCCCACTCCTGCTCGCCGTCTTGCCCCAAAGGCTTCCACCACGACGCTTCCACCCGCGCCACGGCACGCTTGAACTCCGTCGTCACGTCCGCGCTGACCGCAAAGTCGATCTTGCCAAACCGCTCGTTGTCCCCCTGTGCGCAGTACCTCAACAGCTCGTGCTGGTAGCCCGCGCTATCCGAGCGCAGACGCACCGTCTCCACTCCCGGAGGCAGACGAGCCAAGCTCTCCTGGAGCACCCGTAACTGCTCGTAGCCCGCCGGCACGTTGCCGTCGCGAAATTCCGTGTGCGCCACCAAACCCTGCTCCGCCCACCACACGTTCAGTGGCTGATAGGCCCGAAACGACTGGTAGCAGTACAACGACTCCGACTTCGACGTCTCGATCAACGTCGCATCCATGTCCAGCGTCGCCACCGTCTCCGGCCGACGCGACTGAACGAACCGCAGGAATTCCTCCTGCACCCGACCTAAGCCCAAGAGCGCCTCGCTCGGCCGCGGGATGAACGCCTTGCCCGACACCCGCAGCTTCTCTTGCTCCGCATCATGAAATGACGCCAGATACCGAAACACCGCTGACGGCGAGGGCACCGACCGCTTCCTCTCGCTGCGCCAGCGACGATCCTGCGCCCGCCTCTGCCGACGCGGCATCCCGTGTTGCTCCACCCGACGAAGAACCCGGCTAAACCCCTCATCCGAGGCCAAGATCCGTAGGTCCTCGACGCAGTCACCACCTGCTAAGTTCAAGCAAATCAACGCCATCACTATCTGACGGTCGGTCCAACCCTGCCCACCCTCTCGCAGCCGCAGGTGACGCTCCAACGACCGCGAAAGCGACGCTGCCTCTGCCAAGTCTAGGTACAGCAGCAGACCACTGAGCCCCGTCATCCCGCTACGCCCCACCTCCGACTCGTACTGGAACCCCAAGACGCCCTGTGAAATCATCGCCGCACCTCGTTGGTGAAAGGATCTTGCTCGACAACTTGATCCTATCTACCTGATTCCTCAGGACCAACGAGGTTCTCCCTACTTTCTTGATGGCGGATCAGGGGGCGCGGGTCGTGTGGCTCAGTTTGGTCCCGAGGACGGCCGCCTGGAAGGGATACCGGCCCCCGGAGTAGAGTACCCGCCATGTTCCGGCGACAGCGGAGCGGGGCCGTGGTCTGCCCGTCGTGCGGGCGGCTGGTGGGGGTGGCGGACGACCGGTGCCTCAACTGCGGGCGGCGCAACCCCGGCATGTGGGGTCTCACCGGCATGGTCCGCGGGCTGGGGCGGGACATGGGGTTCGTCCAGCTCGTCATCGGCGGCTCGATCCTGCTCTACGGCGCGATGCTCGCCTGGGACGTCCAGGGCATCCAGAGCGGCGGACTGTTCTCGCTCCTCTCCCCCAGCGCCAAGAGCCTCCTCGCCTTCGGCGCCAGCGGCGCCCTGCCGGTCTTCGGCTACGGCCACTGGTGGACCGTGCTCTCCGCCGGCTGGCTCCACGCCGGCCTCCTCCACATCCTCTTCAACCTGCTCTGGGTGCGCCAGCTCGCCCCCGAGACGGCCGAGCTCTACGGTCCCGGCCGCATGGTCATGATCTACACCGCCGGCTCGGTCGCCGGCTTCGCCCTGAGCAGCGCCGTGGGCGCCTTCCTGCCGTTTTTGGGCGGCGCGCGGCTCTCCGTCGGCGCCTCGGCGCCCCTCTTCGCTCTCTTGGCGGCGCTCGTCTACTACGGGCGGCGCACGGGGAGCCGGACGGTCGGCAGCCAGGCCTGGACCTGGGCGATCGTGCTCTTCGTCTTCGGCTTCCTGACCGGCGGCACGGACAACTGGGCCCACCTCGGCGGCTTCCTCGGCGGCTACCTGACCGCCAAGGCGCTCGACCCGCTGCGCGAGGAGCGCGGGGACCACGTGCTCTTGGGGGTCGCCTGCCTGGGCGCGACCGTGCTCTCGGTCGCCGCCTCGCTCGTCACCTTCTACGTCCAGATCCGACCGACGCTCGGTCCTTAAGGCTCGTGGGGCACGAGCCCCAGCTCGCGCGCCCGCTTGCGGACGTCGGCGGCGCGGCGCGTCTCCTGCGAGCTGAAGCGCTCCTCGCGCCAGGGGTCGCCGTAGGTGTGGTAGCCGTTCTCCTCCCAGAAGCCGCGGCGGTCCTCGGGCAGGAGCTCGAGGCCGTGGACCCACTTGGCGCTCTTCCAGGCGTAGAGGTGGGGGACGACGAGCCGCACCGGCCCGCCGTGCTCGACCGCGAGCGGCCGGCCGTTCCAGGTGTCGGCGAGGAGGGCGCGCGCGGAGAGCAGGTCCTCGAGCGGCAGGTTGGTGGTGTAGCCGCCGTAGCAGTGGACGAGGACGAAGGCCGCCTCGGGCGCCACCCGGACCTGGGCGAGGACCTCGCGGGTCGCCACCCCCTCCCAGCCGTTGTCGAGGGTCGAGAAGCGGGTGACGCAGTGGAAGTCGGCCGTCACCTTCACCCGCGGCAGGGCCTGGAAGTCGGCCCACGAGAGGCTCGCCTCGCGCTCGACCAGGCCGGTCAGGCGGAAGGACCAGTCCTCCGGCGCGATCCGCGGGGTCTCCCCGTAGGAGAGGACCGGCCACTTCTCGGTGACGTACTGCCCCGGCGGGACGCGCGCCTCGCCGGTGCGGATGCTGTCGTCCATGGGCTTAGGATAGCCCACGGCGTACACCTGGAATAAGTGAGGAAGGACGTCACCTTTACACCACGGAGAGGGCTTCCCGGAGAGCGCGATGACTGCCTTGGCTCTGGAGGACGCGCCGCCGACCGCCATCGCCGACCGCGACCGGCCGCGCGAGGTGGTCGACCTGATCGGCAACACGCCGCTGGTCGACCTCTCGGCCCTGACCGGGCGTCGGGAGGTCAAGCTCTACGCCAAGGCCGAGTACGCCAACCCCGGCGGCTCGGTCAAGGACCGGCCGGCGCTCGCCATGGTGCTCGACGCCGAGCGCCGCGGCCTGCTCGCCCCCGGCGGCCCCCGGCGCCTCCTCGATGCCACCTCCGGCAACACCGGCATCGCCTACGCCATGATCGGCGCCGCCCGCCGCATCCCGGTCACCCTCTGCCTGCCCGACAGCGCGAGCGCCGAGCGCAAGAAGATCCTCGCCGCCTACGGCGCCGAGCTCCACCTGACCGACCCGCTCGCCGGCAGCGACGGCGCCATCCTGGAGGCCCGCCGGCTGGCCGCGGCGGAGCCCGCGCGCTACGCCTACCTCGACCAGTACGGCAACGCCGAGAACTGGCGTGCCCACTACCGGACGACCGGGCCGGAGATCTGGCGCCAGACCGGCGGCGCCGTCACCCATTTCGTCACCGGCCTGGGCACCAGCGGCACCTTCATGGGTGTGGGTCGGTATCTACGCGAGAAAGCGCGCGAGCAGTCGTGTGAGCGGGCGCCCGTGCGGCTGATCTCGATCGAGCCCGACGGGCCGTTCCACGGCCTCGAGGGGATGAAGCACATGGCCTCCGCGATCGTGCCGCCGATCTACGACCCGGGCCTCGCCGACGAGAGCCGGAGCAGCTCGACCGAGGCCGCCTACGCCATGGTCAAGCGCCTGGCGCGCGAGCTGGGACTGCTGGTGGGGGTCTCCGCCGGCGCCAACGTCGCCGCGGCGCTCGCGGTAACCGAGGAGCTCGATTCGGCCACGGTGGTGACCGTGCTCTGCGACAATGCCGACAAGTACCTCTCCGAGCACTTCTGGGAGGACGCTTGAGCCGCCTCGTCATCTCCCCCCGGCACCTGCAGACGATCGGCCACCATGGGGTGACGACCTACCCGGAGGAGTGCTGCGGCGTGCTGATCGGCCGCGCCGGAGCCGACGGCGAGCCGACCGTCGTCGAGCGCCTGCTCGCGGTCGGCAACGAGCGCGACGACAGCCGCCACAACCGCTACGTGATCAGCCCGGAGACCGTCCTCGCCGCGCAGCGCGAGGCGCGCGCCGCCGGGCTCGAGATCGTCGGCTACTATCATTCGCACCCCGACCACCCCTCGCGGCCGAGCGACTTCGACCGCGAGCACGCCTGGCCGGGGCTGTCCTATCTCATCGTCGCGGTCGAGCGCGGCCGGGTGGTCGACGCGCGGAGCTGGCGCCTCTCCGACGACCGCGAGCGCTTCGACGAGGAAGCGATCGACCAGGCGCAGCTCGCGACCGCGCGCAAGGAGGCCGTCTAAGTGAGCGTCATCATCCACATCCCGACACCGTTGCGCCGCTTCACCGGCGAGCAGGGCGAGATCGAGGTCCAGGGCCAGACGGTGGGCGACGCGCTCCGCGACCTCACCCACCGCCACCCGGCGCTCGAGCGCCACCTCTACAACGAGCAGGGGGCGCTGCGGAGCTTCGTCAACGTCTTTCTGAACGACGAGGACGTCCGCCACCTCGGCCGCGACGCCACCCCCCTGAAGGTCGGCGACACCCTGTCGATCATCCCGTCGATCGCGGGAGGTGCCCGATGACGCTCCTGGCCGACGAGAAGAGCACGATCGGGAGGGCCGAGCCGCTGCCCGAGCTCGGGCCCCAGGAGATCCGCCGCTACAGCCGCCACCTGATCATGCCCGAGGTCGGCATGGAGGGGCAGCGGCGCCTGAAGGCCGCCAAGGTGCTGCTGATCGGCGCCGGCGGCCTCGGCTCGCCGCTCGGCCTCTACCTCGCCGCGGCGGGCGTCGGCACGCTCGGCGTCTGCGACTTCGACGTCGTCGACGAGACCAACCTCCACCGCCAGGTGCTCTTCGGGCGCACCGACGTCGGCCGCCCCAAGCTCGACGCCGCGCTCGGCCGCCTGCACGAGGTCAACCCGCACATCCAGCTCGTGCCGCACAAGCTGCGCCTCGACTCGAGCAACGCCCTGGAGCTCTTCGCGCCCTACGACATCGTCGTCGACGGCACCGACAACTTCCCCACCCGTTACCTCGTCAACGACGCCTGCGTGCTCCTGGGCAAGCCCAACGTCTACGGCTCGATCTTCCGCTTCGAGGGCCAGGTGTCGATCTTCTGGGGGGCGAAGGGGCCGTGCTACCGCTGCCTCTTCCCCGAGCCGCCGCCGGACGGCCTCGTCCCCTCCTGCGCCGAGGGCGGGGTGCTGGGGGTGCTGCCGGGGATCATCGGCTCGCTCCAGGCCAACGAGGTCATCAAGCTCATCGTCGGCGCCGGCGACCCGATGATCGGCCGCCTGCTCCTCTTCGACGCCTTGAAGATGAAATTCCGCGAGCTCAAGCTGCGCAAGGATCCCGACTGCCCGATCTGCTCCGAGCACCCCACCCAGCACGAGCTGATCGACTACCAGCAGTTCTGCGGCATCCCGGCGCAGCCGGAGGTGCCCGGCGGCGACTTCGACATCCAGGTCGACGAGCTCAAGCAGTGGAAGGACGAGGGCCGCGAGGTGACCATCCTCGACGTCCGCACGCCCCAGGAGTGGGAGATCGCGCGCATCGAGGGCTCGACGCTGATCCCGCTCCAGGAGCTCCCCGACCGCATGAACGAGCTCGACCCCGCCGCCACCATGGCCGTCCTCTGCCACCACGGCCCGCGCTCCTTCCAGGCCGTCCGCTTCCTCCGCCAGATGGGCTTCGCCCGCGCCAGGAACTTAGCCGGCGGCCTCGAGGCTTGGAGCCGCGACGTGGACCCCTCGGTGCCGCGGTATTGAGTGCTCGCTACCGGGTCATTTCTTTTCGGGTAGGGGCGGAGCTTGCCTCCGCCCGCAGCCATCGAAGGCCTCAGATCCGGCGACGTGCCCCGGACCAGGGCGGAGGCAAGCACCGCCCCTACCCAAAGCCCGGAGTGAGCCCCCCTCCCGCGCCCGCTATACTGCTGCCGTGGACCTAACCGCTCTCCCCGGCGGCGACCTCGTCCAGCAGGGCTTGGACGACCTCGCCCATGGCACCGAATCCGTCGAGGCCCTCCTCGTCTCGATAGGCGCCCCGCGCCTGCGCCGCATCGGTCTCCCCGTGCCGGAGAACTGCTTCCCCTCTCCCGAGCATCGCCTCTACCTGAAGCTCGCCGAGACCGACAGCGACTCCGCCCACTCCCGCTACAACGCCTTTCTAGGCAGGCTCTCGAGCTTCTCGAACGCGGCCGAATGCGGCGGCTGGTAGACGCGGAGCGGCTGAAGCGCCCGCCTGACAACTTGCGGTGACTTTCCTGCCTCCGTTAAAATACCCGGCATGGCACAACTAAACGCTTACCTCACGTTCGACGGCAACTGCGCCGACGCGATGCGCTTCTACGAGCGCACGCTGGGCGGCAAGCTCGACCTCATGACCATGGGAGACTCCCCGATGGCGGCCCAGACGCCGCCCGGCAGCGCCGACCGGATCATGCACGCGCGCCTCGCATTCGACGGCGGCACACTGATGGCGTCCGACGCGATGGCCGGAGACCACTACGGGGGGATGAAGGGGTTCTCCCTGTCGCTCAACTACCCGAAGGGCGGCGACGAGGCGAAGCGGGTGTTCGACGCGCTGGCCGAGGGCGGCAAGGTGACCATGCCCCTGGACAAGACCTTCTGGGCCGAGGCCTTCGGCATGCTGGTCGACCGCTTCGGCACTCCCTGGATGGTCAACGTCGAGAAGGCCTGACGCTGCCGGCCTGAACGGCGGCTCGACGCGACGGATGCCCGGGGGATCCGACCTCTCGGGTGGACACTTCTGCCTCGCGGAACCGTCGAAGGCACGATCGGGAGCGCATTCCCGTTGAGCGGAACCGTCGAGGGAATCACCGGGAGCGCACTCCGGTTGCACGGCACCGCCGAGGGCACCAACGGGAGTGCACTCCCGTTGCGCCAAACCGTCGGGGCATCGTCGGCGAGAACGCTCCCCGTCGCGTAGACCTCGCGCTTGCGCGCGCCGAGACGGCGCGGTTGCCTGCTGCCGGGACTCATCCGGCCTTCGAAGGACGGGCTACTTCGCCGCCGGAGCCGGGGGCTTCGCGGTGGAGGCGGCCGGGGGCACGGTGGTCGAGGGCGAGGCGGGTGTCGCCGTTCCTCCCGGGGTCGCCGGCGCGGCGGGCGCCGCTGCAGCCGGAGCCGTGGGCGCCGCCGCCACCTTCGGGGCGTTCTCCTTCAGCCACTTCTCGTAGTCGGCCGGGGTGTCGATCGCGTAGTAGCCCCGCATCCGGTAGTGGGAGGCGCCGCAGAGCTGGGCACAGGCGATCTCCCAGCAGGTGTGGTTGGCGGCGCAACCGGGGAACTGGGCGATCGGCGGGGTGACCATCGTCGGCGTGAAGTAGATGGGGATCGTCATGCCCGGGATGGCGTCCTGCTTCACCCGCATGTAGGGCAGGAAGAAGCTGTGGATGACGTCCTTGGTGGTCAGCTTGACGAGCGCCGGCTTGCCGACCGGCAGGTGGATCTGGTTCAGGGTGACGATGTCGTCCTTGCCGGCGGGATCGGCGGGATCCAGCCCCAGAGGGTTGTTCTCGGCGTTGATGAACTTGGGATCGGTGCGGCCGAAGACGCCGTCGGCGCCGGCGTACTGGACGTTCCAGGCGAACTGCTGCGCCACCACCCGGATCACCGTCGCCTGGTCCTCGCGCGGCACCGCGCTGACCCGCTTGGCCCAGATCGGCACCGCGAAGCCGACGAGGAGGACCGCCTCGATGACCGCGATCGCCGCCTCGCCGTAGGTCGAGAAGTGGCTCTTCGCCCCCTCGTAGCTCGCCACCGGGTTGCGCCCCTTGCGGAAGCGGACCAGGGTGTAGAGGAAGAACAGGCCCCAGCCGACGAAGAGCACCAGCATCAGCCAGTGCACGATGCCCGTCAGGTAGTCGAGCTGCGCGCCGTGGGCCGACGCGTTCAACGGGAGCCCGAGGTATCTCTCCATCTAGTGTTTCCCTCCATGAATGAGGCGCAGATGACGGGCCGGCCGCGCTCCGGGCGGCGGCGGCAGGCGCTTGGCGCGCCGGCGGAAGTCCCATACCACCTTGACGACCCCCACCTGGACGACGCCGACGACGGCGAGGAGAGCGAGGATCGCCTGGTTCTGGCCGTGGACCATCGGCGAGTCGGCGGCGCCGAAGCAGGCGGTGCAGGCGGCGGCGAGCCGCGGCAGCGCCAGGGCGACGAGCGCGGCGAGGCCGGCCGTGCGGGCGGCGAGCGGGTGGCGGAAGGCGGGACGGTCCATCGCGTGAGCTCCTGCTTGGCGTCAGTCCTCGGGCCCCATCTCGCGGAACTTGCGGCGCACCTTGACGAAGTAGACCACGAGCATCGCGCCCACGGCGAGGAAGAGCGCGGCGAAGGCCAGGCCACTCGCTCCCCCACCCTCCCGCCAGCTCCCGATCCCCCACGCGCCGACCCATGCCGAGAGCAGGATCGAGACGGCGATGAAGAACAGGTGGAAGGAGCGCAGCGACAGGCTCATGTCAGCGCAGGATCCGCTGGTCGAAGTTGCCGAACGAGGGGACGAACATCAAGACGACGAAGAAGGCGACGGTCAGGATGAGGATCGCGTAGATCGCCTTGCGCTCGTCGATCAGATGCATGAAGTACGCCGCGACGAGCGAGCCCTTGATGCTCGCGATCAGGAGAGCGACGGCGATGGCGAGCGCGGTCGACAGGTGCAGGTAGGAGACCGTCACGGTGACGACGGTGAGCACCATCAGGGCGGCGAAGACCGCCACGTAGATCTTGGTCTGGCGGCGGATCGCGGCGGCGTCGGTATGGTCCATTCCTCTCGTCTCCTATCGGGCGCCACGTCTCGAGGCCGCGGCTTAGAGCAGGTAGAGGGTCGGGAACAGGAAGATCCAGACCAGGTCGACGAAGTGCCAGTAGAGGCCGGCGACCTCGATCCGGTTGGCGAAGCGCTCGGGATCGCGCCCGTAGAGCTTCGCCCCCGGTCCCCAGAAGTAGCCGTTGACGATCATCCCGCCGAGGACGTGGAGGCCGTGGAGGCCGGTCAGCGTGAAGTAGATGGCGAGGAAGGTGTTGGTCGACGGGTAGTGGTGGGTCTCGAACTTGTGGGCGTACTCGATCCCCTTGATCACCATGAAGCCCAGGCCGCAGAGGAAGGTGAGCCCCATGTAGAGCCGGAACTTCTTGAGGTCGCCGAGCTTGACCGACGCCCACGCCATCACCATCGTGACGCTCGAGCTGATGAGGATGAGCGTGTTGAGGGTGGCGAGCGGCACGTTCAGCCCCTCGTCGCGCCCGTGCGGCCAGGCCGGCGCGCCGGTGCGCAGCAGGATGTAGGAGGAGAAGAGGGCGCCGAAGAGCATCACCTCGGAGGCGAGGAAGAGCCAGATGCCGAGCTTGGCATTGAACAGGCCGGTGTCCGGCCGCGGCTCGACGGTGTACGGGATCTCCATGTCAGGTCTCCACCAGGTCGTGGTGCTGCGGGGTGAAGTCGGCGGGCGCCCCCGGCACGCTGTAGTCGTAGGGCCCGCGCACCACCGTCGGGATGGCGGGGAAGTTGCCGTGGGCGAGCGGCGGCGAGGGGGCGGCCGCCCACTCGAGCGTCGTCGCCTCCCAGGGGTTGTTGCCCACCTTGGCGCCCTTCTTGATGCTCCAGAAGAGGTTGATGAGGAAGGGGATCTGCGCCAGACCCAGCAGCCAGGCGGAGATCGACATGAAGGGGTTCCAGTGCAGCACGGCCTGGGCGTGCGAGTAGTCGTAGCCGCCGTCGTAGAGGCGGCGCGAGACGCCTGCCATGCCCTGGATGAACATCGGCAGGAAGACGCCGTTGATGAAGAGGAACGACGGCCAGAAGTGGAGCCGGCCGAGGAAGTCGCTCATCTTCCGCCCGGTGATCTTGGGGAACCAGTAGTAGATGCCGGCGAACATGGCGAAGATCGTCCCCGGCGCCACCACGTAGTGGAAGTGGCCGATGACGTAGTAGGTGTCGTGGAGGTGGATGTCGGTCGGCGCGAGGCCCAGCGGCAGGCCGGTCAGGCCGCCGATGCCGAACATCGGCAGGAAGGCCAAGGCGAAGAGCATCGGCGTGGTGAAGCGGATCGACGCCCCCCAGAGCGAGATGAAGAGGGCGGTCAGGATGATCACCGAGGGGATCGAGATGATCATCGTCGTGGTCTGGAAGAAGGTGCTCATCGCCGTGCCCATGCCGGTCATGAACATGTGGTGGGCCCAGACGACGAACGACATGAAGCCCAAAAAGACCGTGGCGTAGACCATCGAGCGGTAGCCCCAGAGGGGCTTCCGGGTGTTGTTGGCGATCACCTCGGCGACGATGCCGAAGGCCGGCAGGATCAGCACGTAGACCTCGGGGTGGGCGAGGAACCAGAAGAGGTGCTGCCAGAGGAGCGGGCTGCCGCCGCCGCTGTTGGGGAGGAGCTGGCCGGTGACCGAGAGGCCCGAGGGCAGGAAGAAGCTCGTCCCCGCCAGGCGGTCCATCCCCTGGAGGACGGCCGCCGCCTGGAGCGCCGGGAAGGCGAGGAGGAGGAGGAACGAGGTGACGAGCTGCGCCCAGACGAAGAACGGCAGCCGCATCCAGGTCATCCCCGGGGCGCGCAGCTGGACGATCGTGGTGATGAAGTTGGTGGCGCCGAGGAGCGACGAGAAGATGAGGAAGAGCATGCCGAAGAGCCACACCGTCTGGCCGGTCGGCGCGATGTCCGAGAGCGGCGGGTAGGAGGTCCAGCCGGACTGCGCGGCGCCGCCGGGGACGAAGAAGCTCGCCAGCATGGTGACGCCGCCCAGGAAGTAGACCCAGTAGCTCGCCATGTTGAGCTTGGGGAAGGCCATGTCGGGGGCGCCGATCTGCAGCGGCACCACGTAGTTGCCGAAGGCGCCGACGGCGAGCGGCACGATCCCCAGGAAGACCATGATGGTGCCGTGCATGGCGCCGAGCTGGTTGTAGAACTCGGGCGCCATGATGCCGCCCGGCGCGTTGGTCTCGCCGAGGATCCTGCCGAGCCAGGGGATGGGCTGGCCCGGGTAGGCGAGCTGCCAGCGCATCATCATCATCAGGCTGAAGCCGAAGAGGAGGAAGGTGAGGGAGGTGAAGCCGTACTGGAGACCGATGACCTTGTGGTCCTGGGAGAAGACGTACTTGCGGAGGAAGGAGAGCTCCTCGTGGCCGTGCTCGGCGTGGCCGTGAGCGAGCGTCTCGTCGACTAGAGCCGTCATCTACACCTCCTGGATCTCAATCCCTGCGCAATAGGCCGGGACGCGCCGGCGGCCGGGCGCAGCGATGCGCTGCGAGCCCTCTCCGGGGAGAGAGGCCAGGGCGTCGGTTCCCAGCGATGGCTGCACGAAAAAACGTCTCGCTTGCTGCTGTCGAGATCTTCCCAAGGACGGCTGAGTCTACACAGCCGTTTCGGAAGCCGCAAGGGAGAGCGAGAGGGGTCTCGCCCCCTGCCGCGGGGTAGACTGCTGCGCGTCCGGCAGCCCTGGCGGCGGCCTCCAGGAGGAACGATGAGCATCGAGCGATTCGAGCTGCCCTACTCGGACGCCGCCGTCGAGGATCTCCGCGACCGGCTGGCCCAGACGCGCTGGCCCGACGAGATCCCGGGCACCGGCTGGGAGTATGGCGCCGACCTCGCCTACATCCGAGAGCTCTGCCGGACCTGGCGGGAGGAGTTCGACTGGAAGGCGCGGATCGAGGAGCTGTCGGCCCTCCACCACTACCGCTACGCGACGCCGGAGCTCGGCGTCCACTTCCTCCACGAGCGCGGCAAGGGCCCGGCGCCGGCGCCGCTCCTCGTCACCCACGGCTGGCCCGGCTCGTTCCTCGAGATGCTCCGGATCCTCCCGCGGCTCACCGACCCGGCGCGGTTCGGCGGCGATCCCGCCGACTCGTTCGACGTCGTCGTCCCGTCGCTCCCCGGCTTCGGGTTCTCGGACCGGCCGGCGCGGCGCGGGATGAACGTCTTCGCGATCGCCGACCTCTGGGCCGGCCTGATGGGCGAGCTGGGCTACGAGCGGTTCGCGGTCCAGGGCGGGGACTTCGGGGCAGGGGTGAACACCGCCCTCGGCCTCCGCCATGCAGATCGCCTCATGGGCGTCCATCTCAACTACATCCCGGGCTCGTATCGCCCCTGGCTCGCGCCCGGCGAGCAGCCGTCCGCGGTCGAGCGGGCGTTCCTGGCCGACGCGGCGGCATGGTACGAGGACCACGGCGCCTACGCGCACGTCCAGCGCATGGAGCCGCAGACGCTCGCCTACGGTCTCAACGACTCGCCCGCCGGCCTCGCCGCCTGGCTGGTCGAGAAGTTCCGCGACTGGGCCGACTGTGGCGGCGACGTCGAGAGCCGGTTCACCCGCGACGAGCTGCTGGCCAACGTCACCCTCTACTGGATGACCGGCACCATCCACTCCTCCTGCCGCCTCTACTTCGAGGGGAGGAAGGCGCCGCTCCAGTTCCAGGAGCACGAGCGCGTCGAGGTCCCCTGCGGGATCGCCCAGTTCCCCAAGGAGCTCCCCTTCCCGCCGCGGCCATGGATCGAGCGCGGCTACCACGTCGTCCGCTGGAGCGAGATGCCGCGCGGCGGCCACTTCGCCGCCGCCGAGGAGCCCGAGCTGCTGGCGGCGGACGTCGCCGCCTTCTTCAGGACCCTCCGCCAATAGATCCCGATCGACGGCTTGCAGGCGTTCATCGCCTTTCGTACAATGCTGACGCACAGTCTGCTGGAAAGACATTCGTCGGCACGCTCGGCAGCGGAGCCTCGGCACGAGGAGCACCCGGACCGGTTCCGGTGGCGCTCGGCGGCCGGCGGGCCGACCCCTAAGACAAGGAGGGTCCCTCATGTCTCGACATCGTCGTACCGCAGTGGCGCTCGGCGCGCTCCTGCTGTTCGTCGCGGCGGCCAGCAGGCTCCGCGCGGCCGAGCCGACGTGCAGCCTCAACCTCAAGGGCCTCACCATCTGCTCGGGCCCCTACGCCCTCTGCGACAAGTCGACGTGCAAGGCCGGCCCGAACGGCCAGAACGTCGAGTGCACCTGCCCGGTCCTGAACGGCCCGTCCATCGCCGGCCTCGATCAGCTCGGCGGCAGCTGCACGGCCCCGAAGGGCAGCGTCTACTCCCTCTTCTCGTTCCAGGGGTTCCAGCCCAAGCACCAGCTCGCCTGCCCGGAGGGCACCCAGTTCGCCCAGTGCTGGAACGCCACCTGCAAGCTCCTCCCCGGCGGCAAGAAGGCCACCTGCCTCTGCCCGCTCTGCCCCGGTCCCTTCGTCACCCCCGGCGGGAGCTGCAACCCGGCTAACTGCAAGTCCGAGATCATGGTCGGCGCCGCCTTCCCGGTCCAGAACAGCGGCTGCAAGGGGCAGTAGCGGGAGCTCTCCGGCAAGCGGCCATGCGTCCCCGCCTGCACGGGCGGGCGGGGACGCCCCGGCGCTTCGGGCGGAGCGCGTGCTACGATTCTCAACGGAGGTTCCGTTTGGATGGCACTGCCCGCACCCGTTCCGGCCACCTATCGACTCACCTTCGAGGATTGGCTCCGTTTTCCGGACGACGGGAAACTCTACGAAATCATCGGAGGAGAGCTCTTCGTGGGGCCATCGCCGAGCTGGCGGCATCAGTTGATCGGTACCGAGCTCCTGTTTCGGCTGCGTACCTTCCTCGGCTCGGGCTCGCGCGGCAGGGTCGCGGCAGCGCCCGCCGGAGTCCGCCTCTCCGACGAGGACGTCGTCGAGCCCGACCTCGTCGTGATCCTCGCCGAGCATCGCGAGCGGATCGACGAAAGCTCCGTCGCCGGCACGCCAGACCTTGTCGTCGAGATCCTCTCGCCCGGCACCGCCGGCCGCGACCTCCGCGTCAAGCGCGCTCTCTACGAGCGCTCCGGCATCCCCGAGTACTGGATCGTGGATCCGGCGGCGGAGACCATCCAGGTGCTCGCGCTCGCCGAGGGCGCCTATCGCGAAGCCGGCCTTTACCGGAGCGACCAGACGCTCACCTCGCCGCTCCTGCCGGGGCTCGAGATCCAGCTCGCTCAGATCTTCCTCTGAACCAGACCCCGGGGTTGCCGGCCTTCCCTTACCGCCGCAACGCCGCCAAGTCCCGCTCGAGCTTCTCCATCGACTCCCGATCGAGCCCGTCGTAGTAGCCGCGGATCCTCCCACGCGCATCGACGAGGACGAACCGCGTGCTGTGCAGGATCGGCTCGTTCGCGGGGCCGCCGGCGGGCTCGACGGCGAGCTTGAAGCCGTCGCGGGAGAGGTGGTGCATCGCCGCCTGGGTGCCGGTGAGGAAGAGCCAGGCGGGGGGCGCCTTGTATTTGGCCGCGTACTCGGCGAGGACGGCCGGGGTGTCGTGCTCGGGATCGATGGTGAAGGAGACGAAGCGGAGCCGCTCGCCGCTTGCCCCGAGATCGAGCTCGCGGGCGAGCTTCGCCATGCGGTCGGTCATCATCGGGCAGGACGCGGCGCAGCGGGTGAAGACGAAGTCGGCGATCCAAGGGGCGCCGGCGAGATCGGCTAGCGCCACCGTGCGGCCGTCGCGGTTGACGAGGGTGAAGGGCGGCACCTGGCCGAGGACCGGCGGCGGCTCGGGGCGGGCGCCGGGGCCGGGGCCCCAGCGGCTCCAGGCGGCCGCCACGGCGACGGCCAGCAGGACGAGGACGAGGATCCCCCAGAGGAGGCCGCGCCGCAGGGGGACGGCCCCCCGCGGCGGCGCGGCGGTCACTCGACTCTCCCGCCCCGCGTGACGGCGAGATCGACGGCGTAGACGACGAGCGCGAGGCCGAGGGTGACGAGGACCGCGACGCCCGGCGACGGCAGGCCCGAGGCGGCCCTTGCCGCCGCGGCCGGCTGCAGCAGCAGGTCGTTCAGCGCCGCGACACCGTAGGTCAGCGGGTTCACCCGCATGAGGAGGGAGAGCCAGAGCGGCGCGCCGGCGAGCGGGAAGAAGGCGCCGGAGAGGAGCCACATCGGCAGCAGGACGACGTTCATCACGCCATGGAAGCCCTGCACCGAGTCGAGCTTCCAGGCGAAGGCGAAGCCGATCGCGGTGAGCGCGATCGAGAGGAGCGCCAGCACCCCCGCCGCGGCGAGCCCGGAGGCGAGGGTCAGGTGAAGCCCGGCGAGCGGCGCGAGGACGAGGAAGACGGCGCCCTGGAGCCAGGCGAGCGTCGCCCCGCCCAGCACCTTGCCGGCGACGATCGCGCCGCGCCCGACCGGCGCCACCAGCACGCCCTGGAGGAAGCCCTCGTGGCGGTCCTCGATCACCGAGATGGTCGAGAAGATCGCCGCGAAGAGGAGCACCAGGACGATCGTCCCCGGGAAGAAGAACTGCAGGTAGGAGACCCCCGCGGAGCCCTGCAGGCGGAACGAGCCGGAGAGGCCGCTCCCCATGAACAGCCAGAAGATGAGCGGCGTGCCGAGGGCGCCGGCGACCCGGCTCGGCTGGCGGAAGAAGCGCACCAGCTCGCGCTGCCAGAGGGTGGCGGTGGCGAGGCCGTTCATGCTTCGTCGTCCGCTTTCTCCAGATCGTACAACCTGTGGCCGGTGCGGCGGAGGAAGACGTCCTCGAGGGTCGGCCGCGCCACGGTGACCGCCTCGACGCGGCCGGGGAGCGCCTCGACCAGCCGCGCCACGAACTCGTGGGCGCGCTCGCGCTCGAGGCGCACCGCGCCGTCGCCGACCGTCGGCGCGAGATCGGGGTAGCGGGCCGTCAAGTCGCGCGCCAGGCCCGCGGGGTCGGGGCCGGAGAGGACGACGACGTCGCCGCCGATCTCCGTCTTGAGCTCGCCCGGCGAGCCGAGGGCGACGATCTCGCCGCCGGCCAAGAGCGCCAGCCGGTCGCAGCGGTCGCCCTCCTCCATGAAGTGGGTGGTGAGGAGGACCGTCACCCCCTCGCCGCGGAGGTCGAAGAGGGTGTCCCAGAGGTCGCGCCGGGCGCCGGGATCGAGGCCGGTCGACGGCTCGTCGAGGAGCAGGAGGCGAGGCCGGTGGAGGAGCGACTTGGCGATCTCGGCCCGCCGCCGGAGGCCCCCGGAGAGCGTCTTCGCCCTCTCGCCCGCCCGCGCCGTCAGGCCGAAGCGCGCGAGGGCGGCTTCGATGCGGCCGGCGAGGTCGCGGCCCGAGAGGCCGTAGAGGTGGCCCTGGTGGGTGAGGTTCTCGGCGACGGTCAGGTGGACGTCGAGCGACGGCGACTGGAAGACGACGCCCAGCTCGCGGCGGACGCGCGCCGCCTGGGTCGCGAGATCGGCGCCGAAGACCCGCACCGCGCCGCGCGACGGCGGGGCGAGGGTCGCGAGGATGCGGAAGAGCGTCGTCTTGCCACCGCCGTTGGGTCCCAGGAAGCCGAAGATCTCGCCCGGAGCGACCTGGAAGTCGAGGCCGCGGAGGGCTTGGCGCTCGCCATAGGCGAACTCGACCCCGCTCGCCTCGACCGCCGGCTCGGCAGCGGGAACGGACGCCGCCGCCGGGACCGCGCTCATGACCGGTTCCTCCTCGCGCGGGTGGGGGCGTCCCCTTCCCCCCTTGAGGGAGGGACGGGGACCGAGGGGATGCGGGGGTGATCCGATCGACGCCTCGAAGCCTGCCGGAGCGAGATCGGCGGGATCCCCGAACGACCGCCAAGAGCGCGCGGAAGGTCCATTCTTCAAAGAAGGACGATGCGGTCGAGCAGCATCGCCAGCAGGACCGCCGGCAGATACAGGATCGAGGCCAGCATCAGCCAACGCGCGGCGGGCAGCGTCCGCCGCCGCGCGAAGACGAGCCCGGCGCCGAGGTAGACCAGGCCGAGGACCAGGGCGCCGGCGAGGTAGACGCCGCCCATCAAGCCGAGCGCCGCCGGCATCAGCGAGACCGGCACCAGCGCGGCGCCGTAGAGGATGACTTGCCGCGCCGTGCGCCGGCCCTCCGGATCGAGCACCGTGAGCATGGGGAAGCCGGCGCGCTCGTAGTCGTCGCGGCAGAGCCAGGCGATCGCCAGGAAGTGGGGCATCTGCCAGAGGAAGAGGATGGCGAAGAGCACCCAGGCGGCGAGCCCGAGCCGGCCGGTGACGGCGCTCCATCCCATCATCGGCGGGATGGCTCCGGGGATGGCGCCGACGATCGTGGCGAGCGAGCTCACCCGCTTCAAGGGCGTGTAGACGAAGACGTAGCCGGCGAGGGCGACCGCGCCGAGCAGAGCGGTCAGGAGGTTGACGGCGAGCGCCAGGTAGACCATGCCGGCGACCCCGAGGACGACGCCCACGAGGAGCGCCGCGTCGGGGTCGAGGCGACCTGACGGCAGCGGCCGGTTGGCGGTCCGCCGCATGCGGGCGTCGGTGTCGCGCTCGAGGACGTGGTTGAGCGCCGATCCCCCCGCCGAGATGAGCCCGGTCCCCACCAGCGTCTCGACGAGGAGGAGGAGCGAGAGGCCGCGGTGCGCCGCCGACTCGGCGAGGAGGAAGCCGAGCCCCGCGGTCAGCACCACCATGAGGGTGATCCCCGGCTTCGTCAGCTCGACCAGATCGGCGAGCAGGATCGAGCCGGCGAGCGGCCGGCCCGCCGCGACGCGCGGTGCCTCGGAGCTCAAGAGACCGCCTCGCGCGCGGCTTCGAGCGGGCGCCGGCCGGGCGCCGCGGGGATCTCCTGCGCCGTCGAGGCGGCTCCCGCTCGCGCAATCCGAGCGATCCGCGCGAGCCGCCGGCTCTCGAGCGCGAGGGTCAGGCTCGCCGCCAGGAGCGCCGCGCCTGTCGCCACGTGGACCGTGTTGGGCACCACTGCCTTGCGCGTCAGGACGACGAGGGCGCCGAGCGTGATCTGCGCCAGGACCAGGACGCTCATGCCCAGTGCCGGGAGGGCCAGAGTCCGCTCGCCGCGCCGCCGGGAGAGAACCGTTCCCGCCGTCGCGGCGACCGCCAGGAGGACCAGCAGCGCCCCCCCCCGATGGGTGAAGTGGATGGCGATGGGGAAGGTGAAGACTGGAGGGATCAGGTGCCCGGAGGCGAGCGGAAAGGTGGGGATCGCGAGGCCGGCGCCGTTGTGGCGCATGACGGCCCCGGCGAGGACCTGGAGGTAGACGAGGACGGTCGTCGCCGTCGCCAGCCGGGCGATCGTCTCGACGCCGCCGTACCCGCCGGCAGCGGGTCGAGCCGGCTCCATGAAGCTCCGTGAGGTGACCACGGCGAAGGCCGTCACCAGGCAGAGGAAGAGCTGGGCGAGCCCGGCATGGGCGATCGAGACCGCCGGCGGCAGGAAGAGGAGCACCGTGACGCCGCCCAGGATCGCCTGCGCGAGGACCGCGCCGACCGCCGAGTAGGCGATCCACCGCGCCCAGCGGCGGCGCTCGGCGCGCCCCGCCCAGACGGCCATCCCCACGGTCAGGAGCGCCACCGTCCCGGCGAACATCCGGTGGCCGTGCTCGGCCCGCACGGTGTCGATCAGGTACCAGTGGGGCGGGTTGAGCGAGCCGTAGGAGAGCGGCCAGTCGGGCACCGAGAGCCCCGCCTCCTTGCTCTTGACCAGCGCGCCGGCCGCGATCAGCAGGACGACCAGGCAGGCGAGGGCGGTGGCGTAACGGTGCAGCCCGCGCTGGTACGGCGCGCCGCCGGACGAGGTCGGAGAGCCGTTCGCTGGAGCCATTCGTTCGTGCACGGGGGATCGGGATCTCGCTCCGCGGCGGGGGAGAGCGGGAGGAGTCTAGCGCGAAGGGGCGGGCGATTGCACCCGCGGGTGGCGCCTGCCCGCGCTCTATGGCCGGCCGCGGCCGCCCGGCAGCACGGAGAGGTGCCGGCGCGGTGTCCCGCGGGACTCCTCCTGCGGCGGATCGGGCTCGATCCAGGCCATCACCGCGGCCGGGAGGATGAACACCGTGAAGAGGACCTGGAGGCCGAGCAGGCTCGCCGAGCCGGGCGGCAGGAGCGCGACGTCGATCATGCCGTAGAGGGGCCCATACAGGGGATAGATCACGAAGAGGCGCACGAAGAGGTAGAGCCCGCCGAGGCTCGCCAGGATCTGATAGGCGATCCGGTGGGCGCCGTCCCAGAGCGCCGCCTGGCGCTCGTCGTGCTTCCAGCGCGCGCGGTCGACCCGGTAGGGGCTCAAGGAGAGGAAGAGCATCGCGGCGACGATCCAGATCCAGCTCAATGCATCCGCGCTCGACAGGGCGAATCGGCCCGGACGGGAGAGCAGCGCGACCTCGAGCACCAGGAAGAGGACCGCGGCGGCGAGCAGGCGCCGGCGGATCGACCGCCGCCAGATCCGCCGCGGCTTGCCGTGCCCCTGGCCGAGACGGCGGCCGAAGCGGTCGGTCCTCCCGGCGAGCGCCTCGAGGTCGTCCGGCAGCCGGCTCACCCACCAGACTCCCAACGCCGAGGCGAGCAGGACCCCGCCGACGAGGAGCAGCGAGGAGACCCAATCCGGGCGGAGCCGGGCCGCGAGGGCGGCGCCGGCGAGCAAGAGCCCGGCGAGGGCAGCCATCCCCAGGGCGAAGCGGGCCTGGAAGGGCCGCGAGCCGCTCGCCCCGCCCGCCCGCGCCCGGGTGGGGTCGCCGTCGCTCTCGTTGCCTTGCCAGCTCGTGGGGCGCATCACTCCTCGAGGAATCCGGCTCCGCAGACCTCAACCGGTCCACCGCCGATCCTCATCCTCAGCCTCAGCCCAACAGACTGTCAAGGGGGAAGACGAAGCGAGCAAAGAGCGACGAACCCCTCGCGGCGCGAAGCCGGCGAGGGGCTCAGGTGAGGCGAGGGACGGCGAGGCTGCCTCAGGCCTGGGCAGCCCCTCCCCGCGCCAGCCCGGCAAAGCTGCGGAGGACGGCTCCGCCCACGAATGCTCCGAGGGAGGTGACGACGGCGTAGGTGGCCGGCTCGACGTTCCCCGCCGGCCAGGCGGCGGAGAAGAGCCAGCCGCCGACGACGCCGCCGACGAGCCCGACCAGCCGGAACCACCAGGGGTCGGGATCCGGATGGGGATGGGGATGGCCCGGCCACGGCGTGCCGCACCAGCCATCGGCCGCCCACAGCACCAGCAGTGCGATGTTCATACGCTCTCCTTTCGGTAAAGGGCGCCCATCACGTCGGACGCCCTGGGAGACGAGAAGAGCATCGCCGGGGAGGGCGCTCCCTCAACCGCGAGGGAGCTGATGCGCTAGGCCGGCTGACCAGGAGACCACCCGGATCTCGACGGCGCCTCGAGGCCCCGGTGGCGAAGCCGGGGGCTTGGTGCTGGATCGCCTGTGGACTATAGCACTCGATCTCGACCTCGACGGCGCCGCGCGGCATGGAGCCGCTTCCACTCCACGTAGGCGAGCCGGATCGCGATCCGTTGCAGGGCGCAAGGAAGGCTTGTTTTCTCTCGGGACGGCTTGCGAGGCACCAGCAGCGGGTCATCTCATCTCGCTGGAGAGTTGACCCTCCGGAACCAGATCTCTAAAATGTGAGCATGAGCAGCGTGATGGACCCTCGCTTCGAGAATCTTTGGACCAGCATCTCCCAACGTACTCTGAGGTTCGCTGCGCAGCGTCTCAGAGTTCCTGTTCGGGAGTTGGCGGAGGAAGTCCTCGCCCGCGAGTCGACGCGAAATAGCGCGCAAAGACTAAGCCGCATTCTCTCACGCCTGCCGTCGTACAGCGACGAGAACCTCGCGGCCGAAATCGCTGAGTTCGCCCATGCCGAGGTGACCGAAGAGGATCCTCTGAGCGCCCGCCGGGTCATTCCGGAAGACGTCCACGGCGTGGGAGCGGCATTTGGCCGTCGCCTGGAACCAAGACCGCGCTGAAGACCGGGCGCTCATCGAGAGCAACATCGCCGGCGTTCTCCAGAAGATCGCTGAGGACGTAGTCCGTAGACAACCTCCCAGCTCTACTCGATCCTGACCCTGGTTGCACTGTCTCACGGCGAATGGATACGGATCCATCCGTTCGCGAATGGCAACGGCAGGACGGCCAGGCTCTGGGCCAACTGGTGCGTCCTACGGTATGGGCTTCCGCCGTTCCTCCGCCTGAAACCGCGTCCGGACGGAGACGGGTATGCCCGCGCCGCCGCCCTCTCGATGCACGGCGAGCACGAAGCCATGGTCATCGAGCTCATCGACATGCTGGAGATGCACCTACGGGCTCGCGGCTGACCGGCTGATCGCGAAGAGCCCCTCGCGGCGCGCGGCCGGCGAGGGGCTCGGGGGAAACGTGGAGCGCGGGTGGCTTACGCCTTCGGCTTGAAGTCGAAGTTCGCGGTCACCGTGCCGTTGGGGGCGACGGTGATGTCCTGGTCCAGGGGACCGAGGGTCTCGTGCCAGGCCTCGAGGGTGTACTTGCCCGGGGGGAGCTTGGGGATCGTGAAGGTGCCGTCTTCCTTGGTCACCGCGAAGTAGGGGTTGTCGACGACGCCCATGTAGGCCGACATCCAGGGGTGGACGTCGCACTTGAAGTGGACCATGACCTCGGGCTTGGTGAAGGTCTTCTCGAACTGCATGCCCTTGAACGGCTGCCCCTGGTTGAACTCAGTGTTCTTGGTCGGCAGCGCGTGGATGTTGTGGAGGGTCTGGTCACTGTTCTTGATCACCAGCGTCTGCCCGACCTGGATGCCCTGGATGCGCGGGTGGTAGAGGCAGCCCTCCTGGTTGATCTCGGCCTTCGCCGTCGGCACCGGGAAGCTCTTGCCCTCGAGCCCGCTCTTCACGTAGACGAAGACGTTGGCGAGCTTGCCGCCGTTGACCACCAGCTTGCCGGTGTTGACCGGCTCCTTGTGCAGGCCGACACAGATCGGGTCGGCGTTCATTAGGATCGGGGTGTCCGTGCTGGGGCCGGCGTAGGTGGCGGTGCCGGAGACGGTGCCGCCGTTGGCGGTGTCGACGGCCTTGGTGGGCTCCGCGGGCGTGCTGCCGCTCTGGGAGGACTGCCCGGCGGTCGAGGTGGCCTCCTGCTTGCCGCCGCCGCAGGCGGTCGCCAGCGCGGCGAGGGCGACGAGCACCAACAGCTTGTTCCTGCTCATAAGGTTGAAACCTCCTTGGATGGTGGAAGGGACGCTCTCGAGAGCTGTCGAGAGATGGGAGACAGATCGGCCAAACGTGGCATTATGCCACACGCCGCGTTCGGCACGGCTCCGGAGGCCGCCGCGAGACCGGCTCAGCGGCCTCCACCGGCCCCGCCGGCGCGGCTGGTGCCCACCGCCCCGCCCGCGGGGGCGGCCGGCGACGGGCTCGAGCCCGCCAGGCTCCAGATGTGGTCGCGCAGAGCCGCCGTCACCTTGTCGACGTCCCCGAGGTACGCCTTCAATTCCGCCTCGTCCTTGAAGTAGCGCATCATCTGCGCCTTCTGGGCGGCATAGGCCGGCGAGTCGATGACCGCCGCCACCGGCGAGTCGTAGTGGCCGGGCGAGCTCTCGGGGAAGTTCGACGGCATGCGCGTGCCCGGCACCCACTTCTGCGGGTCCTTGACCCACGACGGCACCCAGTCGTAGCGCAGGCGGTCGTGGGCGAGGAGGAGCGAGGGGGCCAAGTCCGGCGTCACCCCCGTCGCCTTCGCCGCCTCGGCCCCGGCCGGGTGGCACTTGGCGCACTGGAAGAGGCCGAAGACGACGCCGCCCACCGCGAGGTCGCGCGGCTCGGCGCCGGGAAACGGCGAGAGGAACGGCTGCCGCTGCTCGCGCGCCGTGAAGTAGCCGATCACGTCGTTCGCCTGCTGGTCGGTGAAGCCGAAGGTCGGCATGCGGACGGTGAGCCACGGCCGCATCTTCACGCGGCTGGGGTCGTGGAGGTACTTGAAGAGCCAGTCCGACTGCACTCGCGCTCCCTCGGCGGCGAGGTTGGGCGGCAGCATCGCCGGGTCCTGGATCAGGTCCTTGATGGCGTGGCCGCGCCCCTCGATCAGGTGGCAGCCCTGGCAGTTGTAGCGCTGCACCAGGTTGCGGCCAGCCGCGAGCGAGGCCGTCCGCGGATCGTTGCCCGCCTTCTTCGCCAGGACGACCGACTCCTTGGTGAAGCCGAGCACGTTGGTGAGGACCGCCTCGGCCTCGCGCTCGGACATGCCGAAGTTCGGCATCTTCAGCAGGTCGTTGTAGTCCTTCGCCGGCTCCTTGCCGTGGTCGAAGACGCGCGGCCGCAGGAGCTTGGTGCGGATCCAGTCGTGCCGGGTGTCGGGGATGTGCGGCACGCCGCCGCCGCCGGCTCCGCCCTCCTCGCCGATGTGGCCGAAGTCGAACTGGTGGAGCGGCTTCGAGGCCTCGGCGGTGAGCTCGGTGCCGATCGGCTTGACGTTGTCGAAGCCCGGGATGGTGTGGCAGCTATAGCAGCCGTACTTGGTGATCGTCTGCTGGCCGAGGTAGACGTTGCGCTCGTCCTCGCCCATCTTGGCGAGCTCGGCTTGGCTGCGCTCGATGGTCACGTTGTTCTGCAGGTAGACGAGCGCCAGCTCGTCGCGCAGCTTGCGGTCGACCGCCGGCAGCGGCTGGTTCTCGTAGCGCGGATCGCGGCTCGCGAGGAGGTAGGCGGTCAAGTCCGCCGCCTCCTGGTCGGTCAGGCGCAGCGACGGCATCGCCGTCTCGGGGAAGTACTGCTTGGGGTTCTTGACCCAGGCGTAGAGCCAGCCGGACGACACCTTGCTCCCGGTGCGCACCAGGTTGGGGCCGTGCAGGCGCTTGACCAGCGGGAAGAAGTCGTCGCGCTTCGCCTTGGCGTCGAGGACGTGGCAGCCGGCGCAGCCCACGCTCTCGAAGAGCTTCTGCCCGTTCTGCGGGTTGCCCGCCGGCGCCGGCCCGTAGGCGGGGCGCTCGGACTTGGCCCATAGGTAGGAGACGATCGCCGCGATCTCGGTCTGCTGGCGCCGGCGGTTGACCTCGCCCTTGATGTTCTCCTGGAAGAAGAAGTGGGGCATGAAGGTCGTCGGATGGAAGCTCCGCGGCGCCTCGATCCACTTGTAGGCCCAGCCGGGGTTGGTCTTGCCGGCGATGCGCGAGAGGTCGGGGCCGGGTTTCCGGAGGTCGCGGAAGGCCGGGTAGTCGACCACGTGGCAGTTGGCGCACCCCATGTGGACGATCAAGTCCTGACCCGCCCCCTGGGTGTCGGCAGCGGGCGTCCAGACGCCGGCGGCGTGACAGGTGACGCAGCCCGCCTCGCTCATCTTCGCCGGCAGGATCGGGTTCTCGAGGTAGCGCTGGCGCTCCCAGCCGAGCCGCTTCTGCCAGTCGCGCATCTGCGCCAGGTCCGCCGGGCTGTGGCCGGCGCGGGAGAAGTCGGTGGCGCGGTCGAGCCCGCCGTGGCAGGCGGTGCAGCCGAACTTGGTGTAGGGGTGGGGCGAGCCGTCGCCGACGTAGGCCGCGAGGTTGGGATGGGTGCGGAAGGGCTCCTTCCACTCCGGCCCGTCGAAGCCCGGCCGGTTGGCGGCGACGTGGCAGGTCATGCAGCGGTCGACGCGCTCGAGGTCGGTGAAGTAGACGTTCTTGTAGAGCCCGGGGAGGACCACCTGCTGGATGTGCAGGGAGGGCTGGATGAAGTCCATCAGCGGGGCGTTCAAGACGAAGTAGTCGACCCCCTTGCCGAGGAGGGAGGCCCGCTTCTCGACCTCGTCGACCCCCTTCTCCAGGGCGTCGACCTTCTTCTGCGCCTCGGTCGCGTCCTGCTTCTTCGCCGCCAGCTCGGCGGCCACCGCGTCGCGCTGGCCGGTCAGCTCCTCGCGGGTCTTCTTGGCGTCGGCCAGGGCCTGGTTCAGGCGGTCGACCTTCCTGGCCTGCCCGGCGGTCGCCGACTTCGATTCGTTGCGCTGCAGCGCCTGGTCGTACTCGAAGCGGCTGGCGTCGAGCTCGCCCTTGGTCTTCTTCCAGGTCGAGTCGGCGCTGTAGATCCCGGCGTTGAGCTGGCGGATCTTGGCCTCGAGGTCGGCGACCCCCGAGCGGTGCTCGGCGAGCTTCGCCTGGGCGGCGTCGATGTCCTTCCTGAGCTGCCCCACCTGCCGCTGGTCGATCTTCTGCCGCTCGGCGTCCTCGTCCTTCATCAGCTTCTGGTGCTCGAGGCTGCGGAACTCCGCCTGGTAGCGCTTCCAGGGCTGCGCGTAGTCGGCGAACACCATCCACAGGGTCACCGCCAGGAGCCCGAGGGAGGAGAGGGCGAAGACCATGTTCATGCGGCCGAAATCGTAGTGCCGGTCGGGACGCTTGGCCGGCGGGAGCTTCTGAGGTGGGGTCGGCGGTGTCATATGTTGAAGAAGTACTCCTGGACGTGGATGAAGTACTTGAGGTTGAAGATCCACCGGCAGTACATCTTGATCGGCAAGAGCATCATCACCAGGAAGAGGACGATGCCGACGTAGAAGCGCGGCGCCCCCATCTTCTCGTAATACGGGCGCAGCCGCTTCCAGCGCGCCAGGAGGACCGGCAGCACGAAGAAGTAGAAGCCGATGACGAGGATGCCGGGGAGCTCGCGCAGCAGCCAGTTGGGCGGCAGCCCGACGTGCAGGAGCTTGATCCAGAAGTATTCGGAGAGGTCGACGTTGGTCAGCGGGTCGACCTTGGTGATGTCCCAGAACTCATAGGGGCCGAAGAAGTTCCAGTTGGGGCCGCGCAGGAAGGTGCCGATGACGATCATCTGGCTCCACAGGATGAGCCAGCCGAAGAGGAAGATGGTGATCTCGACCCTGCGCTCGCGGAAGGTGAAGTAGCCGTTGCCCTTGGGGTTGGTGTCGATGTAGGGGATCGCCATCAGGCCGACGATGATGAGGCCCGGCAGCAGCACGCCCGCCATCCAGGGGTCGAAGTAGACCAGCATCTCCTGGAGCCCGAGGAAGTACCACGGCGCCTTCGACGGGTTGGGGGCGAGGGCGGGGTTGGCGGGGTCCTCGAGCGGCGCCTTGAGGACGATCGACCAGACGACGAGGACGACCGTCAGCACCACCATGCAGATGAACTCGGAGAAGACGAGGTCGGGCCAGGTGAAGATGCGGTCCTCGACCTCGGTCTGCTCGAAGGTCGGCTCGCCGCGCTCCTTGGCGGCGTCGTTGGCGCGCGCCTTGGACATCGCGAGCCAGACGAAGAAGCCGACCAGGAAGACCATCATCACGATCGGCACGTTGTCCGGCTTGGCGACGATGTTGAAGAAGTTGGGGTCGAAGAGCGAGACGGCGAAGAAGCCGGCGCCGACGAGGAGGAGGACGAGCCCCCCCCGCTTGGTCCACAGCTTCTTCGAGCGCAGCATCAGCCAGAAGCCGAGGATGGCGAGCGAGAACGACCAGTATGGATAGGCCAGCGCGTTGATGAACCGCTTGACGAGCTCCATCGTTCGTCCCTTGGGCTACACCGGGCCCGAGATGCCGCCGTCCTTGCGCACACGCCAGAAGTGGACGGCGATCAAGAAGGCGGCGGCGAGCGGGATGCCGACGCAGTGGAGCACGTAGAAGCGGATGAGCGTCGCACCGCCGATGGTCCGGCCGCCGATGAGGGCGAATCTGGCGTCGCTCCCGGCGTGGATCAGCCGTTGCCCTCCCAGTTTCAGGAAGGCGGCGCCCGGTCCCTCGTTGCCCAGCATCGGCGTGGCGCGGGCCATGTTGGAGCCGACCGTGATCGCCCAGATGGCGAGCTGGTCCCAGGGCAGCAGGTAGCCGGTGAACGAGAGCAGCAGCGTCAGCACGAGGAGGATGACGCCGACGTTCCAGTTGAACTCGCGGGGCGGCTTGTAGGAGCCGGTCATGAAGACGCGGAACATGTGCAGCCAGACCGCGATCACCATGGCGTGGGCGCCCCAGCGGTGGAGCTCGCGCATGATGCCGAAGGCCATCGCCTCGCGCAGGTCGACGATGTCGACGAAGGCGTACTCGACGGTCGGCCGGTAGTAGAACATCAGCAGCAGGCCGGTGATCGTCTCGACCAGGAAGAGGAAGAAGGCGGTGCCGCCCATGCACCAGGTGTAGCTCATGCGGATCCCCGACTTCTTCACCTTGATGGGGTGGAGGTGGAGGACCACGTTGCCCAGCATGGCGAGGGCGCGCTTCCGGTTGTCGGTCGGGATGCCGACCCGGAAGATCGATTTCCAGATCTGTGACTTGGTGACCGACTTGCTCAGCTTGTCGAACATGAGCCCTCTCTGGGTCGAGCGATATCCATCGACTGCATCACCGGAGACAACGAAGCATCGGGACGGCGATCAGCCGGGAATGAAGGCGTTCGGATCGTCCCATTGGCCGAGCTCCCACTGGAACTTCTGTCCCTTGTCGACGACGATGTGGCCGTCGTCCGGGCTGACGAAGATCTTCGCCCGCTCGAGCGGGCGGGGGGTGGGGCCCTCGAAGTTGACGCCGCTCTTGTAGTAGCCGCTGCCGTGGCAGGGGCACTTGAACTTGTTCTGCGCCGCGAGCCAGGCGGGAGGGCAGCCGAGGTGGGTGCAGATGGCGATGAGGGCGAAGATCTTGCCGCCGTCGTGGACGATCCAGACGCCGTACTGGTCGACGAGCCGGGTGTCGACGACGCCGGCCGGGTAGTCCTCGGGCTTGCCGGCCTTGAAGGTCGTCGGCGGCTCGAAGAGGACGTTGGGGAACATGAAGCGGCCCATCGCCGTGACGCAGCCGCCGATGGCGACGGTGAACCCCACCCAGGCGACGGCGGCCCAGGAGAAGAAGCCGCGCCGGGTGAGGTCGCCCGCTGCCACAGCCTTGGAGGTCGCCGGCCTGGCCGCGGTCGCGGAGGTTGCCGCGGGAGCAGCAGGCTTCGGCGCGGGAGCCGCCGGCTTGGGGGCGGCGGGAGCCGCGGGCTGCGGAGCTGGCGCCGGAGCCGCTGCGGCTGGCGCCGGAGCCGCCGCTGGAGACGCGGCGGACGCCGGGGTTGTGGCCTGCTCGGGCTGTGGGTCGACGGGTGCCGCTGCGGATCGCTCGGGTGGGGTCGCGGGCGCCGGCGCCGCGGACTGTGACGGCGCCGGCGCCTGCTTGCCGGGCGTGCCGTCCTTCGTTTCATCCACCATGAAGACCCCTTTTCGAGGTGCTGGTTTGCGGCGTGCTCATTGTCTCCGAGTGGCGCCCTTTCTAGTCGAAGTGTACGAGGGTGTCAAGCTCGGGACACAGCCATGGAAGACGCCGGCCGGCCTCCCACGCCGCCCTACTTCGCGAGCGCCCGCTTCGCCTCCAGGGCCGCCTGGCGGACCTTCAGGTTGGGATCCGAGTCGGCGAGGCGCTCGATCCGCGGCAGCTCCTCCCTGGCGCCGAGGGCGGCGAGCGCGCGCAGCGCGGAGGTCATCGCCTCCTCCTCCTGGTCGGGGGTGATGTCGGCGACCTGCGCGAGGAGATGGCGGTCGAGCATCGCCTCGAGGACCGGCACGCCGGCCCGGTCGCCCAGCCGGGCGAGGGCCAGCGCCGCGTTCCAGCGCACGTCGGCGACGCGGTCGTCGAGCCGCGGCAGGAGGGCCGGCACGGCGGCCCTGTCGCCGAGCTCGCCCAGGGCGAAGGCGGCAGTCTTGCGGATGCCGGGGTCGGCGTCGCCGAGCGCGGCCTCGAGCGGCGCTCGCCCGGCCGGGTCGCCCAGGGTGCCGAGGGCCCATAGAGAGTAGATGCGGGTCTTGTCGTCCTGGTCCTTGAGCGCGGCCGTGAGGAGCGGCAGCGCCTCGCGGTCGTGGGTGCGGCCGAGGACGAGCGCCAGGTACTGGCGGATCTCCGGCTCCTCGGTGTCCTTGAAGAGGGAGCGGACCTGCGCCTTCGCCCCCGGCTCCTCGTCGAGGGCCTTGGGGTCGTTGGTCAAGATCTTCGACAGCTCGTAGGCCGCCTGGGTGCGCCGCGGCTTCCAGCCCGAGCGCAGCTCGTTCAACGAGTCGGTCACCGTCTGCTTCTCGTGGGCGATCCAGCCGAAGCCGATGAAGACCGCGACGCAGAGGCAGACGACGACGAGCGGCACGACGAAGAGGCCGAGGAACTGGCGCAGAGCGCTCGCCCCCGCCTCCTCGGCAGGCTCGATCGTCGGAGGCTTCGCGGGGAGCGGCGGTGGGACCGGGATCTCGGGCTCGGACATCGGGCCGGCAGCATATCAGCCAGGCCCGCAGGGCCGGCGTCCCTTAAGCCCAGGGCATGCCCTGGGTCAGCCGTTCCGCGAGGCGGTTGAACGGGCCGTCATCTTACAACCCAGGGCGTTGCCCTGGGCTGAGGAACCACGGGCCTTCGGCCCTGGGAGGGAGGCGAGATCGCCCGGATTACCTGGTTTAGAATGAGTCCCTGATGCTTCGCACCCGCGCCCTGCGCGCCTTCGCCGCCCTCTCTGTCGCCTGCGCGCTGCCGCTCCTCTTCCAGGCGCCGAGCTGCGCTTCCCACGCCTGCCCGATGGGAAACATGGCGCGCACCGGCTGCGTGGCGACGGGCACGATGGGGATGGACTGCTGCCAGGGGACGAGCGGCCGCCTCGCCCCCGCGCCGGCCGCGGCGCCCGAGCCTGATCTCCTCGCCAGCGCCTGGGCCGCCCTCGACCCGCTCACCGGCCTCGATGCCCGGCCACTGCGGGCTCTCACCGCGCCTCCCCTCCCCGCCCCCGCCGTCGTCCAGGGGGTCGGCCTCCACACCCTCTTCGCCGTCTTCCTGATTTAGGTCGCTCCCCCAGGAGCAGTGTGTCCGGACGGCGCCGGCCCTGTGGGCTGGCGTGTCACCACGACGACGAACCGAATCAGGAGACAGCATGAAACGGCTAATTCCGACCCTCGCGACCCTCTTTTTCCTCGCCGGCTCGGCGGCCCCCGCGGCCGCCGAGGTGCTGCGCATCGACCTCGACGTCCAGGGCTACCTCTGCGGGCTCTGAGTGTGGAACATCAAGACGGCCGTGAGCCGTCTCTCCTACGCGCCGAGCGCCCAGGACATGAAGGTCACCGACGTCAAGACCGGCCGCTTCGCCTTCGTCCCGCCGCCGGCCAAGCCGGTCTCCTGGCAGGAGCTCAAGAAGGCGATCGTCAAGGCGGGCTACGGGATCGAAGGCACCGGAATCGAGGTGCGCGGCACGCTCGCCGCCGACGGCAGCCTGCGGGCGACGGGCACCGGCCAGTCCTTCGCCCTCGCCGGCCCCCAGCTCGCCGCCCTCCAGGTGGCGGGAAGACCCGGCGCGACGCTCACCGTCTCCGGCCGCTGGCGCGCCGACGGCAAGGCGCCGGCGGCCGGCGGGACGATCGAGGTCGAGCGCTTCGAGGTGGCGAAATGAGCCGGGCCCGAAGCTTCCGATCCGTCGTCCGATCCGTCGTCCGCTCCGCAGCCCGCCTCGCCCTCGCCCTCGCCGCCTGCGCCCTCGCCGCCC
>Ga0307470_10000212_pt1 | contig 38366 bp, 31 predicted proteins | sample atmos_gasesAM3C__FD_204565 | JGI IMG/M metagenome (GOLD analysis project Ga0307470, IMG submission 204565) | Hardwood forest soil microbial communities from Morgan-Monroe State Forest, Indiana, United States - atmos_gasesAM3C_05 | ecosystem: Environmental > Terrestrial > Soil > Temperate forest... | reverse complement strand
AGTTCCACCCCCCGCGCCGGGCGGCCGCCGCGGTGAGCCGCGAGCTCGCGGTGGGCTCCTCCCGCGGCGGCCGGCGGGTGGCGGGCGATCCGCGGACGCCCGCCGCCTGGCCCGCCCGGCTCGCCGAGATCTGCGCCCTCCCCGGCAACGGCCCGCGCGAGGCGGTGGTGCCCTACGTCCCCGGCGGCTCTGGAGGCACGGGCGGCGTGACCCTCGCCGGGGCGGCCGCCTACCGCGGCACCGGCGCCGTCGTGCTCTACACGGGCGATCTGGAGCAGGCCCTCTCCGCCCTGAGCGGCGTGTGGATCGAGCTGCTGCGCCCGGACGACCCGGAGGCGGGGCAGGTCACCCGGCTCCAGCTCTTCGCCCTCAACCTGCCGCTCCAGCGCATCCACCGCGAGCGGGCGGTGGGCGCGGCCGAGACCTTCTTCAAGCAGCGCTCCCAGGGCGGGCGCTTCTGGGACGCGCCGGTCCTCTACTGGGGAGAGATGGCGAGCCAGCTCGGGCGCCTGGATGGAGCGCCGGCTGCCGGCTCGGCCGCCGCGACGTCCGGCCCACCGGCCGCCGCCGTCTCCCCGGCCGCCGCTATGAGCGCCCCGCTCGCCGTGACCCTCCGCGGCACGCCGCGCGGCCTGGTGCGCCACCTCTTCTCGAGCTCGGCGGAGATCGACTCCAAGGCCTGGGCGGCGCTCATCGCCCTCGCCTTCCTCCTCTTCGACCTCTACCTCGCGGCGACGGTGATGGCCCTCTTCATCGTCGTCGGCCTCTCGCGAGCGGTCAACCGCATGAGCGAGGCGACCGCCGGCGTCCAGGCGGGCGACTTCGCGGTGCGCATCCCGGTGCGCCGGAAGGACCAGGTGGGCGCCCTCCAGCGCTCGTTCAACCAGATGGCGGCGAACCTCGAGACCCTGGTCGCCGCGGCGGCCCAGAAGGAGGTGATCGAGAAGGAGCTGGCGATCGCCCGCGACCTCCAGCAGAGCCTCATCCCGACCGACCTCCCCGCCGGCGGCGCGGTCGAGTTCGCCACCCTCTTCGAGCCCTCGGCGGCGATCGGCGGCGACTACTTCGACGTCCTGACCCGCGGCCCCGGCCGCCTCGCCGTCTTCATCGCCGACGTCTCCGGCCACGGCCTCTCGACCGGCCTCAGGATGGCGATGATCAAGAGCGCGCTGGGGATCCTGATCGAGGACGGCGCCAGCCCCGAGGCCATCCTGCACCGCCTCGACGCCGTCGTCCGCGCCAACGTCGAGACGCGCTCCTTCGTCACCGCGACGCTCGCCCTCGTCGACCTCGACCAAGGGACCCTGGAGATCTGGAACGCCGGCCACCCGCCGACCTACCTCCTGCGCCGCGGCGAGGTCGACGAGATCCTCCTCCCCAGCTCCGCCCTCGGCGGCCTGGGCGCGGCCTACGACTGCCGCACCATGGCCCTGGAGCCCGGCGACGTCCTCGTCTGGCTCTCCGACGGCCTCATCGAGGCGCCCGGCGCCGGCGGCCAACCCTTCGGCTACGAGGCGACGCTCGCGGCCTTGAAAGGCCCCCGCGCCGGGGCCGCCGCCGTGCGCGACCGCCTCCTCCAGGCGATCGCGCGGCACGCCGGCGACCGCCCCCCCGAGGACGACCGGACGCTGGTGGTGATGGAGTGGCGGGGGGTGGCCGGCAGTGGGGGTCGCGAGGCCGAGCGCGTGGCGTTTGCGGAGCCGGTCGCGGCGGCGGCCGGCGGGGTTCACGTCCAGCAGTAGGAATCCTAAAGCTCAGATTCCCTTGAGCTTCGAGATTCCCCCGCCCAGATTCTTCTGTGCTATCCAGAAACGTGCTATTTGCTGGGAGGGGCGGCGTAGAGCGATCTCAGCGCCTGGCACTACGGCGCGGTCGCGTATTGTGGTAAGAAAAGCCGCCGTGCCGAGACCGACCACCCCACGGACCCATGCCGCTTCGAAGGCCGCTTTGAAGGTCGCTTCGAAAGCGAAGCGGCGCAAGCCCCAGCGCAAGCCGGCCGCCCAGGGTTGGCGTACCACCGACGAGGAGGAGATCGAGCGGCGGCGGTTGCGGGCGGGCGAGGAGCCGATCGAGATCGAGCCGATCGAGGGCGGGGAGCCAAGGTTCGGCACCTTCCGCGCCGGCGCGGCCGGCGGGTCCGCCGGGAGAAGCTACGTGGTCGAGATCCGCTCGCTCGACCGCCGCGACAACTCCTGCGACTGTCCCGACTACCAGGTCAACGGCCTGGGGACCTACAAGCACGTCGAGGCCGTGCTCGCATGGATGCGCCGGCCGCCGGCGCGCTCGCGCGGGGGGAAGGCCGCCGCCCCGGCGGGCCAGGGGAGCGCGCGGATCGAGGTGTTCCTGCGGCGGTCGGGAGGCGCGCCGCAGGTGTGCGTACAGTGGCCGGCGCGGGGCAACGCGGCTGCCGCGGCCAGCGCGCGGGGACTGGTCGCGCCGTTCTTCGCGGCGTCGGGCGAGCTCGCCGGCGATCCGCTCGCGGCGCTCCCGGCGCTCGCCCGGCGGCTCGAGCAGGCGCCGCCGCGGGTGCGCCGGCAGGTGCGCCTCTCGCGCCACCTGATGCCGTGGGTCGAGGAGATGCGGCGGCGCGCCGCCCGGCCGGTGGCGCGGGAGCGTTTCCTCGCTCAAGGACGATCCCGCCTGCCGCCTCTTCCTCTCGACCGACTCGGGCGGCGTGGGTCTGAACCTCCAGGCGGCGAACGTGGTCGTCAACCTCGACCTGCCGTGGAACCCGGCGCGGCTCGAGCAGCGCATCGCCCGCGCCTGGAGGAAGCACCAGACGCGCCCGGTCGCGGTGATCCACCTCGTCACCCAGGCGAGCATCGAGCACCGCATGCTGCCGCTCCTGGCGCACAAGCAGGCGCTCGCCGACCGCGTGCTCGACGGCCGCGGCGACTTCGACGACCTCGCTCAGGTCGGAGGCCGCGCGGCGTTCATGGCGCGCGTCGCGGCGATCCTCGGAGAGCCGCGGGCGGCCGAGCCGGCCGGGGTGCCAGCCGGCCCGGCCAGGGCACCGGCCCGGCTGCGGGACGACCTCCTGGCGCGCTACGGCGACGGCCTGGTGCGGCTCGAGCTGCGCACCGATCCGGCGCGCGGGGAGACGATCCTCGCGGTCCTCGAGCGCGCGGACGAGGCGGCGCGAGCCGACGTCGCGACCCGCCTCGAGCGGTGCTACTCGGCGGAGGAGGAGGCGGGGCCGGCGGCGCCGCGGCTGGAGATCTGCGACCGCGCGACCTTCGCGGCCCTCGAGCGCCTGGCCGCGGCGGGCATCGTGCAGATGACCGCTCCCGGCGAGATCCTCCACGGTGCGGCCGCGACCGCCGCGAGGGACGGCGACGAGCGCCGGCGGCGCGCCGAGCGCGCCCGCGAGGCGGCCGCGCTCGCGGCGCGCAAGATCCGCATGGCGGCCGTGCTCGCCGCTGGCGGCTTCCCCGTCGAGGCGCTGTCGCCGCTGCGCGAAGGCGTCGAGGCGGGCCTCCTCGCCCTCGCCACCCTGGAGGCGGCGGAGCCCCCCGACGGAGAGGAGGTCCCGGCCGACTGGATCGAGACCCACCTCGCGGGGCACGACGTCGTGGCCTCGGGCGTCGTCGCCCTCGCGACGAAGCTCCGCGGCGGCCCCGAGACGCTCCTCCCCGTCGGCGAAGACGAAGCCCGCGCCTGGATCGCCACCGGCGAGAGCTTCGCGAACGAGCTCGCCGCGACCCTCGACCTGGCGGCGGCCGGCTCAAGCTCCGGCGCCTGACCAAGCTGAGCCGGTTGGAGCGCGGCCACAGTCGCGCCCGGGGATGGGACGCATAGAGACGACCTGTAGGCGCCCCCACCCTGGGCGGAGGCAAGCTCCGCCCCTACCATGACCGACAGGACGGGGCCATCCGGCCGCCGGCGCAACCCCTCGTACCGATCAGGGTCCGGCGTCTGCTGCTGCTCAGCACCGTAGGGGGGATCGGTCTCGGCTGAATGGCCCCGGATTCCGCTTCGCTCCATCCGGGCTACCTCGCTGGCGGCGGCCGGTTCAAGCTCCGGCGCCCAATTCCGCGATCGATCCGGCCTGCACGGCAGACCCAGGCGGGCTCGTCGTGGTATCCTCCTTACCGGAGGAAAGGAAATGGCGGTCACCACTCTCACCAGCAAGGGACAGATCACCCTCCCCCAGGAGGTACGGGAGCACCTTCACCTCGGCACCGGGGACCGTCTGGAGTTCGTGATCCAGAGCGACGGCGAGGTCCACGTCCAGCCGGTCGCCGGATCCTATCGGGATCTGCGGGGCATGCTCCAGCGCCCCGGGAGGCCCTCGCCGTCGGACGAGGACTTGGACCTGGAAGTGACGCGGCTCTTGACGGAGGACGACGAGCGCATCCGCCGGGGCGGCGCTTGAGGGGTCTCGATACCAACGTCCTGCTGCGGTTCCTCACCGGCGACGATCCCGCCCAGGCCGAACTGGTGGGCGATCTGTTCGCCGAGGCCGAGCGGGCCGGCGAGCGCTTCTTCGTCAGCGTCGTCGCGCTGTGCGAGCTCTCCTGGACGCTCCGAGGTCAACCCTATGGCCTCGATCGCGGTGAGATCGCCGCCGTCCTGGAAAGGATCCTCGGCACCCGCCTTTTCGAGGTGCAGGATCGCGGTCTCGTCCGCCGCGCGCTCGCCGAGTTCCGCCCGGGCCGAGCCGACTTCGCCGACTACCTGATTGGCAGGCAGAGCCTGGAGGCCGGCTGTGCCGAGACGATCACCTTCGATCGCAAGCTGCGAAGAGCCTCCGGATTCTCGCTCCTGGCGTGAGCGCGAGGGGGGTGAACGGTGGCCGGCGACCCCCGTGGTCGCCCCTCAGGCGAAAGAAAGTTCGCCCCCTGCCTGACAACGACGGTTGACATTCGAGGGCACTTCGCAGACGATCCCGCGATCGATCCGGCCTGCAAGGCGGGGGGAAAGGGGAAAGGAGCGTTGCGATGTCCAAGCCCATGAGCTTCAAGGAGAGCCTCGTCGCCTGGCGGACGATGGCCGACAACGTGGCGGAGCACCTCGACGAGATGCCGCACCTGCGGAAGCTCCAGGAATCCCTCGCGGCCCTCGTCGAGCACGCGCAGGCCCTCCTCGGCGAGAGCCAGCTCTACGAGTCGAAGCTGCGGGACACCAACCGCCGGCGGATGGACGCCTTCGTCGCGGGCCGCGAGCTGCGCAACCGGCTCGTCGCGAGTCTCCAGGGCACGCTGGGGCAAAAGAACGAGCGGCTGATCGAGTTCGGGGTGGCACCTCGCCCCCGCCACGCCCGCCGGCACCGGCTGACCGCGGCCGAGCGCGCCGCGCAGGCCGCCGGCGCCGACGCCGTGGAAGAGCCGAGGCCGGCCCGCGCCCGGCGCAAGAGCGACCCGTCGGTCGTCAACTAGCGCGCCGCGCCGCACGGCGGGAACGCGCCGGCTCTTCGGCTTCCACGCCGGTCGGTCAAGGGAAGAGACGAGATCTTCCGCTGACACGCCGGTCCGGAGCCGGAAGAGCCGGGCTCTTCCCCTTACGTCCCCGGCTCTAAGGGGAAAAGCTCAGCTCTTCCGCCTACGCGCCGGTCGTCACGGTAGCGGAGCCTCCGCGTCAGCGGAAGAGACCAGCTCTTCCCCCTACGCGCCGGCCGTGAGAGCCGCGGGCCTTCGCGTAAGCGGAAGAGGCGAGCTCTTCCCTCTACGCGCCATGCCCTAAGCGGAAGAGCCGGGCTTTTCCCCTTACACGCCACGGCGAACGGGGAAGAGACGAGACCTTCCGCCTACGCACCGCGCGCTCGCGCCTCGCCGCCGCACGGAACGACGGGATTTCGCTTCGTTGGCCTCTCGAAGTGGCCGCGCGGGCCCGGGGCTTTCAGCGCGCGGCGATGGCGCTGCCCCCGCCGAGGTTGGCGAGGGTCAGGCCGAGCGTCGTGTAGATGCGGCGGACGTAGTCGCGCGTCTCGCGGTAGGGGGGGATGCCCTGGTAGCGGTCGACCGAGCCCTCGCCGGCGTTGTAGGCGGCGAGGATGCGGGAGAGGTCGTTGCCGAAATGGTCGGAGAGCCACTTGAGGTAGCTCACCCCGGCCTCGAGGTTGCGCTCGGGGTTCCACAGCTCCCCGCGGGCGACCCCGAAGCGGGTGGCCGTCGAGGGCATGAGCTGCATCAGGCCGCAGGCGCCCTTGCGCGAGAAGGCTCGCGGGTTGCCCGCCGACTCGGCACCGATCACCGCCGAGACGATCTGCGGGTTGAGGGCGTGGCGCTTGGCCGTCTCGTAGATCATCTTGCCGTATGGCCCCTCGGGGACCTTCTGGGAGTCGTCGAAGGCGAGCGGCAGGGCGACCGCGGCCGCCGCGGCGACCACCGGGGCAGGGGGCGGCGGCACCCACTCGTCGTCGACCACCCGGTCGATCCGCTCGATCGGCATCGCCATCCGTCCCCCCGAGGGGAGGGTGAGGAGGGCGCGCTCGCCGTCCGCCGCGTAGTCCTTGACCTTCACGTAGTCGCCGTCGGTCAGGATCACCAGCTCCGCCCGCGCGGCAACGGACGCGGCGACGCCCGCGGCGAGGGCGAAGAGGACGGCGAGGGCTCGGGGTCGACGGTGCATAGGGAATGCTGACGTCCTGCGAAGTCACCGTATTGTACGGAACCGGGGCCGATTTCGCCTAGCCCGAGCATCTCGACCACGCCAAACCGTCGGTAGTGGGTCCGTTTGGTTCCGAGGACGGCTGGTCCCCTACCTAACAGTCGGGTAGGGGCGGAGCTTGCCTCCGCCCTGGTCCGGTGAACGTAGCCAGGATTTGTGGCCTGCCGCGGTCGTGGGCGGAGGCAAGCTCCGCCCCTACCGCAGATTTGTCGCTGCGCGACCCGATCCCAACTCGCCGCCAGCACCCAGCGGCCCCCCCTACGACCGCGGGTGGTGCTTGTCGTAGAGGGTGCGCAGGCGCTGCAGGTGGATGTGGGTGTAGATCTGGGTGGTCGAGATGTCGGAGTGGCCGAGCATCATCTGGACCGCCCGCAGGTCGGCGCCGTGCTCCAGCAGGTGGGTGGCGAAGCTGTGGCGCAGGACGTGGGGCGAGAGGTCGCGGATCCCCACCCGGCGGCCGTAGCCGGCGAGGATCTTCCAGAAGCCCTGGCGGGTCATCGGCGCGCCCGAGCGGTTGACGAAGACCCCCTGGTGGCGGCCGACGGCGAGCGCCGGGCGCACCTCGGCGAAGTAGCGGCCGAGCCAGGCCTCCGCCTGCTCCCCCACCGGCACCACCCGCTGCTTCGCCCCCTTGCCGAAGGCGATCAGGTAGCCGACGTCCAACCGGAGCTGCGGCAGCGTCAGCCCCACCAGCTCGGAGACCCGAAGGCCGGTCGCGTAGATCAGCTCGATCATGGCGCGGTCACGCAGGCCCAAGGGGGTCGAGACGTCGGGGGCGGCGAGGATCGCCTCGACCTCGGCCTCGGAGAGGACGCTGGGGAGCGGCCGGAAGAGCTTGGGCGCCAGCAGGTTGACCGCCGGGTTGTCGGGGCGGTCGCCGATCGCCACCAGGTGCTCGTAGAAGCCGCGGATCGCCGACAGCGCGCGCCCGATCGAGCGCGGCGAGAGCTTGGCGCGGCGCAGCTCGCGCAGGTGGGCGGCGAGGGTGTCGGCGCCGGCGGTCAGCAGGTCGGGGGACGTCCCGGCGTCGCCTGTCCCGGCCGCCGCGCCCTGCTCGGCCGGGCGATCCCGCGCGGCGTCGAGCGACCGGCCGAGCCGCTCGAGGTCGCGGCGATAGGCGTCGACGCTGTTGACGGCGAGGCCCCGCTCGAGCGACAGCCCCTCGAGGTAGCGCCCGAGGACCCGCTTCCAGACCGGCTCGCTCGGCCGGACGCCGCCCGGCGCCGCCGGCTCCGGGGTTGGCTCCGGGGTTGGCTCCGAAACAGCTGCCGGCGCGCTCACGGGAGGGCTCGCGGGCGGGGCGGCGAGGCGGTGATGCCGCGCGCCTGGCAGATGCCCAGGATCTCCCCTTCCTCGAGGATTCGGGGCGAGCCCTTGGCACGCGCGAAGATCTCGGCGACCAGGTCGCGCGCCGGGTCGATGCCGCGCTCCTGGAGCCAGTAGACGACGTTCGACTCGCCGCTCATCGGCCCCACCTCGATCACCTGGCGGCAGCCGATCAGGGACGCCGGGATCGAGGAGTAGACGCGGTCGGCAAGCCAGTCCTCGCCGCGCGCCCGTGCCTTGATGATCGCCGCGGCGTGGACGCCGGTGCCGGTGCGGAAGGCGTCCCGGCCGACGACCGGGTAGTTGTCGGGCAGCGGCACGCCGGTCTTGGCGGCGACGAAGGCGCAGTACTCCTGGAGCCGCGAGAGGTCGCGGTCGATCCAGCCCAAGAGCTGCATGTTGACCAGCAGCAGGTCGATCGGACAGTTGCCCACCCGCTCGCCGATCCCCACCGCGGTGCCGTGCAGGCGGTCGGCACCGGCGGCGGCGGCGGCGAGGGCGTTGATCACCCCGAGGTCGCGGTCGCGGTGGCCGTGCCAGTCGACCTGGACGTCCTCGCCGGTCGCGTCGACCACCTCGCGGATGAAGCGGATGACGTTGGCGGCGCCGGTCGGCGTCGCGTGGCCCACGGTGTCGGCGACGCACACCCGCCGCGCGCCGGCGGCGACCGCGGCGCCATAGAGGCGGCGGATGTCCTCGGGGGCGGCGCGGGTGGTGTCCTCGGTGACGAACATCACCGGCAGGCCGTGGGCGACGGCGAAGGCGACGGCCTCCTCGGAGAGCCGCAGCATGCGGTCCATCGTCCAGCCCTCGGCGTACTGGCGGATCGGCGAGGAGCCGATGAAGCAGGCGACCTCGATCGGCAGCCCCACCTTCTGCGAGATGTCGACGATCGGCTGGATGTCGGCGACGACGGTGCGCGCGGCGCAGTTGGGGGCAACCCTGAGCTTCGCCGCGACGATCTCCTGCACCAGCCGCTCGACGTCGGCGGCGACGTGGGGGCCGGCGCCGGGCAGGCCGATGTCGGCCGACTCGATCCCCAGCTCGGCGATCATGTGGAGGATCTTGAGCTTGTCGCCGATCGACGGCGTCTCGACCGAGGGGGACTGCAGGCCGTCGCGCAGCGTCTCGTCGTCGAGCTCCACTCGGCCGCGGGCGGGCAGGAGGTCGGCGCCGGCGGCGCGGTTCCAGTCGTAGATGAGGTCCGTCTCGCTCGGGCGCATGTCCACCGCGATTATAGCGGCGGCGGCGGGCGGCCCGGAACGGCCCGCGGCAGGCGTCCTACGCCGCCGGGCGGAAGCGCTCGAGCACGGCCGCGTGGAGGCGCTCGGCGAGCCGCTTGCGGTCGCGCTCGACGACCGGCGCGCCGGCGAGGTCGAGCACCGCCTCGATCCGCGGCAGCGCCAGGAGGTCCCAGAGATGGGGGACGAGATCCATCTCCCCCCACCAGCAGGCGGCGCTCTCGCGGTACTCGAGGACGGCGGGATGGACCGGCCGGCCGGCCCGCGCGGCGACGGCTAAAAGCGGCGAGCGGAACGCGGCGACCGTGTCGCCGGCCGTGCTGGTCCCCTCGGGAAAGAAGACGACCCCCTCGCCGCGCGCCAGCGCCTCCTCGATGGCGGCGAGGAGGCGCGGCAGGTGCCGGCGGCAGCCACGCTCGACGAAGAGCGTGCCCATCCCCCGGCAGATCGGCCCCAGGAGCGGCCAGCGGCGCACCTCCGACTTGGCGACGAAGAGGCAGCCCGGCACCCGGCTCGCGAGGACGAGGACGTCGAGGTAGCTCAGGTGGTTCGCGACGAGGAGGAACGGCGGCCGGGGCGGGGTGCCCCGCACCTCGATCCGCAGGTGGAGCACCGCCGCCGCCGCCCGCGTCCAGCCCTGGAGGAGCCGGCGGCGCCAGCGGCGGCAAGCCGGGAAGATCAGGATGACGAGGACGAGGGAGCCGCCGAGGACGACGAGGGCGAGCGCGAGGGACCGGATCCACGGGCGGAAGCATTCGCGCACCGACGGGTGCAGCTCCATCGCCGGGATCAGCCGAAGAGCTTGCAGTGCGAGCGCGGGTCCATGCCGTCGGCGTCCAGGAGCACCAGGAAGTCGATGGTCCCGAAGCGCCGGTCGATGGCGGGCTCGCCGCAGGCGCGGCCGCCGAAGCGCAGGTAGGCCTCGAAGAGCGCCGGCAGGCCGACCTCCCGGCCCTCCCCGCCCTCGCGGTCATCGCCGCGGTCGTCGCCGTCCGGCCCGCACTCGTAGCCGGGGAGCGCCGGCGCCCAGAGCTCGGGATCGACCGCGCCGCGCCGCCGCAGGTGGCCGAGGGCGCGGCGGCCGGTTGCCGGGTCCTGGCCGGTCAGCGAGCAGCAGCCGAAGAGGTACCGCTTGCGGTTGAACGCCAGGTAGCGCGCGAGGCCCCGCCACAGCAGGTAGAGGACCTGGCGCCGGCGGTGCTCGCGGTGGATGCAGGCGCGCCCCACCTCGACCGCCTGGCGCAGCACCGCCTCCGGCAGCCGCGACAGATCGTACTCGGTGGCGGCGTAGAAGCCGCGGCCGGCCGCCGCCATCTCCAGGGTCTGCATCCGATAGGTGCCGACGACGCGGCCGGTCGAGCGCTCCTCGACCACCAGGTGGTGGCAGAAGGGGTCGAACTCATCCTCGTCACGGCCAGTCTCCCAGGACGCGGCGAGCCCCTCGCCGAGCTCGGCATTGAACACCTCGAAGCGGAGCCGCAGGACGGCGTCCAAGTCCGCCGCGCTGCGGGCGAAGCCGACCCGGTAGAGGCCCTCCCAGGCCGTGGGTGTGGGGAGGAGGCTGCACGACGGGGGATAGGGTGAACGGGAAGCGAGAGCGGGCGTAGCGGTTGGCATGGCCGCCACGGTAGACCGCCCGCGCGGCATCCCCGCGACGGCCCGGCGAGCGCGCCTTGACAGCCCTGCGACAGGGGCTTGCCGGCGCCCCGAGCGAATTCCCCAAGGTGCCAGGTGATTACGCCTGTCCAACCCCCGGCGGATCTGTTCACCGAGCGGAGACAATTTGAGGCGATTTAGGTGCCAGGCACTTATGTAGGGACATACGCCGAAACAACCATGGCACCAAACGCTGGACGGCGATCAGCGCGCCGGGACGGCGCCGGCGACCGTGCGGGCGAGGTGATCGCCTACCTGGGAGGTCTTGAGCGAGCCGCCGACGTCGGCGGTCGAGCGCCCCTCGCGGAAGGCCTGGATGACCGCCGCCTCGACAACCGCCGCGGCCTCGGCGTGGCCCAGGGTCTCCAGCAGGAGGGCGACCGAGAGCACGGCGCCGACCGGGTTGGCCTCGCCGGTGCCGGCGTACTTGGGGGCCGAGCCGTGGACCGGCTCGAACATCGAGGTGCGGCCAGGGTGGAGGTTGGCCGAGCCGGCGACCCCGAGCCCGCCCTGGAGGGCGGCGCCCAGGTCGGTCACGATGTCGCCGAACATGTTGTTGGTGACCACGACCTCGAGGCTCTCCGGCTTGCGGACCATCTGGAGGGTGAGCGCGTCGACGAAGAGGTGGAAGGCGCGGATGCCGGGGTAGTCGCGGGCGACCTCGAAGAAGACCCGCTGCCAGAGGTCCCCGGCATAGCGCATGACGTTCGACTTGTCGCTCATGCAGACGCTGCCGCGGCGATTGGTGATCGCATAGTCGAAAGCGGCTCTAATGATGCGCTCGACGCCCTTCCGGGTGTGGATCTCCTCCTGGGTCGCGATCTCCTCCGCCGTCCCCTTCTTGAAGCTGCCGCCGGCGCCGACGTACGCCCCCTCGGTGTTCTCGCGGAAGACGACGAAGTCGACGTCCTCGACCCCTTTGTCCTTCAACGGGCAGAGCTTCGGGTCGTAGAGCTTGACCGGCCGGAAGTTGATGTAGAGGTCGAGTCCGAAGCGGATCCCCAGGAGGATGTCCGCCGCGTGCTTCATGTCGGGCACCCGCGGGTCGCCGAAGGCGCCGATGAAGATCGCCGAATAGTTGTCGCGGAAGTCCGCGAGCGCCCCCTTGGGCATGGTCTCGCCGGTCGCCAGATAGCGGTCGGCGTCCCAGGGGAAGTGGACGAGCTCGAGAGGCAGCGCGAAGCGCTCGGCCGCAGCCGTGAGCACCTTGACCGCCTCGACGGTCACGTCCTTGCCGATGCCGTCGCCGGGGATGACGGCGATGCGCTGCGGACGGCGGTCCTTGGGGTCGACGGGGTTGGGGACGGGGCCTGGCGACATGGGGCCGGATGCTAGCACGCGAGACGCAGGCCGCTGGGCAAATAGCCTCCGATTCTGGTACGATTCTCCCGAGAGCTCACGCCGTGAGCGCGCGGAAGCCGAGCATGAAGCGAGCCAAGGATCCTGACCTCAAGAAGCGCAAGGAGATCGAGCGCAAGGCAATGGAGCGCAAGGCGAAAGAGTGCAAGGCGATAGATGTGCTGCGGGTGTCCGAGGTCGCCGAGCCGACGCTCGGGCGAGGCGAGCCGGCTGTGGACAGCACCCTCGCCTATCTCCATGCCCGTGGCCTCGAGGTCGATCCGGGGGATCTGCCCACGATGCTCGAAGAAGCCATCCAGGAGATGCGACGCACGCTCTTCCCTGCCGATCCGGCCACCGAGCTGCCGGCGCGGGAGACCGCGGCCCTCCGGCGCGGCGGCTTCAAGATGGCTCCGGCGGAAACCGCGAGCGCCAATGCGCTCGCGCGGACCGCCGCCGACTATGCGGCCCTGCGCGAGAGCAGCCTGACGGCGAGCGAGACGGCACGGCGGCTGGGGCTCGATCCGAGCCGGATCCGGCAGCTCCTCGCGGCGCGCCGGATCCATGGCCTGCAGGTCAAGGGAGCCTGGAAGATCCCGCTCTTCCAGTTCGACGGCGACCGGCTGCTGCCGGGGCTCGAGGAGGTCGTGCCGCGCTTGGCGGCGGATCTGCACCCCGTCGCGGTCTATCGCTGGTTCACGACGCGCAATCCCGATCTCACGCCGGACGATCTCGACCGCGCGTTGAGCCCCCGCGAGTGGCTGCTCGCCGGGTATCCGCCGGCCGTGGCCGCGGAGCTCGCAGCCGACCTCGACAGCCTCTAGCCCGCGTGGCCAAGCTCCCCGCTCCACCGGCCGCGGCCGACCTCGCCCGCATCGCCCCGGACCTGCGGACGCTGCCCGCCGGGGCGACGCTGTGGCGCGTCTACAAGCGCGGCGGCCGCCACCCTGTTCTATGGAACACCTTTCGCGCCTTCGGCCCCCTGCGGACGGCCCGCTTCGACCATCACCTCCCCGGCGAAGACGGCGCTCCACGCCCCCAGGAGAGGAAGATCTACTACGCCGCCGCGGAGATCGCCACCTGCCTGGCGGAATTCTTCCAGGACACCCGCACGATCAGCCGCGACGGTGAGGAGGTCTCTCTCGTCGGCTTCGAGCTCGGCGCCGAGGTCACCCTCCTCGACCTGACCGGCACCTGGCCGACGCGGGCCGGGGCTTCCATGGCCCTGAGCTCCGGCCCCCGGTCGCGCGCCCGCCCGTGGTCGCGCGCCATCTACGAGGCGTATCCCGGTGTCCAGGGGCTCTACTATGCCTCGTCGATGCACGCCCACCGGCCCGCGATCGCCCTCTACGAGCGCGCCGCCGCGGCACTCCCGCGAACGCCGATCTTCCATCGCCCGTTGAGCGACTCCGCGCTGTTGAGCGATCTCGACCGCGCCGCCCGCCAGCTCGGGTACCGGCTCGTCTGAGCTCGATCGACGCCTCTCCCGATCAGCGCTTCTCCATCAACACGTCCGCCTCGATCTCGACCAGCATCTCCGAATCGATCAGGGCGCGGACCTCGACCATGGTGGTCGCCGGGTGGTCGTCGCCGAAGGCCTCGTGGTGGGCGCGCCCGTACTCCTGCCAGCGCGAGATGTCGGTGACGAAGAGGCGGGTGCGGACGACCTCGTTCAGACGCGCCCCGAGCTCGCCCAGGGCCTTCTCGATGATCTCGAAGCAGCGCTTGGCCTGGACGTAGCCGTCGCCGGGGCCGACGACCTTGCCGTCCGGGCCGACCGCCGTCGTCCCGGTCACGAAAACGTGCGATCCCACCCGGATCGCCCTGCAGTACCCGACCTTCGGCTCCCACGGCGAGCCGCTGTACACACGCTGGCGATCCATCGGCAAACCTCCTGTCGAAGTGAACGGTCCGTCGGTCCGGCGCGCGGCGGCTCAGGCGCCGACGGCCACCTCGGCCGGCGCCGGCTCGGCATCGGCCTCGGCACTGGGCGCGCCCGCGGGCGGCAGGCGGCGGCGGGCGGCGCTCCGGCTGGCGGCGGCCTGCGGCACGCCGGGGGCCACCTGGGGCTTGGCGACCGTGCCGAGCTCGAAGGCGAAGGGGATCTCCGGGCAGAGGAAGACGGAGTGCAGCGGCGGCCACGCGGCGCCCGGGCCGAGCGGCAGCATCTCCTGGACCAGGCTCGCGGTGCCGATCTCGGCCTGGAGGGGCCAGGCGGTCGCGGTGGGATGGGTGGCGCGGATCTTGTGCAGCTCACCGCCGTCCGGAAAGTACCCGCGGGGGCGTTCGAGGAAGTACTCGACCGTCTGCTCCCAGGCGCCGAGGCGCGGTCCGTGACCGACGAGCGGCGTCGCCTGCCAGGCGGTGACGTCGAGGGCGAGCGGCCCGAGCGCGTCGACGCGCGACGGCCCGTGCGACCGGCCGCGCGCCACCCGCCAGCGCCACCGGCCGTCGCCCAGCCGGCGCGACGGGCGCGGGAAGTCGAGGCGGGCCGAGGCCGCCGGCTCGCGGACGGCGAGGCGGAGCCCCAGGGCCGCCCAGGCCGGCATCATCATCGAGCGGAAGAGGACGGCCGGGATGCCGTGGGCGTCGAGCACGTAGAGCCGGAGGTTGCACTGCGGGTAGGTCAGCCAGAGGAGCGGCAGCGAGGGAACGTGGAGCCCCTCCTGGTAGAAGAGGAGGGCCGAGGCGAAGGTGTAGTCCTCGCCCTGCCAGGAATGGAGCTGGTAGCGCAGCGCAGCGGGCGGCGCGGGGAGCGATGCGGCGGGCAGCGCCCAGTTCAAGAACAGGCAATCCCGCACCGTGCTCCGCAGCCTCATCGCCGTTCGGTCCCTCGCCCGTTCGACCGGATCGCCCGCCCGGCGGCCCTTCCGCCCGCGCCGCCTCCGGATCTTCCGGAACCATAGCGTGGGGCATCAGGAGGAGGCAACCTGGTGCGATCCTCCCGGGACGGCGGCCCCGTTGGGTCCCCTGCGGGCGGCCGCCTTCGGGCCCACCCGCCCCTCACACCCTTCCAGGCGGCCGTCCTCGGGGACCCAACGGGGCCGCTACCGCCGCGCTCCAGCCTCGCCCGGCCCTCACCACTGCCGCTCGGTCCCTCCGGAGTGGCTGGAGATCGTGCGCCCGTTGTCCTCGAGCGGCTCGAAGGCGCTCTGCACGGCGACGCGGCCGGGGCCGCGCAGGCGGAGCCAGAGGTAGCGGTCGCCCCAGGAGCGCCACGAGCGCCAGGTGCCCGCCGGGCGCTCGATGTGGAGGTGCATCGAGACCTCGGTGTCCTTGAAGAGGAAGGCGGTCGGCTTGACGAGGATCGTCTGCCCCGCCTCCAGCCGGCGGACGAAGACGTTGCCCGCCGCGTGGAGGAGCAGGAGGCCGGGCGCCTGCGGCGAGGTGAAGCGGTCGAGGAAGTTGCCCAGCGGATAGTGGGTCTCGGTCTCGTTCCCCTCGCGGGTGCTGAACCATATGCCGGACTGGATCCAGTCGTAGGCGACGCTCTGCGTGGCGACGAGGAAGAGGTGCTCGCGGACGTCGACCGCCCGGCCGGGCTCGAGCGGCAGGGCGATGAGCTCGCCCGGGGCGTCGCGCGAGAAGGCGATGTGGCCCGGCCCGACCGCCTGGGTCATGATGAGCGGCATCCCGGCGAGCAGCCGCTTCCAGGCGCCCTTGAGCGACATCGCGGTGACCTGGACCTGGGGGTCCTTCCACAGCAGGACGTGGTGGGAGAAGTAGACGCTGTCCCCCGCCGCCAGGCTCATGTCGGCGACCGGCACGTAGGTCCCCTCGACCTGGCAGTAGGAATGGCCGAACTGCAGCTTCGCCATGTCGCCGCGGCCGGGCAGCTCGACCCAGCCCGACCTGGTGACGATCGCCGCGACGTCGACCGCGGCGCCGCACGCCGGGCAGGACAGAGCGGTCCCATCGCTCACCCGGTTGCACCACGAGCAGGTATACACGCGAAGCGGAGCGCCATGGGCCACGGGAGCGGAATCGTCAGTCGGCTCAGTCATGACAAAGCCCTTTCAGCTTTTCAGCTTTGCGCGGGAGGGGGCGTCCCCTTCCCCCCTTGAGGGAGGGAAGGGGATCGAGGGGATGCGGGGGTGATCCAATCGACGCCTCGAACGTCCCCGAACGCTGCGCCCCAACCCTGCAACCAGTGGCTCGTCGCACGATGCCGTTCACTCCGTATTGTGATGCACGTACATCGACTGGATGCCGACCCGGCCCGGGCCGGTCATCCGCGCCAGGCTCATCCCGGTGCCACCGAAGAAGCCGGTCGTCAGCTTGACGACCTCGACGTCCATGGTCACCGCGGAGTCCTTGTAGAGGAAGGCGCCCGGCTCGAGGAGGATGCTCTCGCCAGCCTTGAGCGTCCGCTCGAAGACGTTGCCGTAGCCGTGGAGGAGCAGGAGCCCCGGCGCGCCGGCGGTGACGAAGCGGTCCATGAACATCCCCTGGCCGCCGAGCAGGATGTTGCGCAGGCCCTTGATCCGCAGGTACGAGTACTGGATCGAGTGCGAGGCGAGGAGGAAGGCGTGCTCGCGGACGTCGAGCTCCATGCCGGGGTGGAGCGGCAGGACGACCAGCTCGCCGGTCGCGTCGCGCGAGAAGGCGACCCGGCCGGGGCCGCTCGCGACGCTGATGATGAACGGCATGCCGGCGAGCGCCCGCTTGACGCCGCCGGTGAGCGGCATCACGCTCATGCGCGTCGCCTCGTCCTTCCACAGCAGCACGTGGTGCTCGAAGAAGACCGAGTCGTCCGCCCCCAGGTTGAGCTCGGCGACGGGGACGATCTCCCCCTCGACCTGGCAGGTGCTCGCCCCGAAGTGGATCTCGGTCATGTCCTTGATCCGCGGCGCCTCGCGCCAGCCCGACTCCGAGACCAGGTCCTTGACGTCGAGCGGCGCGCCGCACGACCGGCAGGCGAGCGCCGTCGCCTCGTTCAAGCTCTTGCACCACTGACATTCGATGCGCTGCAGCGGCTCGGCCATCGGGCTCCCTCCGTCGCGTTGGAGGCGAAAGTCTACACGACGGGTGGGCGCTGGTAGAGTAGAAGGCCCTAACGACGGAGGCTCCGAATGCAGACCGATAGACCCCGGACGGCGGCGAACGCGGCCGTCCTCACCCTGGTCCTGGCGACCCTGGCGGCCCTCGCGCTCGCCGCCGCCGCGCCACCGGCGCATCCCCCAGCGCCGCCGGCGCATCCCCCGGTACATCCTGGCACCGCGCTCCATCTGCCGCCGAGCGCCGAGCGCGCCGTCCAGGCGATCGACCGGCCGAGCCTGGAGGCGCCGATCCGCTTCCTGGCCGACGACCTGCTCGAGGGCCGCGGCCCGGCCTCGCGCGGCGACCAGACGGCGCGCCTCTACCTCGAGACCACGATGGAGGCCATGGGCTTGCAGCCGGGCGCCCCCGGCGGCGGCTACCAGCAGCCCGTCGACATGGTCGGGGTGAAGGCCGAGGTCCCCGAGGCCTGGCAGTTCAAGACCAAGTCGGGCGCCGTGACGCTCAAGCGCTGGGACGACTTCATCGCGGCCTCGGGGGTGCAGACCGCGACCGCGGCGATCGCCGACTCGGAGGTGGTCTTCGTCGGCTACGGCATCCAGGCGCCCGAGTTCCAATGGGACGACTTCAAGGGGGTCGACCTCAAAGGCAAGGTCCTCCTGATGATGAACAACGACCCCGACTGGGACGCCAAGCTCTTCGAGGGCAAGCGCCGCCTCTACTACGGGCGCTGGACCTACAAGTACGAGAGCGCGGCGCGGCAGGGGGCGGCGGGCGCGATCATCCTCCACACGACGCCTTCGGCCGGCTATCCGTGGCAGGTGGTGCAGACCTCGTGGAGCGGCGAGCAGTTCCGGCTCCCCGCCGCCGGCGAGCCGCAGATCCAGGTCTCCGGCTGGACCACCGAGGCGGCGACGCGCGAGCTCCTGAAGGCCGCCGGCCAGGACCTCGACAAGCTGATCGCCCAGGCGCGGAGCCGCGACTTCCGGCCGGTGCCGCTCGGCATCACCACCTCGCTCACCCTGACCAACAAGGTCCATCAGGTGAAGACCGCCAACGTCCTGGGCCTGCTGCCGGGGAGCGACCCCAGGCTCAAGGACGAGGTGGTCGTCTTCAGCGCCCACCACGACCACCTGGGGATCGGCGCTCCCGACAAGACCGGCGACACGATCTACAACGGCGCCGAGGACAACGCCGCCGGCGACGCCCAGCTCCTCGCCATCGCCAAGGCGTTCACCCGTCTGCCGGAGCGGCCGAAGCGCTCCATCCTCTTCCTCTTCGTCGCCGCCGAGGAGCAGGGGCTCCTGGGCTCGCAGTACTACGCCGCCCATCCCACCTTCCCGCCCGGCAGGATCGCCGCCAATCTGAACTACGACGGCGGCAACCTCTTCGGGCGCACCCGCGACCTCACCTACATCGGCCTCGGCAAGTCCTCGCTCGACCGGGTGGTGAGGGCGGTCGCGGCGCGGCAGGGGCGGCGGGTCGAGGGCGACCAGTTCCCCGACCGCGGCTTCTTCTACCGCTCCGACCAGCTCAGCTTCGCCCGCATCGGCGTGCCGGCGATCTACCTGCACAGCGGCACCGACTTCCGCGGCCGGCCGGCGGGCTGGGGCAAAGAGCAGATCGAGGCCTGGGAGGCGACCCACTACCACCAGCCGAGCGATCAGTACTCGCCGAGCTGGAACTTCGACGGCATGATCGAGGACGCCCGCCTGGGCTTCTACGCCGGCCTGGACATCGCCAACGACCCCGTGCTCCCCGCCTGGAACAAGGGCGACGAGTTCGAGGCGGCGCGCAAGCAGGCGCTCGCGGCGGCGACCAAGGTCGGCAACGGCGGGTAGCCCGGCGCCTGCAACGATGGCGACGGGCGGCCTGGCGGCCCGCCCGTCGCTCTCGAGGCAACGGCCACGTTCTCCCGTCCGCCGGCCGCGGCTCAGGCCCCTGCTTCTTAGGAGCTGGAACCCTCTTTGCAGGGATCTGGGTCCTTGAAAGGAGGACGCCTATGCGCCTGCAAGTCTCACACCGAGTTCAAGTCCTCGCGGCGTTAGCCCTCGCTCTGCTGATCGCGGCCCCGGGCAGCGGCCAGTCCGACCGGCGCCATCCCCATCGTCAGGTCATCGTGCCTGGAGAGGACCGCTTCACCCCCTTCGCCGAGACCATCCATGCCGGCGAGATCGTGCAGTGGGTCAACACCGACACCGACGACCACACCGTGGTGAGCGACGACGCGCTCAACAGCACGGGGCCGGAGCGGATCAACATCCTCCTCAAGGGCACCGACAGCAACGGCGGCCATCCGGGCACGGTGGCGCTGCGCTTCGACCATCCCGGCGTCTTCGTCTACTACTGCCGCTTCCACGCGCACCTCGACGACGACCACCAGCCGGTGGCGCCCGGACCCAAGGGCGGCATCGAGGATCCCGACGGCAACCACGGAACGCCGATGATGGGCGTGATCACCGTGATCTCCGGAAGGGACTGACCCAGGCGGCGCAACGCTGGACCGGCGGCGCCGGCGCCGGTCCGGCGGCTCACTGGAGAGGCGTCGCGGCGATGCGGAAGCCGAGGTTGTAATGATGGTAATCCGGACCAGAGCCCCGCCGTGTCGTTGGGCGACAATGCGCCGGCGTCATGTCCCAGCTCCCACCACGCCTCACCCACTCCATGCCCGCGGCCGGACCATGCGGATCGACAGCCGGCTCAGTTGAGTAGTCGCCGTAGAAGTCAGCGACCCACTCCTGCACGTTGCCCTGCATGTCGAAGAGGCCCCATGCGTTGGCCTGGAAGATGCCGACGGGCGCCAGTCCGTCATAACCATCGTCGTGTTCACCGCGGCTCCGGCAGTTAGCATAGTGGTACAGCTCGGCCGGGTCATCACCGAAGCTGTAACGCGCCGAACTGCCGGCGCGCGCGGCATACTCCCACTGCGCCTCGGTTGGCAGAAAGAACATCCGGCCCGGGTTCTTCGCGGTAAGTTTTTCGGCAAACTGCAGCGTCTGGAAGTGCCGGATACCTACCTTTGGTAGCCGCTGCTGGCTGCCTGAGGCGATCGAGCTTCCGTCACCCATTACGGCGTCCCACTGCCCCACGGTCACCTCGTAGGCGCTCATGCAGAACGGCTGGGTGATTCTGACGGGATGAGGAGGGCGCTCGTTCTCGTCCCCGTCCGCCGAGCCCATGACAAACGACCCGGGCTCGACGATTTTGAAAAGGATCTCCGGATCTTTCGGCGATGGGCAGCGCCGCGAAGACTTGATGAGCACGGGAGGGCGGTCTGGAGGAGCGGCCTCGGCTCGCGGGCGAGAGGGGTGGATCGCCTCGCTTCTCAGTTGCGGAGCCTGCTCGGGCGGCGCCTCGCCGGTAGGCTGGACCCTCTCGTGACCGGCGACCAGAGATTCCGCGCGGAAGCCGGCGCCGCCGCGAAAGATGGTGATCCCTCCGGCTGTAAGGACCGCGGCGGCGATTGCCGCCAGAGCGAGCCGCCTACCTTTGTGGCGGTTAAGTCGGGCAGCGTCGGAACCGGGCTCGGCAGCAGGTGCTGGGGCGGATTCTGATGCTTTCTGCTCCTCCTCGCCCACCTCGAAGAGATCTCCGTCCGGCGCGCGCAGGTGGAGGACCGGCGCCCCGAACGGAACGCCCTGATGCTTCAAGTCCACCGCGCGCCGCGCCTCGGCGACAGCAGCGTCGACGGGCGCTCGCTGCGCGAGATTGGTGTAGAAGCTCTCGGCGAAGGTGATCGCGGCGAGATTCGAGATCGTGAGCTGCATCGCCACGACTGCGGGAACTCCCTGCTGGACGAGGCACTGTGCGACTCCGCTGAATGCGTCGGTTGCGCCATGCTTCGCCCCTTCGCAGGCATTCAAGACGACCAGCTGGAGACCACGCCCGAAGAGCGCGCCGGCGAGCTGCGTGGCGGTGACCGAATTGGTGAGCCTTCGTTGATTCTCGAGGCTCAGCGCCCCCTCCTCGCTGGCGCGGTCGAATCCGCCATGGCCAACGAAGTGGAGGATGTGGACGTCTCCTCTGTGGAGGCGCTCGCCGAGCGCCTCGAGCGTGGCGGGCTCCAACCGCTCGAGAACCACTCGGTCGGCGAGCTCTGAGAACGCTCCCTGGATTCGGCTCCACTCCCGGTCGGCGTCGAGACGCGGGAGATCGAGGGGGGCCGCGATCGCCACCAGCACGGTGAGCGGCAGGCTGATCCTCAGGGGTTGGACGCCATCCTGGAATTCCAGGTAGCGGACGATCGGCGTCGAGGCCGAAAGTGCCAGGAAGCGCCGGCGCCGCGGCTCGGCCAGGTACTCCCAGGGCAGCGCGGAGACGCGTGGCACGCCGGAGAGCCGCAGCCGGAGGCGGAGGCCGCGCTTGTCGGCAGCGGTTTTCGCCCGGCTCACCTCGAAACAGGTCGCCACGGCGCCGGCGAACACTTCGCGATGAAGGATGCGTCCGAGCTGCTCGGCGAACCGCCTTGAGTCCTTCGGAGACGCGCCCGGCGAGATCGATCGCACGAGCTCGGCGAAGCGCTTCTCGACCTCGGCGACGACAGAGTTGCGGAGCCTGCCTTCCGCCTGTCCGTCTGGTGAATTCAGAACCTCGACCTTGTACCCCTTGCCCTGCCTGCCGATGCGTAGGTCGAAGTTCTCGTAGCGAATCACGGCGCGAGCGCTACAGTGAGCGGCTGCCGTGCCGCACGCGACAATCGGACTCGCCGCCCGCCGGAAGCGACCTTGCGCGACCGGCTCAGCCGGTCGAGCGCCGTCAGGGTCTCGACGGCCGTGGCGAAGCAGAAGGCGAGGGGGGCCGCCTCGCAGGGGGTCGCGAAGGTGAGCCCCGCCACCCGGTCGAGCCGGTGGCTGAGCTCGAGGTGCCGCCGCCGGAGCTCGGCGCGGCAGGCGCGGAGGCTGCGCGGCCCGAGAGCCGCGCGGGGGGGCGTCCGCGACGCCGCGGTGAGCGCCCGCGAGTAGGTGACCGCAGCCTCCTGCGCCGAGCGCCGCGCCCGCTCGAGCCGATCGATCTCCAGGGTGACCAGACGAGGATCCACGACGCCTCCCGCGGCCGACGATTCCGGACGGCGATGGGCCGCTCGCCGCCCATCGGTCTAGACACCGAACGGGCGGGATTGGTTGAGGCGGGCGGCCGGCCCGCCCGCCCGTCGCTCTCTCAAGCTAGACGGACGCAACCGGCCGGTTCGCGGGGGTGGACGGGGAGGATCAGGAGAAGGAGATCCCGCGCATCACGTCGGGCTCCTCCTCCTCGATCGGCTCGGGAGGCACCGAAAGCCGCACCGCGGGGTCGCCGACGACGGCATAGTTGCGGCTGTCGTTGCGTCCGCTCCACAGGCGGGCGACGACGTCGTCGTCGACGGTGCCCCCGTAGCGGGTGACCTCGAGCTCTTCCGAGAGGTCCGAGGAGAGCTCGGCGTAGCGCTCGCCGAAGGGCTCCATGGCGTAGCCCACGGGGAAGCCGGCGAGCAGCCGGTCCATGGCGTCCTCGAAGGCCTGGATCGAGCGCCCGGCGCCCGGCCAGTCGATCGAGAGCTGCCAGGCCTTCTCGACGTGCCCGACGACGGCGAGCGCGCCGCCCCGCGGATGGCCGACGAGACGCTGCGAGAGGCGCGAGACGAAGGGCTGGGGCGCCACCGGGCGGGGCGGCTCGCCCGGCTTGGCCGGGAAGTCGCTCATCGCCGGCGCGCCGGCGCTGTAGCAGGCGAAATGGAAGGTGACGAGGCCGTGGATGCGGGCGTCGTCGCCCACGTCGTCCGCCGCGAAGCGGTATTCGGGAGCCACGCCGCCTTGGCAGCGGAGCATGCCGGGGAAGTCCTGACAGACCAGCGCCCCCTGCTGCTTGCGCTGGAGCGGGCTGCCGCTGCCGTAGCCGAGCCCGTGCCCGGCGGTGAAGACGAGGGCGCTCTCCTCCGCGCCGCCGAGGAGGGCCCCGAGGCGTGCCTTGGTGGCGCCCTCGCCGAAGGCGGTCGCGATGTCCCAGCCGGGGTAGCGGTCGGCGAGCCATGCCGCGAGCGGCGCCGCGAGCCCGGTCGCCGAGAGGTCGGTCGCCGCATCGCCGGGGTGGCGCGGCGCGAAGAGCACCGCGCGGCGCGGCCGCGACGGCGGCGAGGTCTCGGCGGCGACGACGCTCCGCGCATAGGCCGCATACTCCTCGACGGTGTCGAAGCAGATCCGCCCCACGGCGTACTGGACGTCGAGCTGGTACTGGAAGCCGTAGGGAATGGTCCCCGGATCGCCGACGATCAGCAGGTAGTAGGGCATGCGGTCGGGGTCGGCAGCTCCGGGGCCCACCTGGAAGCGCGCGAGGAACTGGAGCTTGCTCTCGCCGCGGCGGTAGCCGGCGGCGCCGAAGTACTCCTGGTAGTAGTGGGCATGGACGCGGGTCGCCTGCGCCTGGCGGTGCTCGAGGAGCGGCCGCAACGCCTCGCGAACCCCCGGCGCGGCAGGGTCGTCGGAGGCGAAGATCACGCCCCAACCCGCTTGGGCGAGGTCGCCCGGATCGCCCTCGCGTAGCTGCCGGTGCTCCTCGTTCTGCTCGCGCCAGCGCGCGAGCCGCTCGATCTCGGCGGGGTCGACCTTCTCGGCGAGCGCCAGGGCCGCGAGCTCGCGCGGCGTGGTGGGAGAGAAGAGCGGCTCTCCGGTGTCGCCGTCGATTCCGTTCCAGAACAGTGAGGGGGAAGCCATGAGAGATCGGCTTGGCCGATCGGGCGGGAGCGAGCCATGCTCGCCACCCACCCGAACGAGCGTCCCGCCCTACTCCTCGACCTCGGTCGAGTACCCGAGCTTCGGGCCCTCGTCGTCCACGTCGTAGCCCAGCTTCACCCCGGTGTCCTCGACGTCGTAGCCCAGCTTCGGCCCTGGATCGGTCACGTCGTAGCCGAGCTTGGGACCCGGATCGGTCACGTCGAAGCCCAGCTTCGGCCCCTCGTCGGGCTCGACCGCGGCCCGCGGCGCGCAAGGCTCGCTGTCATGGTGGGGGCAGTCGGCCCCGTTCGTCCCGCTCGCTGCCGGCTCCTTGCTCATTCCGCTCTCCTTGTTCGGTTGGCGCTCCGAGGCGGTGTCCGTCGGGCCCGCGCCCGGAAGCTGTCTCCTCCGATAGACACGGAGAGCCGGGTTTTGTTGGTCGAGCAGAAGCGGTCAGCGCCACTCGCCCTGGAGCTCGAAGGCAGCCCAGTAGTAGGGCGACTTGCGGCGAGCGCGGACCGCGAGCTGGGCCTGCCGCAGCGCCGCCGCCGGCGTCCGATGGGCCTCCAGCACGCCTTGGTAGAAGACGGTCATCAGGTCGGCCGTGGTGCGGTCGTCGATGCCCCACAGGCTCACCACGACCCTGGGCACTCCCGCGTACATGAATCCACGCGTGAGACCCATCAGCCCCTCGCCCCGCAGCTCCGCGCCGAGCCCCGTCCGGCACGCGCTCAAGACGACGAGGTCGGCGTTCAGGTGGAGACCGTAGATCTCATAGCTGGGAAGGAAGCCGTTGAGCTGGCGGCCGCTCGCGTCGAATGTCGAGAGCACGAGCCCGGAACGCTCGGGGTGGAGCTCGTCGAAGAGCCCGTGGGTCGCGAGATGAACGGTGCGATAGTTGGCGAGCTCGCCGCCGGTCACCAGCTCCCGGGTCGCTGCGAAGCCCGTCGCCTTGAGCGCTTGACCGGACGGGACGAGCTTGAGGATAGCTTTCGCCTCCTCGCCGCTGTGCGGCAGGCGGCGCAGGCGGTCGACGCCGACGTCGCGCGCCGACCGCTCGGCGGCGTCGGCGTCCCCGTGGCCACTCGCGACCTTGCCCGCCGCGGAGAGCATCCGGCCGTCGAACCGGCTATCGGTGAGCTCGAAGACCGGGTCCGCGATCATCGCGAGCTCTTTGGGCGCCGGGCGACGGCTCGCGATCTCCTTGCGCAGCATGTCGTCGACCGAAGCCGACGGAAGGTAGGCGATCTCATGCGCGTCGATGAGGAGCGGCGAGCCGGTCCCACCGCCCGGCTCGGGAAGGGCGCCGAAGGGAATGTAGTGGAGAGCGCCATCGGGGATGATCAGGAGCCTCTTCTTGCCGAGCTGGCCCGCCACCGGGGAGAGGAGACTCGTCGACAGAGCACCCAAGTAGCGATCAGCGTCCAGCTCTCCCGCTGGCGTGTTGCTCCGGGCGAGCGCGTCGAGGGCGAGGCGTGCCTGACCTTCGATGGTGTCGCGCTTGGGCAGCCGAAACGCCCGCAGGGACTCGCGATCGACCGCCCAGAGGTAGCTCTCCTGCTCGCCGAGCAGATAGGAGAGCATCAAGGTTCCCTGGTCGAGGACGCGCTGACGGATCTCGGGCAGCGACAGCGGCGCGGCGGCCGTCAGCGCCGTGAAGCGGGGATTGCTGCGCCGCATCTTGCCGCGGACGTCGTCGAGGCCCGAACGGAGGCGCCGGATGTCGCTCTCGAACCGCGCCAGACGCGCGCCGGCCGCCGACTTGGCAATGGCGGCATGGCGGTCCGCTTCCGCCTGGTCGAGCTTCCTCTCGAGATCGGACTCGCGCGCTACGAGAACCGGGTCCGCTCCGGCGTGGACATCGAGGTTCATCGCCCCGAGGTCGTCGAGGAGGGCGCGTGAATGCATCGTCTCGCTGGCCTCGAAGGCGCGGACGTCGAAGCCGCGGCCTGGCCGCTGGCTGTCGAGCTTCATGAGCACGCGGACGGAGAGCTCGTAGGTCCTCTGCTGCGAGGCGAAGAACGTGGCCCGCCGGTCGCTCCCGGCGGACTTCGTTCGTAGGCTTTCGATCAGAGCGAGCGAGCGATCGATCGAGGCAAGGGCCTCGTCGAGCCGGCCGGCGAGCTCGAGGATCTCCGCCCGCCCGGAGAGACTGCTCGCTTCGGATTCGGGCTCTTTGCTCCTCTTATAGATGCGGATCGCCTCATCGAACGCGTTGACGCCTCGCGCCGTGCCGCCGGGCAGGCGGCCGTAGATAGCGCCGAGATTGCCAAGCGCGTTGGCCTCGCCGCGCGAGCTGGAGATCTGGCGCGCCAGGTGCACAGCCCTTCGCGCCGTATCGCGCGCCTTTGCCAGCTCGCCGGTCTTGAGCTGGATGAATGAGAGGGCGGTCCACGTGGTCATGCGCGCCGTGGCATCGGGCACTGTCCGTTCCAGCCGCAAGACCTTGTCGAGCTCCTCCGTCGCGCGCTGCCACTGCCCGAGGTATAGATAGGCACCTCCCAGGTTGCGCAAGGTGTTGAGCCGGTCCCTCCTGGCTTTGATTCCGACGTGATCCTCGAGGGCCAAGGCGTCGTTGCAGGCATCGACGGCCTCGTCATAGGCGCCGCGGTCGATGTCGGCCTCGGCGATGCGCGTCAAGACGGCGGCTTCCTCGCGTTCGAGACGGAGGGCGTGAAAGGTGTCGCGCGCGTCCTCGAGGATGTCGAGCGCGCGTTGATACTCGCCGTGATGCAGGTAGTCGCGGGCTTCGGCATCGACCGTCTTCGCGCTAATCAGGCGTCTTCGCGCAACCGCGGGAGGGAAGGGCACTTCGATCGAACTCCCGCCGAGCTCGAGATCCCCTTTCACGCTCGGAAGGGCATCGGGTCCGGGCGAGCCGGTGAGGACCGGGGAATCGAAGCCGGCGATCAGGAGCGCGAGCAGCCCGGCGGCCCGCACGGCGAGCGCCCGAACCCGTCGAGGTGGAACCCGCTTGGGCGGAGGGCTCATCTCGTGGGAATTCCCTATGGACCGATCGTCACATCGAAGTCGGCCAACCGCTCGCGGACGCCTTCCCGCACTCCGAAGAGGCGGAGACGCCGCTTGCCGGCCACGACGGTTCCATGAGGGAGAAGCACGTGAAAAACCCCCTCCTTCGGCTCGAACCCGAGGCCGGAGAGGGTCGAGCCGGCAGCCCCGAGCGGCAGCCCCTCGAGGACCTCCAGATCGTAGGATGGGAAGCTCCTGCGACCGAGGGTCAGGTCGGATGGAGCGTGGAGGTTGAGCAAGATCGTCAGCCCAGCCGATGGCGGAGGTCCATCGTCGGGACTACGTGTTCCTTCGTCATCCGGCATCGCCTCCTTGACTGCCAGCTTGGTCTGCGGTAGCGACTCCTTGCGCAGACTTCCCCCCAGCGTCGCGACCCGCGCCGACAGCCCGACCACCGCGATCGCCAGCGCCGCCGCGATCGCCCAGGGGATCATCGGCGATACGGGGCGCCGCGGGACGAAGGCGACGACCGCGGCGGTCTCCCGTGACAGCCGCGGGGCCAGCTCGCGCCAGCCGGCCTCGATCTCGGCGCTCGCCAGGTCGGGGGCGCCGGCGGGCGCCTCCGGCTCGTCGAAGGCCGCGAGGTCGAGGAGGAGGCCGGCGCACTCGGGGCAGAGGGCGAGGTGGTCGCGGGCCCGCTCGCTCTCGGCCTCGCCGAGCTTGCGCTCGTGGTAGGCGACCAGCTCGTCGGGCTCGAGGTGGGGACCGCGGCGCGCGCGCTCCCGCTCCGCCAAGGCGCGGAGCGCCGGCTCGAGAGGGGCTTTGGCGGGAGCGTTCGGGGAGTCCACCGGATGCGCCTCAGACGTTCAGGTCTTCGAAGTAGTCGCCGAGCTTGCCCTTGAGCTGCTGGCGCGCCTGGTAGAGGTGGGCCTTCACGGTGTCGATGGTGACCTGCAGGACATCCGCGATCTCACGATACTTCAGGTCCTGGGTGACCCGCAGCAGCACGCAGCGCCGCATCTGGGGGGGCAGGCCCTGCATCGCGTCGCGCAGGAGCTTCGACCGCTCGTCGCCGAGGATGCACTCGAGCGCGCCGGGCTCGCCGGTCGCAATGCCCGCCGCCGGCGCCCCCGCGGGATCCTCCCCGCGCCCATCGTCCAGTGGCACCTCGTGGCCGGCGCGCTTCTGGGTCGAACCCTTGCGGAGCCGGTTGCAGTAGACGTTGGCCGCCACCCTGAAGAGCCAGGTCACGAAGCGTGAGTCGCCGCGGAAGGACTCGAGACCGTCGGAGACCTTGAGAAAGGTGTCCTGCGTGAGGTCCCGGCTCTCTTCGTCGGCGAACCCGCGCCGCACGAAGAAGCGATACACCTGGCGATAGAAGAGGACGTAGATCTGCCGGAAGACCTCCTCCCGCGCCCGGCCCTCGGCCGCCTTCCACTGCTCGACGAGGCGGTCGCCCACTCCGCGGTCCTGTCGATCGTCGGGCAAGGTGGCGAGCTTTTCCACGGTTCGGCGCAAGGTTTTCGACCGCTCCAGAGCCCCCTCGGGGGAGCGACACGCTGCGACGGCCCTGGACTCGGATGTATACCTAGTGTAACGCAAACCCAGCGCCGCGAATCTACAGCGTCCTCGGCGACGCTGAAATCTTTTGTGCCTACGGCGATATGCGGATCAGCGGATCGGGGCGGGAGGGGCCAGCAGCCGGGCGACGATCCCCACCCGCGTGCCATCCGCCGGCAGCAGGCCGGTCCGGGCGCGGAAGCGGGTCTCGTCCTGCGTGTAGTCGCGGACGGTGTAGCGGGCGTTGCCGAGCTTGCTGCCGGGGCAGGAGTAGAGGCAGACGATGCAGCCCGAGTGCCACCGGGGGATGTTGGCGCGATGGCCGCCGAGGCGGAGCTCGATCCCGCGCCCGCCCCGGTCTTCGAGCAAGGCGGCGAGCGGCACCGGCTCGGGCCGACCCGGCAGGCGGACGAGCACCTCGACCGGCGGCCCCTCGATCACCCGGTCGGGGGCGGTGCTCCGGGGATCCCGGCGGTCGTCCCAGGTCGCCATGCCGAGGGCGTCGCCGGGCTTCGCTCCCAGGGCCTCGAGGGCGTCGAGCACCTGGACGTCGGTCACCTCGGCGCGGAAGAGGGCGGCGTGCGCCGCCCGGCCGCCGCTCCAGACGATGGCATGGTAGCCGGGCATGGGGAACCGGCGGTTGAAGGAGGCGGCGGTGACGGTCGCCGGGAACTCGATGGCGGTCGACGAGAGCCGCGTCACCTGACCTGGAGGGGCTCCGCTCGCCTGCGCCCGCGCGCGGGCGGCGACGACCGCCGCGGCGACCACGGCCGCCGCGGCGATCCAGGCGAGGAGGACAAGGGGCGAGCGCGGGCGCAAGGTGCCGGCGCTCTTAGCCCTTCTTCGGGGCGGCGTCCGCCGCGAGCTGCTGGTTGGCCTCGACGGCGACGGTGATCTTGACGTCGTTGCCGAGGATCGTGCCGCCGGTGTCGAGGGCGCGGTTCCACTCGATCCCGTACTCCTTGCGGTCGACGGTGAAGCTGGTCTCGAAGCCGGCCTTCTCCCCCTTGGGGGTCTTCACCGTGCCGAGGATCGCGACCGGGATGGTCACCACCTTGGTGACGCCGTGGATCGTCAGGTTGCCGGTGACGTTCAGGGTGGTGGCGTCCTTGGCGGCGACGCTGGTGCTGGTGAAGGAGAGGGTGGGGAACTTCTGGACGTCGAAAAAGTCGGGCGACTTCAGGTGGTTGTTGCGGTCGGCGTTGTCGGTGTCGATCGACGCCGCCTGGGCGGTGAACTCGACGCTCGAGGCCGCCGGGTTCTGCTTGTCGTACTTGACCGTCCCCTCGAACTCCTTGAAGCGACCGGGGACGGTGGAGACGAAGTGGCGGATGGTGAAGCCGATCGAGCTGTGGTCGGGGTCGACCTTGTAGACCACCGGGGTCGCCCCGGCGAGGGTGGGCAGGACGAGGGCCAGCAACAGCGCGGGAACGAGGATTTTCTTCGTGCGCATCGTCAGGTCTCCAGGAAGAGCGAGGGTCGGTGTCGTTCGGCCGGACTTGGCCGGCTCAGGGATATGTGTTGAAACAAGCTAACCGTGACAGCGCTGGGGTTATTCCTACGACCGGACCGGGTCGACCTTGTCGGGATCGATCCTGAGCTCCCCCACCGCCCGCGCCGCGACCTCGCGGTCGATCGCGCCGCAGTGGGCGAGCCGCCCGAGGGTGGCCAAGACGACCGACTCGGCGTCGACCTCGAAGAAGCGGCGGAGGGCCTCGCGGGTGTCGCTCCTGCCGAAGCCGTCCGTCCCCAGGCTGTAGAAGCGGCCGGGAAGCCAGCGCGCGATCTGGTCGGGCACCGACTTCATGTAGTCGGAGACCGCGACGATGGGGCCCGTCTCCCCCTCGAACAGCCCGGCGACGTAGGGCTTCTTGGCCGGCTCGCCGGGATGGAGCAGGTTCCAGCGCTCGACCTCGAGCGCCTCGCGGCGCAGCTCCTTGTAGCTGGTGGCGCTCCAGACGTCGGCGGCGACGCCGTAGCGCTCGGCGAGGATCCCCTGGGCGCGCACCGCCTCGTTGAGCAGCGACCCGCTCCCCAGCAGGTGGACCCGCGGGCGCCCCTGGGCCCCCTCGGCGCGGCGCAGCCTGTAGAGGCCCTTCAGGATCCCCTCGTCCGCCCCCTCGGGCTTCGCCGGCATGGCGTAGTTCTCGTTGCCCAGGGTGATGTAATAGAAGACGTCCTCGCGGTCCTTCACCATCCGCCGGAGGCCGTCCTCCAGGATCACCGCGATCTCGTAGGCGAAGGCCGGGTCGTAGGTGACGAGGTTGGGGACGGTGCTCGCCAGCACGTGGCTGTGGCCGTCCTCGTGCTGCAGCCCCTCGCCGTTCAACGTCGTCCGCCCCGAGGTGGCGCCGAGCAGGAAGCCGCGGGTGCGCTGGTCGGCCGCCGCCCAGATCAGGTCGCCGATCCTCTGGAAGCCGAACATCGAGTAGAAGATGAAGAACGGGATCATGTCGACCCCATGGGTGGCGTAGGCGCTGCCGGCGGCGATGAACGAGGCCATCGAGCCGGCCTCGGTGATCCCCTCCTCGAGGATCTGCCCGTCGGTCGCCTCGCGGTAGTAGAGGAGCATGTTGCGGTCGACTGGCTCGTAGACCTGCCCGACGTGGGAGTAGATCCCGAACTGGCGGAAGAGCGACTCCATGCCGAAGGTGCGCGCCTCGTCGGGGACGATGGGCACCACCTGGCGGCCGATCTGGGGGTGCTTCATGAGCTGGGAGAGCATGCGGACGAAGGCCATCGTGGTCGAGACCTCGCGATCCGACCCGGCGAAGAACTCATTGAACTCGGCGCGCTCGGGCACCGGCGAGGGCTCGACCTTCACCCGCCGCATCGGCACCTCGCCGCCGAGCGCCGCGCGGCGCTCGCGCATGTAGCGCACCTCGATGCTGTCGTCGGACGGCCGGTAGAGCGGCGCCTCGTGCAGCTCGGCGTCGGTGATCGGGATGTCGAAGCGGTCGCGGAAGAGGCGCAGCTCCTCGTCGTTGAGCTTCTTCTGCTGGTGGGTGATGTTGCGGCCCTCGCCGGCCTCCCCCATGCCGTAGCCCTTGACCGTCTGGGCGAGGATGACCGTCGGCTGGCCGCGGTGCTCGACCGCCGCCTTGAAGCCGGCGTAGACCTTGGCAGGGTCGTGGCCGCCGCGGCGGAACTCGTGGAGCTGCTCGTCGGTGTAGCCGCGCACCAGCTCGAGGAGCGAGGGGTACTTGCCGAAGAAGTGCTGGCGGAAGTAGGAGCCGGAGTCGACGACGTACTTCTGCAGCTCGCCGTCGACCACCTCGTTCATGCGCTGGATGAGGAGGCCGGTCGAGTCGCCCTCGATCAGCGGGTCCCAGTCGTCGCCCCAGAGGACCTTGATGACGTTCCAGCCGGCGCCGCGGAAGGCGGTCTCCAGCTCCTGGACGATCTTGCCGTTGCCGCGCACCGGGCCGTCCAGCCGCTGGAGGTTGCAGTTGATGACGAAGATGAGGTTGTCGAGGCCCTCGCGGGCGGCGAGCGTGATCGCGCCCAGGGTCTCCGGCTCGTCGGTCTCGCCGTCGCCCAAGAAGGCCCACACCCGCCGGCCCTCGGTGTCGAGGATGCCGCGGTCCTTCAAATAGTGGTTGAACTTGGCCTGGTAGATGGCGGCGATCGGCGACAGGCCCATCGACACCGAGGGGTACTCCCAGAAGTCGGGCATCAGCCAGGGGTGGGGATAGGAGGAGAGGCCGGCGCCGCGCTCGACCTCGCGCCTAAAGCTCTCCATCTGGTCCGCGGTGATGCGGCCCTCGACGAAGGCGTGGGCGTACATCCCGGGCGAGGCGTGGCCCTGGTAGTAGACGATGTCGCCGGCGAAGCCGCCCGGCCCGCGGCCGCGGAAGAAGTGGTGGAAGCCGACCTGGTAGAGGGTGGCCGCCGAGGCGAAGGTCGAGATGTGTCCGCCGAGGCCCGGATAGCGCTTGTTGGCGCGCACCACCATCGCCATGGCATTCCAGCGCACCAGGCTCTTGATGCGGCGCTCGATGGCGCGGTCGCCGGGGTAGGGCGGCTGCTGCGACGCCGGGATGGTGTTGATGTAGGGGGTGTTGCCGGTGAAGGGGAGGACGACGTCCTTCTCGTACCCCTTCTCGAGGAGCTTGCGGAGGAGGAACTGGCCGCGCTCGCCGCCCTCGACGTCGACCACCTCCTCGAAGGCCGACAGCCACTCCTCGGTCTCGTCGACGTTGGTATCGGCACCCCCGCTGTACCAGTTGAGGGGGGACTTGGCTGCGCTCTCGCTGCTCATCTCTCGCGACTCCTGGGGGAGGGCGACCACGGGGAGTCGTCCTACAAGTCCGTCTTCGTAGGGGCAGGCCCCGTGCCTGCCCTGTCCGCATCCCTCGCTGCCGGCCCGTGGCCGGCGTCCCTATTGTTCCACGTCTAGGCGCTCAGGCGGGGCTCGACCGGGGCACCGAGGAGCTCTTCGCCGAGGTCCGCGAAGGCGCGGCGGAAGTCGGCCTCGAGCGCGGCCTTGCGGGGCGCCGGCAGGAAGCTCGCGCGGAGCGCCGCGAGCGAGAAGCCGGCGAGCTCGGCGGCCCCGTAGCCGAAGGTCTCCTGCAGGCGCAGGTACTCGCGGGTCAGGTCGGTGTCGAAGAACGGCGGGTCGTCGGAGTTGACGGTGACCGCGGCGCCGCTGCGATAGAGGCGGTCGAAGGGGTGGTCGGCGAGCGCCGGCACGACGCCCAGGCAGACGTTCGAGCTCGGGCAGACCTCGAGCGGGATGGCGCGCGCGGCGAGCTCGGCGACCAGCGCGGGATCCTCGCTCGACCGCACGCCGTGGCCGATGCGCTCGGGAGCGCAGACCGCGAGCGCCGAGCGGACCGACGCCGGCCCGGCGTGCTCGCCGGCGTGGGCGACGCGGTGGAGGCCGGCCGCCGCGGCGGCCGCGAAGTGCTCGCGGAACGGCTCGTTCGGGTAGCCCGCCTCGATGCCGGAGAGGCCGAGGGCGACGACCGCCCCCCCCTGGCCGGCGAGCGCCCATTCGAGCGTCACGTCGGCGCGTCCGCGGTCCATGTTGCGGACGATGTCGGGGATGAGCTTCAGGCTCACCCCGTAGCGCCGCTCGCCCTCGGCGAGGGCCTCGTCGAGCGCCTGGCGGATCTCCGCGCCGGGCACTCCCGCCGCCACGTGGGTCGAGATGGTGAAGTGCACCTCGCTGTAGACGATCTGCTGCGCCGCCTGCTCGGCCATCACGTCGAGCGCCAGGAGCTGGAAGTCCTCCGGCGCCTGGAGCGAGCGCGAGCAGGTCAGGTAGACCTCGACGAACTGGCCGAAGTCCTGGAAGCGGAACCAGCGCTTGAGGCCCGCCTCGTCGTCGGCGGGCAGGCGGACGCCGTTCTTCCGCGCCAGGGTCAACAGCACCGCCGGGCGCATGCTCCCCTCGAGGTGGACGTGGAGCTCCACCTTCGGCATGCGGACGACGAAAGACTCGAGGCTCATAGGTGTGCAAATGATCTCATAGTCGTGCCAGCGGAGAAGGGGGGCTTGCCACTCGAGCCCAGTAGGGGCGGAGCTTGCCTCCGCCCAGCGACCTCGGCCTGCGATGAGGGCGGAGACAAGCTCCGCCCCTACAGGTGGGGCATTCGTCGACGGCTACTGTCTCAACCAGCGGGCGAGCCGACCGGCGCCAGGCGCAGGCGCTGGCGCAGGCGCTCGAGGACGGGCTCGGGGACCAGCCCGGAGAGGTCGCCGCCGAGGGCGTAGACCTCCTTGACCAGGCGGCTCGAGAGATAGCTGTAGTCCTCGCGCGGCATCATGAAGACGGTCTCGACCCGCGGGTTCAGGCGCCGGTTCATCAGCGCCATCTGGAACTCGTACTCGAAGTCCGAGACGGCGCGTAGGCCGCGCACCACCGCCCGCGCCCCGACGCGATCCATGAAGTCGACCAAGAGGCCGGTGAAGCTCTCCACCCGGCAGTCGGGGAGGTGGACGATCCGCTCGCGGATGATCTCGACCCGTTCCTCGACGCTGAACAGCGCCTGCTTGCCCTCGTTGTGGAGGACGGCGATCAGCACCTCGTCGAAGAGCGGCCGGCAGCGCTCGATGATGTCGAGGTGACCGTTGTGGATGGGGTCGAACGACCCCGGGTAGACGGCGATCCGCTTGGGCATCCGCAGCTCCTCGTGAGCTCAGGGGCGGTGCGAGAGGTCGAAGGTGATCACATTGTATGCGGCGTCGGTGACGCGCAGGAGGAGCAGGTCCCCCTTCTTGGGGGGCATCGGCACCAGCAGGGTCTCGCTGCGGGCGTCGAGCAGGCCGTCCGCGGGCACCACCGGCTTCCAGTCGGCGGCGTTGACGGAGACGACCGCCTCGCGCACCGGCGAGAGGGCGTCCCTGACGGTGACCCGGAGCATGCCTCCCCGCTCCTCCATCCCGACCAGGGCCGGTGGCGTGTGGTCGATCACCACCGGCTCGCTCACCTGCTCGGCGGCGAGACCGGTGCCGGGGTCGTTCGCCTTGCGATCGGAGGCCACCAGCCGGAAGCGGTAGACGCCGTCGGGCAGCGCGGTGGCGTCGAAGCTGTAATGGTCCTCGTCGACCTCGTCGGCCATCCTGAGCCAGTCGCCCGCTTTCGCCGGATCGCTCGCCGGATCGCTCCCCAGCGGGCGGAACGAGAGCTCGAAGGTGAGCTTGTCGTCGTTGGGATCCGAGGCCGTCCAGCGCAGCGAGCGGTAGCCCTTCTTCCACAGCGGCTTGAAGCGCCCGGCCTCGTCCGCCGGGGCGGGCTCGAGGGTGGTGAAGATGCCGTCGCGGGTGGGATGGGCGGGCTCGTAGGCCTGATTGCCGGGGTTGAAGTTGGCCGGCACCAGGATCTGACCGGGCTCCATGGCGGCGAAGCTGTCGATGCGCGGCTTCAGGTTCTCCTGCCGGTAGGAGAGCTCGGTCGCGTAGAGCCGCGGCGAGCCGCCGGCGCCCTCCCCCGCCACCAGCTCGGCCCGCCACTGGATGTAGCGGCCGTGCGGGAGGTGGGAGAGGGAGACCTCGTCACCCTGCTGGGCGGCGGTCCAGGCCGACCAGGTGCGGTCGGGCTCGGCGCTCATGCCGCTGCGGAACGACAGGCGCACGCCGCTGCCGCCCGGCGCCTCGCCGCGCCAGCGGAAGCTGCCGAAGCTCGCCACCTGACCGGCGTCGAGGGTGGCGCTGGTGTAGGTGCCGCGGGCCTCGCGCCCCGCCGTAACCCGGTAGAGGGCGGCGGCGTTGGTGGTGGCGAAGGCGGGGCCGGGCGCGCCGCGGAGGAGGGCCACGATCTGCCGCTCGTCGATGTCCTTCTCGAGCAGCATCTGGTTGCTCGACCAGCGGTAGAGCTTCCCCTCGAGGCCGGTGCCGACCCACAGCGCGCCGTCCTGCCAGAGGAGGGAGTAGATGGTGTCGTCGGCGAAGCTCCACACCTTCTCGACCAGCCCGGACGGCGAGATGCGGAGGAGCTCGCTCTTCGCCACCCCCGTCTTGGCTCCCACCGCCGCGCCCGGCTCGCCCTCGACGGTGACGGTGACCGACGGCGTGGGCTCCCCCTTGCCGCCCCGGCGGCCCTTGCCGCCCTCGGGCGCGGTCCCGGGAGCCGGCGGCGGGGCGACGGGCGCCGGCTTGCCGAGCTCGGTCAGGCTCGCCTCGGAGGCGACCACCGCCGCGTAGAAGGCGCCGTCCGGAGCGGCGGCGAGCGCCACCACCTCGGGCTGCTGGGCGTCGTAGAGGGTGCGCGCCCGGCCGTCCCTGCCCAGCCGGAGGATCAGCCCCTCGCCGGAGGTGCCGATCACGACGTCGCCGCCGGGGAGCGGCAGGAGCGAGCGCACGTGGGTGTCCTCGCTGTCGTAGAAGACCTTGCCCTGGCCCTTCCCCTCGACCCGGAAGAGCTTGCCCTGGGTGCCGGTCGCCACCAGGAGAGCGCCGTCGGCGCCGCGCGCCAGGGCCCAGATGTAGGTCTCGCCGGGCTCGAAGTACACCTCGGCCTTGGCGGGCGCGGAGCCCTTGGCGCCGGGGCCCGGCTTCGGGATGCGGTAGACCCTGCCGCGCGGCGAGGTGCCGGCATAGACGGTGCCGTCGGGGTCCGCCCACACCGCGAACACCTCCGGCTCGGGGGCGGCGAAGAGCTCGGTGACCTTGCCCTGGCGGTCGACCTTGAGCACCCGGCCGGCGTTGCCGGTGCCGACGACCCAGCCGTCGGGCAGCTCGGCCGCGGCGAGGAGGAAGGGCTCGCCGAGAGCGGTCAGGCGCTCGGTGCGGGAGGCGAGCTCGACGCTCCCCAGCGAGTCGACGCTCACCCCGGCGAGGGTGCCGGCGAGGAATGCCGCCTGGGTCTGAGTGCGGAAGATCTTCACCTGGGTCGCGGCGAGGGGGCACGCGAGCAGGGGGACGAGGGCGAGCGACGCGGCGCAGGCGGCCCGCTCCCTCATCGGCCGCCTCCGGCGACTCCACCCTTGACCGCGACCCCCGGCGCGCCCGAGCGGACGGGCGGGGCGGGCGCGCGCGGCTCGACGCTGCCGGCGGGCAGCGGGTCGCGCCGGCGCACCTCGAGGTCGATCTTGACCAGCCCGTCGATCGGCGTCGCCAGCCGCTCGACCTGCTGCTGGGCGATCGCCATGCGCAGCGGCACGGCGCCGCCCGTGGCGGCGGCGCCCCAGAGGGCGCGCACCGATTCCGGCAGGCGCGGCATCGCCTCCCCGGCCACCGAGAGCCCGGCGCCGCCGAAGACGCCCATCACCACCAGGTCGCGGCGCGAGTGGAAGGAGCGCAGGAGGCCGAGCGCCTGGTGGAAGGAGAGCGGCTCGGCGGGCTGGATGCTGAGCCGCGCCGCGTCGGCGGAGGCGCCGTCGCCGACCAGCAGGGAGTAGCGGCCGTCCGGCAGGTCCTCGGGGAGGTCGACGTCCACGCGGTGGCGGAAGCGCTCGCCGCGGTAGGGCAGGAGGTCCAGGTTCACGGTCACCCGGTCTCCGGGCCGCACCACGGTGCGGTCGGCATGGGCGTCGACGAGGGTCGCCGAGCGCGGCTTGCTCGACTGGGCGAGGCGCACGTCGATCGCCTCGATCCGCACCCGCTCGAGCGGGTTCTGGGTGAGGTAGCCGGCGATCGCCAGGAGGAAGGCGGCGCTCTCCGACCCCGCGCTGTCGCCGTCGAAGCTCTGCTGCACCGTGAGGTCCTGGTGGCCGGAGAGCTGGAGCCGCGCCGTCAGGTCGAGCCCCTGGGGGCCGGTCGCGTAGCTCGCCGACTCGAGGCCGGCCATCAGCGAGCTGGCGATGAGGACGGGGGTCAGCGCCGGCAGGTCGGCCAGGCGCATGTGGAACGTGTGGGTCTGCAGCCCCTCGACCTCGAGGGTCATCGGCACCATGGGGGCGGAGAGGCCGAGGCGCCCTTCGATCCCCACCTGGCGGTCCTGCTCGAACGCCCCCACCACGTCGCCGATGTTGGCGATCTTGAAGGACGAGTACTGGCTGGGGAGGACGGTGACCACGTCGGAGGTCGCCATCGGCACGCGGGTGGGGCCGAGCCCGAGGAACGGATGGCCGAAGGCGAAGACCTGGTCGCCGATGCGGTCGGTCACCGTGCCGGTGGCGGCGAGCGAGAAGTCGCCGTCGACGAGCACCGCGGCGACCGAGCCGCCGGGGATGAGCTTGCCCGGCGCCGGCGGTCCCGGCGCATGGCCGACGATCGTTGTCGGCTGCGGGGCGGCCGCCGCGGCGCGACCCGCCGGCGCGACGCTGCCGAAGGCGGTCCGCAGCATCGCCGTCGACCGCTCGCCGAAACCGACGGTCGACCACTGGACGGCGGGGGCGGCGCCGCCCAGCAGGTGGGGCTGGAAGGCCTTGAGCGCGCGCTCGAGGAGGTCCGGCGGGATGCGGCCGGCGGCCAGGTCGGCGAGGCCGACGGGCGGCAGCGGCAGCGCCGGCGGCGGCACCGGGTTCGGCGCCTGGATGGGCTGCACCCCGGAGATGCGGCGCATCGACTCGATGGGGGTGATGCCGGCGATCGCCTC